>Ga0070684_100002732_pt1 | contig 13046 bp, 12 predicted proteins | sample KBSC723LmetaG_FD_65653 | JGI IMG/M metagenome (GOLD analysis project Ga0070684, IMG submission 65653) | Corn rhizosphere microbial communities from Kellogg Biological Station, Michigan, USA - KBS C7.2-3L metaG | ecosystem: Host-associated > Plants > Roots > Rhizosphere ...
CGCATGGGCGCATGTCTGGCACGTGTGGACGCTGATCCTGCCCCGTCTCTCCGTCGACGGAGGAATTGCCTGGGGCCGCGTCTGGCGACGTCATAACGGCCGCCGATGGCTCTACAAGAGGTTCGTCGAGCAGGATGACGACTAGATCGTATTGCCGGGCGGAGTCGGTCAGGCGACCTTCCGTTCGGATTCAACTTGTCAAACAGCCTTGTCGTCATTGCGAGGAGCCACCGGGTCCGCGCGAACGCGCGGCCCGATGACAGGCTCCGCGACGAAGCAATCCATGCCTCAGCAAGCCGAAAGATGGATTGCTTCGCGGAGCCTGTCATCGGGCGCGCATTCGCGCGACCCGTTGGCTCGCAATGACGAGGAAGAAAACGCGCGACCGCATTCCCGCGGCACGAAATGCCCGAGTGATGCATCGTTCGCTCACGCCCCGAAATCAGACAGGGCGCAGGGAATGCCGGATGCTGGCCGCACCCATGGCCCGCCTGCAACAAAAAACGCAGGCGGCAGTCACCACAGGTACGCCGAACAGTCCGGCATTCCCTGCGCGATGGTTGTCGACTTATAACGTGCTCTCCCCGGTGTCCGGGCTTTGATAGCCACCGTCGCCGGCGGATCATCTTCCGCCAACTTGATCCCAGCATCGGGGGATCAGGACCACACGCCTTCGCCGTCCGCCTCGGCTCGCAATCGTCTCTCGCAAGCTAAAGCGTCCACCGCACCCCGCCTCACGTTTCGTGACGATTGGCCGTAACGTCCCTCTTCTTGAGGCGGGATGCGACGATGAATTCACATTTTCTGCTTTTACGAAAGAGAATTATTTTCGGCCGAGACCTTGAACAGGCGAAAGATATTGGAGCTGCTTGCAATTTTGTTTTTTCCGAGCACGCGATTTTCCGCCAACGATCGTGACATCGGCGAAGCGCGAGCCGCGAAATCGAGCTGATTTTGCCCGACGGGCGCATCAGTTCGGCCCCGGCTCGCAGGGCTATCGCATAGGGCTCTTTGATGACTGTGGGACACTGCCGGGCCTTATGGTTCGAGACGCGCCGCAAGCGGCGCTCCTCACCATGAGGGCCTGAGATTTCGGCGCGAAACAAGACTTGATGCCGAGGCGGCGGCGAAGCTCAAGGCGAAGGGATTTGAGGCGGAGCGAACAGCCTCTTAACCATTCGTTAACCATAGGTTTTCATGATGCTGCCCGTGTATGAGTTTTGTTCGCGGCGGGCGTGTACATGGCGCAGCGTAATTTCAGAGCGTCAGTTGGGAGGGACGAAAACGTCCTAAACCCTGTCCCAGCGTCGGCGCCCGACCAGGGAACGACGGCCCTGGAGCTGGTGTATCAAGCCGCCGATGTCTTCCGCAGCATGGAGGTGCAAGCCCGCGAGACCGAAGCTCGCGCACAATCGCTTTGCACGAACGCCTTCGAAAGATTGCGGCTTGCCGAAATGCGGGCCGAGGCCGCCGAGCGGGCGCACCGTGAATTCATCGCCGCCGCCGAACACAAATTGCAAGATGCGTGCAAAGCCCTCCAGCAAGCCCAATCGTGTATTGAAGCTCAAAACGATAAGCTGATTGCGGTAGAGCTTCGCGCCGAAGTCGCGGAAGCCGAGGCGCGACAAGCCAGGGAAGCGCTCGCACTCGTTGAAGAGGCCATTCGCGAGCGCCTGCTTGGCGGAAACGTGGATGCCGATAGCGGGTTGACGGCTGCGGCTTGATCATGGCGAGCGGCCCCGCGCTGGCGATCGCAAAGAAATAGCGGGCGCCAAATTCGCAATCAGTAGCCCGGATGAGCGCAGCGATATCCGGGTCACCCCGCATATCGCTTTGCTCATGCGGGCTACGCTTGCTGCCTCACTCCGCGGCAACCTGTGTCAGCCCCCCTGCGTCACGCAATTCCATGTAAAGATTGATTGGATCGAGATCGAAGCCGTTCGGCCAGGTCGGCACACCCATTTCCACAAACGCCCGGGCAAAATAATCAGGAGACTTCAGCGGCTCGACCATGGGGCCGCCCTCGGACAGGATATCCGTGAGATCGCGGACGCCTTCGTTGCCATCGGTGAAGCGAAGCCATAGGCGATGACCATCAAGCGCCCGCAAGCGCAGGGCATCGACCAACGGCAAGTCACTCGTCTGCATCGGGGCCGCGATCCTTTCGAGCGGTTGATGATCGCGTGCGCGCCGCGAGGAAGCAACAAGCCACGTAACAGGAATATGGTCATATTAACCTAAACGGCTTTCCGCTTTGATAGATTCATTTTTGAGTAGAAATTGTTCACTATTTGTTCTAGGATGAATCAATGGCATTCTCAACCGAGATCGAATGGACTGATGCGACTTGGAACCCTGTTACGGGTTGCACCAAAATTACGCGCGGTTGTGACCTTTGCTATGCGGAACGATTTTCGGAGCGGTTTCGAGGAGTGAAAGGCCATCCTTTCGAAGGCGGCTTTGACCTGACGTTGAGACCGGAGCGGCTCAAACAACCGCTCACATGGCGACAACCGCGTCGCATCTTCGTAAATTCCATGAGCGACCTATTCCATAAAGAGGTCCCCAAACACTTTATCGATGCTGTCTTCGATACGATGGAAGCGGCCAACTGGCATACATTTCAAATATTGACCAAGCGAAGTTCGCTTATGGTTCGGTATCTCAGAGTCCGCTATGGGGCGAGCAAAGCGCCACGTCATATCTGGCTGGGTGTATCTATCGAAGATGCAAAGAATGCCGTGCGACTCAAGCATCTCAGGACAGCCTCAGCTTCCGTAAAGTTTGTATCCTTTGAACCCTTGCTTGGTCCCGTGGGGAAGATCGACTTGAGCGGAATAGATTGGGCCATCGTTGGAGGCGAAAGCGGTCCTCACGCTCGCCCGATGAAAGAAGAATGGGCAATCGAAATTCGGGATCAGTGCGTATCGGCCACGGTCGCCTTCTTTTTCAAGCAATGGGGCGGCGTTAGACCAAAGTCCGGCGGGCGTCTGCTTCAGAAGCGCGAATGGAATCAATATCCTGAAATACCGCACGCGAAGCACTTAGAGGCCGCAGAATAAAGGGGAGGAACGTGAGCGATCCTTATTTTGGTCGCGAGCAAACGAGAGCCAAACATTTCATCCTAAAGAGCTACCTCCAGGCGCTCGCGTTCAAAGTCCTAACTTTTTCAGATGTCACCTATGTCGATGGATTTTCGGGACCTTGGAAAACGAAAACCGAGAATTTCAGCGATTCTTCTTTCATGATCGCAATCGACGTCCTGAAAGATGCACAAAAGCAGATTCTAGATCGCACGGGCACTCAACGACGCATTCGATGCTTTTTCTCGGAGAGTGATCCAGAAGCGTATCTCCAGCTCCGAGATGCCGTCGCTGAAAATCACAGCCCCATTCAGGGATTCGAAATTAGAACCCACCAAGGAAAGTTTGAAGACGCCATTGCAGACATTCAATCGTTTGTCGGCTCGTCATTCCCTCTGATCTTCATCGACCCAACCGGGTGGAAAGGTTACCCTCTCGACAAAATCAAGCCTCTATTTGCGCGCGGAAAATGCGAGGTCTTGATTAACTTCATGTACGACTTCATCAATCGATTTGCCCACACTAGCGATCCTGAGATCATAGCCTCCATGGCCCCTATACTTGGAGGTTCGGATTGGCCAGATCGCATCGATCCAAATCTCCCACGTGGACTCGCGGTCGAGAAACTATTTCGAGAGTCGCTGAAATCATCCGGAAATTTCAAGTTTGTTGTCTCCACAAAAATAGACAAGGCCACATCTGAACGCCCACACTTCTTCATCGTTTATGGGACCAAGAGTGCGGACGGTCTAAAGACATTTAGGCAAACGGAATATGATGCTTTAAGGAAGCACGCCAAGAATCGTGCGAACGCGATGGAGAGGGAGCGACAGCTTAAGACCAATATTGCAGATATGTTTGCCGATCACCAAGCCGAAGTACGGGAAGCAACGATCGACGAGATAGTCTCAGAACAGAAGTCGCTCGCCGCGGCTCGCTTAGTACAAGCTCTCTCGCAGAGCGGTCAGCTCAAATTCTCAAGGATTGTAAGCGGACTATTGGAAGCATTTATGCTCCGTGAGACCAACATCAAAGACATTTGCGTCGATCTCGCAAAAGCCAACAATATTGAGAATACTTGGGGCGGCGGAAATCGGAAACCGCGTGACGACGATATGATTATACTCAGACGAAGCTAATATCGATGACGAACCAAAAAAAACGGCGGGCCTTCGCCCGCCGCTCTTGTCTCGATGAATGCCCAAGTCCCACCTACGCCGAGGCTTCGGCGGGCAGGCAAGCCCGGGCACGACGAATTGAGTTAGTTGTCGAGGAAGCTCCGCAGCTTCCGCGACCTTGACGGATGCTTCAGCTTCCTCAGCGCCTTCGCCTCGATCTGCCTGATACGCTCTCTCGTCACGCTGAACTGCTGGCCCACCTCTTCCAGCGTGTGGTCGGTGTTCATGCCGATGCCGAAGCGCATGCGGAGCACGCGTTCTTCGCGTGGCGTCAGCGAGGCGAGCACGCGCGTGGTGGTTTCGCGGAGGTTCGACTGGATCGCGGCGTCGATCGGGAGGATCGCGTTCTTGTCCTCGATGAAATCGCCGAGATGAGAGTCCTCCTCGTCGCCGACGGGCGTCTCGAGCGAGAGCGGCTCCTTGGCGATCTTGAGAACCTTGCGCACCTTTTCGAGCGGCATGCCGAGCTTCTCGGCGAGTTCTTCGGGCGTCGGCTCGCGGCCGATCTCGTTGAGCATCTGGCGGCTGGTGCGCACGATCTTGTTGATGGTCTCGATCATGTGCACGGGGATGCGGATGGTGCGCGCCTGATCTGCAATGCTGCGGGTGATCGCCTGCCGGATCCACCACGTCGCATAGGTCGAGAACTTGTAGCCGCGGCGATACTCGAATTTATCGACCGCCTTCATCAAGCCGATGTTGCCTTCCTGGATCAGGTCGAGGAACTGCAGGCCGCGGTTGGTGTATTTCTTCGCGATCGAGATCACGAGGCGAAGGTTGGCTTCCACCATCTCCTTCTTGGCCTGGCGCGCCTCGCGCTCGCCCTTCTGCACGCCATGCACGATCTTGCGGAACTCGCCGATCTCGAGGCCCGTGAGCGCGGCGAGCGACTGCACCTCGTGGCGCAGGTCCTTGATGCGGTCCTTCTCGTGATGGACGAAATTCTTCCAGCCTTTGGCCGAGAGTTTCGAGACGCGGTTGAGCCAGCGCGGATCGAGCTCCGAGCCCTGGTAGTTGCGCAGGAAATCCTCACGCGCGACGCCATGGCTGTCGGCGAGCCGCATCAGACGGCCCTCGAACGAGACGAGCTTCTTGTTGATGTCGTAGAGCTGCTCGACCAGCGAGTCGATGCGCGCCTGGTTCAGCCGCAGCGACTTCACCTCGACGATGATCTCGTCCTTCAGCTTCTTGTACTTGCGCTCCTGCGAGGGCGAGAGCGACTCGCTCTGCAGCTGGTTGGCGATGTCCTGCTCCTGCAGGCGGCGCAGCTTCTTGTAGTTGTCGGCGATCTTGTCGAAGGTCTCCACCACCTTCGGCTTCAGCTCGGCCTCGATGGCCGCGAGCGACATCTGGTTCTCGAACTCGTCGTCCTCCATGTCGGCTTCGGCCGCGGCCTCGCCGGGATCCTTCTCCTCGCCGTCGCCTTCGGGCTCGACAGCCGGCGCGGGACGGAACGGGGTCGGCGACGGCGGCGCCGCGGGTGGCGCGACATGCGCGGGCGCTGCGACAGCCGCGGCTGCAACCGCCTCGCCGCCATTGGCGCCAGCCTCGGCGGTCACGAGCGGCTGACCGTCGGGGCCGAGCGGCGCGCCGATGATGCCGGGATTGTTCTTGGCGTCGGGGCCGGCATAGGTCGCCTCGAGATCGATGATGTCGCGAAGGAAGATCTTTCCTTCGTTGAGCTCGTCGCGCCAGATGATGATGGCCTGGAAGGTCAGCGGGCTTTCGCACAGCCCCGCGATCATCGCCTCGCGGCCGGCCTCGATGCGCTTGGCAATCGCGATCTCGCCCTCGCGCGACAGCAGCTCGACGGTGCCCATCTCGCGCAGATACATGCGCACGGGATCGTCGGTGCGCTCGCCGGGCTCGCTCTTCTTGACCTCGGTGACGGCCTTCTGCGTGACCTCGACAAGCTCGTTGTCGGTGTCGTCGTCGGCACCGCCCTCGTCCTTTTCCTCTTCGTCACCGCTGTCGTCCGCCTCGGTGACGTTGATGCCCATGTCCGAGAGCATCGACATGATGTCCTCGATCTGCTCGGGCGAGGTCTGGTCGGAAGGCAGGACTTCATTGAGCTGATCGAAGGTCACGAAGCCGCGCTTCTTGGCCTGCTTGATCATCTTCTTGACGGCAGCGTCCGACAGGTCGAGCAAGGGCGACGGTGCGTCGGGCGAATCCTTCTCAGGCGCGTCGGCTGCCTTGTCGTCTTTTTCTTTGTCCTTGACCTGCAGCGTCTTTGCCTTCGTGGCCATTCAGTGCTCTCCAAAACGCGCTATTCACGTAAGGGGGCGCCCGCCCGCGCCCGCTTGATGTTCTCTGCGCCATGCACGATGGGTGTCGTGCAAGACGCATAAAGGGCGGCGCTGATCATCGCCACCCCCGAAAGTTCTCAGATGGTCTCGCACTCCAATAAAGGTGCGGTCTTAAGCTTCGCTTAACCCTGTTTTTGCAGCCAAACCACGGGTTTGGCGAGTCTTTTTGCGGGCAGGCATCGGCCCTCCCGCAATAAATCCGAATCAAACGCTTCTCTGGAACCGCCCGGAAAGCTCCCCAAAGCCCTCGATCTGGGCCTCGGTGCCCTCCAGCGACTCCAATCTTGCGCTCACATCCTTCAGCCACGCCATATTGGCGTCGCTTCCCTCCTCGCCCAGAGCAAGCTCGGCATCTTTCTTTTCCCTAAGTAGGGCGTGGGTTTTCTGATGCAAGACAACCAGTTGGTGCCAGGTGGAAAGAACATCCTCGCGCGCCGCCCCCGTCTTGGCGCCCCACACGGCAGAGGTCGTGATCGCTCGCCCAACCCTTTGAATGATTTGTGAAAATCCGGCCTTCTCGAGATCGGCGTGCATTTTCTCGACCTGCAGGTCCGGGTCGGCGGAATGCTGATGGTTGTTGGCGAAGGCGGCAATGATGCCGGCCCGCAGCTTGTGGCCTTCCGGATGGGCCAGTTCCAGCGCCGCTACCTGTTCCAGATGGTCGTGCAAAAGCCAGGGGTGGTTGATGAGACACTGCAGGATCAGCGCTTCCCGGCGCGAAAAAGTCGAGCGCTGGCCGCGCAGGATCGGGCTGTTGGCAAGCTGGGGACTGGCGGCCTGGTAGGGCCCGCGGCCCAGCGCCGGACTGGGGGCGAAAGGCCGCCCGCGGCCTGTGGAAAACCGGTTGGCGGCACTGGGGACACGTTGTGGAAAACGTGGTGATTCGCGGAAATTGCGCTTGGGCGCGAATCCGCGCGCTGCTTCCGGCGCAAAGGTGCGTTGCAGGCGCTGGGCCAGATCCTGCTTGTAATAGCGCCGCACCACCTCGTCGCGGATCGAATTGGCGAGCGCGTCGATGCGCGCTTCGAGGCCCGCGCGCCGCTCGGGCGTGGCAAAGCTCCCGCCCTCGATTTCGCGCGACCACAAGAGGTCGGCGAGCGGACGCGCGGCCGAAATCACCTCCTCGATCGCGCCACGTCCGCCCGAGCGGGCGAGATCGTCAGGGTCCTGGCCTTCGGGCAGCGTCGCAAAGCGCAGGCTCTTGTCCGGCTTCAAGTGCGGCAGCGCGAGGTCGGCGGCGCGCCACGCCGCCTTCTGTCCGGCGCGGTCGCCGTCGAAGCAGAGGATCGGCTCGTCCGCCATCTTCCAGATCAGCGCAAGCTGGTTCTCGGTGAGCGCGGTGCCGAGCGGAGCGACGGCGCCGCCAAAGCCTGACGTCACCATGGCGATGACGTCGACATAGCCTTCGACCACGATGAGCGAAGCGCCGTCATGGGCGGCCTGACGCGCGCAGCTAAGGTTGTAGAGATTGTCGCCCTTGTGGAACAGCGTCGTCTCCGGCGAGTTCAGATATTTCGCCGGGACATCCTTCTCCAGCGCGCGGCCGCCGAAGGCGATGACGCGGCCGCGGGCGTCGGCGATCGGAAACATCACGCGGTCGCGGAAGCGATCAAATGGAACAGGGGCATTGTCGCCGGTGACAAGCAGCCCGGCCTCGACCATGTCCTCGACCGGAATGCCTTGGCCGCCGAGATGCTCCTTCAGCGCAAAGCGATCCGGCGGCGCATAGCCGAGGCGGAACTGCACTTGCGTCTGCGGCAGGATCGCGCGATCGCCGAGATAGCCGCGGGCCTTCGCGCCATTGCGGGAGGCCAGCGTATCGGCGAAGAACTTTGCGGCGAGTTCCATCACGTCATGGAGCGTCTTGCGGCGCTGCTCGTGCCGCGCCGCATCCGGCGTAGCCGCCGGCAGCGGCACGCCCGCCATCGACGCCAGCCGCTCCACCGCTTCGGGGAAGGAGACGCCCTCGGTCTTCATGACGAAGTCGAAGATGTTGCCATTCAGCCCGGACGAGAAGTCGAACCAGGCCTGCTTCTGGTCATTGACGAAGAACGAAGGCGTCTTCTCCTGCTGGAATGGCGACAGGCCCTTCCACTCGCGCCCCGCCTTCTTCAACTTCACGCGACGGCCGACGACTTCCGAAGTCGGAAGCCGGGCGCGCAGCTCTTCGAGGAATTCGGGCGTGAAGCGCATGGGGTGTTTCTAGCGCGGGGTCTGATTCGGAGCGAACGGGTTTACGGATATAGCGATGAGGCGTGAAAATACGAACGGACTGCCGTTTCTCCCGGCTATTCACAGGCTCTCCGTCGTCATTCCGGGGCGCGGCGAAGCCGCGAGCCCGGAATTCATCGCGCCGGCCGAATGCCGGGGGGAATGGATTCCGGCTCGCATTCGGGTGCCCCGGAATGACGACGGAGGTTGGAACTACTTTTGGAGAAACCTGCCCGACTCGATCTGTGTCAACTTCGCGACCGGCCAGTTGTAGAGATAGCTCCAGGCTTCGCTCGCCGAGCCGCCGGCGAGCGTCACGGGAAACATCTGCCGGACATATTGGGTCGGCTCGGGAAAGCCCTCGCCGCAGGCCTCGTACATATCGAACTTGCGCAGCAAGGCTTCCGCTTCGCGCAGGCGGTAGAGCTCGCCGTGAACAATGTCATCAGCATCGTCCGACAGCACGAGGCCGGGATAGTGCTTCACGAGATAGAGCTTGCCGCGGCAGGTCGCCGGCCCAAGGAAGTCGGCGTTGGCGGATAGCAATTTCGCCATCGGATGCACGTAGCCGCGCATCAAGGTGCCGTAGACGAAGAGGCGATCGGAGGTCATGAGATCATGCAGCCGTCATTGCGCGCTGATCATGGCTGTCGCCCGGGCGCAGCATGATTCGGTGCTCGCCGAACGCCACCGGGCGCGTGTAGCGATATTCGGTCTTGTGATGGATCCTGAGCAGCAGCATCGTTACATCATCATCGTGATATGAATCGCGATGCTCGGCGATCGTTGGCGATTCTTGGCGTTGTAGTTTATAGGGATCGCTGCCCATTTCCAGACCGCCGTGCCGCTTCAACAGGCAATGAAAAATGGATTCCCTCCCCGCGCGCGAAACATCCTTGCTCCTCGGTGTCAACGATGTTCGACCGGTATATGAGCGGAATGCGGCCGGCCGCTCCGCGTTTCTCCTGACCTCCGATCACTACGGCCGGCTGATCCCCGCCCCGCTCGGCGATCTCGACCTGCCCGAGAGCGAGCTCGTCAGGCACATCGCCTGGGACATCGGCATTGCCGGCGTCGCGGAGCGGCTGTCCGACATGCTCGATGCGCATCTGATTGCGCAGCGCTACTCGCGACTGGTGATCGACTGCAACCGGCCACCGCGCGTCGCAAGCTCGATCCCGCGGCTCAGCGAGGCGACGACCATCCCCGGCAACGAGGGGCTGTCGCGCGAGGACGCCGAGACGCGGCGGCGCGAGATCTTCGATCCCTATCATCGCAGGATCGACGAGGTGATCGACCGGCGCGCGCGTGACAAGCGCCCGACTGTGCTGCTGGCGCTGCACAGCTTTACGCCTGTTTATGCCGGTGTCGCGCGGCCCTGGCACATCGGCACGCTCTACCACCGCGACAAAACGCTGCCGCCGCTGATGTTGAAGGCGCTGCGCGCCGAGGGCGACCTCGTCGTCGGCGACAACAAGCCCTATGCGGTTTCCGACGACACCGACTACACCATTCCCGTGCACGGCGAGGCGCGCGGGCTCGTCAACACCGGCATCGAGATCCGGCAGGACCTGATTGAGGACGAGAGCGGCCAGCAGCAATGGGCGGAGCGGCTGGCGCGCATCCTCGGCGAGATCGAAGCGAAGCTGCGCGCCATCGCTTCACCTCTCCCGAAGGGAGAGGTCGATTTGCGTCAGCAAATCGGGTGAGGGGTTACAGGCGATCGTGAAAGCAAAGGCCCCTCACCCGGATTGCTTCGCAATCCGACCTCTCCCCAACGGGGAGAGGTGAATAGGGCAAGCGGCCTGATCGATCCAACCAATATTCATGCTTCTAAGGCCTGGCGCGTGTCAGCGCGAGCCAGATGCCGCCGCCGATCATGAAGGAGCCGGAGATGCGCGACACCAGCCGCGTGCGGCGCGCCGAGAAAAAGTTGCGCGCACGGCCGGCGAGCAGCGCGTAGATTCCATCCGTCAGCCCCGCGAGCACCATGAAGGTGACGCCGAGCAGGATCACCTGCGGCACCTGATCCCTGCTCATGTCGATGAATTGCGGAATGAACGCGCCGAAGAACACCAGCAGTTTCGGGTTTGAGAGCGCCACCACAAATCCCTGCAGGAAGAAACCGCCGCGCGGCGTGGGCGGCGGCGCATCCGCGCTCATGCCCTCGACGGGGACGCGGATCAGCTTGATGCCGAGCCAGACCAGATAGGCTGCGCCCGCAAAGCGCACCCAGTCGAACCAGTAGCCCATGGTCGCCATCAGCGAGGTCAGGCCGACCGCGACAATGCCGATCACGATCAACAACCCCGCCTGCACGCCGAGAATGTTGGTCAGCGCCGCGCGGGTGCCATGGCGCAGACCATTGGCGATCAACAGCGTGACGATCGGACCGGGCAGAAGCGCGAGCGCAACGCAGGCGGCGACGAAGGCGAGATAGACCTGGAGGGACATGGGTGGGGGCTCGGGGATGGGCGATGCTGCGGCAGCTATTAATGCACGATACGCGCCGCATTAACAGCTGTCGTCCCGGCCAAGCGAACGAAGTGAGCGCTGAGCCGGGACCCATAACCACCGGCCTTTGTCGTTTCTGTCATTGCGAGCAAAGCGAAGCAATCCATTGGATCCGCACAAAAGGCCTGGATTGCTTCGTCGCTGCGCTCCTCGCAATGACGGTCACAAGCTGGTGCACAATTGCCGCCCGTGATTATAGATCCCCGCTTTCGCGGCGACGACGAATGGAGAGATCACGCCTAATGCCCGCCGAGCGAGGCCAGCATCCAGTGGTGCATCTCGTCTGATTTCAGAAACGCCAGCGCGGCGCGTCGCAGTTCTTCCGCATTCGCCCTGCCCTGCGCGACCGCGACCAGAAGATCGCAGCGGTGCGACAGGGCGATGCCGATGGCCGTGTGCTGCGATCCATCGGACATCTTCAGATCATAGAGACGCGCGCGTCCGGCCATGTCGGCCAAGCGGACCACCTTTCCCGCTTCAACAGGCACGAATCGTTCGCTGATCAGGTCGAGATCGGCGACGCGGTCGACCTCGTCGTCATCGGCAACCCCCGTGTCGCAATTGCAGAAGCCGATCTTCGGCCGCAGATAGAGCTCGACGGCGGTACCGCCCTCACCACAGGAAGCGCAGCGGAAAGCGCGGCCCGCAGGCCAGCCGTCGCGCGGAAAGCTCCACGCGATCTCCTGCCATTTCACGTCGCTTGGCGCGCTGGAGCGCTCCATCGCCGGCCGCACCAGCTGGTAGGCGCCCACGCCCGACAGCGCAGAGAGCGTCAGCACCGCAACCAGTATGGCGAGCCAGCGCCACATTCTTTTCATTCTCCCTTACGGCCGCGACGCTCCATCTCCTCATCCTGAGGAGCGCAAAGCGCGTCTCGAAGGATGAGGCCGACACCTGGGCCTTATGGTTCGAGACGGCGCTTCGCGCCTCCTCACCATGAGGGTCAACTATTTCAATCCCGCGATGGCGCGCGCAGCCCCGGTCATCTCCAGGATGTGCATGCCGGTGTTGGCGCGGTCGACGATATAGATGTAGCCGCGATCGTCGGTCTCGACATTGTTGGTCTGGATCGCGACCTTGCAGCGATCCTTGCCGTCGACGGTGACGCAGCGCTTGTCGGTCTTGTCCGTGATCGATGGAATGAAATAGCCCACTTCCTTGGGATGATAGGGATCGCGGATGTCGAGCGCGCGCACGCCGGCATTGAAGAAGGCGATGAACGCCATCTTCTTGTAGAACACCGGCGCCATGCTCTCGTTGGAGGAATGCGAGCCGAACCGGCCGCCGCGCTCGCAGAAATTGCCGCTTGCCTCCGGCACGGTCCAGCTCGAGATCATCATCGGCCGTGTCTCGGTGGTTACATCGGCGAACCACACCATCTGCCGCGGCTCGCCGCATTCGTTGAGGATCGCCTCGTCCACGATCATGACGATGTCTCTGACCTGGCCGTCCTTGTCCTTTGCAAATTCCGCGATCGGCATGCCCTTCATCGGAAACACCGTATGCGCGCCGTTGAAGGCCGACATCGACATCCGCGAGATTTCCGGGAAGCGCAGATTTTCCGCGGTCGGCTCCTTCGGTCCGTTCAACAGCTTGTTGCGATCGACGATCTGCAGGAAGCCGCCCTTGTCGGTGCCGTAACCGAAATAGACGCGGTTGCCTTCGGGCCCGAGCGAGATCGGCCCGTGCAATTCGGTCGGCACCGCGCCGGTCGAGCCCGGCTCCTGTCCCGGCAGGCCGAAATCCCTGAT
>Ga0070684_100002736_pt1 | contig 13041 bp, 11 predicted proteins | sample KBSC723LmetaG_FD_65653 | JGI IMG/M metagenome (GOLD analysis project Ga0070684, IMG submission 65653) | Corn rhizosphere microbial communities from Kellogg Biological Station, Michigan, USA - KBS C7.2-3L metaG | ecosystem: Host-associated > Plants > Roots > Rhizosphere ...
TTCCCGGAACATCGAAAGCACGCCTCTCGAAGACCCTCGCATTCCACCGCGCCGGTCAGTCGAGGAGCTTTTCGATCGCATCCAGGTCGAAGTGGGCCGTGCTTCCCGGAATATCGAAAGCACGCCTCTCGAAGACCCTCGCATTCCACCGCGCCGTAGGCGCAGGGTTTGTTAGCCCCGCGCTTCAGCGTGGGGAACGAGGGCCCAATAAGGACTGAAGTGCCGTAGGCACGGTGCTCGTTAGCCCTGCGCTTCAGCGTGGGGAAGACCCTGCGAGGGGAATCTCATCCCGCATTCATGCAATCGCCGCGGGGTCCACCAGGCGGGACGAATTCCGCCCGATCACCCGACGCTTCCCTGCCCCATCTTGACGTGTTTTCGAGGCGGCGATACTCTGGGTTTACACGGGAAAGGAGGTTGATCCAGCTGATGAAATCTGATTGTTGCAGTTGTACCGTACGTGAGGTGACTGAGGCCTAGGGCATCGCGCCCCAGACCTGGCAATAAGTCCCCACCGGATCAGGCAATATCCGATCCCGGGCGGCCCTAACGGACTCGCGGCAGCGCGATGGCCTTAGTCCAATCCCAACAGTTAACCGAAGGCATAACCCCTTGAGAAATCAGGGGGTTTCCTTTTGCTCCCTAGGATTTGTGCTAAATCTGGCCGGGGAGCGCCTTCCAATGGAGCACGTCGGATTCAGCATTGACCGGGAGGTAAGCTAGGCAGCGCATGGAAGCGGACCAAGACCGACGTGGGGTTGCTGCTCTATTTGGCAACAGATGGCTACCCGGGAATTCAGCGCAGGATAGCGCGGGCGTTTTCGAGCGTTCACGAACCCGCTCGGCCTCCGGACTACAGGGGCCTCCGCCGGAAGAATAATCGGATCAGCACAGAATTCAAATTCTTGGACAGCGATCCATCTCGACAAATAGCGGCAACAGCTCGATCGGCGGCGGACCTCATCAGGATCAGTTAGTACCCTGCAAGTAAATGATTGGAACCAACTAGTCCGGAGCTAAGACCATCGGAGCGACCGGTAGATTTAAATTCTGACCGAATTTACGAAGAACCTGGCTCTTCTGTCCCCAAACGAGGGTTCCGCCGTCCGATTCCCTCGCATAGTCGTACGGCTTTATGTCAAACACTGTCTTCGTTCCACCATCGGGTAGACCGGTCTTGGTGATCGAGTCGACTGTGAGAAGTATGACCTCGAACAGCGCCATTTTCGAATCGACTTCATTTGGCAAAATGGCGACGTTATCAGTCAAAAGCCACATTGCGATTGAGGGATAGATAATGCCCGAAATATGCGTTGGAGCACCGGGTCCCATCCCGGAGAGTGGCTGTCCATTGCCGAAAGCCCATTCTTTCAAAGCTATCGGAAGTCTATAGAGGTCTTCTCGCCCGTCTGGAACTGATTGTGTGAAAACACGGGCTTGCCACTCGCGGAGCATCTCCGTCCGTTCATCGAAAATGTACGTCGTATAGTGCGGGAGTTCTCGCTCCGACTTGAGGGCGGTTAGCCGCTTTTGTGAAAATCCCAAGTGAGTGAAGAGCATAGGCTCAGTTGTCAGCCACCCCGATACCGCATAGAATTCACCGACCTGGCACCTGCATTCCTGCAAGCAAGAACCGAATTGGTGGGCGCCAGGGTCCGCTCCGTAGAACATGACCTCGCCAGCACGATTCGCCCTTCCATTCGATGTGACGCGGTCAACGGGTGGATAACTTATTCTTGCCTTGTTTGAGGGCCGTTCGGCAACTTTGACGGCACGGTATATCCCGCGGCCCCGTGGAAGAAGCGGCATTCGGATTTGGAATCCCTGGTGAATCTGTCCCATTTTCCCCTTGAGTTGAAAATCATCAAGAGCCTCAAACGAGCCTTTTTCCAAGCTTTCGAGTTCCTGCTTAAGCTCTGGAATTGAGAGGACGCTGTTAACGCCCGCATCCTTTAGCCACTTTCTGATTTCCATGCTCACCAGTTTACGTTCGGAAGCGGCGGCCGGAATATTGTGCTAATCAGTGCTACCACCTCCGCAAATCGTGCACTTTGTATAGCTCGTGACATTCTAAAATCGGCGGACTTACAGATTTCACGGAGACGAATGCCGGCCAATCCCAACAGATCACCGGCAACGGCTTGGGCATTGCTCAGGCCGTTGCTGCGTTTAGGCGCGACAGAGCAGCTTCGGAAAAACTCCCCTCACCACCGGGTTTTGAAGGGGCACGACTTGTAGTCGTGCCGATAAATGCTCTGGATTGGCACCGGCTTTAGCCGCTGGGGGATGGTTTTCCAACCCTCGCGATTCGACGCACGCGTTTTTCCGCAGCCTCTATAGCCCGTGAGAGAATGGCCCGTGTTTTCGAAAGCCTTTGACAAACTCTGGGACAGACTCCCGGCCTGGGGCAAAGCGATCTGTGTAGTAGTCGTGATCGCCGCGTGTGTGTCGGGCATCAGGGCCTACGGACTTTTTCATTTTCTGTTGCGCGTGATCTTCAGTCCCTGAGTCCCGGGAAGTTCGCTGTTTGATTACATTCCCGTCGTCGTCTCAAAGACCGCGGCGCTATAATTCGGTCACTTTCCCATCGGCCCCTGGTTCAACTTTCTGTCAGGAGGTCTTCCCAATGAAAACCATGCTCGTTTGGTCGCTCAAGTCCACTGCCCTGCGCGAAGCTGCGGGCCGCTTTCTGGCCGGTCAGGCGGCTGCGCCGGAGGGCTTAACGCTGCTCGGCCGGTGGCACGCCGTCGATCTCAGCGTCGGATTCTCGCTGTATGAAGGTGCCGACGCGGCAGCCATGTACGCGGCATCCGCTCCCTGGGCGGACCTGCTTGACCTCAAGGTCCATGTCGTGGTCGAAGATGCCGACGCGGGCCGCGTGCTGGCACAGACGTTCGGAGCGAAAGAGCAGGCTCCGCGCGAACCTGTTTCCGTGTAGCAAGACTCCGGCGGTGTGTCGCGCTACAAAAGCGAATTGGGCCGATTTCAGTCCTTCTGCCGTGACAAGCAGATGGTTACGGTGTGCAAGATCACCCGGGAACTGTTGACGGATTACGCGGCCACCTGGGAACAGCAGTATCCGTCCAGCAACACACGGGCCTCCGTGCGGGAACGGCTCCGCTCATTCCTGCGGTACTGCTTTGAGTGCCGTTGGCTGGTCAGAATACCGGCTGTCCCCAAAAGTCATGTCGGATGAGTCTCTCACCATGCCGCTTACGGACGCTGAATATGCCCGCGTTCTAGCAACGATTGACGCCGTAGGCCTTTGCGCTTCGACGCCAAGGGCGTCACGAGGCTCTTGAGTGCAGAAACCAACGCGAAGCTCCGGGCCCTGATTCAGTTGATGCGTGGATTTACTCTCCAAGGGGATCCCGCTGGAGGAAGTCTCAAAGTTGCTGGGGCACGAATCCATCAAGACCACAAAGAGGCACTATGCGCGATGGGTGAAGGCTCAACAAGACAGATTAGACGCGCTGGTCAGCGCCACATGGATTACTACAAAGTAGCACTGCTGTACGGGCTATTTCCCTTACGATCTGAGCGTGCGAGCTACTACTTATCCTCGTGGTGCACTCTCGTTCGCCGCGAGCACGATCGCTCGTTCGGTGGGGTCTCGCAGGACGGCGAGCAATAAATCCCGGGATGCCCGTTCTGGCTCCTGCTGAATGTCGAACAGGAATAAACAGGTTTTGAAGGTGATGGCCATATTCATAATAGGTCCGCCCCGGTAGACTACGATTACGGAATCGAATTCATATGGTGCGCCCATGCGTATCTTTGGAATTCCACGCACTGGATCGCCTTGGGTTTCGAAATGCGGCAGGCTGTCATAGATTGCATCCATCTTGTCTAGGTACAAGACGCAGTTCTTGAATACCCAGGGTGTGATATCCACGGCGCCGTGGTCCTTTCTCGTGATCGCCTCAAAATTACTCGTCTGCGTAGGCTGTACTTTCGAGCAATCAGGTAGCGTTCTCATCGGGAAGAACTTTCCGTTCTCAAGTTCAGCGCGATAATTAGCAACTGCACTCGACGCCGACCACAACGCAGGCGCAACAGTGGACGCGTTCGCTAACTGTGCCATTTTTTCGCCAAGGGCTTGCGCTTGAGGCGAGGGAACTGCAATTTTTTGATCCAAGGCCGCGCGAGCAAGGTGTTGAACGGCAGGTATATGCTTCACCAGAGCATCTGTCGACAATTCAGAGGCCTTTTCGAACTGGTGAGCTATCACATCGTGAATGAAGGGCTTTAGATCATCCAGTGATGTAGTTGCTGCATCAGCTTTGCCCTGAACTCTCCCAAGAGAATCAAACACACCGCCCGGCGCAGAGAGAACCTTCTTGACCTCATCTTCAACAGCATCGTTCCTGTGCTCAAGCCAATAGCCGAATACTGGAGAAGCAAAAATGCCCAAGATTGCAACAAGTATCGCAAGAATGGCAATCAGAGCGGCCGCAGATTTATTGTTGCTTATCCAGAACGCGACGCGTGCTGCCCACCCAGCCTTAGGCGTCTCTACAATTCCGAGCCGTCCGTCCACTCGGTTGAGGTGCTGTGCCATCTGATCCAGACGGGCATAGATGATGTCGAAATGTTCCTTCGTGGTCATTGTCGATTAGGTGACAAAAATGTTACCACGCTTAAGGTGCACGGCCGTCCGTCACCAATACGAGGCCGCAAAAGCGCAGGAACTTACCGCATCGATATGGGGCATCAAACGTGGTCGCAAATGCTCATAAGCCTTGGCGATCAAGTTGTGAGCAGCAGCATTTTGGAGTCGCGGCGGCAGCGGTGTTGGCGGCATTCACTCCGTAGAAAACAACTTAAGAGGATCCTCCGCCCTGCTGACACACACACCCGTGACTGCTGTCACATCCACCCTTCCGCCGCCATGCTACTGTACCTTTGCTCCTGGAGAAATCCGGGAGCTGAACGTCAAGACGCAGCAGAGAATCGAACGCAAAAATTTTTTTGGATTTCTCTTTTCATTCGCTTTTCGCTGTTTCTTCTTCTACGACCGTAAGGTTAATACGACCAGTAGTTTAGAGCAGATTTTACGCGAACGGTATTCTACCTCGGCCAACAGAATGCCGCCTTCCTCGTCCCGGCCAGGATCTCAGGAGAACTGTACTCAGCGCAGCCCGTGCACAGAATCGGCACGCGCCACCTCGTCTGCTATTGCTGCGACTCAGCGGAGGCAAGCAGCGGGAAATACTTCTCCTTGTCGCTGTCTTTGACGACGTAGACGAGCGCGGTGCGGTGCTGCGCAAACCAGGCCTTCGCCTCATCCGCGGCAGCCGACTGCCTGTCCTCCGGCAGCTTGCGTTTCAGCGCATCCAAATCGCGCCGAACGAGGCCCTCAGCTTCGGCGCCGCCCTGCAGGGCTCCGAGCGAGAAAAAGTAGTAGGCCTGCCGCGCGTCGGCATCGATCATGTTGCCGTCGCGCGCCATCACGCCCAGCAGCAGCGACGCTTTCCAGTTCCCTGCCTCCGAAGCTATGCGCAGCTCGCGTGACGCCTCGCCCTGCGACTGCGCCAGCTCAGGGTGATTCACGATGAACTGGCCGAGCGCGTGTTTGGCCTCAACGTATCCCTTTTCTGCCGAAGACCGCAGCAGTTCGACGGCCTTGCGCAGATCGTGACGCTTGCTGTCGGGGGAGGCGAGCAGGAGCGCCAGATCGTACTCCGCCTGTGCATCGTGCAGCTTTACCCCGGCTTCGAACCAGTGCGCGGCGGCGTCTTTGTCCGACGGGCCGCCGAGCCCCAGCCACGCCATGATGCCGAGATATGCGGCACCCAGCCCGGAGCCTTTGTCGACCGCCTCCTGAAATAACTGGCGCGCCATCTGCGGGTTCTTGCGAACGCCTGTGCCGTAGAGATAGCTCACGCCCAGATTCACCTTGGCGCGGGCCATGCCACCTGCCGATGCGAGTTGGAACCAGTGGGCCGCCCGCTCCAGATCCGCAGGCACGCCAACGCCGGTTTGATAGAAGTATCCAATCTCGTTCTGCGCCTCGGGACTACCGCTCTGCGCGGCGCGCAAATACCAATGCGCTGCCTGCGCCGGATCAGCCGGCACTCCATTGCCGAGCAGATAGGCGGCGGCGAGCTCAATCTGGTCCTGGACGTAGCCCTGCTGGGCGCGGGCAAGCATATCGGCGAGCTTCTTCTCCTGCCCGTGATCAGCGGCAAACGCCGGGCGGAGGGCAGCGCAAAGAACCAAGATCAGCGGACACAAGATCCGCGACGCAGAACGGGAAAAAGGAGCCATGGTCAGCCCTCAATCCGATCGCCCGCCTTCTCTGCCATTCGGGGGGGGAGTCCTGGGCCAAGGGTTCCGGCATGAGTGGACACGCCGGCCTTGGTCAGGCTCATTTTTGAATGCGGGGTGTTTCGTTAGGGCAACATTCTAGCCCCGAGGCGGTTCCCTGCATAGAAATATTTCCGCTGCGATGCGGCGGCGCGGGATGCGCCCGGAGTTTGTCTTTGGCTTCAGTGAGATGGGCGAGTCGCCCGACTGCGGAAGAGCTTCAAATTGCGCCGCCGGCGATGGCGCCGACGACGAGAAATGGTTCCCTGCCCTCGGCGACGGCCTCCGGCAACACGGTCCCTGCGGGCTCGAGCGAATAATCTTCCTGGCAGGCAAAGTAGCGCAGAAACGCACGCCGCTTGCCGGTATCGTAGTCGCGGATGGTGCCGCGCAGCATGGGATAGTGCGCCTCGACTGCGTCGAGCACCGATTGGATGGTGACCGGGCGCGCAGACTGTACGGTGACCTCCGGTCCCACCTGTGCCAGGTTGCGCAGATGGAACGGGAGGCAGACGCGGATGCTTGCTGTTGTCTGGTTATCCATGTGAGTTCGGTTCTAGCTTCTAGCTTCTAGCTTCTAGCTAACAGCTAAGAGCTAAAAGCTAAAAGCCTGTCTTACAGCGTCTGCACTTCCACGCTTAACACTGCGGGAAGGTTCTCTGCGATGGGCTGCCAGTTATCGCCGCCGTCAGGGGAGACGTAGACCTGACCGCCAGTGGTGCCAAAGTAAATGCCGCATTGATCGAGCGTGTCGACGGCCATGGCGTCGCGCAGCACGTTCACATAGCAATTTTCCTGCGGCAGGCCTTTGGTTAGCGCTTCCCACTCATTCCCGCCGGTGCGGCTGCGATAAACCTTGAGCGCGCCGTCGATGGGGTAATGCAGCGAGTCGCTCTTGATGGGAACCACGTAGAGCGTCTCCGGCTCGTGCGCGTGCACGTCGATGCAGAAGCCGAAATCGGTGGGCAGATTGCCGCTCACCTCCTGCCAGCTATCGCCGGCATTGTCGCTCCGCATCACGTCCCAGTGCTTCTGCATGAACAGCGTGTCGGGACGCGAAGGGTGCATTGCGACGTGGTGCACGCAGTGGCCGATTTCCGCGTTGGGATCGGGCATGAAGTTCGAGTGCAGCCCTTTGTTGATCGGCTTCCAGGTCTTGCCCCCGTCGTCGGTGCGGAACGCGCCGGCAGCGGAGATGGCGATGTAGATGCGATCAGGATTTTTGGGGTCGACGATAATAGTGTGCAGGCCCATGCCGCCCGCGCCCGGAGACCACTTGGGGCCGGTGCCGTGACCACGCAGGTTGGCGAGCTCATGCCAGCTTTCGCCGCCGTCGGTCGACTTGAACAGCGCCGCATCTTCGACGCCGGCGTACACTACGTCGGGGTTATTGGGCGCGGGCTCGAAATGCCACACGCGCTTGAACTCCCATGGATGCTGCGTGCCGTCGTACCACTGATGCGTGGTGAGCGGCTTGCCTGTAGCCTCGCTGGTGTCGTAAGCAAACTTGTTGCTCGGCTTCGGGGGCCAGCTCTGCGCGTCCTCGCCGGGCTTGACGCCCGGCTGGAACCACGTTTTGCCGCCATCGTCAGAGCGCTGCACAACCTGGCCGAACCAGCCGCTCGTCTGCGATGCATAAATACGGTTGGGATCTGCCGGGGAGCCCTTCATGTGGTAGATCTCCCAGCCCGCAAAGTGCGGGCCGCTCACGGTCCACTTGTCGCGCTTGCCATCCGCTTCGCATACGAACGCACCTTTGTGCGTCCCCACCAGCACTCGTACTGAACTCATTCGATCGACCTCCTCGTCGATTCAACCCATTTGGGTTGCCAACACTGTTGCATTCTCAGGCACAGCTTTACGCGTGCCGGAACCGCACATTCAACTTTGCACCTTTAACGTCTGCGACCTTACGACCGCGCCCGGGGAATCAAATTGCAAACCATTTCGAATTGCGAACTATTGTTTCCCATTTTCCGTGATCAGAACAACCGCGTTGTTGTGAATCCTGACGGCAAACCGCTACAACAACGCGTTGAGCGCTTTTCGCAAGCTCTCCGCGTCGCCATCGAGCTTCTCATCCAGCTCCGCATGCGTACTTTCCCAGACCGGCATGGCACGCTCCAGCAGCTTGCGCCCGTTCGCAGTCAACTTCAGCACGCGGCTCCTTCCATCCTCCGGATGCGGCAACACCTTCACGAGTCCGCGCCGCTCCAAAGGCTTCAGCGCCGCGGTCAGCGTGGTCCGATCCATCGCCAGCAGCTCCGCTACCGGGCCCATCGGCGGGGGCTCCGGCCGGTTGAGTGACATCAGCAGCGAAAACTGCTGGTTGGTCAGTTCGAACGCGCGGAACGCCTCGTCGAACCGCCGCGACAGGGCCCGCGCCGCTCGCTGAACATGCAGACACAGGCACGCATTCTTTACCCGCAGGGTGGCCTGGTGCGAAAGTCCGTGTTCACATTCCACTACGGGTGAATATTAGTTGATATCAATACATTCTTGCAACGGCTTTCTTACCACTGCAGGGAACCGCGGCGCGCCGGGGTGCGTACATGGCACTGTTCGACGGCTGGGATTTGCGCCGCCTGGTCCAAAGCTCGCTTCGAGAGGAAACCCATGATCCGTCGTTCCGTGGCCGTTCTCTGCGGCTTCACACTCCTCACCGTCTGCAGCACTGTTCCTGCCCAGTCGGCAGGTGTCGCCGGAAGCTGGGTGGGCATCTTCGATGTGGTTCACGCGGATGGCAGCGTTGAGCCGGGAAAATCATATCTTGTGTTGACACAGAACGGATCGACGATCTCAGGAATGGCAGGCGACAGTGCCGATCATCTGACTCCTATCTCGACCGGGAGCATCGATGACAAGAACGCTACGTTGTCAGTGAGTGTGAACCCTCAACTCACCGTGCGCATGCAACTCGTGATGGAGGCCGGTCATCTGCGCGGCTCCGCCACGGGTCTGCCCCTCGAGCCGAATTCGAAGGTGATTGTAGATGTCGTTCGCGTCGGCAGCGACGGGAAACCTGCGGCCGACGTCGCGCACGTCCCTGACGGTCTGACCGAGACCGTCGCCGAGCTCGACAAAAAACTCTTCGATGCCTACAACACCTGCGACCTCAACACGCTTGGCTCACTCGTCTCTGAGGACCTTGAGTTTTATCACGACAAGACCGGTCTTGCGATTGGTCGGCAGACGTTTGTCGATTCGATCAAGAACAACATCTGCGGCAAGGTACAGCGCGCTCTGGTTCCGGGAACACTGGAAGTGCACCGTCTCGCCGGCTATGGCGCCGTCGAGATCGGCGTGCATACGTTCCACCACCCGGGCGACCCCGGCAATTTAGGAATCGCAAAATTCATTACGCTGTGGCGGCTCAAGGACGGGGCGTGGCAGCTCACCCGCGCGATCAGCTACGATCACGAACCGCTCAAGAAGTAGCGTCGGAAAGACCGGCGCCCGCGGTACCCACCGCAGGCGCCGTATCCGCAAGGCCTAAGGAAATACCTGGAACAAGTCGTGCAAATCCGGCATGGCGCCGGCATTGCGGATCAGCGGATACACGCCGAATATCTCCTGCGTGGTGCGCAACAGGGAAGAATGCGTATAGCCGATGCTGTTGTGGTAGCCGTTGCCCTTGGCGAAGGGCGAGAGCACGATCATCGGAATCGGCCCGTCGCCAGCCTCGGCCTCATCCCACACGATGAACAGCGCACCGCCGCTGCGATAGGCAGTGGAGTTGAGGATTGCCGGCACATGATCTTTCAGCCAGGTATCACCGTGCGCAATGGAGTTGCCGCCGCAGCCATCGTGCATGTCATGGCACAGGTTTGGGGTGATGAAGTTGAACCTGGCAACCGTGTTGTTGGCGAGGTCGGCGGCGAGCTGCGAGTAGGGACGAACGTGCTGAATGCATTTCGGCGAAAGCGGGTTGTGGTTGTTGGTCTGATCGTCGAAGTAGACGAACGGATCGTGCTTGGGCTGGTAAAGCTGACTCCCGTTCGCATCCACTGAACCCTCCGGCGTGAGTGGACACGTCTTCCCCGTGATGTCTTCTTCATAGGCTCGCCAGGGCACACCGGCCTTTTCCAGCAGGGTGGTCAGGTGGCTTGTGGTCGATTCCGGATGGGCAGACGGCGGACCATCATCCTTGATGCCCAAATTGCTGCCGGCCTCCATCCAGATGTAATTCGGGAGGCTGGGATGAATGCCCGCCGGATTGTCGTAGGCATTGGTGTGGGATGCCATGGGCAGGAGCGTGTAATTGATATAGGGCGCTTCGGGATTTCCTTTGATGTTGCCCGATGCCGCGCCGGACCAGTTGTGATTCTCCATCACAATTACGAACACAGTCTTGATGTGGTGCACGGGTTGGGTTTGCGCCGATGCCGGCAACGCAAACGTTGAGGCTAAAGATGCGAATAAGAGTGGAAGCAATTGAAGGGGGAAAATACGCAAAGAATCTATCCTTTCGATGGTATGGAATTCGGCCCATCGATGAGGGGCCCGCTGCATTTGATCTATAAGCAAAATGCTAGCGTCGTTTGGGAAATGACGCGAGTAGAACCCCTTCCGCTCATCCCGCCGAATCACGCAATCCGGTTGAGGCACAAGGGGATATCTTTTCTTGAAAATAATTACGCTTCTACTTTCATCGCGCCTGGGACACCACAGGCGAAAGTGCGTTTGCGTCGGGGTAGTGCGGCGGGTCCTTCGGTGCCTGTATCCTGAACAAGAGCTATGTCTTTTATCAGCCTGTTCGGCAGCCTGAACGAAGAGCCGGAAAAACCCGAGGAACCGCAGGAACCGGAAGAAAAGAAATCCGGATTCTTCAGCCGCATGCGCGATGCGGTGACGCGCACCCGCGACTCCTTTAGCGAGAAGATCGAAGGCATTGTGGCGATGACGCGCCAGGTGGACGAGAGCGATCTCGAAAACCTGGAAACGGCACTCATCACCAGCGATCTCGGCGTCCAGACGACCACGGAAATTGTTGACGCGCTGCGCGACCGCGCGCGCCGCCAGGGAATTGAGGGCGGCGCAGAGTTGCGCGAGTTGCTGAAGCAACAGATCAAGTCGATTCTCGAGAGCACCGCACGGCCCGTTGCGCAGCCGGCGGCACCGCCGAAAATCACTTTTCTGGTCGGCGTAAACGGCACGGGTAAGACCACCACCAGCGGGAAGCTGGCAGCGTGGTCGAAGTCGCAGAACCGCTCGGTGCTGCTGTGCGCCGCGGACACGTTCCGGGCGGCGGCGATCGAGCAGCTTGAAGTGTGGGCGGGGCGCTCGGGTGTGGAGATGATCAAGACGCGGCAGGGTGGCGATCCCGCGGCGGTGCTCTACGATGCCATCAGCGCGGCGAAGGCGCGCAACATCAGCGATCTTTATGTGGACACCGCCGGCCGCCTGCATACCAAGACCGGCCTGATGGACGAACTCGACAAGATGCGCCGCACCGCACAGCGGCTGGTTCCGGACGCGCCGCATGAAGTGCTTCTGGTGATGGACGCGACGACCGGACAGAATGGGTTGCAGCAAGCGCGGCTATTCACGCAATCGGCCGGCGTAACGGGCATTGTGCTGACCAAGCTGGATGGCACGGCAAAGGGCGGCATCGCGGTGGCGATTGCGCGCGAGTTGAACCTGCCCGTGCGTTTCGTTGGCATCGGGGAGAAGATGTCTGACCTGCTGGAGTTCTCTCCGGAAGCATTTGTCGAGGGGCTGCTGGGGTAACGGCCTAGCCGTGCGGATGCACGAAGTACACCAGCCCGAGATAGTCATCTGTGAGCAGGAATGAATCGGGGCCTATGCGCATAATGCCGCAGGGCCTTCCGTGCACAACGGGCTTGCCGTTTTCGATCGTAAGGAAGCCGGTGATGAAGTCTTGCGGTTTGCGCTCTGCGCCGACGAGCCGGACAACACGATATCCCGTGCCGATGTGGGGATGACTGGCGCCGTGCAGCGCCACGAGAAAACTCGCCTGCAATCTGGAATCTTTTTGTGGAAAGTAGGCAAATCCCAGTGGAGAACTGTGCGCGGCAAACCACGCATAGGCCGGTGGCACGGCTTCGCAGCTTTTCAGCGGCTCCGGCGCCTGACCGAGTGCCGCGTTGGGATCCGCGACCTGCGCATGACCGCCGCCCGCTGCCAGGTTGGTGCCGGCTGCCGCCACGCCGCGTTGATTGCCATAGACGGAGTCCTCATGCGACGGCGGCGGCACGTCAGCATGCGCGCGAAACGAGGCATCGTGCATGGACGGTAGGGGAGTTGCATCGAGCGTCGCCTTTCCGCTGGCGAAATAACATTTCGGCCATCCGTAATTGGCCGCATGATCCGCTGCCGGATCGATCTTGAAAAACGTGTCATCCGGAAGTTTGTCGCCGAGGTGATCGTCTCCCATGTTGGTCGCGAAAAGCCCTCCGCCATCGGCATCCGGCACATAGCGCAAGTCCACAGCGTTGCGAACACCCTGTGCGACGATCTTTGCGTTGCTTCCATCGGGATCCATGCTGAGAATCGACGCCCGCGCCACTTCGCGTTCCTGGCAGTAGTTGCACGACGAGCCGATTGAAACGAAGATGCGCGGAGTGTTCCCGACGTCGGCTACGGCGACGGTGCGCGTCAGATGCCAGCCACCGTATTTGTAGTTCAGGCCGTAATCGGGAAAGCGGACGAGCGTCTGCGGCGGGGCGCTTGGCGCGGTGTCGCCGGCGTGGTAAGCGTAACGGACAAGCC
>Ga0070684_100002741_pt1 | contig 13032 bp, 11 predicted proteins | sample KBSC723LmetaG_FD_65653 | JGI IMG/M metagenome (GOLD analysis project Ga0070684, IMG submission 65653) | Corn rhizosphere microbial communities from Kellogg Biological Station, Michigan, USA - KBS C7.2-3L metaG | ecosystem: Host-associated > Plants > Roots > Rhizosphere ...
GCCATGAGCGCCGCGACCGCCACAAAAGCCCAACCCACTTGCCGCATTGAAGAGTCTCCTTAACGCAATCTCGTAAATTCGAAGTTTGTAACCGTGCCCGTACGAAATGAGTGCAAGTAACGGGCCAATCGATGCGCCAGGCCCAAATAGGCCGCAATCCCCTTGCTTTCGCGGGCCGGCGCTTTCCTGCTGTTGTAAAGACTCTCGACGCCCCCCTGGCGCCGAAGCGTGACGCACGTCACGGATGCGGCTGCGACTTCCGGCTCGCCGGGAACGGAAAAGTCACGTGTTTCAAAGACTTGGTTGTTCAACCCGGCCGCCCATCCAACGTGTCGGTACCTGTTCATAAACTCGACGTGCAACTCATCACATCTATTGACATGCGTCGCATGACCGAGCGGGTCACATACTATCATCCGCGCTCTCACCTGCAGATGCCTCCTGAAAGAGACATCTTCCGGGACGTCAGGTTTTGTAAAACCGAGAAAAGAAAACGGACCAGCAATGCAACAATCGGACTCGGCGCCACGCAACCTGGTGTTGACTGCCGCACTGCTGGCCCTGGCGGCTTTGACATATTGGCCGAGCTCGCAGGCGCTCTGGGACTTTTGGTCCAACGATAACACCGCCGGCGCGCACGGATTCCTCGTCGCGCCGCTCGCCGCGTGGCTCCTGTACCGCGCCCGCCACCGCCTCGCGGCGGTGGCAGTGCGCCCGTCGCGAGCGGCCTGTGTCATGTTGGTTGTGTTGAGCATCGCCTGGCTCGTCTGCTGGCGCTCCGGGATCCAGGAGCTGCACGTCCTGTCGCTGCCTGTGCTGATGGGCCTGAGCGTGTGGGCCGCCCTCGGCTGGGAGGCCGCGCGCATCGCCGCCTTCCCGATCGGCTACCTGTATTTCGCCGTGCCGGCCTGGGGAGTCTGCATCGACCCGTTGGAACATCTGACCTCCGGCGTCGTTGGTTTTCTCGCGCCCTACATCGGAGTGCCAGCGCACAGACAAGGCGACCTGATCATCTTCCCCGGGGGGATCATCGAAGTAGCACACGGCTGCAGCGGGCAGGCCTTCCTGACCGTCGGTCTCGCCGTGGCGGCGTTGCTCGGAGAGCTCGAGAACGCCTCGCTGGCACGCCGCGCTCTTCTCGCGGCGGCTCTGGGTGCGGCCGCGATCGCCGCCAACTGGATCCGGGTGCTCGTCATCGTCGACGCCGGTTACACCACTCACATGCGTCATGTGTTGGTTTCGCGTGGTCACTTCGCGTTCGGATGGTTTCTATTCACCGGTGTGATCGTTGCGTGTGTCTGGTTCCTCGCCCGCCGGCCAGGCCCGGCGCCCCTGGCCGGTCCTGCCAGCGGCGGGTCCGGGTCCGTGGCGATGCGGCCCGCCTACCTGTCCGCCGGTTTCGCGCTCATCGCCTTGCCGGTACTCGTTTACAGCTTCGTGCTGCGGATGGATGGCGCGGCGGGACCTGTCGAGTTCCGCGCCCCGCTCGGACTGAATCCGTGGCGCAGGCCCGTCAATGTCCCAGGCGTCCCCTGGAAGCCCGAGTACGTCGGCGCCCACTCCCAGTGGTACTTCGCATACCAGGGTCCGTCAGGTCAGAATGTCGAGATGGTCGCGATCGGATACCCTATGCAGAGCCAGGGCCGTGAGCTGGTCAACGAGGAAAATCTGCTGTTCGGACCCGACGCTCCAGAGCCGACGGCACAGTCCAAGGTGGCGCTCGGTGACGACACCTATCTGGAAGCCGTCAGCGCCGATGCCCAGGGCCAACGCTACCTCGTATGGTCCGTGTACGACATCGGCGGCCGCCAGTTCGTTACGCCATTGGCCTCTCAACTCTGGTACGGTCTGCGCTCGCTGACGGGCCCTCCTTATTCCATGCAATTTGCATTCAGGACCCCGTGCGAGGGCGACTGTAATGCGGCGCGTGCGACACTGAAGAGCTTTTTGCAGACGATGGGCCGGGAGTGTTTCGCCTCCGTGGGTCGCTTTTCGATATACCCTACGTCGAGGCCGATATGACCTTTTATCCTTTCTTGACCAGACTGCCGCTACGCCAACTGCTCCTTGGTGCAATGCTCTTCTTTGCCGCGTTGGCACATGCTCAGCCTGCCGCCCCGGCGGGGAAGGGGGCCGCCCCGGAGGCGCAGGCTCCTGCAGCGCAAACAGTGGACCCCAACGAGTACGTGATCGGACCCGGGGACACGTTGCAGGTGTTCGTTTGGCGCAACGCGGAGCTGACTGCGACCATACCTGTGCGGCCGGACGGCAAGATCTCCACTCCGCTCAACGAAGACATGGTCGCCGTGGGCAAAACGCCCTCACAGCTGGCGCGGGATATCGAAAAGGTCCTGGCGGAATACGTCCGCTCGCCGACGGTCAATGTCATCGTGACACAGCCTGTGGGGGCCTCCAGCCAGGTGCAGATCATCGGACAGGTCTTGAAGCCGGGCTCCCTGCCTTATCGGGCGGGAATGAAGGTGCTCGATGCGGTGCTGGCGGTGGGCGGCCTCACTCAGTTCGCGGCCGGCAATCGTGCGAAAATCGAACGCTCCGTGGACGGCCACAGGCAGGAGCTGCGTTTGAAGCTGGACCGGCTCGTGAACAAAGGGGATATGACCCAGAATCTCGAGCTGCGTCCGGGTGATGTTCTCGTAGTCCCTGAATCGAGGTTTTGAGAGTCAGATGCAAGACATACTCGACCAGGTCATAGCTATTCTGCGCGGCGTGTGGCGTCGCCGCTGGCTCGCGCTGGGGGTGGCCGCGATGGTCTGCCTCGTGAGCTGGGCTGTGATCCTGACGATGCCGGACAAGTACGAGGCCAGCGCCCGGGTGTTCGTAGACCCCAGCACCGCCTTGAAACCCGTCATCCAGGGGCTTGCGATCGAGCAGGATGTCAACGCCGAGCTCAATCTCGTGAGGCAGACGCTCATGAGCCGCCCTCACTTGCAGAAGATTTTGCGGGACACGGGGCTGGCTCCCCGGATTCCCTCACCGGTGGCTCTCGAGAAGGCCACAGACGCGTTGGCGGATCGGATCGAGATCGTATCCGCGGCGCCGGTCGGCAGCGACGGCCAGCCCTTGCCCAGCAAGGTCTACACGATCAACTATCGTGACTCGAACCGGGATCGCAGCATCAAGGTCGTGAGTATCCTGTTGGATTCCTTCATGGAAGGCACGATCGGCGGCAAGCGCAACAACTCCATGGCGGCGCAGCAATTCGTCGAGCGCCAGATAAAAGATTACGAGGCGCGCCTGCGCGCCGCCGAGGAGAGCCTGGCGGAGTTCAAGAAGCGCAATGTCGGCATGGTCCCGGAGCCGGGTGAGCAGCAGTCGGATTATTTCTCCCGTCTGCAGAACGAGATCGACGCCGTGAAGAAGACTCAGACTTCGCTCGGCATCGCGGAGACGCGGCGCGCGGCGCTCGCCCGCCAGCTGCGCGGGGAGGGACCTCTCGCTGCCGGGCCGACGCCATCCATGACAGGACCCAACGGTACGCTGCAGCCGGGGGGCGATACGCTGTCGCGGATCCAGGAAACGCAGGCGAAGCTCGACGACATGCTGCTGCGATTCACGGACAAACATCCGGACGTGATTGCGTTGCGGCAGACGCTCGCCGACCTGAAGGAGCGCCGTCAGCATGAAATCGAGGCGCTCAGCCGCGGTGAGGCGGGTGCGGCTGCGGCAACGGGCGCCAGCGCCAATCCCATCTACCAGAGTATCCAACTGGCGCTGAACCAGGTGGATGTCGAGATTGCCGGACTCAAGGGCGAGCTGAGCGATCATCAGCAGAAGGTGACCGATTTGCGCCGCATGGTCGACACCATGCCCCAGGTGGAGGCCGAGTATGCGCGCCTCAACCGTGATTACAACGTCAACAAGGCCCAGTACACTGCTCTCGTGGACCGCCTCCAGAAGGCCCGGTTGGGAGAGGAGGCCGAGGCCAAGGGATCGGTCCGCTTCGAGATCATCGATCCTCCAACGGCCGCCTTCCGTCCTGTTTCACCGCAACGCACCATGTTGATCCTGATCGCAATGCTCGTCGCCGTAGCTGCTGGTGGAGGCGTTGCGTACGTGATGACAACCCTGAACCCCGTGTTCGATAGCGCCCGTCAGCTGGCCGAGTTCACCGGGGCTGCGGTGCTGGGGGTCGTGAGCATGAGCCGCGACGCGGGGAGTGCGGGGGCTCACAAACGGCAGTATGTTGTGTATTCACTGGCCTGCTGTGCACTGTTCGCGGCGCTGGTCGCCGCCGTCCTGGTGGGCCGGCTCTACAGCCCGCTGAGTTTCGGACCTCATAGTTAGACCCACAGTCAACCGCATGTTCAACGGGAGAAGACGGTCGTGAGCTTGGTAGAGAAGGCGCTGAGAAAGATGCAGAGTGCGCCGTCGGCCGCGGCCGAGTTGAGCGGCAATCTGCCCCGCCGTGCGCCGGAACCGGTCATCGAGAAGCCCGCGCACCATGTCCCGCCGCCGGTTGTATTACCGGCCCACCGGACCGACAAGGTCGTGGACTTCAATCACGCGACGCTGCGCTCGCTGGGATTACTGCCGACGCAGGCGGAGGAGCGGCGCTTCCATGCCGAATACCGTCAGATCAAGCGGCCCTTGATCGCCGCGGCCAAGGGCCGCGGCATGGACCCGCTGCCCAATGGGCGTGCGATCATGATCGCCAGCGCCCTTCCCAACGAGGGCAAGACGTTCACGAGCCTGAACCTGGCTCTGAGCATGGCGCTGGAGAAGGATACCTCCGTGCTGTTGGTGGACGGGGACATCGCCAAGTCACACGTCAGCCGCACTTTTGGGGTGAAGGAAGAGCCAGGTCTCATGGACCTGCTGCTCGAGGAATCGCGGGATATCGGGTCCGTCATTCTGCCGACGACCGTGCCGGGCCTGTCGCTACTGCCTTCGGGCCGGGACTCCCCGACGGCTACCGAGTCGCTTGCGAGCGCCCGCATGGAGCAGATCGTGTCCGAATTGCTCAGCCGCGATCCGACACGCATCGTCCTGTTCGATTCGCCGCCGCTTCTGTTGACGACCGAGTCGCGCGCCCTTGCCGCGGTAGTCGGACAAACAGTGGTAGTGGTCCGCGCCGAGGCGACGACTCACAAGGCCGTGCAGGAGGCCCTGGCCTGCCTCGGCGAGAGGACTTCGGTCGGACTGGTGTTGAACCAGTGCAAGACGGCCCCGTCGCAGTTCTATTACGGCTACGGTGAGTACGGGCAGTCGTCTGAAGCCGGCGCCGACCGGCAATAACAAAAGCAACGGGGGTAAGTACGATGCTGAGGAGCGCGGCAATCCAAGCGGCGCGACGGAGCCGGGTGCTCGTCGCCGGCGCGACCTTGCTGACCGCCGCCACGGTAAGCCATGGTGCGCAGGCGGGCTACCAGGTCAGCGTGGGTGTCATCGAGTCCGACAACATCCAACGCCTGCCCAGCGGTGGCGACGCCAACACCATCATCGAGGAAGAAATCGGCCTCACCTGGCATCAGCGCGGCTCGCGCCTGGATGCCGATGTCGACGCCGACCTGAGTCATCTCAACTACGTGCCGGCGATTTTCGGCCCCGAGGTGATCGGTAACTTCATCGGGCAAGCCCGCTATTCGATCGTGCCGCAAGCGCTGTTCTGGGATCTCGCCGACAATTTCGGACAGAGCTCCATCGACCCGTTGCAGGCCATCACGCCCGCCAACCGCGAGTTCGTGAATTACGCCATGACCGGCCCGGAGATGCTCCTGCCGATAGGGGGCTCGACCTTGCTGGACGTGGCTGCACGCTATGGCCGGGTCGACTACCAGACCAGTGCTCTGAACAGCAATCGTTACAGTGGCAGACTGGGTGTGATCCACAACCTCTCACCGCTCTCCCACGTATCGCTCAATGTGCGCGACGAACGCGTCAACTATACGAACGACACGGTGAGTCCCGACTATGACAACCAGGAAGCGTTCGTGCGCTTCGATGCGAAGGGATTCCGGACCACTATCGATGCCGATCTCGGCGTCGCCAGGTTGCGCCAGCCGGGGACATCTCCCAGCACAGTTCTGGCGCACCTCGATCTGACGCGACGCATCACGCCATCCAACACCCTGGCTTTGTCGTTTGGTCACGAGTTCTCGGATTCGGCCGCCAGCTTCCGGGTCGAGCAGTCACTCGGCGGCGCGAACCTCAACGCGCAGACGGTCTCATCGAGCGGAACGCCTTTCACCAGTCAGTACGGCTCTCTGGCCTGGAATTTCGCGCGCAATCGCACGAGCTGGGGGCTTACGGCTTCGCTCTACAAGGATCACTATCTGCAGGGTGGCTCGCTCAACGATCAGCGGACCGAGATCGACGCACACCTGTCGCGCCAGATGACCCCGACCGTGCAGCTCAGCCTGTTCGAGGTCTTCCAGAAACAGAAATTCGAGAACGTGGTCGGAAACTCGACACAGACGACGACGGATGTGCGCCTCACCTGGCGCATGGGAAGCCGCGTGTCGATGTTTGTCGACTACGCGCACGCGACGCGCAGCAGTGATCTGCCGGCCAGTGATTTCAAGGAAAACCGGATCTGGTTGTCCATCGGCTATGGCCGTCCCGCCGAGACGCCGGCGGGCCCGCCGACGCCGAATCTGCCGCGCGCCGCCATCTATAATTGATATGCCGGCCCCGTCGTTGACGCTCGCCACCCTCACCGCGCCCAGCAAGGACTGGGATGATTTCGTGCGCGCGCGTGCTCACGCCAGCGTGTACTTGCTCGGCGGCTGGGCGCAGCTCGGGCAGGATGTGTTCGGCCATCCGGCCTATTTCATCGAGGGCAGAAACGAGTCGGGGGCGCTGGCCGGCGTTCTGCCGCTGGTCCGGCAGAAGAGTCTTCTCTTCGGGGATTCGCTCACGTCGGTGCCCTTCTTCAATTACGGAGGAGCGCTGGCCGACACGATTGAGCATACCCGGGCGCTCATGGAGCAGGCGCGGTCGCTGGCGCTGTCACTCGGGTGCCGTTATCTCGAATTCCGCGACACACGGGAGCTGCCCGGTGACTGGCGCGTGCGGACCGACAAGGTCACGTTGCTGTTGGATCTGCCCGAGAGCTTCGAGGTATTGGCCAAGAAGTTGGGCGCCAAGTTGCGCTCGCAGGTGAAAAGGGCGGAACGTGAGAAGCACGCGGTCCGTGTCGGTGGGCGCGAGTTGCTGGGCGACTTCTACACGGTGTTTGCTCACAACATGCGCGACCTGGGCACGCCTGTGTATCCGCTGCGTTTTTTCGAAGCGATCTTCGACCGGTTCGCCGGGTATTGCCAGATCGTGGTGATCGACGGGGATGCCGGACCGAGCGCTGCGGGCTTTCTCATCATCGCCAACGGCCGTGCGGAGATTCCCTGGGCAGCCTGTCTCCCCGAGGCCAAGCGCCTGGGTTTCAACATGAAACTGTACTGGGAGGTGTTGTCGGCCGTGATGCGGCGAGGCTGCTCGGTCTTCGATTTTGGACGCTCCACCGTCGATGCCGGCACCTATAAGTTCAAGCTCCAGTGGGGCGCCGCTCCGCGACAGCTCTATTGGCATCGCTGGGAGCGTAAAGCGGCCGCGGCCCAGCCTGAAGCTCCCGCCCGAGAGGGGCGCTTGATGCACTACGCGACTACGGTGTGGAAGCGGCTCCCACTGCCAGTGGCCAACCGGCTCGGACCGCTCGTCAGCGGCAGTTTGCCGTGGTGACCGCGGTAAAGCGGCGGTTGCGGGCGGCTGCGCAGTCCACGTTCGCAACGCTCGCACCGATGGCATGGCGGACGGGGAAGAGGCGTCTGCTCGTGCTGATGTACCATCGGGTCCTTCCTGCGGAACATCCCGACCGCAACTCGGAACAACCAGGGATGTATGTATCGCCGGCCACGCTCGCGATGCATCTCGAGATCGTGAAAGAGTACTTCACCCTGATTCACCTGGACGAGTGGCTGGAGCGCGTCAACGCGGGCCGGGCTGTGCCGTCCTTGGCGTGCGCCATCACGTTCGATGATGGCTGGCGTGATAATTACGAGTACGCTTTCCCTATCCTGCGGGGAGCAGGGGCGCCTGCAACGATCTACCTCGTCACGGACATGGTGGGTGAGGGCTATTCCTTCTGGCCAAACACTCTCGCGCGTTATCTGGGGGCGGGCGCTGCCGACCTCGCCGCTTACCCCACGTGGTTGGCTGACATTGCCCGCAAGTTGCGCCTGGCCGTGTCACCTGGCATCCGCGCCCTGTCGACGGATGAGATCGATGAGATCATTGCCGAGTGCAAGATCAGCAGCACAGACGCCGAGATGCGGGATCGCGTCGGCAGCCTCGTGGGCGCAGCCCACGCCACGCCGGGGCCGGACCTCATGAGTTGGGAACAAGTGCGCTCCATGAGCGCCGATGACCTCGTTCGCTTCGGCTCCCATACACGCCGGCACACCCGGCTTCTCCCCCAGTTGTCCGAGCACGAGGTGCGAGACGAGATTCTCGGCTCCATCGACGTCATCTCGGGCCACCTCTCACGCAAGCCCCGCACGTTCTGTTACCCGAATGGAGATATGTCCCCCGCTGCGGTGGCGGCTGTCCGCGAGGGCTACCTGGGGGCGGTGACGACCCGCAGAGGGTGGAACCGGGTCGCATCGGATCGGGCATTGCTCAAGCGGGTCGGAGTTCATGAGGACGTGAGCGCACAGCCATCCGCTTTCATTTCACGGCTAGGCGGCCTCGGATAACATGGCCGTACGCTCGCCTTATCCGAATCCGTACGCCCGACCCTCGCGGCCGCCTCGCGAGGCGGCCCGCACTGCGGATGTCGCTAGCCCTGGCCTGGCCGAGCCCCAGTTGGGTTTGTGGCAGAGCTTCAAGGGCCAGTCGCTGGCTTTCTACTCGCTGCTCGCGTACTTGCTGTTCGAATACGTCCGCCCGCAGTCCATCTACCCGTTCCTCGCCGCCGTGCCGTGGAGCGCGCTCTTCCTGGCGCTGACTTTCGTCACCTACATCCTCAAGCCCGAGCGAACGCGGCTGAGCTCGCCCGGGACCACGACCGTGATTCTGTTCACCGTGGTTTTGTTGCTTTCGAGTCTTGCGGCTTATTACCCGCAGCGTTCCATCAGCCAGTGGTCCCTGTTCGCCAACTGGGTGTTGGTCTACTTCGGAATGGTTCTGATCCTGAACACGCGGCAACGCTGGCTGGTGGCCTACTTCGGCTTTCTCATGTTCAGTTTCAAGATGGCCTTGCACGCGAGCCGCACCTGGGCGGCCCGTGGTTTCACTTTCGATATCGACGGCGTCGTCGGCGCGCCGGGCTGGTTCTACAATTCCGGCGAGCTCGGCATCCAGATGTGCATCCTGTTGCCCATGAGCCTCGCGTATGTGATCGCGTACAAACAGCGATGGTCGCATGCCACGCGCTGGTTCTTGTGGCTGATGCCGGTGAGCTCGATCATGGCCATCCTGGGCAGCAGCTCACGCGGAGCGGTGCTCGGCGGCGCGGCGGCTCTGTTGGTTTTCTTGCGTCATTCCAAGCACAAGGTACGCACCGTGGTCGTGCTCGGCGTGCTGGCGGGCACGGCCTGGTGGTCGATGCCGCCGCAGTTCTCCCATCGCTTCGACACCGCCGGTGAGGATCACACCTCCCAGGAGCGACTGGAGCGCTGGACGGCGGGCATCGACATCATGAAGCATCATCCGGTGCTGGGCATCGGCTACGAGAACTGGCCGATCTACTATCCAGCGCATTACAAACCGAGTGCAGCGGCAGGCTCGCTGTGTCATAACATTTTCATTCAGGCCGGCTCGGAGCTCGGCTTCCTGGGGCTCGCCGCCTTGCTCGGCCTGCTTGCGGCCTGTCTGTACATGACCTGGCAGACGCGCCGCCGGGCGCGGCTCGAGAACCGTCCGGACCTGGTCATGATGGCCATCGGCCTCGACGGGGCGCTGCTCGGGTACGTGGTCAGCGGCTTCTTCGTGACCGTTCTGTACTATCCCTATTTGTGGGTTCACCTGGGGTTCTGCGCCTCGTTGTATGGCATTCTGCGTGAGCCCGCAGCCGTCACCGCCCCGCGGGGAGTTGCCGCCATGTCAAAGGTTGCGAGCGCGTGATGAGAGTTTGCCAACTCATCGATTCCTATGGTCCGGGAGGGGCCGAGCAGGTGTTCGAGCAGCTCCTGGAGGAATTCAACCGGGGCGACTCGGAATGCATCCCGCTGCTGTCGCGCGCGGGCTGGCTGCATTCGCGACTCGAGGCCATTCACGCCAATCCGCGGCTCCTGCCGGCGAGCGGCTCGTTCGACATGGGATTCGCGCGGCAACTGAGGTCCGAGTTGAAAGCCTTGCGGCCCGATGTCCTCGTCACCCACTTATTGGGATCGGGCGTGTACGGCTCGCTCGTAGGCCGTAGTTGCGGCATTCCTGTCGTGAGCATATTTCACGGCCATGCCGACATAGCGCCCAATGAGCGCTGGATGGCTCTCAAGGCAGCCGCGTTGGGCTGGGGCTGTCGAGAGCTCGTGTGCGTGTCCGAATCACTCGCAGCCGAGGTAGGCCGGCGTTTCCCGCGTATGGCGAGCCGGATCAGCGTGATTCACAACGGCATCGACCGCAGTCGTTATGGGGCTCGCAGCGGGGGGACTCTGCGCGCGACACTGGGCGTCGCCGCGAACGACTTTCTGCTCGGGGCGGTCGGTCACATCAGGCCGGGCAAGGCCTACGATGTTCTGTTGCAGGCTGTGCATCTGTTGCGGCAGTGGGACCTGCCGGTGAAGCTGGCCATAGCCGGCGCGGATCACGACAACTGCCTCGAGTCCCTGTTGGAGCTGCGCGCCCGACTCGGCCTCGCCGATCATGTGCACTTCCTCGGGCACGTCGGGGACATTCCGGAGTTCTTGAGCAACCTGGACCTGTATGTCCTGAGCTCGCACCAGGAAGGCTTTTCGATCTCCTGCGTCGAAGCGATGGCTACCGGGCTGGCAAGCGTAGTGACTCGCTGCGGCGGCCCGGAGGCCATTCTCTCGCAGGGCAGGACGGGCCTGTTCGTGGAGCCGGGGAAGGCGGAGCCGTTCGCCCAAGCCGTCGCCTCGCTCGTGCGCGAGCCCGGGCTGCGCCAACAAATGGCGAACGCTGCACTCACCGCATCCGCCGCCTTCGATCTGCGCGACACGTTAGGTCGCTACCGTAGTCTCGTCGCCCGGTATTGTGAGCCGGTGGGCCAATATGGGGTGTCTGGATGAGCGGAAGCAAACGCCTCGTGCGGGATACGCTGGTCTACGGCGTTGCGACCGTCGTGTCGCAGATGACGTCGTTCATCCTGCTGCCCGTGTATACGCGGGCTCTCACCCCGCACGACTACGGGTACCTCGAGCTCTTGCAGCTGGTAGTCGACTTCACCGGCCTGTTCGTCACGATGCGCCTCGGCGAGGCGATTTTTCGCTTCTACTCGGGAGCTGCGCACGCCGACGAGGCAAACCGGTCGGTGTCCACCAGCCTGATCCTGGCGCTCGGGATGGGTCTGGTCGGCTTCATCGCGCTCAGCGCGGCCAGCCCTCCGCTGGCACGCTACCTGTTCCAGGATTCATCGGCGGTCGGGCTGTTGGTTCTCACTGGAACCACGCTGTTGATGCAGCCGCTGGTGGAGATTCCGGCGGCCTTCGTCCGCGCGCAACAAAGACCGGGTGTGTTCCTGACGTTCCGTCTCGGGTCGCTCGCATTGCGCGTCGGCTTGAATCTGTGGCTGGTGGCATGGCTGCGCATGGGTGTGACGGGTGCTGTCTACGCGAATGTCGCGGCCACGGCGGTCCAGGCGATCGTGATGAGCGCTTATACCGTCCATCACGTCGGTCTTTCTTTTCAGCGCCGGGTCGCACGCCAGGTGTTGGGATTTACGCTGCCCATTCTGGCGGCTGCCGTCGGCAGCTACTACCTCGGTTTCGCGGATCGCTACTTCCTCAAGGCCTACGGCACTTTGCAGGAAGTTGGCCTTTACGCCCTGGCGGCGCGCTTCGCGGTCGCATACTTCGCGTTGGGATATACCCCGTTCGAGCAGGCATGGGATGCAGCGCGCTATTACGTCGCGAAGGAATCGGGCGCGGTCCAGACTTTCCAGCAGATCTTCCGTGTCCTGTCTGTCGGTCTGATCGCCCTGGCCCTGGCGATCAGTCTCTTCAGTCACAAAGTCATCAACATCATGACGGCGCCGGATTTCTGGCCGGCCGCGCGCATCGTGCCGATACTGCTGCTGTCGTATCTCGTGCAGATCTGGACTTCCTATTGCCGGTTCGGTCTGCTGTTCACCAATCGGACCAAGCAGATCGCCGTGGCCACGTTCGTCGCCATGCCGGTGATGACGCTGGCGTTCTGGCTGTTGGTTCCTCAGCTCGGGGCGGTGGGCGCCGCCATCGGGGCGACCCTCGGCTTTACAGCGCGGCTCATCTGGACCGAGAAGAAGTCGGCCGCGAGCTACAACATGCATCTGCAATGGGGACGTGTGCTCTCATTGTTAGGCATCGCCGCGATCATCTACGTCGGGGTGCGCCTGCTGCCTTTGGATGAATGGAGCAAGGTTGGCGTGGGAGCGGTCGCCCTGCTTGCGTTCTGTCTGTTCGCGTACCGGGGACCTTGGCTCACGAGCGAGGACAGGCAGCTCATCACCACGTGGCTCAAGCGAGTGTTATCGCGATTCCGGCCCACCGTGGGCGCGTCGGTTTCCGGCTGACCTGTGCCGCGCGTGCTGCACGTCGCATCCGGCGACCTGTGGGCCGGGGCCGAGGTACAGATCTTCAATCTGCTGTGCGAGCTGCGCCGCCGCGGCGATGTCGAGCTCGCCGCAATTTTGTTGAACGAAGGGGAGCTTGCCGCCCGGCTACGCGCTGCCGGTGTAAGGGTGTGGGTCGAGCCGGAGCGCGAGTTGGGATTCTTCGCCCTGGCTGCGAGGGTGATCGCCCGCGCAAAGCAATTCCGTGCGACCGTGATCCACTCGCATCGGCTCAAAGAAAACCTGTTGGCCTCCTTGGCAGCACTCGCGTGCCGCGGTGCTGTAGCGATCCGGACTGTACACGGTAT
>Ga0070684_100002745_pt1 | contig 13022 bp, 7 predicted proteins | sample KBSC723LmetaG_FD_65653 | JGI IMG/M metagenome (GOLD analysis project Ga0070684, IMG submission 65653) | Corn rhizosphere microbial communities from Kellogg Biological Station, Michigan, USA - KBS C7.2-3L metaG | ecosystem: Host-associated > Plants > Roots > Rhizosphere ...
GTCGAGGCGCGTGCGTGGCAGGAGCGCGCGGCCCGTGCCGAACACTTGCGAGCACAGGTCAGCTTCGGACGAATGTGTCTGCAAGGTAAGGGCGGCCCCGTCGCCGTACCGGAAGGCCTAGCATGGTTGGAGAAAGCGGCGTCGACGGCAATCCGGTCCGACCCGTGGGCGCCTCTCGTGGTCTCGCAGGCTGCGGAACTATTGGAACATACGTACACCGCGGGAGCTGCACCGGACCCGGTAAGAGCTACCGCAGCTCATGACCGTTTTGTAGCAGCACAACGAGCTCTAGAGAGAGACGAAGTTGCGGACGACCGTGCGTTCGGCCACGACGCACAGGGGCGCTCAGTGACTCGGCCGTTCGCGTTCGCTGACCGCGACGAGGCACGGCGTACGCTCGCGGAACACATGACGGCGCAGCGCGAGCGCGGGCGCGCCGCGCTGCTTGCCGACCTCGACCGTGACGTCGTCACGCGGCTACGAGGAGCATCTGGGACCGAGTACGAGGTTTCAATGAGGGTCTTCTGGGATGACCAGCCCGAGGGCGCTATCAGCGTAGCCGGTTCGATCGAAGAAGTGGGGTGGCGTACTGTTACGACACTATCTGAGTTTTTTTCCGTTTCGCCGGATGGGATTATAGGTGACTGAGCGCGGGTCGGACCACCACCACTGAGGTACGCCTAAAACGAGCCGCGCTTTCACGGATTTCAATCGAAGATGAGTCGCCGCTTTCACGGATTTCAAGATGAGCCGCCGCTTTCACGGTGAACTGGCAGTATGTCCGCCGCTTCAAAGGCTGCGCTCAAGCGCGACCCGGCCGAGCGCGTGCACGTAGCGGAGGTGATCTGGGAGAGCGTCGACGACGAGGTCACGGAAGACGTCGCTCGACTCTGGCGCGAGGAACTGGCGCGCCGTCGCCAGAAGATCGAATCCGGCCAGGCGCGCTTCTTTTCCGTCGATGAAGTGAGAACAGAAGCGCAAACCTTTCAGCTCCTCAATCGCTTCGACGACTCCCGAAGTCGTCTTCGTCCACGTCGCCCATCAGAGGCGACGACCGAGCTACTGGGTTCGTCGATGACCTCTGATCACGCGTGCTCGATCTCGACGAAACCTGCGCAGGGCGATCCCCGGCTTACGAACCCGCGACCGCCTCTATTCGACGCCGGCGCGCTCCAGATACGCGCGGGGCAGCAACCGAACCTGCGAGATCTGCTCGTAGACGACGTGCACGTCGCGTTCGGTCGGCGATGCGGGGTCGGGCTTGCCGTCGGCGCAGTCGCGCGAGCCGGGGACGGAGCGGCCGGTGACCTTGCCCGTGTCGGCGTCGATCTCGGTCCAGACGACGCTGCCGCCCTGGCGGCGTGCGAGCCAGAGGGCGCTGTTCGAGGCCCAGCCGGGGCGGCAGCCGGTCTCGATCTCCGCGAGCTCGCGCGCGCGACCGCCGGCGGCGTCGACGATCTCGACGATGGGGCCCTTCTTGCCGGACGTCGACACGACGGCAAGCCGCTTCCCGTCGGGGGAAATCGACAGGCTCATGCCCTGGCGATCGATGAGGCTGCGACAGCCGACCGCGTCGCAGCGGACGACGGCCGGGCGGTCCTTTTGGCGAAGATAGAAGAGAATCTTTCCGTCGGGCGAACAGCCGGGATCCGTATCCCAGGGACCGCTCGTGAGCGTTGCAATCAGACGGCCGTCGGTACTCCGGCGTTCGATGGCCATTGCACCTTCGCGTTCGGACGCCGCGACGATGTCGGGGCCGCAGCGCGCCGCCACGAGGACATCGTATTTGGCCTTCCACCGGTGAGCGGCGGCGCCGGGCCCTTCGACCACGACGGTCGTCGCGTATTGCCGGGCTACGAACGCGAGCCCCTCGGACACGAACAGCGGGTTTCTGATCGCCTGCCGGCGCAGGCGGCCCAGGACGCGCGCATCGTATGTTGACGTGTCGATCTCGACGACCCCGCTCGACGGTCCGGGCATGGGATTCGTGTAATAGAGACGCGATCCCACGGACAGCAGGTCATACGCGGCCGGGGGCAACCGAAACCTCGGGCCCTCCGTCATGTCGGGGATCGAGATGTCTGAAATCTCCGCCTCGCCGGTTTCGAAGACGGTCGACAGGAAGATCCGCTGCCCGTTCACGAACCTGAATGACGTGACGTAAGGCTTCGCCGTGACCTCGGGGAGGACCTTCATGCGGCCGGCCACCGTCGAGAACACGCCCATGTGTTTCGCATCGACGTCGAACGAGAACGTCTCGCTGTCGCCCAGCCAGGTGGGTTCGGAACCCATCGACGGTTCGGCGATGGGAACGACGGGGACGGCGTCCTTGCCGTCGGGATGTTGCGAGAGGAACGCGAACGCGCGGCCGTCGGGGGTGTGGCCCTGGTAGACGAGGCGCTTGCCGTCGGGCGAGAGATCAGGGCAGCCCTCGGCGTACGCGGCGGGAACCAACGGCGACGGGACGCGCTTGCGCGAGACCGTGTCGATGTCCGCGGTGTGGGTGGGCGCGCCCCAGACGACCCGAACCGTGCGCTTGTCGGGCAGCAGGCGCGCGCAGTTGATCCGGTCCGGGATCTCCGCGAGAACGATCGAGACGTCCGTCCAGTCGGCCGCCTCGCCTTTGATCACGAGCAGCGGTGACTGCGACGACGACGCGTGCGCCTCGTGCGGCCGGCGCTGCACGCGCAGCAGACCGACGGCGGCCGCCGCCGTCAACGACAGGGTGGCCGCGAAGACGAACGGCCAGCGCGGCGCAACCGGACGCCACGCCCACCACCGCCGCCGCTCTGTCAGCAGCCGCCCGGCTTCGTCGGCGCTCGCGACCCGGCGCGCCGGATCCTTCGCGAGGCAGGCGCGGCACGCGTCCAGCGCCGCGCGTTCCTCGTCGGTCAGCTTCCGCCCGAGGTCGGGCGCCAGCATCTCCGCGCCGTCGGCCACGCCCGACCAGCGCGGTTTCACGCCGAACACCACCTCGTGCATCAGGACGCCGAGCGCCCAGATGTCGGACGCCACACTCGCCTTCGCGCCCAGCACCACCTCGGGCGCCATGTACGCGACGGTGCCGCCGTGGATGCTCGTGGTCTCGCTCGCGTCGGTGGCGAGGCCGAAGTCGGACAGCACCAGCCGCCCGTCGCCCATGCGCAGCAGGTTCTGCAGCGACAGATCGCGGTGAACGATCCCCGCCGCGTGAATCGCCGCGAGCGCGGACGCCACGGCGCGCGCGTCGGCGATCCGCTGCGCCAGCGGCCGGGCCGCCAGCGCGCCCGAGCGAAGCTCGTCGCGCAGCGATCCTTTTTCGGCCAGCTCCATCACCAGGAACGCGCGCCCTTCCGACTGTTCGAAGTCGAACACGCGGCAAACGTTCGCGTGCTGGATCTGGCGCGCCAGCTTCACCTCGCGCGCGAGCCGCGCCGCCCACACGCGCTGGTTCACCAACTCGGCGCGAACGATCTTGATCGCGACTTCCTGCTGCAGATGGCCGTCGTGCGCGCGCACGACCACACCCGATCCGCCGCGCCCGATGATCTTCTCGACGGCGTAGCGACCGGCCAGCACCGTTCCGTGCTGGATCGGCGCCGCCTCGACGAGATCCTCGGGGGCGTCCCCCGCGTCCTGGTCCATGTCGGTCCAGCTCGCCTCGTCGGCGTCGGCGTCGCGCTTACGGCCGTCGCCCATGGCCTCGGCCCCGCGGAACTATGACTTCGGTGTCCGAACTTCGTCGCCGTTCGACAGCGCGCGCGCGCAGCAGCACCCCTGGAACATCTCCAATCGTAGTCGTTTCGCCGTTCTTCGTGCCCATCGCCGCGCCACCTCCATCCCCAAGCAATTTACGTGCAAGGCCGCGTTGCGGCGTTCACACGTTTCATCGCGCTGTCCCCCTTCGGTCGACCGGTCGCCGCGCGAGACGCGACCGGGACGGGCCGACCTTCTAACAACTCGAGCCGTTGTTCAAGGGTTGCGGTCACGCCGCTCGAGGGTTGCGGCCGCGCCGCGGCTCAGCACTTCGCCGGATCGCCGGTCGACGGGTCGATGACCAGCTGGTCGTCGACCTTCAGCGTGCCAGCGCCCAGCGCGAGCGTCTCGGCGTGGCGACGTGACGGCTCGCTCGCGACCCTGCCCTCGAGCCGCGCGGTCCGGCCGTACACCACGACCGTGATGTCGTACGGGCACAGCCGCTGGTCCATCGAGATGCGGCGGCTCGCGAGGTTGGCGATCCCAGTGTCGCTGGTCTGCGGCGGCCCCTGCAGGGAGCGGGAAGCGGCGCAGCCGCCGAGGCGCGCCGCCAACAACGCGACCGTGATCGTGGCCCTCACGCGTGAAACATGCGGGCGCTTTACTTGCGCGCCAGACGTTCGTTCGGGACGAGCCGCAGCTGAGACGTCTGGTCGAACACGATGCGCAGGTCTGCGCTCACGGGCGAGGCGGGATCCGGTCGAGCATCGTTGCAGTCACGGCTGCCGGGCGCCGTCCTTCCGGTCTCGCGCCCGGTGTCCGCCTCGACCTCCGTCCATACGAACTTGCGACCGCGCCGCCGCGACACCCAGATCGTGTCATCTGACGCCCAGCCGACGGGACAGCTGGTCTCTGTCTCGGCGACGTCGTGCGCCTCGCCCCCGTCCGCGCTGATCCACTGCACGATCGCTCCGCGCTTATCGAGGGCCACAAATGTGAGGCGTTTTCCATCGGGCGAGGCGGCGAGACCGATCGCAAACCCGTGGAACAGGTCACGGCACCCGTTTCGATCGCAGCGACGGATGGTCGGATTGGGCGCGTGCGGCCGGTAGAACCAGACCTGCCCGTCGGGCGTGCAGGCGGGCGACCAGTCGCGCGGGCCTTGCGTCAACTGTTCGATGATCCGGCCATTGATGTCGACGCGCTTGATCACGATGCGCTCGGGCTCCAGCTCCTCGGTGATGATCAGATCGCGACCGCATCGGTTCCCGTCCCAGACGTGGCCGCTCTTCGTCACGTTGACCATCGTGCCGTTCGGCCGTTGCATCACGAGGTCCGACGCCAGCCGCACCGAGATGAATGACAGGCCGTTCGCGGTCGGCAATGGATAACGAAGCATGTGTTCGGGGATGCGCCCCAGCAGACGCGCCGTCTGCCGCGTGAGATCGACCTCGGCGATGTCGTAGCTGCGGCCGCCGTTGCGGCGGGAGAAGACCAGCGTCTCGCCCGCGGGGCGCATGTCCAGCACCAGCTCGGGGATCCGAAAGCGGTGCTCCTCCTTGAGCAACGGTGGCGAGATCCCCACGATCTCCGTCTCGGCCGTGTCGAAGTACGTTCCGAGGTACACGACGTCGCGGATGACGTAACGAAACATCGTGACAATCGGCCGCGTGGTGAGGTCGGGCAGCACCTTCATGCGGCCGGCCTCGACCCAGAACACGCCCATGTGTTTGGCGTCGACGTCGTACGAGAACGCGTCGCTTTCGGCGAGCCAGGTCGGCTCGGACGCCATCGACGGCTCGGCCGTCTGCACGACCGGCACGGCGTCGCGACCGTCCGGACGCTGCGACAGAAACGCGAACGCACGTCCGTCGGGCACGTAGCCCTGGTACAGCAGGCGCTTCCCGTCGGGCGACACGTCGGGGCAGCCTTCGGCGTAGGCCACCGGGACGATCGGCGCGGGTCGCCGCACCCGCGTGAGCGTGTCGATCTCCTCGGCATGGGGCGGCGTTCCCCATACGAACCGGATCGTGCGCTGGTCAGGCAGCAGGCGCGCGCAGAGGATCCGCTCGGGGACCTCGACCAGGACGGCGGACAGCTCGGACCAGTCCGCGGGCGGGCCGGCCGGGATCAACATGGGCGATGGCCGGGCCGCGACCGCAGCGGCCACCTCGCGTCTCCGATTGGGCCCACCGCCCATCGAGACGGCGATCGCCGCCGCTCCTGCCATCACAATCGCCGCGACGCCCGCGACGACGACGGCGCGCTTGCGTACACCCAGCCGCGGCGCGCGGCGGCCGGCGCGCTCGGTCAGCCGGCGTGCCGCCTCGATCGGGCATTGCAGGCGGCGCGCGGGATCGTGGACCGTACAAGCGCGGCAGGCCTGGAAGACCAGGTCTTCCTCGAAGGTCAGCTTGCGCCCGAGGTCGGGCGGCAGGATCTCGGGCGCGGGCCCTTCGCCCCAGCGTGGCTTCACACCGAAGACGATCTCGTGCATGACGACGCCCAGCGCCCAGACGTCGGACGCGACGCTGGAGTGCCCGCCGCGCAGCAGCTCGGGCGCCATGTACGAGACGGTGCCGCCGTGCACGGTGCTCGCGCCGTCGTGGGCGTCAGTGGCCAGACCGAAGTCGGTCACGACGACGCGCCCGTCTGGCATGCGCAGCAGGTTCTGAGGCGTGAGATCGCGGTGCACGATCCCCGCCTTGTGAATCGCGGACAGCGCCGATGCGACCGCGCGCGCGTCGGCGATCCGCTCGGCCAGCGGGCGCGCGGTCATGACGCCCGTGCGGATCTCCTCGCGCAGCGTGCCCTTCGCGAGCTCCATCACCAGGAACACGCGCCCGTCGGCGTGCTGGAAGTCGAAGACGCGGCACACGTGCGGGTGCTGGATCTGGCGGGCCAGCTTCACCTCGCGGGCGAGGCGCGCCGCCCACACCGGCTCGCCGGCCAGCTCGGCGCGGACGATCTTGATCGCGACGGCTTCCTTCAGATCGCGATCGTGCGCGCGCACCACGACGCCGCAACCGCCGCGGCCCAGCACCTTCTCGATCGTGTAGCGGCCGCCCAGCACCATCCCGTGTCGGATCGGAAGCGCCTCGGCCATGTCAGGGCGCATGTCTTCCAGCTCGGTCCAGCTGGTCTCGGTCTCGGGGTCGTTGCCGTTGTCGCTACCTTCGTCCACCGCGCCCGTCGCCCTTCACTCGCCACAACGATCGGTGATCGTCAGACTTGTCCCGATGCCGCGAATCGACGTTCGTCCGAACAAATTGCAAGCACCATGAGTCCCTGCCACCGTCAACGGTCGCTAGACTACGACCAACACAAGTGCGGCCGGAAGGCCCAATGTCTGAGGCGCGCCACCTTTCGATGAAGGACTTCGCGCCTCCCAGGTTCGTTGCCCGCACGGCGCGTCACGGGCTTGACGATTCATTTCGCGCTCTCCGGATCGTCCGTGACGCGATTCCAGATTTCGGGCACACGGTCACGCGCGGCTCCCACGCGAGCCAAGAAAGGCTGAGGGTCAAGGTTCACCCCGACGGCGCCGAAGATCCGATCTGGTACCTTCCTCTCCAAGGAGCCCCGTCCGCTTGCGCCCGCTGCTCGTCGTTCCCGGCCTCTTCCAGACGGAGATCGTCGACGAGCAGCAAGGGCATGTCTGGGGACGGCTGCGAAATCTCTACGGCGGTCCCCCGATCGCGACGCTGGAGGGCCTGCGCGGCCGGCCGGGCGCGATCGTCCGCATCATCCCGATCATCCCCCGCATCTACGACTACGACCTGATGCTGTCGCTCGAGCGCGCGCTGTGCGGCGGCGGCTATCGCGTCGACGAGACGCTGCACTACTTCGCGTACGACTGGCGGCTGCGCATCGTCGATCTCGGCGCGGCGCTGGCAACGGAGGTGCGGCGGATCGCGGAGCGCACCGGCAGCACGATCGACATGCTCGGCCTGTCCAACGGCGGTCCGATGATTCGCGCCGCCTTCGCAGCGGACCGCGCGCTGCCGGTCGAGCGCGTGGTCACGTCGGGCGGGCCGCACGGCGGCGCCGTCGAAACCCTGGCATGCCTCGATCGCGGGTTTCAGTTCGCGCCGCTGGGGCGCACGGTTCCGCCCGAGCAGTTCATGGCGTGCCCCGGCGCGCTGCAGGCGATCCCGTCGCCCGCGCAGGCGAAGTTCGTCGTCGAGGGCGACACGGCCGGCGCGGTGAGCGGCGCCGAAGGCGACAACGACCTCTACGATCTCGCCACCTGGCGCCGCCTGCGCATGTCCGTGTTCCGGCGCCACCCCGACGATCGCGTGTGGATCGACGTCATGACGAAGCGACTGGCCGACATGCGCGAGACGTGGCGAATCATGGATGCCGCGGCAGCGCCGCGCCGGCTGATTTGCATCTGCGGCACGGGCATTCCCACCCAGATCGCGATCGTCGTTCGCAAGGGTGAGGCGTACCTGCCCGGCGAGGGCCGTCTCGCCGGCATCCCGCCCGCGGCGATCACCGACGGAGACGGCGCGCTGACCGTCGAGCAGGCCTCCGCCTGGACCGGCGCCGACGCGGAGGTCGTCCGCATCGCCGTCACCCGCCACCGCGATACGGTCAGGACGCCGGCGGCGTTCGCGGCCATCTTGAAGGCGCTCGCGTAGAAGACGCCGGCCCCTCACCCTAACCCTCTCCCCGCTTCGCGGGGCGAGGGGATCGGAGCTACTGCTCGATGTAGCCGACGTCGGGGGTGGACGGGGGCTTGTCGTCGGGCATTACGCAGGACGACAGGTCGAAGAGCATGAATTCGAGCGCCTTTTCTTGCGGCGTCAGATCGGTCGTCACGCAGCCGTTCGGGAACGGTTGCTTACCGGAATCCGAGGGCGAGCCCGCGGCCGCCGACGCGGAGACGTGGAGGTCGCTCATCACGACGCGGCCGCATTGCTGTTCGGGCGCGACCTCGACGGGCGCGTTGAACGAGAAGTACTGGACCATCGGCTTGCCGTTCTGCGCGTCGGTGCCGGCGATCCAGCTCTGCGCGCCCGCGTTGGTCGAATCGACGCTGTGCTCGGCGCCGTGGATCACCAGCTCGCCCAGCGTCGTCGAGCCGTTGACGTTCACCATCCACTCGGCGAACGCCTTCCCCTTCGGGAACGTCGTCACGATCGGGACGGTGATGTCGCTGGTGAAGCCGTGCGCCCCCGACGAATGCTTCGCGACCGTCGGCCACGGCGCCGGCCCGTTGAACACCCAGGCGTTGTGCCAGTGCGATCCGAACACGCGGCCGCCCGCGTCCGCGAAGTCCTTCACCGCCTGCCGCATCGTCATCGGCGCCGCGCCCGCGCCGCCGTTGTCGTCGCCCTCGCACGACAGCAGCATGATGTCGTACGCCTTCATCCCGGCGGCGTTGCCCCACAGCGTCGACGTGCCGGTCAGCGTCGTTCCGTCCGCGTTCGTCGTCGGCGCGTTGAGGCCCGCGTACTGGTTGACACGGCCAACGCTCGATTCGGACGTGAACTCTCCGGTCTCCACGCCGATCTTCTTCAGCAAGCAGTTCAGCGCGTCCGAACCGCCGTTCGCGATCGCGATCCGCGGGATGTGGCCTTCGCTCCTGTTGCGCGGCAGGTGGGTCAGCGACGCCTCGACCGGCGTGTCCGTACACGCCGCCACCGACGGGATCGTGACGGCGCGCCGCCACTTCCCGATCTGGATCACCAGCGGGACGTTGTCGCCGACAGGAACGTGCTCGACGGAGAAACGCCCGGCCGAATCGGTCAGTGCGGCGGCGATCGGGCGCCCCGAGTACGGCGACGAGCAGGTGTCGCACGTCGCGCCGGTCGGGATGTCTGCGAGCGGCTCGTTCGGCACGTAGACGACGACGTTGTAAAGCGGCGTCTTGCCGGCCGGGTCGTAGACGACGCCGCTGACGGTGGTCTTCGCGCCGTTCGCGCACGGCATCTGCGTGCAGCCGCCGCGCGCGCAGTTGTCCTGCTGGCACTGCAGGTTCACGCAGCTACCCGACTGCGTGCTGCCGCCGAAGCCACCGATGTTGATGGGGCCGCCGCCGCTGCCCGCCGCGCCCACCGATGAGCCGCCCCGGCCGGCCGTGGCCGACGTCTCGACGGCCGCGCAGCCGAGCGACATGTAGGCGCAGACACACGCAATTCCGGCCGCGCCGAAAAACGACCTCATGATGCGCGTTAGGTGTCCGATACCTTGCGCGACGGGTCACGGGCGCGGTCTACTGATGAGCGCACCGCCACCGAGCTGACCGCATGCGGCAGACGCTGAGACAGTTTCGTGTCTTCCTTGAGAGCAACCCGTACACGGCGGGTGCGGCGGCGCAGATCTCGAACCGCGCGCGCGCCGCGATCTTCATCTATCGCCTGTCGCGCAGCATCCTGGGCCAGTGGGCGCGCGACAAGTGCCCGCAGCAGGCGGCCGCGCTGGCGTTCCAGACCGCGCTGTCGCTGGTGCCGGTCACGGCGATCGCGTTCAGCCTGCTGCGCGCGTTCGGCTCGCTGGACGCCGAGTCGCGTCTCTCCCAGTTCGTGTCGGAGCACATCTTCCCGCAGATGTCCGACGTCACCGATCGGATCCGCGAGTTCTCGGGCAAGGTCAGCATCGGCGCGCTGGGGGGCGGCGGGCTGCTGTTCACGCTGGTCACCTGCTACTCGCTGTACAGCTACGTCGAGAAGATCTTCAACGACATCTGGCGCGTCGGCGAGCGGCGCACGCTGATCGGGAAGTTCCTGACCTTCTACGCGATGGTCACGCTGCTGCCGTCGGCGGCGGCGTTCTCGCTGTACTGGTCTGGGCGCCTCATCGAGTCGGGCAGCGTGTCGCGCTTCATCACGTCGGCGCTGATCCAGCTGCTGGCGCTGACGTTCATGAACAAGCTGCTGCCGCGCGCCAACGTCAACTGGGGCGCGGCGATCCTGGGCGGCGTCGTCACGGCGTTCCTGCTGGAGATGACGAAGCTGGCGTTCGTGACGTTCGCCGTGCGCATCATGATGAAGAGCTACAGCAGCGTGTACGGCCCGCTCGGCCTGGTGCCGCTGGTGCTGGTCTGGATGTACACGTCTTGGTTGCTGGTGCTGCTGGGGGCGGAGATCGCGCACTCGCTGCAGAACCTTCGGCTGCTGGAAGCCGAGGATCGGCGGCGGCGCGACGACGAACCGATCAACGGCCTGCTCGCGGCCCAGCTGCTGGCGGCGGTCGCGGCGACGCACGCGACGGGCGGAGCGGGCCATCCCAAGGAACGGCTGGTGACCGAGTTCGGCCTGACGCCCGACAACGTCGAGCGCGTGGTCGCGCGGCTGAAGCAGCGGGGCCTCATCGGCGAGGTGCGCGGCGACATCAACGGCTATATCCCGGCGCGTCCGGCGGCGGCGATCTACCTGGACGAGGTGCTGTCGGCCTTTCGGTCGAGCGACATCGAGATCGCGCACGGGGCGACGTCGCCCGTGTTCGCCAAGCTGGTCGGCGAGCTGGAGGACGGGCGGCGCCGGCGCATCGCAGGCGTCACGATCGCCGAGCTGATGCCGCTGCCGGAAGAGAAGGAGAAAGACAGGAAGCGCGACGAAGCCGCCGCGACGAAGCCGCAGGTCGTCCGTCCCGACCAGAACAAGGGTTAGGTTCTTCGTCGTGCACAGACAGCCGGCGGTCGCAGGAACGTTCTATCCGCGCTCGGCCGCCGCCGTCGCGGCCGAGGCGGCGGCGCTGGTCACGGGCAGCGCCCTGCCCTCGCCTGCGATCGCGGTCGTGTCGCCGCACGCGGGCTGGATGTACTCCGGCGCGCTCGCGGGCAGGCTGTTCGCGGGCGTCGCAGTCCCCGAACGCGTCCTGGTGATCGCGCCCAACCACACGGGCAACGGCCCGCGCGTCTCCGTCTGGTCCGCAGACGATGCCGCGTCGACCTGGCAGCTCCCCGGGCTGGACGTGCCTATCGACGCGCCGTTCGTCGCGTCGCTGCTCGCCGAGGCCCCCGCCCTGCGCGCCGACCGCGACGCGCACGAGGACGAGCACGCGATCGAGGTGCTGCTGCCGCTGATCGCCGTGCGCCAGCCGAAGCTGCGGCTGGCGGCGATCGTGCTCGGCGGTCTCTCCTTCAAGGAGTGCGAGGCGCTGGGCGCGGCGATCGCGCGGGCGGTCCAGCGCGCCGAAGGACCGACGCTGATCGTCGCGTCGTCCGACATGAGCCACTACCTGCAGGACGCCGAGGCGCGCGCGGTCGATCGCCTGGCGCTGGCGCCGCTGGGCGCGGCCGATCCGCGCGGTCTCTACGACACCGTGCGCGCCCACGGCATCACGATGTGCGGGTACATCCCGGCGACCGTGGCGTTGATCGCCGCGCGCGCTCTCGGCGCGACGCGCGCGACCGTCGTCGGCTACGCGACCAGCGCGGACGCGGGCGGCGATCGCGGCCGCGTCGTCGGCTACGCCGCCGTCCGGATCGACGCGTGATCGACGCGCTGGGCGCTCGCGCTCGCAAGGCTTGCCATCACCCCGACCCTCTCCCGCAAGCGGGAGAGGGGGACGTGATCGAGCTGCGATCCGTTGAAGCTGTTTGCCCTCGCCCCGCGAAGCGGGGAGAGGGTAAGGGTGAGGGGTCCGGGCCTAAGCGAGCGCCTCGCGGCGCACTTCCTTGAACGCGTCGGACGCCTCGTCGTGGGCGCGCGTGATCAAGGTGATGTGGCCGCCCGCGATCTCGAAGAGGTTGTAGCGCGAGCGCTTCTCGGCGCCGCCGGTGTACGACGCCGAGCCGCCGCCGATGATCGGGATCATCTTTCCGCCCGGACCGGGGAGCTGGGTGTGCTCGTCCTGATGGTCGTGTCCGTGCAGGACCAGGTCGGCGCCGACACGCGCGAGCACGGCCGCCAGCGCGGCCCGATCCCGCAGGTTGCGTTCCTCCCCGTGCTTCTGCCGCACCGGCGGATGGTGAATCAGCAGCACGCGCGTCTTGCCGGCCAGCTCCGGCGCCGCCAGCGCCGCCTCCAGCCGCGCGAGCTGCGCCTCGCCGACCCGTCCCCAGGCGCCCGAGTCGCCGGTCGCCACCGAGCTGGACACGCCGACGAACGCGACGCCCTCGCGAAGCTGCACGTACGGATAGTCGGGCCGGTCGACCGGCGCGGCCGCCGGCGCCAGATCATCGGTCATGTACGCGGCGAACAGCTTCTCGAAGTCGCGCGACGCGACCACCGGTTCGATATAGGCGTCGTGGTTCCCGGGGATGACGCTGATCGCCCCCGCCTCGAGCCCGCAGGTGTCGATCCACGCCAGCGCCGCGCGCCACTCGCCCGGCAGCGACACGTTCGACAGATCGCCCGTCAGCGCCAGGTGATCGGGCGCCTGCGCGCGCATGTCCA
>Ga0070684_100002746_pt1 | contig 13022 bp, 11 predicted proteins | sample KBSC723LmetaG_FD_65653 | JGI IMG/M metagenome (GOLD analysis project Ga0070684, IMG submission 65653) | Corn rhizosphere microbial communities from Kellogg Biological Station, Michigan, USA - KBS C7.2-3L metaG | ecosystem: Host-associated > Plants > Roots > Rhizosphere ...
CTATAAATGCAGATTTAACACATATACATTCCAATGACATTACCAATGATGCTGTAATTACTACATTAGGATTATTAACAACTGGAGATGCACAAGTAAATGGTACTTTACATGTGCAGACCAATTTACAAGTTGACGGAAGTGCCACTGTAAATAGTTTAGTTGTAAATAATAATGCACTTATGGATGGTTTGGTTGTAAATAATAGTGCTGTTATTCAGGAGAATTTACAAGTAAACGGAACTTCAACTTTTCAAACTGGTAGTGTATCAGGTAATTTCGGAGTAAACGGGACTTTACATTCATCCATTCTTAATAATGACAATCTAATTACTACATTAGGATTACATGTAACGAGCAATGCACAAATTGATGGGAATATGTTGTGTGCTAGTGGTGGTGTAACAGGAAATTTAGGGGTAAATGGAAATCTTACTGCAGGTAATCTTGCTACAACAGGTACTTTATTGGTTGATGGTGCTTCTACTTTACAAGATACAACTATTGATGGAACTCTAAGTGTTACTGGGTCTAGCACATTTTCAAGTAATGTAGTAGTTAATGGTAATACTACTTTAAAAGATACAGGCCTTACAGGAACACTAACTGTTGTTGGATCTGGTGTATTTTCAAATGAGGTATTTGCAAATGACGTACAAGGAACTTCTGTTCAACCACAGAAGTTATTGTATGGTCTTGCAAACAGTGATGGAACTGCGCCTATAACAGCTACTTTAGATGTAGGAGCTGGTACTGGAGCCACTTGTACTATTACTGGTTCTAATGTAGCAGGTACTATTTCTATTCATACAGGTACGAGTCCAGTACTTGGAGTTATTGCAACATTTACATTGCCTAGTATTCTTAATTCTTTAATGACTGGTAAAGGTTCAATGATAATGACACCTGGGTCTATTACCACTGCGCTTTATGAACAGGGTAGTAAAACTTATCTCAGTACTTCCACAGGTAATGTAATTGGTTTATTTGGGTCTTCCCAAACTGCTCTAGCTGCTTCTACAACATACATTTGGAACTACGTTATAATCGGCAATCAATTAGGTACTTAACATGAATCCTGCTGTTTTAAATTATCTTCAAAATCAACAAACACAACAAAATGCTCCTAATCAAGGGCAACAACCTTTTAATCCTTTTGATAGTGGCATAAAAGCAGCTATCGAAAGTGCACGTGTTTCACTTGATATGACAGAAAAACAGCAGGATAAAGCTTTAAGGCGTTCTTTATTATCTTTTGGGGAAGCATATAGAAATGAACCTACACAAAAAGGTTTCATGAATAATTTCGGTGCAGTTGCAAGATCATTAGGTCCTGCTGTTATGGCTCATGATGAAGCAGAAGATTTAGCATTTAAAGAGAATAATAATTTAGCTAATCAAATATTAGCTTATCAAGCTGCTGAACAAGTACGACAAGCAGCTGCTGAAGACCGTCAATGGCATAGATCTCACGCTGAAAATCAATTAGCCGAACAAAGAAGATATCATAATATGATGGATGCTTATCATAATAAGCAATTAGAACAAAAAAATCCATCTATGGGAGAGGTTATGAGCGGTGAAGGATTATTTCCTATAGATAATAAAAAAGATTTTGCTGGTTATTTAAAAGATAAGAAATCTATAGGTACAGTTTTAAATGATATAAATAAAATTGAAGAACATTATAAAAAATTTAAAACTAATACAGCTGGAAACATTTTAGATCCGATGGCTCAAGGGAGATATTATACTAATAAAGCTAAAGATATTACAGGAAGATTTTTTAATAATAAAGCATTAAAAGCTGAAACTGCTGAAAGAGAAACTTTAAATAGTGAATTAAATAAATTTGTTACTAGTTCAGAAAGAGCTCTAAAAGGTGGTGGTGTTATAGGTCCACGTCTTATTGAGTTATTTAAAGAACAAGGTATTTATCCTAGTTTAGAAGAAGATTCTAGAGAGTCGTTTGAATCTAAATTAAAAATGTTAAAAGAGGAAATTGAAAATTCTTATAAAGCAGCTAATTTAAGTCTACAATATAAAGTACATATAGATCCTTCTCAAGTCACTAATTTCGAAGCTAAATTAAAAGGAGAAGCGCCTGAAAAAGAAATTATTCCTTCTACTAATAATGAATCTATTTTAATGCAAGATTCACAAGGGAAACAATATCAAATTCCAACTAATGAAGTTAATGATGCCTTACAAGATGGTTTAATTCTTGTGGAAGGTTAACATTGAGTAGATGGGACAAATATAGAGTTGAAGAAGATACTAAACCTTTAAATAAATGGGATAAATATAAAGTAACTCCTGTTGTCCCTAAAAAACCTATAAAAGAAGGTGATTCATGGCCTGTGCTTATTGGTAAGTCTGCATTAAAAGGTTTTTCAAGTATAGCTGATTTACCAAAATTAATAGGTCAAGGTGCTGAAAGTTTTATAAATGCAGGTCGCAAAATGAAAGGCGCTCCTGTAGGAATGTATGGTATGGGTATAAAGCCTAATGTTGTAAAACCTTCAATAGAAATTGATGAAAATGTACCTCAAAGTAATTATAGTGAATATATTCCTTCTACAGAAGATTTAAAGTCAGGTGTAAAAAATTACACAGGAATTGATTTAGAACCTAATCCTGATAGCCCTGCTAAAAGAATTGTATCACACGGAGTAGATTTTGGTGCATCTATGACTCCATGGGGATTAGGGGGTAAAACTCTTAATTTAGCGGATAAACTTAAAAATGCAGCTAAAGCTTCAAAAGGAGCAACTGCTGTTGGTTTAGGATCTGGCGCTTTACAAGAATCAGGAGTAAATCCTTTTGCGGCTGATGTTATATCTAGTGTTGCAGTCCCTCATCTTAAAGCTCCTTCTTTAAATGGAATAAAACAATTTCCTGCAAATATAATTGGAAAGACAGCTACGAAATTTGCTGGTTTAGGTCCTAATAAAATAAATGTAAAAATTGCAGAAGCTGCGAAAGATCTTGGAATAAAACTACCTGCTACTGCTCTTACTGATAGTACTTTAACGGGTCTTATTGATCAAACTGTATCTAAAACTCCATTTTTTGGCAATCTTTTAAAAACTAAATATGATCAAGTTAAAGAGAAAGTTCATAAAAATCTTGAAAATATTTATGATGAAATAGGGCCTATAAGAACCCCTGAAGTAAGTAAAAAAATTAATGATAATTATAAAAATACCGGAAAATTATTACCTGAGAAGGCCGTTACAGTACCTACCCATACCGCTAAAGCACTTAATGAATTAAATGATTCATTTTATGCAGATATTTCTTCTCCCGATAGAGTAAAAATAAAAGCTTATGTTAATGATTTAAAAAGTAAGATTGATCCTAAGATAACAACTCAACATGGCGACATAAATATACCCTTACAAGATTATGCAGTTAGAAAACTCATAGATGGAAAGGTAATGATTAATGATATTGTTTATGATTTAAAAGGTGACTCATTAGAACGTTTAAAAAACATTAATCATGCTATTAGTGAAGATATTGCTGAATATGGAAAGAAAAACCCTGAATGGTATAAAAAATTTAAAGAAGCTGATAAATTTTATGGGGATGTAGCTAAAAGAGAAAATACTGAAAAATTATTAAGAAACCAAGCTACAATGGATGATGCAGAAGAATTATCTTATGCTGCTTTAAATAATTCGATTAATAATAAACAAAATTTAAAATTAATTCAAAGAAACACTACCCCTGAAACTTTTGAAAAAATAAAGAAATTAGGGACAATTTCAAAAGCTATGGTACAAAAAAATAGAAGGGTGCCTAATCCTTCAGGTACAGCCCTTACAAGTTTAACTGTTTCCACAGGTTTAGGGCTAGTAGCAACGTTATTTGATAATCCAAGTGAAATAATCACAGGAGGAGGTTTAAGTACAATTATAGGAACAGCAGCAGCCACTTCTCTTTTAACTGATGAAAGAGTAGTAGATTTATCTTTGAAACTTGCACAGGAAAAAGGTAAAGCAAAATTAGCTACTGCAATGAAGTTAAATAAACGTGTAAAAGATATTACAGGCTATACATTAAATAGTATTTATCGAGCTTCTAGGAATTTGAATAAAGAGGAAGAACAAGATGAATTACAATGATTTAAAGAATTTAATGATAGCTTATACTAATAGGAATGAACCTGTATTCATTACTCAAATCCCTAATTTAATTAATCAGGCTTTGAGTAATATTTATAGTAGGGCAAAAACTATTGGTTTTCAGAAAACAATAGAAGGAGTAATGTTACCAAATATTCCTTATATTTCAAAACCATTAGATTATAAGTCTACTATAAATTTACAATATATTAATAATTCAAATATTGTATTTTTATTACCTAGAAGTTATGAATTTTGTACTACTTATTGGCCAGATGAAGAAATTTCTAATGAAAATGCTCCTCCTGCTTTTTATTCAGCTGATATGAATGTACCTCAAAATGATGCAGGTGGTACTCCTCCACGTATTTATATAGCACCTACACCTGCTATTGCTTATCCATATTCACTTACATATTTGAGTTTTCCTCCTATATTTGATGATCAAAATAGTACTAACTTTTTAACAGATAAATATCCAAACCTGTTGATATATGCATGTATGGTACAGGCTATTCCATTTTTAAAATCAGATGAAAGAGCTAATTTATTTACCTCTTTATATGAAAAAGAATTAGAAAATATAAATAAAGATACAGTTGAAAGATACACTGATCGTATTACTAAACGTAATAAGGATTAAGCATGGCTAATCAACTTTATCCTTTAATTTACAAACCTGGTATAAAAAGAGATGGTACGACCTTTCAAGCTGATTTCTGCACAGACGGTCAATGGGTAAGATTCCAACGGGGTAACATCCGTAAAATGGGAAGCATGCAAGGTATGAAAGGAATAGGTAGAGAAAATACCAACGGAAAACCTACAACGACTAATATTACTATATTACCTGAAAAGGGAAATACTAGTGATATGCAAGTTTATTTAGCTAATTCAAGTGGCATTAATCGTGTTAGAACTACCCAAGGAGTAGCAAATTCTGTTTATAATAATATATATGTTGCAAATAATGATAATCTAATTTGGAAATCTGAAATTATTATACAAAATGATAATAAATATATTGTGTATGTAGGTTCATATAATAAATTTAATATTAGTGATGAAATTCCTTCTACTTTAGTATCAGGGGTTATAGGGCAAAATTTAAATAATTTTGTTAATCCCCCTAAAGATCAAAGGGGAATATGTGGTGCATTATTCGCATCAAATTATCTATTTTTATATGGCTCTAATGGATTGGTACAATGGAGTAAGTTAAAAGAACCTCTTGATTTCACAGATTCACAAAATCGAAATATTACTATTAGTAACGATCAAGTTGTTGATGCTAAATCTATTCGTGGGGGTACAAATAGCCCTACTATATTATTTTGGACTTTATCTTCAGTTGTAAGATGTATAAATACCCCTGATACTGGTGGTAATTTACAATTTCAAATAGATGTAATGTCTAAGAGTTCATCAATTTTATCTACCAGATGTGTAGTAGAATATGATGGATTATTTTTCTGGCCTGGTACTAATAGATTCTTTCAATATAACGGTATTGTACAAGAATTAGCAAATACTATGAGTCTAAATTATTTTTTTAATAATTTAGATATGAGTAGACGTCAACAAGTAGTAGGAGTAAAGAATACCCAATACGGGGAGATCTGGTGGTTTTACCCAGAAAAGGCAAATTCCCCTATGAGAGATCCTAATATTCCTGAAGGAGAAAATAGTAGAGCTATTATATATAATATAAGAGAGAATGCTTGGTATGATACAATTATAAGTAGGTCAGCTGCTATTTATTCTGAAGATTTCGGGTTTATGGCAAGTTATGGTTATCCGTTAAGTGCTCCTGAAAATGGGAATACAGCATTATTTAGACATGAGTATGAATATTTGACAGTTAATCCAAATGAAATAACTGAGAATTTTATATTAAGTGATGGAACTGAAAAAAAAGTAGCTATTCCTTCTTTTTTTACTACACCTGTATTTTCATGGGCAGCATTTAATCCTATGAAACAATTAACAGGTTCTGATAGATGGATGTTACTTGTTACTATTGAACCAGATTTTATCTTATTACCTGCAAATCCTGATTTAAAAGTCATTATTAATACCAAACAATATGCTCAAAATATAGCTATCTCATCAGATAATTTTGATGTTCCTCCTTTGCAAGTATTACAAGGACCTATAAGTCCTAATGATATACTTGATTGTAAAATTGATACTTGTTTCCAAGGTAGGCATATGACTTTAACTTTTACAAGTAATCTTAGTAATTTCGAAATGGGACATGTAATGCTAAGTTTAGGTTTAGGGGATGGTAAATGATAAAAGTAATATGGCCACACAATATTACTTTTAAATATTGGGCAGCTTGTTTAGTAGCAGATTTTCCAAATGAAAATTTACCAATACCTGATGATGAGAGAAATTGGCAAGAATGGGGAACTATAGTAGCAGGTACAGGAGTATTTCAAAGAGCTACAATACCTGCACCACTTAGTTTTAAAGAAGGAACAAAGAAAGAAGTTTTCACTGATTGGGAGAAATGGGCAAAAATTGTTTATACAATAATGTCCGATAATTTTAACGTAATTGAATAAGAGTAATAAAATGTTAAATACTATGCAATTCCCAACAATGTTTGGTCAAAATAATAACAATCCTTATATGGGTAATAATGATTTTTCTTCATCTCAGCAATTACCAAATCCTATGGCTGGTGATATGACAGAAGATAATTTATATCCAATGGAATCACAATATAACAATAATTCTGTACCTACTAATTTTGCAGAAGGTGGAAGGGTAGAGAAAAAACCTAAACATAATCCATATCATTCTATGGCTGAAATGGTCAGATTACAAGGTAAAGGAGAAGATAGTATCCTTGCCCATATTAATCCGTTAGAAGCTATGATGTTAAAGCAAATGGGCGGTAAAGGTACAATAAATAAAAAAACAGGCCTTCCCCAATTTGGAATTTTAAACAAACCTGGTAAAGCTTTAAAAAGTATAGCAGGGGGGGCGGCAGGTGCAGTTATAGGTAATATGATTTTACCTGGAATAGGAGGTGTTATAGGGGGAGCTTTAGGGCAAGGAGCTCAACATCGTGCACGTGGTAAATCTTTTGGTGAGGGTGCACTTAAAGGAGGTATGATGGGGGCTTCATTACCTACCGCTGCAGGTTTTGCAGGAAGTGGGTTAAATGCTATGGGAGCTTCTAATGCAGGTAATTTCTTAACCAATTATGGTAATACAAATGCTATCTTACCTTCTTTAGGAATGGGAGGGTCTTATTCTGGAACTACTTCACCTACTACCTCTGTTAATTCTTCACCTTTGGGAGGTATATTATCTTCTGCTGGTAAAGGAATAGGCAGTAATGGTGTATCTGCAGGTTCAAATGCTGCAGCGCCTGAAAGTTTTAGTGATATGTTAATGGATAATAGTAAGAAATTTTTATCTAAACCTAAAAATCTTCTAACACTAGCTTCTGTTGGCGGAAGTATGTTGAATAAACCTAAAGAAAAAAGTCCTGAAAGACTCGCAGCAGAACAAAAAAGATATTTACAAGCATCCATGCTTACACCTGCTGAAAGAGCAGCATTAGAAGCTGATTTATTAGCTCAAAGACAAATGGAACGTAGAATTGCATTAAGGCAATATCTTCCTGAAGAATTATTTGAAGCAAAACCTGTTTATAGAAAAACAAATACACCTGAAGAATATAAGAAAACAGGAAATTGGTTAAAATATTATGATAATCCTTCTTTTAGTGGTGCAGCTTTACCAATGAAAAAAGGAGGGCAAGTTCCTCACATGGTCATTGAAAGTGAGGAAATAATAGCTACTCCTAATAAAGGTAAATTCTTAAAAGGACATACTAAAGGACAAGATGATCAAATCGATGCAGCTTTATCTGATGGTGAATTTGTTATACCAGCGGATGTTGTATCACATATAGGGGATGGTAATAGTACAGCAGGTGGTAAAGAGTTTTATAAACTTATTAAGAATGTACGTAAAAGCAAAGGAATGCCTAATAAGCTTCCTCCTAAAGCTAAATCAATATTAGAATATATGAGGTAAATATGGGACTTTTTAATAAACCATTAAAATCAGTTAAAAGTTTTTTAAATTCTAGTGTCAATTCAGTAATACCATTACGACAACCTGATAGATTTATTTCATCAACTGTACATAGTGGGTTACCATTTTTACCTGGTCTTAGAAAAGCAGCAGCTAGATATGAAAGATCTGGTTCTAAAGGTTCGCTTGCAAGACCAGCAGATCATAATTCGCAAAATAATGCTGCTGTTATTCCTCAAAAAAGTGCGCAATTTTTATCTAATGAACAATTATCTCAAAAACTTAGAAATAGATTAGCTGCTGATTCATTAGCGTTAAATAATTCTAATTATCCTGCTTATAAAGGTGAGATGGTTGCACCTGAGTCGGCTCTTACTCAAAGGGCAAGATCACTTAGACAAGAAGATATTAATAAACCTCTTCCTTACTCTAAAAAAATTGGGACAATGTTAAATAAGGAAGCTACAGGTTTTTCACCAGAACAAAGTAGGGCTTTACTTGATATAATTGGAAGAGGGGGACAAGATCAAAACGAAGTCTTAAATAGATTACAAAAACAATTCGGTAAAAATTATGGCTATGAAAATGAAAGAGCAGCTAGATTACAAGATAAAATAGGAAGAGATGTTGGACGTGCTGAGAAAAATACCATATCTAATTTTGAAAGACTTAATAATGAGTTTAAGGATGTAGAAAATAGACGTAATATGGATGTAGCAAGAGCATTTCATGATGCTGGTTTACAAAAAAGCGGAAAGAGAAATGCTCTTATTAATCAGTTAGAAGATTTTGGACAGCAAGATTATGCTTTAAGAAATATGCAAAATATGGCTAAAAGAGATGCTTTTGATGAAGAAGTACAAATGCCAGGAAGGAAAATAGCTATTGCATCTAAAGCTTTAAACGCTCTTGGTAATGCAGAAGATCATCCAAGCTTGTTAGAAGCACGCAATAAAGAATTACAGAGAATTCAAAATGCATATAATGCCCCTCATATGAATTATCCCGGGCAAAGAGTTATAGGAATGCAACCTGAAAGCCAACAGGCTATGAGTAATGCTCTTTCTTTAAGTCCTAATTATAGAGATTCTTATTATGCGCAACGTAAAGATATTGAGAGAAATGCTTTAAATAATAGTTTACCTGATCAAGCCTTTAATGCTATTCCTGGTGCTGTAAATCCATTGATGGAAAATCTTGATTATCTAACTAAACAACAACTGAAGAAACAATCTAAAGAAATTGCGGGTAAGCATGTAAGATTAGGTTCTTATGGGTCTGGGGCTCATAAAGCTGAAACTGAAAGATCTTTAAGAGAAATTCTAAACAGAGTACGTCAGGAAAGAGAAGGAGCTTTAACAGGTGTTACTAAAGGTGAAACCTCTTTAGCTACAAGGAGAGAACAAACAGGTCTTACAAAACATAGAATGATGGATATGTTAGGTTTTCAAGAATTTGGTAATCTATTAGATAGAAATAACCAATTAAATAATATTGGTTTTAATAAAAGAAGTCATAAGCAAGCTGAAGAAAATGCAGCTTTAAGGGAATGGTACGCACAATTGCAACATAGTATGGAAGGTGCTAATCCAGGGGCATATAGTAATTTAGCTAAACAATATAATACTAATGTACCTTCTTTATTTAATAGACCCCAAGCTTACAATAATAATTTACAAGCTTTTAACCAATATAAAAATACTACTAAACAAGGTCTAACTGATCCTGTATCTAGGAAACAATTAGAGGAATGGGAAGAACAACAAAGACAATCTCTTATGGGAGGAGGTTATAGTCCTCAATATGGATCTTATGATAATTTAAAATCTCAAGCATTAGCATTAGCAAGAGCTACACCGGTATTTTAATTTATGAAGAATGATTACGACAGAAATTGGTTAGAAAATTATAAAGTTATCCCTAAAACAGATAACGCAATTTATAAGAATTATCAAAATCCTGCTATGAATAGTTGGGATAGACAAATGGCAAGCTTAAGTCCAGCCCAGAAGAATAGGTATAATCAATTTTTAAATACTATTCCTTCTGAGTTACAAGGCTTATCAGCTGCAAATATGCAGAAATACCTACAAGGTGTTGATGAGAAACAAAATGCATTAGCTCATGAAAGAGCAGGTTATGAATCTCAAATTAAAAAGATACAAAATGATGAAACACAAAGACAAGCACAATTATTAGAAGCTAAAGAAATGCAACGTCCTTGGCAATGGGCTAGTAGTGGATTTACCGCAGGGCATAGATGGGGTCGTTATAAAGATGGATCTCAAAATACAATACCTTTTAATTTATTTATAAAGAAATTAACTAATCGTAACAGCCCTGATTTTCACCCACAATACTCTGATCCTGAATTTATGAGAATGGTATATCGTGGCTATGGTAGATTAGAAGATCCTTATCGCCCTTTTAAATGGTACCCAAATGGATTTCATTATTTAATGGGACCAACTCCTCATACTAATACTTTACCAGTTCCTGATTCAGTTATAGAAAAATATAAATCCAAAGGCAATTTTAGGAACGCATGGTACCCTATGTTAGAAGATACATAATAAGGGGTTGACTTTTACATAATAATTATGTAAATTAACGTTATAGTTAATTAAATGGAGGTTTAATTATGATTGATCGTATAACAGTTAAAGTTAATAATTATATAAAAGAATGTATTGAAGATATTAAAGAAGTAATTCAATTTATTATTGATGTACTAATGGTAATAGCAATAACTATATCATTAACCTATACATTAATGGTTCCTAATTTATTTACATTTCTTATATCTACATTTTTAGCATATTGGGGGTATTATAGGGGTAGCCCATTAATCGTAATAATATATATTATTTTAACGTCTGTAATAACATTTTATAATATCACTAGATAATTTACGAGTAGGAAAGTCCTTTGTTGCTTTTTTCATTCTTTCCTACTCTCCATATTTATGAACGGGGAAGGTTTTTTTTGATCATAATTTCCTCCCTTCTCTGTTCGCCTTATACCTTCTTTAAAGCATTTAATAAAATATTTTGATCTATATTTTTATTATTTAATACTTTCATTATTATTTCATCAATACAATTTTCAACTATTATATGATTTATGATTACTGGTTTTAATTGTCCTATTCTATGTAATCTAGCATTAAATTGTAAATAATCTTCAAGATTCCATGTTAAACCAAACCATATAATTATATGCCCTCCATGTTGTAAATTAAGACCTTTACCACTACTAGCAGGATGACATAATAATAGTTTTATCTTTCCTTTATTCCATAAATCTATATTTTTACCGTCTTTATCTATTACAATTGCATGTTTAAATCGTTTTTGAAGACGTATAAGATCACTTTTATAGTTATAAGCTACAAGAATGTTCTCATTAGGATTATCTTCTATAAGCTCCTCTAAAGCATCTAATTTTGTATTATGTATCTCTATAATATTTTTATCTTCGTCATAAATAGCACCATTACAAAATTGTAATAATTTATTACTTAGAGTAGCAGCATTAAATATTGTTATTTTGGTATTTCCAATATTAGCTGTAAATTCTTTTTTTATTTCATTATAGAGTTTTAATTGAGATAAAGGTAACTTTACTTTAGTAACAAGTTCAATCTTATTAGGTAATTGAATATAATCTTCATATCCCATAGATAAAGTGATATCAGATATTTTATTTAAAATATTTTCACGAGAGATAGGCGTATAATTATATCCATAATAATCACAGAAAAAATATACTTCTTTATAAACATTGAATGTACTTCCTAAGCGTTCCCCTTTATCTAATAGAAATATTTGTGACCATAAATCTAAATATCCATTAGGGGAAGGGGTCCCAGTAAGTTCAATCATATATTCATAATTGAATTTCCTTAAAGATTTGAATCTTTTAGAGGAAGGACTTTTAAAACTAGAACTCTCATCAATTACAATTAAATCCCAATTTATTTTCTTTATATTATAAAGCCAATAAATATTTTCTCTATTTATCAAATAAATATCAGCTTTTTTTTCTAATGCTTTTAATCTTTCTTTTTCATTTCCGGTAACAATAGAATAGCTGAGATGATTAAGATGAGACCATTTGCTTATTTCTTCATGCCAGACATTATTCACTACCCTAAGAGGTCCTATGATAAGTATTTTTGATATAGAAAATTGATCAAGTAGTTTAGAAATAACTGTTAAGGATATAACAGTTTTACCCATTCCCATTTCAAGGAATAATGCACATTTCTTTTTTTCTAATATAAAATTAATATACTTATTTTGGTAGGGATGTAAATCTTTAGGTGTATTCATTAATTAATAATTTTCCTGTCTCATAATCATCAATAACACTTACATCTACATTTCGTAATTTAAATTTATTAATAGTAATAGCTTGTAATTTTGTAGGTAATTTATTTTTACGTTTAAATTCAATAAAAAAAATCTTACCTGTAGGGCTTATAAAAAGTCTATCTGGTACAGATCTATTACAAGGCGATGTAAATTTATATGCTAAGAAGTTTTTATCAATAGCATATTTTACAACTTTTTTTTCTATTTCCTTTTCAAGCATTCCCCTAGATATCGTTATTTATATTTCTCAACTAAAGACATAAAATTATTTTTAATATTATATATTCCATATATTAATATAGTTATTACTATAGAATAAAATGTTTTAAACATTAAATCATATGATACTATCATGAAACATTTATTTAGAGAAAATTTACCTAAAAGGCTCATCCCGACTATTAATGTATCTATTATAGAGGAACATATTAATACAATGAAATTCCTTAAAGGAAAA
>Ga0070684_100002748_pt1 | contig 13019 bp, 10 predicted proteins | sample KBSC723LmetaG_FD_65653 | JGI IMG/M metagenome (GOLD analysis project Ga0070684, IMG submission 65653) | Corn rhizosphere microbial communities from Kellogg Biological Station, Michigan, USA - KBS C7.2-3L metaG | ecosystem: Host-associated > Plants > Roots > Rhizosphere ...
GGACTCCCGGAAGAGCAGCAACACGCTGCAACGCATCGTCGAAGAAACGATTCTGCGCCACCGTGTCGGTGTACGCGGCCGGGAATCCGACGCGCGCGGTAAAGACATTCTTTGTCGCGAAGCCCGGATTCATGTTGCCGAGCTTTGTCACGCTCTTCGTCGTCAGTCCGGCCGCGACGAGCAGGCCGCACGACAGCGCGACCTCGAACATGACCAGTCCGCGACTGATCCGGCCGATGCGGAAGCTCGACGCGCCGCGCGATTCGTCTTTTAGAATCTCATTGATGTCGGCGCGCGACGATTGCAGTGCCGGGATCGCGCCGGAGACGAGCGTCGTCAGTACCGCGACGACGATCGTGAACAGCAGCACCTGCGGATGCAGCCTGATGTCGATGAAGAATGGAACCTGCGTGACGGTCAGCGCGCGGTTGAACGCGGCGATTCCGAAATACGCGACTCCGACGCCGAGCACCGCGGCGATCAACGAGAGTACCAGCGCCTCGGCGAGGAATTGGCGCACGACATGGGCGCGCGACGCGCCGAGCGCGGTGCGAATACCGACCTCTTTCGTGCGATGGGCTGCGCGATCGAGGAGCAGATTCGCGACGTTCGCGCAGGCGATGAGCAACACGAAGAACACCGCGCCGAGCATGGTGTAGAGCAGCTGCCGCGGCTCGTTCCCAATGTATTGATCGACGAAACCGTGGACCGTTGCCGTGAAACCCTCGTTCGATTCCTTGTATTCGGCGGCCAGGCGCTTGGAGATCGTCGCGAGGTCCACCGTCGCTTGCTCCAGGGACACGCCGGGCTTGAGCTTGCCGACGACCTGAAGGAACTGGCCTTGGCCGCGCGGACTCGCGAGCGGATCGGTTTGCAGCGGGACCCAGATCTGATCGTTGTCGGGGAACGCGAAGTTCTCCGGCATGATCCCCACGACGGTGTGCGGAACACCGTTCACGCGCAACTGATGGCCGATGATGTTCCGGTCGCCGCCGTAGCGCTGTTGCCACGTCGAGTAGGCGAGAATCGTGACCTTCTCGCCAGCGGGTGTGTCCTCGCCGGCGCGGAACGTTCGGCCGAGCAGCGGCCGCACGCCGACGACGTCGAACATGTTCGCGGTGATCCAGGCGCCCGTGAATCGTTCTGCCTTCTCATCGCCGCTGACGTAGATCGTACCGGATGTCGAGGCGGCGAGATCGTTGAACGTGTGCTGCTCTTTTCGATAGTCCACGAAATCCTGAATCGGCACCGGCTGGTTCCGAATGTCCTTCGCCGGATTCGCGCGCCCGATGATCATGATGCGGTCGCCGTCCGGATATGGCAGACCTTTCATCAGCGCGCCGTAGACGATGCTGAACATCGTCGTGGTGAGTCCGATGCCGAGCGTCAGCGCGAGTGCCGCGACAAGGGTGAGGCCGGGGCTGCGAAGAAGACTGCGCCACGCGTAGCGAACATCGCGGAGCAACGCCTGCATGTGGAATCCGGTGTCGGGGGGACTTGGACGACAGCGCTTGTGGCTGCGTACGAGGCCCCGCGACAGACGGTTTCAGCAACGACGCGTGTCGAATCGCGTCAATCGGATCTCAGATATCGGTGCTCAGACGATCGATACGACGTCGCTCGGCCTGTCGTCGCTCGCTGACAGGAAGATCAGCAGGACGATCCCCGATCACGTCGGGGTCTCCCGGCGCAATTGGTTGGGCGCGGTCGGCCAGGACACCACGGTCTGTGTCCGGGTAGCGGATCGACCGAACCGGTGCGTCACTGCGCCGCTCGATTGGTGGGCGATCGGTCCTCGTCAGGTCTGACTCCGGGAAATCCGCCGAGTCCATGAGCGCGAGACGTCGAACGCGGTCGACCTGGACGACGCGAATCGGCACGAACGTGTGCCGATCGGTTCCCGGGAGATCGACGTCGAGCATCACCACCTCGCCGGCGTCGGAGTCGATGAGCAGATCGCTGACGACGCCGAGCTGCCGGCCGCTCACGGTTCGAACTTCCCAGCCGCGGAGGTCGGGATCGCCCTCGGCGACCTTCCAGGAATCGAGAGAGCTCAGCGAAACGAGTCGTTCACGTTCCTTTGCATAAGGACCGACGCCGGCGGCGTCGCGCGTGTGACGTTCATGTTGCTCCATGCTCGCTCCTCTCCGCCGGACGGAAGTCAGACCGTCCCGCTGCGATAGTAGACGAAGTAATAGACGAGGCCGCCCACGACGATTAAAGCCAGCAGAATCCAAAGCCAGGCCATGCTTCGACGGCGCGGCTCAACGCGAATTTCGGCCATGAAACTCTCCAGCGGGCGGACCCGAACGTTGTGACTGGGGGTACCGACCCTCGTCTGCAAGCCGGACGCCACCGTGAAATCCGAACACCCTGGTTGCCTTTCGGCCGCTAGACAGGCTCGCGGCGCCATGAGAGGTTAGTGCAAGGAGGTCTGATGCTCCGACGCGCTGTGCTCGCCATCTTCCTCGCGGCCGTTCCCGCCGCAGGACAAGGTCTATCCCCGGATTCGGCGTCGCGCTGGGTCGATTCCGTGTTCGCGCCATACTCGTCGCATCAGACGCCGGGATGCGCGGTCGGCGTGTCGCGCGACGGGCGTCTCGTGTTCGCCAAGGGATATGGATCCGCGGATCTCGAGCACGACACACCGATCACGCCGTCCACGCCCTTCTACATCGCGTCGGTATCCAAGCAGTTCACGGCGATGAGCATCGTGTTGTTGGCGCAGGACGGACGGCTGACGCTCGACGATTCCGTGCGGCAGTGGGTTCCGGAAGTGCCGTCGTTCGGGTCGCCGATCACGATCCGGCAACTCCTTTATCACACGAGTGGGCTGCGCGACTATTTCACGCTCCTCGCGCTCTCGGGCTGGCCGAGTGATGGACCACTCACCGAGCGGCAGTTCCTCGACCTGATCTCGCGTCAGAAGAACCTGAACTTCGCGCCGGGCGAAGAGTTTCTATACAGCAACACCGGCTACGCGTTGCTGGCCGTGGTCGTGCAACGCGTCTCCGGCAAATCCCTTCGAGACTACGCGGCGGAGCACATCTTCAAGCCGCTCGGCATGACGCACACGGAGTTTCGCGACGATCACCATCGGTTGATCGCGCACCGCGCGGTCGGCTATCAGCCCGCGGACGGATCGTTCCGCATCAGCCAGCCGGAATTCGACGTCGTCGGCGACGGCGGGCTGTATTCCACGGTCGAAGATCTCGCGAAGTGGGACGACAACTTCCGAACCGGTCGCGTCGGCGGCAAGGGCGGCATCGCGCTCCTCCAGGAGCCGGGGCGATTGAACAACGGTCAAACGATTCCTTACGCCTTAGGTCTGACCGTGAGCCAGACGCGCGGTCTCAAGACATACTCGCATCGTGGCGCCTACGGCGGCTATCGGAGCGCGCTGGTGCGCTATCCGGAAAAGGGACTTTCGGTCATCACGCTTTGCAATACGGCGGCGGCATCATCGTCGCTCGCCGACGAAGTGAGCATACTGCTGCTCGGCATTCAGCCGCAAAAGTTGGGGGCGACGACGCTGGATCTTTCGCTCAATCAATGGTCCGGGGGAGCGGCGCAGACGCCCGCGGATTCGACGGGTGCTCGGCGGCGCACCGACCTACTCGCTCAGGCCGCGGGATCGTATCGCAGCGACGAGTTGGATCTCACGGTTACTCTGGTGGCTCGCGACGGAGTTCTCGTGTTGCAGCGCGGCACCGCACCGGAGATCCGGTTCGTGACGCTGTCCGATGACTGGCTCACGAACTCTGATCAGATGCTTCTGCGCGTCGTTCGCGACGAGCGCGGCGCGGTGCGCGGCTTCACGTTGTCGATCGGCCGAGTGCGCGATCTGGTGTTCGACCGCGCCAAGCCGGCGTCGTGAGTCATTGACGCCGCTTCGCGCGGCGCGTCGGCTGAGCGGACAGCGGGTCCTCCGGCCACTCGTGCTTGGGATATCGCCCGCGCAGGTCTTTCCGAACATCGAAGTAGCTGGTCCGCCAAAAACCGGCCAAGTCGCGGGTCACTTGAACCGGCCGGTGCGCCGGGGAGAGCAGCTGCATGGTAAGGGGAATCCGCCCGCCGAGGACACGCGGCGACTCCTGTAAGCCGAAGACTTCTTGGAGGCGCACTGCGAGCGCTGGCGCCGCCGGATCCGCGTAGTCGATAGGGATTCGCGATCCGCTCGGCACGACAATATGCGTGGGCGCGAGGTCATCCAACTCGCGCCGCCGCCGCCAGTCGAGCAAGGTCGTTAGCGCGGCGACGAGATCGATCTTGTCGAGGTCTCGGAGCCGGCGTGCGCCCTGGAGAGCGGGCGCTAGCCACTCATCGAGGCGCTCGAGCAGGCCCTCGTCGGACACGTCCGGCCATGAGGGATCGTGAGTGGCGACAAACCGCAAGCGATCGCGAAAGCGGCGCGCCGCATCGGACCAGGCGAGCTGCGAGATGCCGCGGCGACGAACTGCGTCGAGCAGCGCGCGCTCAACGTCGGCAGGGTCGGCGTCGGCGGTCGTCTCGCGCAACACGATTGCGCCGAGCCTCTCGCGTCGTCGCGCGGCGATCGAGCCGTTCTCATCGCGAAGCTCCACGACGCGCTCGGTGACGATCTGGTCGCCGAAGCGCGTTCGAATTTCGTCCAGCGACAGCGCGGCGGCGAGAAATACGCGACTCTCCGGCCGACGGTCGTCGAGCTGCGCAACGACGAGATATGGCGCGGTGGTCAGCGTTTGCGCGCCGGTCAATTCAGCGCCACGCCCATTTCGCATGAGATAGCGGGGCGCGGAACCGCCGCGACGCTGCGCGACGCGATCGGGATATGCGAGCGCGACGAGAGAGCCGATGGATGCCACGTCGTCCGCGGACGCGGGGCCGGCGCGCACCTGCCGGGCGAGGCGATCGGCTTGGGCGCGCACGCGCTGGGTCGCCCGCGCATCCACCTTCACGACGAGCGAGCGGCCGCCGCGCAGTGCTTCGACGCGAAGCGCGATGTCGACGTCGAGCGGTTCGCCGCGGACGACGGCGATGTCGCGTTCCTCGAGCAACGCGGCCAACTCGCAGGCGAGCCTCGGCAGGCCGTCGTCGCGAGAGCGCAACAGCATGTGTGCGAGGCGGGGATGCACGGGCAGCTCCGCCATCGCGCTTCCATGGCTCGTGATGGCGCCCGACTCGTCGATCGCCTCGAGCTCCCGAAGCAGCTCGCGAGCGTGCGCGAACGACGCGGGAGCCGGCGGATCGAGCCAGGTGAGGTCGTTGGGATCGGTGACGCCCGCGGCGGCGAGGTCGAGCGCCAAGGGCGTGAGATCGGCGTGAAGGATCTCCGGAGCCGAGCGTTCGAGCAGTTGGTGCGAGTCGTGCTCGAGCCAGAGGCGATAGCAGACGCCGGGAGCGGTGCGTCCGGCGCGACCCCGTCGCTGGTCAGCCGATGCCTTGGAGACGCGCACGGTGTCGAGCCTCGTCATTCCCGTGGACGGATCGAAGCGAGGCACGCGCGAGAAGCCGGTATCGATCACGACTCGGACGCCTTCGATGGTCAGGCTCGTTTCGGCGATCGCGGTGGCGAGGACGATCTTCCGCCGGTTCTGTGGGTCCGGCCGAATGGCGCGATCCTGGCTTCCCGCATCGAGCGAACCATGGAGCGGCGTCACGACAACATTGCCGGGCAAGTCGCCATTGAGCGCCGTTTCGGCGCGAGCGATCTCGCCGGCGCCGGGAAGGAAGACGAGCAGGTCTCCCGGATCTCGCGCCAGGGCCGCGTGAATCGTCGGAATGAGGATGGCCGCGAGGCCGCTTCCGCCGCGGGGCTGCAGGTATCGCGTTTCGACGTCGTACGCCCGACCCTGGCTGGTCACGATTGGCGCGCCGTCCAGATACCGCGAGACCGACTCGCCGTCGAGGGTCGCCGACATTACGAGAAGTCTCAAGTCGTCGCGCACGAGCCGCTGTGTTCTCAGCGCGAGGGCCAAGCCCACGTCGCTTTGCAGATGGCGCTCGTGGAACTCGTCGAACACCACGACGCCGACGCCGTCCAACGTTGGATCGCGTTGAAGCCGGCGCGTCAACACCCCTTCCGTCACGATCTCGATTTTCGTGCGCTGGCTGACGCGGCTGTCGCCACGAGTACGGTAGCCGACCAATCCGCCAACGGGTTCCCCAACGATCTCGGCGATGCGCGACGCCGCGGCGCGCGCGGCGACGCGGCGCGGTTCGAGCATGACGATGGCCTGGCGGCCGAGCCACGCCGCGCCCAGCAGGGCCGGCGGGACGAGGGTGGTCTTGCCCGCGCCCGGCGGTGCCTGAAGCACCGCGCCGGGATTCGTTGCCAGCGCTTCGATGACCGCCGGGAGCACCGGCTCGACCGGGAGGCGAGTCACCGCGCGATCAGGCCGAACGTCGCGACGCGGCGGGCGCCGCGATCAGAGCGCGTAGTACTCGTGAATGCAGCGGCTCACAAGCTCTTGCAGCAACGTGTGGCTCGTGTCGATCGACGACGCGCCGGCGATCGGGGGCAACGAATACCAGATGTCCTTCAAAACGACGAGCAGCCGTTCGGCGTGCAGCCCTTTGCGCCGGGCTTCATCGGCGGCGCGGCACAAGACGTCTCGCAGCTCGTCGCCATGGGCGCCTCGATCGGCGGAGGTCTGCAGCGTGGCGCGCAGATCCGCGATCGTCTGGGGATCCAGGCCGGACGACTCCGGCGTGCGGTCGAAAGCCATCATGCGAGCGGGGGTCCGACGTGAAAATTGTTCTCCAGGGGCGTGAATGTCCCCCAAAATTCGTGCGGCGTCAAGACGAATGGTGTGCGGATTGCGGCACTGGTTGGCATTCGTGAAGGGTCGCTATGCTTCATCCACCTCTCGTCCGCCATCATGGTCCTGATCCTCTCGGCCGACGCCGTCGCGGCAGCGTTGCTCGGAGCGCTCATCGAAACGCTGGGCTATTCGGTGCGCTTCGCTCGACCACCGGAAAGCGTGGATCAAACGATCCGCCGCGTGCGGCCGAGTGTCTGCCTGCTCGACTGCGAAGATCCCGAGACCTGCTCCGACGAGTTCCTCGGGCGCGCGGCGATGCGCGGCATCTCCATCGTGGTGTTCGGTAGGAGCGAGGCGCTCGCGCATTTGCGCGCCCTCGCATCGGCGCATGACATCGATACGCTCATTGTGCCTTCCGATGCCGGGGCTGTCGACGACGCGTTGCGGCGGGCAATGAAAAAGGCCGGCTGAAGAGCCGGCCTTCTCTTGACGTGTCCGCGACGAATCAAGAGCGGACGATGATCAGGAACCTCGACGCTTCCCAGAAGCGATCGGGATAATCGATGCGAAGACCACCGGATACCTTGCCGTCCTTCGACGCGAACGGTGTCGCGTACGCCGGGTTTTGCCGCGTGAAGATCGTGTAGTCGCCGGCCGGGAAGTTGATCGTTTTGTCCTTGAGGCGATCGATCTTCGTGAACTTGGCCGGATCGAGCTCGCGCGCCGGAGCGACGGGGCGGCCGCCGATGAGGAGGAACCGCTTGCGGCCTTCCTCGACCAGGATGCCCTGCTTCACCAGCTCATCCTTCGTCCCGATCACATAGTAGGCGGTGTTCTTCTCCGTCGTCAGCTGTCCGACCGTGTCGGCCAGCGCGGTGCGCTCGCCGGAGAGGCGGACGTTCTCCTTCGTTACCGTGTCGACCTGCGACGTCAGCGAGGCGATCTGAACGTTCTGCTTGGCGATCGTCGCCTCATAGTCCGCCTTCTGCTGCTCGACCGTCTGGCGAAGGTCGGCGATCGTCTTCTCGTACTGCGCCACTTGCGCGACGAGCGTCGAATCGTGCGCGGCCAGCCGCTGCGCCCGGGCGCGAAGTGTCGCGACGCGGGCTTCGCTCGAGTCGAGTCGGGCAACGAGCACGCGGATGCGCTGCGTGACGGCCGCGCGCTCTTCCTTGATCGCGGCGATGTCCGATTCAGTCGTGAGCTTGGTGGCAAGTCGCGCCTTCTCGCGTGACTTGAGCTTGGCCAACTCGCTGTTCAGATCGTTCACGAACTGCGTCGACGCCATGACCTCGTTGAGGAGGTCGTTCTTCATGGCGACGATCGAGTCAGTGCGCGCCGAGTCGGTGTGCGAGAGGAGCCGGAGCTGTTCCTTCGACTTGTCGCACGCGCCGAGCGCTATGACGAGAAGAAGTGCCGGAAGGGAAAGCGTACGAGCAATGCGCATGGAGACCAGCCTGACAGGGGGGAGAGTTTCGCGGGTCGTCAGCGAACGTGACCCGCCTGGAACGAGTATAACAACTTGATCGTGTTCCGGTCAGGAATGCTCAATCCATCAACACGAACCAGCGGGGCCATAATATCGTGACCGTCGTCACTATGACTGAGCCCGAGCGCGTGTCCAACCTCGTGTAGCGCGATCGCTCGCATGCCGCGCGCGTCGAGCGCCTGGCCGTCGCTGATGTGCGTCGCGAGCGTGATGTCGCCCGAAACGAGCCAGCCGATACGGTCGGTCCGCCAAGTCGTCGACCCGGTCTTGTGATCGAGGTGGTCGGTCCAATGGACGCGAATATCCGCGTCGCGAATGGACTGAACGAAAGCGAAGCGCAGCGGGATCCCCGTCGCCGACCATTGGGAGAAAGCCGTGCGCACGGTGGACGGAAAACTCGCCTGAGCCCCGCCGATACAGTCTGACGAATCGATCCAGACGAGCAACGGTCTGCCGGTGTGATCGGGCCAGCGCTCGATGGTCGAATCGCGATCGGACAGCAGCTGCTCGATGTACGTGCCTGGCGCGCCGGAGAGAATCGCGCCGAGCGACGCTCTCGCCATGTTGGGACTCTTCTTGGCCGGCGACATCATTTCGCCGAGCGTGCCGTCACGGGCCCCTGACGAATACTGCGCGCAGTCGAGCATTCCAGCCGCGGCGATTGTCGCCGCGAACACGGTTGCCACACGGGCCACCGCCGTGAAGTACCTGCGATCCGGCATGAGGACTACGGAGGGAGGAGGGGAGGGGAGGAGAGGGGGTACGGCTGGTGACGTGGATCACACCGCCGGGAGGGAGAAGCGGCCAGGCGTCGTACCCGCCCGAGTCGCCAAAGGTTCAGACGAGCGTCGTGCGGGCCAGCAACTGAAATTTAATCACAAAACACGAGCTGAACCGTACGAGACTATTCGAGCAGAGCACCCCAGATGAGGGGATAGGTGGAATTCGGTTGCCCGCGATACTGCGGCCGGAAACCGTAGAGCACGACGTGTCCCCGGCCGAGTTTCGCGTCGACGAGCGCGGCTTTTCCGTTGAGCTTGGAGCCGCCCAACAGCCAACCCGATAGCAGTGGGTTCCCAGTTGTTTGGTACGTTGCGACGGCGGTCGCTGTTGAGGGATCAGAGATCTCGAATGCGGGACTGTTCTCGAACCAAATGGCGGGAATGGTCGCCACGAATTGTCTCGCCAGCGGATGGTCGCGCTTGATCTCGACGCCAAGGATGGACCCGGGCGCGTAAAAATCAGTGTTCGGTACGCCGGCGAGCACGTTCTTGACCGGCAACTTGAGCGCGTCAATCACGGCGGACGACGCCCCATTGAAGGCGAGGACGGTTCCACCATTCCGAACGAAAGTTTCGATCGCCGACATGTCGGCGGCTGCGGCCCCGCCCCCGCGCCCGCCACGACCACCTCGGCCCCCACCGCCGCGGCCGCCGCCAATCGTTCCCTCCGAGAAAATGATCGCGTCAAAGCGATCGTTGAGCGGAGCGCTGAGGTCGCGTTCGGTAATCGTGGTAAACGGAATCTTGTAGGTGTCCAACACCCATCGCGTCCAACCTTCGTCGATTGGCTCGGTCGCGCTCGGCCGGTAGACGGCGATACGCTTCACCGCCTTGCCGCTCAGCGGCGAGGTGTAGACAGGTTCGGGGATCTCCTTGATGATCGGACCGGTAGATGGCGCGGCGCCCATCACGTGCGCGACGTCGACGCCGAAGATGAGCGGCAACGTGTGCGCGGTAACGTCGTAGGGGCGCTTCGGCGGACCGCCCGGATAGTCGAAGAGATCGGGATAGTGTTGACGCTCGAGCAGCGTTTTGGCATAGCCACCGAAGGGCTGCTTCGTCAGCACGACATAGCTGCCCGCCGGGTAGGACTTGCCGTCGACCGTCACGGGAGCCGTGGCTTCGCGGACTTCGACCTGGCCATGTTGGAGCGTCCAGATCATTCGGCGAAGGGCCTGCGTGTCGGGCTGCGTCTTGGGAATCACGATCGCCGACGGCCATGCGTCCTTGCCCCACGCCGGCTGCGCGCCGAGCGCGCGATCGGCCATGGCGGCGTAGCCCTCGAGCCAGGCACGACGGTTCTGCGCGGCGTCGAGGAAGAGCGCCCAGCTCGCGGCGACCTGATAGCGGACGATGTCACCGTACGTCCAGTGCCCTCCGGTCCAGAGCGACGGATAGTTCCACGACACGACGCGTGCATCGTAGCCGCGTCCCGTTCCAAGCTGCTCGAAGGTGAGATCGATCGGCGACGCGAGCCGAGCGCTCGCCGTCTCGGTCAATAGCCGCGCCCCGCGGTGATACAGCGAGTATTGCCGCGCGGGCGACCATTGATCGTACGTGGCGTTGCTGGCGATTCCGGTGAAGCCCTGGTTGGTCATCCGCCAGACCATCGCCATGCCGAGACCATTTGTCGCCGCGGTCAGGATCGGATCGATATTCGGCTCGACCGGATCCATGTACGGCGGAATGAAGATCCGGCTCGTGTTCGATCCCTGCTGATGGATGTCGTTGACGATCTGCGGATCCCACGGTGTGTAGAGCGAATCAATCGTGGCGCGCGTCTCGGGCTGGGTGAACGCGTACCAGTCACGATTGTCGTCGTGTCCGACGTAGTGATGGTACAGCTGCGGCGGCTCGAGCCCCTCGTTGGCGGTGCCGAGAGTCGAGCGATAGTAGTCCCCGACGATGTCGACGCCGTCGGGATTCTGCGACGGGACCATCAGGATGATGGTGTTGGCGAGAATCTGTTTTGCTTCCGGGTCGGCGGCTTTCGCGAGACGTTCGGCGAGCACGAGCGGCGTCGTGAAGCCGCCCGATTCCGTCGAGTGAATCGCCGACGTGACGAGAATGACGTTCTTACCCTGCTCGAGCAGGCGGTCTCGCTCTCCCGCGGCCTGGAGGCGCGGATCCATCAGCTTCCGCTGGATCTCGCGATAGTGCTCGAGGTTTGCCAGCGTCGACGAATCGGCGATGATGGCGACGATGAATGGCCGGCCGAGCACCGTTTTGCCGATCGTGCGCACGGTGACGCGCGGACTCGCCTTGTCCAGCGCCGCGAAGTAATCCGTGATCTGCTTCCAGCTCGGCAGATGGCGATCGGCGCCCGGCTCAAACCCGAGGATCGAGGCCGGTGTGGGGATCGCATTGCGTTGCGCGACGGCGGGACTCGCGACGGCGGTGATGGACGCCGCGAGAAACAGGGCGCGTGAGATCGACATGGGGCAGCGGTTCGAGAATGGGCGTCAGGGAGAGATGCATGAAGCTGCAGCCTATGACGCGGCCGATTCAAGAGGACCGCTGCCCGTCGATCCCCTTACGGCTTCGACACGACGACCGGCCGAAGGGCTTCCTGGGTGTGTAGCCGCTTGAGGTCAGCGGTGTGCGAGCGGAGAAATTCCGCGTTCTTGCTGAGCGACGGCGTCGGGGGAGCGGCCTTCGGGTCGGCCGTGAAGCGTTCCGCGGCGGCGATCGCAATTCCGGCGACGAAGTAGTCCTTGACCGAGATCCCGGCCTGGTTGATGGCCGTGTTCACCGGGGGAATGGCCTCGAGCCACTTTCGGCCGGCGTCGGCATCGGTGGACGCGGCGTCGGTGAGGTTGCTCCCGAGCGCGGCGCGCGCCGAAGAGTCTCGCGACGCGACGGCGACGACGCTGTCCGCGGCCGCGAGAAAGTGCGAGAAGTTGTCGGAAGTGAGCTCGTAGCGCATGGCGCGCGTCACGCTCTTGCCGTCGGTCCGCGTGACGTGGATTCCGGGCCCCGTGGCCGGCGTCGCGCCCGACGTTCGCAGCGCCGCGGTGTCGATCGCCGACGTGTCGAGTGCGCCGGCGGCGGACGCACGTTTATCGTTGGAGTGGTCGCGTCCGCAGGCGGCGAAAATCGTTGCGGAGGCGAGCAGCACTGTCGTTCGTGTCGTAATGTTCAGCATGGCGAAGGTCCTCGACGTAAGTCGGATGACGAAATCGCAGAGCCCGTGCCGGACCCTTCCACTCGAGGTTGATCAATGCAGGCTCGTTCCCTTGCGGTCGCGACCGCTGTCGCGCTTGTAACCGCGACTGCATCCATCGCACAGACCGTTGCACCCGCCGCGACGCCCCGCTCGGCGCCCTTGATGGCGGCCGTCGACACGTCGGTCTTTCGCGGGCTCAGGTTCCGCGTCGTCGGGCCGCCGCGTGGGGGCCGCGTCACGACCGTGACCGGCGTTCCGTCGCAGCCGCGCACCTTCTATATGGGAGTGGCGAGCGGCGGCGTTTTCCGCACGACCGACGCCGGTGCGAGCTGGGTGCCGATTACCGACGGTAAAGTGCCGGTGGCGTCCACGGGATCGATCGCGGTGGCCGAGTCGGATCCGAACGTGATCTACCTCGGGACCGGTTCAGACGATATCCGAAGCAATGTTTCCACCGGTCGCGGGATCTACAAATCCGCGGACGGTGGAAACACGTGGAGCTTCGCGGGGCTGTACGACGCCGGGCAAATCGGCTCCGTGCGAGTTCACCCGACGAACCCGAACGTCGCGTGGGTCGCGGCCATCGGGAACGCATTCAAGGCGAACTCCGAGCGCGGTGTGTTCAAGACCACCGATGGCGGAAAGACGTGGAAGAAAGTGCTTTTCCTGTCGGACAGCGTAGGCGCGGCCGATCTCGAGCTGAACCCGGCCAACCCCGACATCGTCTACGCCTGGATGTGGCGCGGCGAGCGAAAGCCATGGACGATCATCAGCGGCGCGCACAACTCGACGGGCGTCGGCTTCTACAAGAGCACCGACGGCGGCGAGCATTTCACCAA
>Ga0070684_100002750_pt1 | contig 13009 bp, 13 predicted proteins | sample KBSC723LmetaG_FD_65653 | JGI IMG/M metagenome (GOLD analysis project Ga0070684, IMG submission 65653) | Corn rhizosphere microbial communities from Kellogg Biological Station, Michigan, USA - KBS C7.2-3L metaG | ecosystem: Host-associated > Plants > Roots > Rhizosphere ...
CGAGACGCTGGAGAAGATGCGCAAGCAGGGACTCGTCCCGCCGGAGACCTTTGCCGAGAAGTGGAGGGCGAAGGGCGCGGAGAAGGAGCGCATCGCGCGGCTGGCCGCCGGTGACGTCTCGCAGGTGAAGAACGACGCGGCGGCGGTGGCGCGCAAGCGCGAGCTGTACCAGCGGCTTACCAACTACCGGCCCGAGCAGTACCGCGACGCTCCGTTCAAGAGGCGCGGATGAAACCGCAGGGCGCAGCGCAGCTGCTCACCGCTTCGACGATGACCGGCACCGTCACGTCTGCGTCCATCGACATCCGCTGGGTCGACAACGTCGCCTTCCAGTTCAACTTCACCGGCACGCCGACGGGCACCTTCTTCATCGACGGCACCATCGACAACAGCAACTGGAACGCCCTCGTGCTGACGCCCGTCCCCGTGGCGAGCGGTTCGGCGGGCAGCATCCTCATCAACCTGGCTGAGCTGGGCTTCCCGTACATCCGTTGCCGGTATGTCGCATCGGGCGGGACGGGCTCGCTCGACGCCTGGATCAACTTCAAGAGCCTCGGGCAGTGAGCTACTCCCAGTACCCCACGCCACTGCCGGACCAGACCGGCAACTCGGGCAAGTACCTCTCCACGGACGGGACGACGCCGTCGTGGACGACCATCTCGCTGTCGACGAACAACATCACCGCCGCGCCGCCGCCGTCGAGCCTCACCCTGTCCGGCAGCGTGGTGACGAGCGGCACCGCCGTCGCCGTCATCATCGACAACACCAACGCGCTCAGCACCTCGGGAGACAAGCTGCTCAGCCTCCGGGTGGCGGGCTCCGAGAAGGCCTACGTCGACCGGTCCGGCAGTCTCGTGGCGCTCTCGGTGTCGGCCACCGCCTCGGGGAGCTTCGACAGCCTCATCGTCCGGGGCGACAACACCTCGACCAACGGGCAGCTGCTCACCATCGGCTCGGACGTCATCACGAGCGGCATCTTCGACTTCAACTCCGGTGGCCCGACGCCGCTGCCGGTGCGCTTCCGCCAGACGCTGGCCGACGGCGCCTCGTCGGTGGCCTACGCCTTCGACACCTCGACCGCCTGGAGCAACGCCGGGGCGAAGCTGCTCAGCATCCGCACGGGCGGCACGGAGCAGCTCTCGGTCAACACCACCGGCGACGTGAAGCCGACGACCTCGGCCAGCGCCTCCCTCGGTGGCTCCAGCAACCGCTGGCTGGCCGGCTGGTTCGACACCGCCAACGTCACGAGCATCAACGCCACGCTCGACAGCTCGCACACGTACCTGGCGCTGCCGGTCTCGGCGAGCAGCCCGACGCTGCAGGGCTGGACCGCCGACGGCGCGGCAGCCATCTCGGTCATCATCAATGCGGCGACCTCGCTCGCCACCTCCACCGCGCGCATCGTCAGCTTCCAGAACGCCGGGACGGAGAAGGCCTGGGTCGACTCCACCGGCATCGTCCACACGCCCCAGGTGATGGGGACGGGCAACACGAACACCCGCGTCAGCCTCGCGGCCAGCAACCCGACCATCGTCGCCGGCGACCAGGCGAACGGCGCCTCGGCCATTGGTGTCACCATCCGGACGGGAGTCGCATACTCGACGGCTGGCTCGAAGATCATCTCGTTCCAGAACAGCACCACCGAGAAGGCCTTCGTCAGCCAGGCCGGCCTCTACGGCGGCACCGTCGGCACCGCGACGCTCGCCGGCACCACCAGCGCGGCCACTGCCACCGTCAGCAACGTCTTCGGGCGACTGACCTGCGGCGCCTCGGGGCTCCTCGCGGCTGCCACCATCACCGTTACCAACACCGTCTGCACCGCGACCAGCATCATCACGGTCGTGTTTGAGAACACGGCGAGCACCTACAAGGTGGCGCCGGGCGCCGGCAGCTTCGTCATCACCGTCACCACCGCGCAGAACGCGAGCGACAAGATTTCCTTCGCTCTGCAGGGAGCCGGGAACTGATGCGCTACCTGCTCGGCACCAACGGCGGCGGCACGGCGAAGCTCGGCTTCTGGACGCGCGTGTGGCGCTGGTTCCGGAAGCCGCCGGCCACGGTGCAGGTGCGGATGCACGTCGAGGTGCTCCGCTTCCAGCAGGAGGCCGAGGCGGCACGGCAGGCCCAGGCGCAGCTCGAACGGATGAGGATGCGATGAGCGACGAGGACGAGCAGCTGCGCAACCTGGCGAACGGCAACTTCGTCCGCTCGCCCTACGACGTGCCGGTGGCGAACGAGACCGAGGTACCGGTCGAGGCGCTGCAGACGCTCTGGGACAGGGCCAAGCAGTCGAAGCTCGGCCGGGCGCTGCGCGGCTACAGCGGCGCGGACCTCGCGGGGGACGTCGTGGGCGCGGGCGAGACGGGCCTGGCGCTCGACACCGGCGCGCTCTCCATGCCCGTTGCTGGCCTGGCCGGACTGGGCGGGGCGCTCGTCGATGCCGTCCACGGCGACGACACCTACCCGCGTGCGCAGCGCTGGCAGAACGCGGTGCAGGAGAACCTCACCTACCATCCGCAGACCGAGCAGGGGCAGAACAACCTGGACGCCATCGGGCAGGTTGCCGAGCTGCCGCACCGGCTCGGGGACAAGGCCTACGCGATGGGCGTGCCGCCCAGCCTCCTCCTCGGACTGGAGACGCTGGCCGACGTCGAGGGGCCGGAGGCGCTGAAGGCGATCCGCCGCGAGGCGGTGGGGGCGAAGCTAGCCGCCGAGCTGCGCAAGACCGTCGAGGGCGGCGGCTCGATGAACAAGGCGCGGGCGGCGGCACGGGCCGAGGTGGCATCGGTGCCGTGGAAGGAGATGACTGCCCCAGAGGCCGAGGCAGCGGCGCTGGAAGGCAGGCACCTGAAGCTCGACCCCACGACGGGCGAGGTCATCGGCGGGCCGCCGGGCGTCACCACGCTCGACGAGGTGGACGCCGCGCGCGAGCACGCTCTGCAGCGCTCCACCGAGGGCGCGCACGGGATGGACTGGTACGACCGCCAGTCGGAGATGCTCCATGAGCTGGCGCCGGGGCGCGAGGACGCGCTCGCCAAGGGCATCGCCACCTACTCGCCCCAGGCCGACCCAGGGACGAACCTGAGCTGGACGGCGGCGAACTGGAACAAGCTGCTCGTCGACCCCGAGGCCAAGACGCTGACGCTGGAGGGCGCGCCGAAGACGCGCCAGCAGGCGCAGACCTTCCTCGACACCGTGGGCCACGGCGCGGGCTCGGAGCAGATTCCCGGCGGCATCAAGGTCGGCGCCTTCGTCAACGACCTGCAGAAGGGGCCAGGCGCCCACCCGACGAACGACCTCTGGACCGGGCGCGGGCTGAGCCAGTACGGCGACAAGGAGACCCGTGGGCTCGCGCCCCACGAGCACGGGTACGCCAGCGGCGAGACGCAGCTGCTCACCAAGGAGCTGCGAGACGAGGGCGTGAAGGGGCCGCTCGGGCAGGACTTCACCGAGCCGCGCCAGGGCCAGGCCGCGCTGTGGACCGGCGGACGCCTCGGCAACGAGCTGGAGGGCAAGGAGTACGCCGGCAAGCCCTTCGACGAGCTGTCCCCCGAGGCGCAGACCCGGGCGTTGCGGAACAGCTCGACCGGCTACGACACCGAGGTACCGCAGCTCACCGCGAAGATGACCCGCGAGGTGATTCCGGCGCGCGTCTCGGGCCACATGAGCGGGCTGGTGGACGCGCCGTTCTCCGAGAAGATGATGTTCACCCGGCAGGCGGAGCCCTTCCATCGGGACATCCCCATGCACGCGACGGGGACGCTGAACCTGCCGACGGGGCGCGGGCTCGGCGAGTTTCAGAACGCGCTCGGGGAGACGGAGTACAACCCGAACCTCACCAGCCGGATGCTCGCCTCGTTCGAGAAGGGCGGCGGGCCGGGCGTGGAGGACGCCGCAGGGCGCATCCTCGACACGCTCGCCACCTACCACGGGGCGACGGACGTCCAGGCGGGCGTGCCGTACCACATGGTGAAGACCCGTGGCGTGCCCGAGGGCAAGCAGAACGCGATGAGCGTCCGCTACCTCGATCCGGGCAGCCACCCGATGGCTCCGGACACGATGGGAATCGGCAACGTGCGCACCATCGCCATCCGCGACGCGCTCAAGGCGAAGGGACTGAACCTCCTCGACACCGGTGACGGCACCTTCACCATCGCCGGGCCGGAGTACGGCGGCAGCAAGGCCCGGGACTTCAAGCAGCGGATGTCCGGCGTGGACCTCAACGTCCCCGGGCTGGAGCTGGAGACGAAGCCGGGCAACTACCGGGGCAACTACATCGACCTGGAGAAGGAGTGGGCCGCGCCGCAGGGGCAGGGGAACGTCACCCAGCGCCTGGTGGACGCGCTCCGCGCCGAGCCGCAGGTGACGGAGCGGCTGCAGAACCACTCGAACATCGAGGCGACCCGGCTGCGAGGACTGAACATCGCCGAGGACGCCGCGATGGAGCGCGGAGTCTCGGGCGCGCCCCGGGCCGACGTCCGGAAGCTGCGCGACGTGCTGATGGAGAAGGGGCCGAAGGGCCTCGTGGAGATGACCAAGGGCTGGAAGAAGGCGGACTGGGTGAAGTCGGGCCTACCCGTCGTCGCCGGCATGGTGTTCGCCGACCAGGCGAGGAGGAACGATGGCGGATGAAGTGGTGACTGCAGTCGAGGAGACGAACGACAGCGCCGGGCAGACCAGCCTGCGCAGCACGCTGGAGGGGGCTTTCGAGGCCGCCGAGGCGCCGGATTCCAGCGATCACAAGGAAACTTCCGCTGCTCCGGTACAAACGGAAACGTCTGTCCCAGACCCCGAGCAGGTCGGCGTCCCGGTCCGCGACGAGAAGGGACGGTTCGCCCCCAAGACTGCCGCTGAGACTGCCCAGGAGGCCCAAGGCCAGCCGAAGAACGGCGCCATCGGCCAGACCCAGCTCCCCACCTCCACCACGCCCCAGGGGGCGCCTGGGCGCTTCGACAAGGCCCCGCCGGACTGGGGACCGAAGGGCCGGGAGGCCTGGGGCAAGGTGCCGCCCGAGGCGCGCGAGGAGGCCTACAACCAGTTCATCAACGCCCGGAAGGCCCTGAGCTACGCGGAGAACGTCCGCAAGCAGGCCGCCGAGCCGCTGCAGAACGTGGTGAGCATCGCGCAGGGCAACCCCCACGCCTTCAACGGGCGCGACGTCTTCGCCACGCTGGGCCGGCTCGCCTCCATCAGCAACACCTTGGAGAGCCCCTCCACGCCGATGCCGGTGAAGGCCTCGATGATCGCCGAGTGGCTCGACGGCTTCGGCATCCCCGAGCAGCTGCTGGCCGCTGCCATCGACGCGCGCCGGGGCGGCAAGCCGCTGCCGGGCGTGCAGGGCTGGGGACCCGGTAACACCACCGTCAGCAACGCCCCGCCCCAGCAGTTCCGGGACCCACGGGTGGACGACCTCTTCCGCACGCTCCAGCAGCAACACCAGCAGGCGGTGGTGCAGGAGCACCAGGCCGCGCAGGGCGAGGTGGCGGAGTTCAGCCAGGGCAAGGAGTTCTTCAACGACGTCCGGCACCTCATGGCCGACATCGTCGACCTGAAGCACGCCCGGAAGGAGAAGTACACCCTGGACGAGGTCTACCAGCTGGCCTGCAACATGAGTCCTGAAGTGCAGGGCGTCATGCGACAGCGGGAACAGGTGTCACGCACCTCTCCGGCCGCCGTGGGCCGGGCTCGGGTGGCCGCTGGAGCCACGCTCCGAAGCTCCGGGGTTGCACCGCAGGCCGCGTCCGACGACAATTCGGTTCGCGCCCTCCTTGAGCAACAGTTCAACGGCAGGTAGCGCCCGGGACCTGGCCGCCCTCGGCCGGACGATTCGGTGAGTGCAGAGGGAGTCGCACCCCCGACGCCAGGGGGACCGGCGACCGCCTCGGGGCGGTGACGCGGAGTCAGGCACTGACCGCGTCATCCCCCACGAGGAGTCTCCGCAATGGCATTTCCCGGTACCCCCACGGCGATCACCGACATCGTCGCGACCACCATCGAGTCGCGCACGGGCGAGATTGCCGACAACGTCACCCAGAACAACGCCGTCCTGGCGCAGCTCAAGAAGGGCAAGCGCATCCAGAAGTTCTCTGGAGGCAGCATCATCGCCCACGAGCTGTCGTTCGCCAGCAACGGCAACGCCGGCTTCTACTCCGGCTACGACCTGCTCCCGGTCGCAGCGCAGGACGTGATCAGCTGGGCGCAGTACAACATCTGCCAGGCCGCGTGCCCGGTGGTCATCAGCGGGCTGGAGCAGCTGCAGAACGCCGGGAAGGAGCAGGTCATCGACCTGCTTGAGGCCCGCATCCAGGTCGCCGAGGCCTCGATGGCGAACCTCATCAGCGCCGGCCTGTACTCGGATGGCACCGGGTACGGCGGGAAGCAGGTGGTCGGTCTGCAGGCGGTGGTTCCCACCGCAGGCTCGACCGGCGCCGTCGCCACCGGGACCTACGGTGGCATCGACCGGTCCGCGAGCATCAGCACCTTCTGGCGTCCGTACTACCAGCGCGACACCACGTTCACCTCCGCCACCATCCAGGCGGACATGAACAGCCTCTGGGTGCAGCTGGTCCGTGGAAGCGACCGGCCGGACCTCATCCTCACCGACTCGAACGGCTACACCGCCTACCTCGCGTCGCTGCAGACCAACCAGCGCTTCACCGCCGCAGCCACGGGCGAGGCCGGCTTCGTTTCGCTGAAGTTCATGGACTGCGACGTCATCCTCGACGGAGGCATCGGAGGCCAGGCGCCCGCGAATACCATGTGGTTTCTAAACACCAAGTATTTGAAGTGGCGTCCGCATTCTGAGCGCAATTTTGTTCCTCTTTCTCCGAGGACCCGTCAGGCGATCAACCAGGACGCAGAGGTCACCATCCTCGCCTGGGCCGGCAACCTGACCTGCGGCGGAAACCAGTTCCAGGGCCGCATCGGCAAGACCTAAGCCCAAGGAAAGGAAAGGACAAACAACATGGCATTTCCTACTGCTGCTCAGCTCACCTTCGTCGCCGTCGACCTCATCGGCGCGAACATCATGAACACCGGCACCACCAAGCAGTTCGCCCTCGGGACGATCTGCAAGGGTGTCGACACGGGCTCGCTCGGCTACGGCCAGGCGCAGTTCATCTACCTCAAGGGCGTCGCGTCCACTGCGGCCGGCGACCTCGTGGTCTACGACCCCGTGGCGGGCACCACCACCCGCTCCGTGATCGCCAGCCGTGGGCAGGTGGCGGTGGCGATGTCCGCCAACGTCGCCAGCCAGTACGGCTGGTACATGGTGCAGGGACAGGCCCCGGTGAGCACCACCGCTGCCGGCACGGGCGCCGCGAACGCCAGCCTGGAGCTGACCGCCACCCCGGGTCAGTGCACGGTGGGCGGGGCGAACCACGCCTACTACGTGCTGAACGCGGTCTGTAAGGCGGCCCAGGACACCCCCAGCTCGGGGTTCACCCAGGTCAGCCTCTCGTACCCGTTCATGAACGGCTTCACCGCGACGGCACTGGCGACCGCCTAGTCGACCTCGGGCAGTGAACTGGACCCGGGGGAGCTGCGCGCTCCCTCGGGTCTTTCTTCAAGGAGGCCTGCGTGGCGACCCGGATTCTCAACGGCGTGACCATCGACGATGCCGGCGTCATCCAGTGCTCGACGGCGGGCGCCGTCGCGACCAACTCCGCCTTCCGCCCCGGCTTCCAGCTCGACGCCTCGGGCAACCTCTGCATCGTCGCGGAGGCTTCGCAGGCGCGCCGGTACATCGGCGGCCTCGCCTTCGACACCAGCAACGGGAAGCTCATCTACGCCGCGAGCGGCACCATCGCCTCCTACGTGGCGGGCATCCCCATCACCGTGAACGGTGCCGTCGTCACCGTCGCCGCCGCCACTGCCGTTGGGTACGTGGCCGGCATCGCCCTCACCGCTTCGGGCACCCAGGCCAACGGGGCCCCGTGACAGTCGTTAACCCGCAGTCAGAATCGAGAGTGCACCGTGTCACTTGAGAAGGTCCGCAACGCCGCCGCCCTGCAGCTCCTCGGGCACATCTGGGACATCCACTTCCCGAAGGGGAAGGGCTTCAACGACGACCAGTTCCGGCTCCTCTGCCGCGACAGCCTCGTCCTGGCCGACGTGTTCCTCGGAGTCGCCTCGCTCCCCCAGCACGAGCTGCTGAAGGTGGGCCAGCCGAAGCCGCCTCCCGCCCCTGCTGCTGAGCAGACGGTGGAGGTGGCGTCATGAGGGTGGACACCGCCGACGTCGACTCCCAGAGCATCGCCGACACCGTCCGCCAGTTCGGCGACGACTCGGCCTGGAAGCAGGACGGCCGCAACTACGTCGAGTTCCGCAAGGAGTGGGCGGCTCACCCGAACGCAGACCGGAGCGCCAAGGAGGGGCGGCCGGTCTTCGACGAAATCGAGTTCATCCGCATCACCGTGCCGGGCGACAGGAACAACATCGTCGACTGCCCGGTGAACGACATCCACCGGCTCCGCTACAAGCAGCTGTACGACGAGTGGCGGAGCAGGAACGACGACAACGCCAAGCAGGCGATGTCCGGCACGCCCATCGAGAAGTGGCCGGAGCTGACCCGGGGCGACGCCGAGGGGCTGCGCTACCTCCACATCTACACCGTGGAGCAGCTCTGCACCCTCGACGACAACGTGCTGACGAAGCACCCGGGGCTCCGCGACATGCAGCGGCGGGCGCGCCAGTGGATCGACGTGGCGACGAAGAACGCCGCCGCGAGCCAGCTCCGCGCCGAAAAGGACAAGGCCGAGGCGGAAAAGAATCAGGTCAAGAGCCAGCTGGAGGACGCGAACCGTCGTCTCGCCCAGCTCGAAGAGCGCCTGCTCAAGGGGAAGTAACGAATGCCACCGTCGGTCTCGTACCTCACCACTCACTACAACACCGCTGCGGACCTCATCGCCCGTGTCGGGATGGAGCTGAATCTCGGGGTGCAGACCGACGCCACCACGTCCACGGATCCGCTCTGGCAGCAGCTGGTGCGGCTCTCCGTGGAGGTGGGGCAGGACTTCATGCGCCAGTGGAACTGGGCGCTGATGCAGACGACGTACAACTTCACCACGCCCGCGAGCCCGGGGACGCCGACGACTCCGCCGCCGTTCTACGCCATCGACCTGCCGGCGGACTTCCTCCGGCTGACGCCGCAGACCGCGTGGAACTACACCAGCCAGCTGCCGTTCGCCGGGCCCATCTCGCCGCAGGTGCGGACGTGGCTGGTGGGACGGGTCGGCAACAGTGTCACGCTCTTCCTCGGCTTCGCCATCGAGCAGGGGCAGTTCCTCGTGTGGCCGAATCCGCCGCCCGCCAGCCAGACGCTCTTCTTCGACTACACGAGCAAGAACTGGTGCCAGCGGGCCGGAACCAGCGCCGTCGCCAGCCGCTACACCCCGGGCTTCGCCGATGCCGGGGGCGGCACCACCGCGTTCCCCTACTACCAGGCGAGCGCCGACCTCATCCTCTTCGACCCGTTCCTCTTCAGCCGGGCGCTGAAGCTGCGCTGGCTCGCCGAGAAGGGCTTCGACACCAGCCGGGCCCAGGCGGACTTCGACTCCGCGTGGGACGCCGTCGTGGGCAGCGACCGGCCGATGGAGAAGCTGTCGCTGAACGGGAGCGGCACCGGCTTCCGGTACCTCGACGGGACCTGGAACGTCCCCATCACCGGGTACGGTAGCTGATGCCCGCGCCGACCCGTCTCATGGGTCAGCAGACCCTGCAGGTGACGCAGATGCCGTCGCCCGTGGGAGGGCTCGACACGGTCTCGCCGTACGCGGCGATGGACCCGACGAACTGCATCGCGCTCACCAACCTCATCCCCAGCGCCTACGGGGCGAAGACTCGGCTCGGCAGCGTCGCGCAGGCGTACCACATCGGTTCTACCCAGGCGACGGGGCTCTTCACTCCGCCAACCTCGGGGACGGCGGCGGTCGTCATCGGCGGGTTGCCGGTGGCGAACTGCGTCTTCAACACCAACGCGACGCAGACCATCACCGACTTCAAGGCGGTGCTCGCCGCCCGCTCGGACATCTCCGCCATCGTCACCTGGACCGGGACGACGACGCTCACCTTCACCGCGAAGCAGCCCGGAGCGCTGGGCAACGCCATCACCACCACCACCTCGGGCGGCGTCGGGGCGAGCTGGGGCGCGGCGACTCTCACCGGCGGCGTGACGGCGAACATGGAGGTGCGCTCCGTCATCCCGTACAGCGGCGCCATCGGGGCGAACGACAGGCTCTTCGTCGCCACCTCCGACGGCATCTACGACTGCTCGACGTTCAACGTCGCGGCGACGAAGGTCGTCAGCTGGGGCAGCACGGGCGGCGTCGCCGGGTACTGCAGCTTCACCTCGTTCACCACCGCAGCCGGCAGCTTCCTGGCGCTCTGCGACGAGCTGAACGGCTACTACACGTACACCGAATCGACGGCGACCTGGACGAAGGTGACGCTCGGCGGCGGCGCGACGCAGGTCTCCGGCGTCGACCCGGCCACCTTCACGTCCGTCTGCGCGTTCCAGAACCGACTCTTCTTCACCGTCTCCCAGTCGGGCACCGGCTGGTACCTCGGCACCGGGCTCATCTACGGGGCGGCCACGTCCTTCCCCTTCGGCAACAACATGAGCCGAGGCGGAGAGCTGCGCTGCTACGCGCGGTGGAGCGTGGACGGCGGCGCGGGCGTGGAGAACAACCTCTGCGTGCTGTCGAGCGCCGGGGACATCTCGGTCTACACCGGCACCGACCCGTCCACGGTGGGGAAGTTCACCCTGGTGGGGACGTGGAGCTTCTCCGGGCTGCCGGCCGGGCGGCGCCTCACGCTCGACTCCGGCGGTGACGTCCTCATCCTCAACAACTACGGGCTCATCTCGCTGTCGAAGCTGCTGCAGGGCGCGAGCCTCGCCGACCGCTCCATCTACGAGACGGCGAAGATCGACAACGCCATCACCGGCGAGGTGACGGGCAACTCCAGCAACCGCAACTGGGCGCTGCAGCTGTCGCCCGACGAGACCTCCATCCTCATCAGCTGCCCCCAGGTCGATGGCACCACGTTCGTCCAGTACGCGATGAACATGCAGACCAAGGGCTGGGCGCGGCTGGAGGGCCGGCGTGCGCAGTCGATGGGCATCTACCAGAGCCACCTCTACTTCGGCACGCCCGACGGCTACCTCTTCCAGGCCAGCGGCGGGCGCGACGAGACGGTCTTCTCCACGACGGGGACGGGCATCAGCTTCCTGATGTTCACCTCGTTCCAGGGTCTCGACTCCAAGAGCAACAACAAGCGGGTCTCCTTCGTCCGCCCGCAGTTCCTCACCAGCAACAGCGACCTGAACTGGATTACCCAGCTGCGCTGGGACTACGACCTCACCTCGCTCACCACTGCGGTGACGGCGAACCCGGGCACGGTCGCCATCTGGGACACCTCGACCTGGGACAACGCGGTCTGGGGCGGAGACCCGGTGCGCAGCTCGGCGGTCAACGGGCCCTCGGGGATGGGGCGGCTGGTCGCGCTCATCATGAAGGGCATCGCCACCACGCAGTCGACGCTCAACAGCATCGACTTCACCTGGCAGAGCGGAGGCCTGCTGTGATTCACATCCAGGCCAGCCAGGCGCACGACGCCACCGTCTTCCTCTTCAAGAACCTCGGCATCGACGTCGGCCCCTGCCTGCGGATGATTGAGGCGCGCAACGACAAGGACGAGCTGCTCGGCGTCCTCGGCTTCAACACCTGGATGGGCGGCAGCTGCTCGGCGCACATCGCCATCCAGGACAGCCACGCCTTCCTGCCGCTCTTCCGCCACGGGCTCCGCTACGTCTTCGGCCAGCTGAAGCTCAAGGCGGTGCTCGGCTACGTGAACAGCAGCCGCGCCCGGTGGCTGGAGGGGCACTACCGGGTGCTGGGCTACCAGCATGTTGCGACAATCGTAAACGGTGGTCTCCATGGCGACGACCTCGTCGTGCTGGAGTGCCGCCCAGAGAGCTGCCCCATGTGGCAGCGGATGCTGAAGAAGGAGGCTGCTGTACATGGGTAAGGGTCCCGGGCCAGCGCCCGACTACCAGGCGCTCGCGCAGCAGCAGAACCAGTACGACACGCTGGCAAACCAGGCGAACACGCTGAACAACCGCCCCAACCAGTACAGCCAGTGGGGCAGCTCCACCTGGGCCCAGGACCCGAGCACCGGGCAGTGGAGCCAGAATCAGGTGCTCAACCCGCTGCAGCAGCAGGCGCTGAACAGTCAGTTCGGCACGCAGGCCGGACTGCAGGGCCTCGCCCAGGACCAGCTCGGCGGCATCCAGCAGGACATGCAGGTGAACCCCTGGCAGCAGGGGACCCTCACCCAGTGGGGCCAGGCGCCCGACGGCAGCGACGCGGCACGCGCGCAGCAGCAGGAGGCCACCTACGGGCAGGCGACGAGCCGGCTCGATCCGCAGTGGCAGAAGGCCGCCGACGAGAAGCGGAACCAGCTCTACGCGATGGGACTGAAGGAGGGGAACCCCACCTTCGACACCGAGATGCAGAGCTTCCAGCGCGGCCAGAACGACGCCTACAACCAGGCGCTGTACAGCTCCATCGGCGCCGGCAACGACGTCTTCAACCAGAGCTTCGGCCAGTCCCTGCAGGGCGCGAACTACCAGAACCAGCTGCGCGGGCAGCAGGTGGGCGAGGCCGGGCAGCAGGCGAACTGGAACCTCGGCAACCTGCAGCGGCTCATCTCCGGCATGGGGGTCGGTCAGCAGCAGTTCGGCTCGACGCCGGGGAGCACCGCCTCGCCCCAGCAGACGCCGGACGTGCTCGGTGCGGCGAACCAGCAGTACCAGGCCCAGGCGCAGGCCGCCGCGAGCCAGAATCAGATGATGGGCAACATCATCGGCGGCGGGCTCGGCGCCCTCGGCGGTGGACTCAGCCTCGCGACGCAGAAGTCAGACGAGCGGGCGAAGGAGGTGACGGGCACGGGCGACGCGCAGCTGGAGGACTTTCTCCACAGCGCCGAGGGGAGCGCCTACGAGTACAAG
>Ga0070684_100002752_pt1 | contig 13007 bp, 17 predicted proteins | sample KBSC723LmetaG_FD_65653 | JGI IMG/M metagenome (GOLD analysis project Ga0070684, IMG submission 65653) | Corn rhizosphere microbial communities from Kellogg Biological Station, Michigan, USA - KBS C7.2-3L metaG | ecosystem: Host-associated > Plants > Roots > Rhizosphere ...
CCGTCGCACCCGCCCCGCCGCCGCTGCCGGTCGTGCCCGACGCGCCGCCGCTGCCGGTCGTCGATCCACCGTTGCCACCGTTGCCACCTTTGCCGCCGCTGCTGATGACGACGCTGCCGCCGCCGCCCGCGACCGATCCACCGGTCGTTCCGCCCGTCGACCCACCCGTGCCGGGCCCGGCTCCAGAACCGCTGCCAGCGGATCCGCTCACGTTCCCGCTGCCGCCCGTGGCGGACCCGCCGGTGCCGGACGCGCTGCCGGGATCGGAACCCGCGCACGCGCCCAGCGCGACAGCGACGAAGACGGCGAGCACGCGCGCGTCGAAGGCCGGAAAGGCAGGAGCACTTCCTCTGTTCATGGGATCCTCGCGGGTTGGGGGACCGTTCGCAAAGCGGCGCCCAGTGCACACGAGCTTCGAGAACGGCTCACACGTCTCCCCACAATGCCGGCAGGTGCCGCTGGCGCATTGCGCCGCGGGGCGGCGCCTTCTCGAGCGTGAGCCATTTTTCGCGGTGATGGGCACTGGCGCGCGGAGCAAGATCGACAAGCTCGCGAAATTCCGCGGGCCTCGCTCACGCCCAGGACCGGTTCACCTGCCCACCCCGCTCACCTTCGTCGGAGACGATGCCGCGCTCGTCGCAGCGCTGCGGGCGGGGCATCCGGGCGCGGCGGCGGCGTTCTACGATCGATACGTCGAGCATGTCCGCCTGACGCTGCGATCGATCCTGGGGCCCGACGAAGACATCCCGGACCTCCTGCAGGAGGTCTTCATCCGGGCGCTCGATCGCGTCCGCAACCTCCGTGAGGTCGACCGCCTGGCCAGCTGGTTGACGACCATGGCGGTGTTCGTCGCGAGGGCCCAGATCCGGATCCGATCGCGGCGGCGCTGGCTGCGATTCTTCTCGCCGGAGCGCACCCGGCCGCCCCAGCTGGAGCAGCCGTCGTCCGACGCCCGAAGGGCCCTGCGCGAGCTGCACGCGATTCTCGATCAGATGCCGATCGACGAGCGGACGGCGTTCGTGCTCCGATATCTCCACCGGATCACGCTTTTGGAAGCGGCCGAGGCCTGTGAGACGTCGCTGGCGACGTTCAAGCGCAGGCTGGCGCGGGCGGAGGCGCGTTTTCGCGACGCTGTTCGGGCGCGCCCGGAATTCACGCAATGGCTGGACGAGGGAACGAGATGGACCGAAAAGAAGACCTAGAGGCCACCGGAGATCGCTTCCGGGATCTCATCCTGCGGGACCCGCGGGCGCACGACGAAATTCGTCGCGGGCGTGCGGTGTTCCTCGAGGAAGTCGAGCGTCGCAACGCGTCCTCGGGTCTCCCGCGCGGTGCCGCGCGCCAGCGGCGCCGATGGTTGCCGATCGTCGTCTCCGCGTCCGTCGCGGCGGGCGTGGCCGCATTTTTCGTCGTCACCCGACCGGTGACATTTCAGATCGGTGAGGCGCGTCCGGGACAGGTGGGGTCCGTCATCGAGGCCACCGACGGCAGAACCGTTCCCGTCTCCTTCTCCGAGGGAAGCACGCTCTCGCTCCACGACGGTGGGCGGATCCGGGTGCTGTCTCTCAAGCGCGGCGACACGCGCGTGCTGGTGGAGGACGGCGTGGTCGACGCCAGCATCGCTCACCGCGGGGGCGCCCCGACCCGATGGCAGTTCGAGGTGGGCGCCTATCATGTGACGGTCAACGGAACGAGGTTCCGGATGGCCTTCCATGGCGCCGACGACCGATCCTTGCGCGTGTCCACCGAAGAGGGCAGCGTGACGGTTTCGGGCGGGTGCCTCGAGGCGGCGAAGACGGTCTCGGCGGGGGAGATCCTCGAGGCGTCGTGCCCGGCGCGTGAGGTGCCGGCGCCGGATGACGTGCCTGCGGCGGAAGCGGCGCTTGCCCCGACGCCGGACCTGGCGGCGAAGGCGATGCGCACGGAGCGATGGCGCGAGCTGCTCGCGGCGGGGCGGCTGCTCGAGGGGCTGCGCGCCGCCGAGCGCGCGAACTTCGACCAGGTCTGTCGGACCGCGACCGCGAAGGAATTGCTGGCGCTCGCGGACGCGGGGCGGTTCTTCGGACCGTCCAAGCGCGCCGTCGCCGCCCTGGTGGCCCTGCGGGCGCGCTTCCCGGGGTCCGCGGTGGCGGGGACGGCCGCCTTCACGCTCGGGCGTATCGTCTTCGAAAAGGAGCACGACTATTCGCAGGCCGCGAGCTGGTTCGAGACCTACCTGCGCGAGCAGCCGAGCGGCCCGTTGATGGGCGACGCGTTCGGGCGCTTGATGGAGGCGCGGCTCCGCGCCGGCGACACCCTTCGCGCGCGGACGACCGCCGAGCAGTACCTGGGGAGGTTTCCGGCGGGACCGTACTCTGCGGAGGCGCGAGGTATTCTGGGGCGGTGAATCGAGCGGCGCGGCGTTCCTGTGCGGCACCGATCGGGTCGAGGTGTCTGCTCTCGCTCGTCGCCGCGGCGGGGATTGCCCTCCTGGCGGGAGGCGCGCAAGCAGGGACCCCGCGGGCGCAGGCGGCGGCGCCGAAGGATCGCCCGCGTGTGCTGTTGCTCGTGGACAGCCCCGGCGATCCGTTCATGGACCGGATCAGGTCCGAGGTGGTGTCGCTCGGCATGGAGCCGGTCATGCGGCCCGCCCGAGGGCCGATCGAAGCGAGGGCGCGCGCCGAGAATGCGGTCGCGGCCATCCGGATCCTTGCCCCGCGCAACGGGGTCGAGGTGTGGATGGCCGATGCGACGTCCGGGCGATCGTTGCTTCGCCAGGTGATCGCCGACGAGACACCGGGAGGCCCGAACCAGGACGTGGTCGCCTTGCAAACCGCCGAGCTCTTGCGGACCGGTCTGTTCCACGAGCCGCCACCCGGGGCGACGGGATCCCTTTCATCTCCGCCGGCGATCGCCCAGACGGCCGCGCCGCCTTCGAGTGGCGAGAGTGGATTGCGGAGCGGCGTCGAGCTCCTCTACAGCGCCGGTGGGGCCAGCCCCGCGTGGCAGGCCTGGTTCTCCTTCCAGCACCTGTGGACCCGCCACCTCGGGATCGCCGTCGATGTCAGCGCGCCGTTTCGTCGTGGCACGATGACCGGACCAGAAGGAACGGCCGATGTCGGCGCGGTCATCATCGGTGTCGAGGCGCTCGCGCGTTTCTTGTCGCCGCGCGGCCGCATGTTCCTCACAACGGGAGTCGGGGCTGGGTCGGTGTCGCTGTTGACGAAGGGACATCCGAGCCTGGAAGGGAGCAGCCAGATCGAAAGCAGCGCTGGCACCGCCTACACCGTCCTCGGCTATGCGCGCGTCAACCTCGGCCTGAAGGTCTCGACGTGGATGGGCCTCGGCCTGAGCGGGCTCGCCGGGACGACGATCGCCCGCGTCCACATTCGATTCGGCGGTAACGACGCGGGCGACTGGGGCGTGCCGCTGGTCGGGGCGGCCCTATTCGCTCAGGTCGACTGGCACTGAGCCACGCGGCTACGGTTCCAGGCGAAGGTCGTCGATCCAGACGTCGCACTGCTGTTGCGTCCAGATGATGAATCCGACGAGCTGATCGCGGCGCATCGCGGTCTGCGGGGTGATCTCCTGGGCCAGATCGTCGAATCGGATCTCGTAGCGCTGCCAATCGCGGGTGAGCGTCACCGCGGCCATGTAGTGGTCGTTGCAATGTGCGCCGCATGTCGGCGCGATGGTGTCCACCGTGACGATGCCGAACGGAACCGGAAACGCCGGACCATTCTCCGCGCCGAACGCGGCCCAGAACGAGACACCGCCGTACGCACGCCCGTCGTAGGGGGTCGGCGCGTTCGCGCCGGGCGCTCGAAAATACGCCGTCCAGTTGTTTCCCCAGCTCGTGGGCGTGCTGGCCGCGAGGTTGCCGGCCCATTGTCCTCGCGCCGCGCAGTCCATCGACGGTCCGATCGTCACGCTGACCGAGGTCAGGTCTCGACCGTGGATCCAAGAGCCATTCCGACCGGCCACGTCGACCAGCTCCGCCGTGCCGTCCTCGAAGTCCGACAACAGACGGTCGGCCGGCTCGCCCGCATACGCCTCCGCCGCGCGAAACGGCTTCCCCGGGCACTCCCGCGCGACCACGAGCGGTTCCGCCGCGGGAGCGCAACCTCCGCCGAACAGCACGGCCAGCAGCGGAATGCGCGCACCTGCTCGATTGCAAAACACGCAGCCGAGACTTTGCGCCATCGTCCTCGCGTCTTCAATACGGGCGGTGCGCAAGCACGCCAGGCGGCCGCCCGCGGACGGCGCTCGAAGAACGTCTAACAAAATCTGAACCAGGCCGCCAAGCACTACCGATGCGCGACGCAACAGCTAACGGATCTGTTCGAGCACGCCATGCACGTCAGACACGACCCAACGCTCGATCAGCATTCCGTTCTCTACCCGATAGATTTGTAGAACCGGCGGACAAGCCCCTTGTTCGTGGCTGCGCTTTCGCTGGTCACGGGCGCCTCCCTTTCACGCGGTAAATATCGGGTCTATGCGCACTTCAACAACCTGAGCGGCGATGGGTTCCGCGCGACCGCGACTCTTTCGGGGGCTCCGCCTCGCGGCCGAGCGGGGGAAAAGGTGGGGGAGGGTGAGCAGGGTAGGTCGACGGGCACGTACTTCTTTTTGTGTCGCCCCTACGGAGCGTCGCCTCGATGTACGATGAGCAGGCTATGGCTGTGAAGGCGGCCGCGACGGCACTGGCAGCGCTGCTGGTACTCGGTTGGGGCGGCGCGTGCTCGACGCCCGCGGGCGGTCCCGGCGGGGCGGCGGGTTTGGGTGGCTCGTCGAGCACGGGCGCCGCTGGTACGAGCGCGGCGGCGGGCAGCGCGGGTGCCGCGGGCGAATCGGGGACCGCGGGCGCTGCGGGCACCGGCGGCGGCGTCGTCGACGCGGGCACCGATCTCGACGGCGGCGGACCCAACCCGGGCGCGTGCGCGAAGGCGCCCACTCCCGCGGCCGGGGCCACGGTGATCGACGTACGCGCGCCCTCGACGCTCGCGGGCGCGCTCGCGACCGCCAAGGCCGGCGACCGCATCGTGTTGCATGCGGGCAGCTACGCGAACGAGACGATCTCGAACCGCAAGTTCGGCACGCCCGTCTTCGTCGAGGCGGCCGGGGGCGAGACCGTCGTGATGGCAGGCGGGCACTTCACCAGCTGCGATCACCTCTCGTTCAGCGGCATCGCGTTCTCGGCCACGGTCATGCTCGACGGTTCGACAAACTTCACCTTCCACGGCGTCACGCTGGACGGAGGCGCCACCGAGGAGGCCGCGCTGCAGATTCACGGCCAGGGCGGCGCGGGCGCGTCGCACGACGTTCTGGTCGAGGACTCGACGATTCGCGGGGGCGGCCGCACGATCTTCATCCTCGGCAAGTTCGCGCCCTCCGACGCGTGGAACCACCACCTCAGCTTCGTCCGCGACGACATCACCTGCGGCTCGCACAACTGCTTCCAGATCTCGGGCGGCCGCGACATCGTGATCGACGGCAACCGCATCAACGGCACGACCACGGCAGGCGTTCTCACGGCGGGCGCGACGCGCGTCGCGATCACGCGCAACCGCATGAAGGGCATGTCGGGCAAGTCGCCCTGCGCGACGCAGATCGCCTCGCCCGGCATGGAGTGGGACAACTACGCGGGCGTCGAAAACATGACCTCGACAGCGATCGTCATCGCGAACAACGTCATCGACGGCTGGGGCGCGGCCGTCCAGCTCGACGCCGCGCGCGACGTCGCCGTCGTATACAACACCGTCGCCGACGGCACGGGCGTGCGCTTCAACCACCGCACGCCGCACGATCAGATGGGCAACGTCATCCTGAACGGCAACAGCGACATCCGGATCTGGAACGACATCATCCCGTCGATCTCCCTCGCGACCGGCGAGGCGAAGCCCACCTTCGAGTCGAACAACGTCATCTGGAACGGCGGCGGCGGTGGCCCCGGCGACGTCACGAGCATGCCGATGTTCGCGGGTGCCGCCGCCGACTACGCCCTCGCGCCCGGCAGCCCCGGCATCGACGCCGCCCTCATCAACGCCGAGACGCCTCTCGTCGACTTCGAAAACCGGCCCCGCGGCACCATGCCCGACGTCGGCGCCCGCGAGCTCACCGCCGCGACCGCGTCGTGCCCGTGACATCGCAGCGATGCAGTGACCCTTACCGTGTGTGGCGCTGCGACTACGTCGCTGGCGTTCCGAGAGATCTCGGTTTCGTCGACTGATCGCTGCCCAACCCGCCGTTGCAGTCGGACCGGCGCGTCGGTCGCTTCGCTTCCTCTCGCACCGGCCGCTGAACGGCTATATCGTGATGCGGATGGAGGGCGACGACTGGGAACCGATCTCCGCAGCGGACCTCAGTGCCCGTGTCTCCGAGGAAGCGAAAGAGCTGACGGCCGAGGATCGCGAGCGGTTTGAAACATGGCGGGCCGAACCCGGCATGCGAGCAAGCATCTTCCGCTCAGAGTCCCACGGCGCCGAGTCGGTCTACGTTCTCGCGAAGGTGGGAAGCAGCGTGCTGTTCTTCGACGACGTCGAGGACGAGTTCGCAGTGGGGCGGCTCGGGGATGACGGCTTGATCTCTAGTCCTGGTCTGGCGGGCGAACTTCGGTCTGCACTTCAATCTCTCTCTCTGCTCTCGACCGCATGACCCGGCGTTGCAGTCGGACGAATGCGTTGGGCGGACGGAGCCGGAGGCGAAACCCAAGATGGCGAATCAGCAGTATGCGTTCTTGAGGCGAGGAAACGTTCCTTCTCGGGATGCGTGGCAAGCCGCAATCGACGAGGCAGGGTTCGATCTCCAGCTGGATCCCGAGATGCGACCCTTCGAGGACTCTGGGTTCTCCCCATGCAAGCTCGAAGGCCGGGACTCGGGATGCGAAATCGACTACGACGGTTCCCGAGAGTTGCTCGACGCCTTTCCGGAGTTGGTTGGAGATCACGATTACTGCATTTCATTCCGCTGGGGCGGCGATATGTCCGAGTGCGCTTGCGCCATGATCGCCTCGTATGCGCTTGCGAAGAACTTTGGTGCGACTGTGTCCTACGAAGGTGAGCCCCCGACGGAGACGCTCGAGATCTTTCTTTCAGAGACGCGCGAAATCGTGCGCGATGCGCGCGGCGGTTCATAGGCGGCGCCGCCCAACCCGCCGTTGCAGCGGCGAACGGGTCGGCCGCTTCGCTCCGTCTCCCCTTCGCTGCTGGACGGCAGTATCGTTGGGCAGACAAGAAGTAGAGGTATCCGCATGACGTGGTCTAGGAAGGTATGGGTCGCACTCGCCCTGGGGACATCAGTCACGTTGCTGGCGATGCGTATCGGGCTCGCGTTGTTGCGCCATCTGGGTGGTGAGGTCCCCGAGTCCGAAGAGTCCCTCTGGATGACCTCGAACGGGGACCTTGGCGAGCTACCTCTGGAGCAGTGACCTTCGCGCGTCTCGCTCACGTTGGGCCCGAAGGCGCCCGGCTATATGGGCTGTGTGGACTTCGGGCGCTTCGGTCGACCCGGTTGCCCCACTACATGTCGCTCGCGATTGCCGATGAACGCAAGGTGGCCTTGAGACACGGATGCACGATCCAGATTCAGCGAGTTCGCGAAGCCGTTCAGAACCCTGGGTTCTGGGCCATGTGCGATGGGCTGCCTGGTGGTGAGCTGCCCAACAAGGCGTCTCAGACGGACGGCGCTTCGCACCGCCGCTGAACGGCAGGATCGTTGGACCGACGGCGGACATGCGCAGCGCAGACGACATAAAGACGGCTCTTCAGAAGCTGGATCCGGAGTCCTTCGATCTGGCGAAGGAAATCAAAGGGGCCCTCGACGGCTTGGCCGAGGTTCCGGAGCGCGAACTGTTGTTCCCAGCGATCTTCCGGTTCATGGAGCAGAACCCGGAGGCCGAGTTCGGGTCGCCTGGGCCCATTGTCCATATCCTCGAGGCTCTTGGGGGCTACAAGCCGGCCCTTCTTGAATCCGTTCGAAGGACGCCCGTCCCGCATACGCTCTGGATGGTCAACCGGATCCTGAACTCGCCGTTGCCCGAATCTGAGCGGAAGATGTGGCGTGCCGAGTTGGAAAGGGTAGCTCACGATGAGGCGACATCTCCGAACATGCGCGAGGAAGCTCTGGATTTCCTCGGCCCGCAGGATGGTGAGGAATGGTAGCGTCGAGGCTGCCAGACAGACAGACGGAATCGATCATGACGTCGCATATCGCCCTTATTGGTGACTCGATCTTTGACAACCGCGCCTACATTGGAGGCGCCCCGGATGTCGTGGCGCATCTGCGGGCGGAGTTGCCTGCGCCGTGGCGGGCCACCCTGTGCGCGGTGGACGGGAGCACCACGGGCGACCTAGCGCGGCAATTGGGGAATGTTCCGGTGGATGCATCCCACCTGGTCATCTCGATAGGGGGAAACGACGCCATCCTCAACAGCGATCTACTTGGCCTGCCCGTCGGGTCGACGGCCGAAGCGCTCGTTCTTTTCGGCGACCGGATCCGCCAGTTCGAGTCATCGTACCGTTCTGCAATCGACGATGCGCTCGCCTTGCAACGACACACGACCGTCTGCACCGTCTACAACGGAAACCTCGACGCTTCCCAGGCACCGGTGGTCCGCGTTGCCCTCATGATGTTCAACGACGTCATCCTTCGCATTGCGATTGAACGTCGGCTTGCGGTGATTGATCTTCGCCTGGTCTGCTCGAGCGCAGCCGACTACGCCAACCCGATCGAACCTTCCGGCGACGGCGGCCGCAAGATCGCAGCCGCGATTGCTCGCTCGGTTCTCGGCGAAAAGATGTCGCATGCGAAGGTTTATGCCGGCTAACAAGGCATTGCAGGGGACGGGCTTCGCCCGCCGCTGAACGCCAGGTCGTTGGGCGGACATGAGCTGTACACCGAATGCCTGACAGTCCGAAGGAAGGCCCCGGCAATGGCGCGGATGCCGTCACTCCGGACTCGTACGCCGCCGAGCCAATCAAGTACCGGAGCTTGCAAATCGTGGATCTGGCCGCCGAAGCCGCGGCAGTTTCAGAGGCGTACCGTAACGTAGTCATTTGCCGCGTGAATCGGAGCTGTCTGCGCCTCGCCGTCTTTGAGGACGTATTTCGGTGGCACTCTCATCCCGAGTCAGACGAGCTGTTCCTGGTCGTCGAAGGCCTGCTGATGATCGATCTGGCGGATGGCACGGAACTGCGCCTCGGTCCCTGGCAAGCCGTCACCGTACCAGCTGGCACGATCCACCGGACGCGAGCAGTCGGGAGGACCGTAAACCTATGCTTCGAAGACCTCTCCGCGGACACAGTGTTTACGGAAGGACCCAGCCGCTGAACGCGAGAACGTTGGACGGACAAAGGGATCAGATGACAGCTTCGTGGTCTGTACGACGGGTAGGCGAGATCGATAACCAGCAGGTCGACGAACTGGCCGGAGTCCTGATCGATTGCGTGGACGGTGGCGCTTCGGTGAGCTTCATGCAGCCGCTGTCTCGCGATCGGGCCGCAGCCTTCTGGCGGAAGGTGGCTCACGACGTTGACATCGGCGCCCGTGCGTTGCTCATTGCCGAAGATGCACAGGGAATCTGTGGCACCGTGCAGGTGCTGCTTCATCAGCCTGAGAATCAGCCTCACCGCGCCGACGTCGCGAAGATGCTCGTCCATCGGCGCGCCCGCAGGCAAGGACTGGGAGGGGCGCTGATGCACGCAGCAGAGGTCACGGCTCGTGACTCCGGGAAGACTCTTCTTGTGCTCGACACGGTCACCGACGGTGATGCCGCCCGGTTGTATGAACGGCTCGGCTGGGTGCGTGTCGGCAACATCCCGTGCTACGCCCTCCTTCCCCAGGGCGGATTGTGCAGCACCACGATCTTCTACCGAAACCTCGCCCCTGACTCGGTTGGTCGCCGCTGAACGCCAGTATCGTTGGACAGACAGGAACCAATGCCAAAGATAGGGTGCGTTTGTGGATTCGTTCACAACCTGAGCCCGATCCCAGACGACGGCTGGGTGGCCGTTCGCGATCGCGACTACGAGAAGCTCGTCGCAGACTGGGTAGCGCTTTCGAGAGAAGAGGGTTCTGGCGCCGAGGCTCGACAGCAGCACTACGCGACAATCGCCGACAGTACGGTGCGCCTTTACGAGTGTCCGGAGTGCGGCGTCCTAGCGTGGCGCACCGACCGTGATCAGCCAGTTCGATTCTTCCGGCCCTTCCCTGGGACCTGAGGCGCAGGGTGCTGTCCAACCCGCCGTTGCAGCGCGGACGGCCGTGTCGGTCGCTTCGCTCCCTCTCGCGTCCGCCGCTGAACGCCAGTATCGTTAGGCGTCACCCAAGGAGGACGCCGATGCACAAGGGAAGCTGTCTGTGCCGGAGCGTGCAGTACGACATCACAGGCGAGATCGGCGAGTTCGGATACTGTCATTGCACCAGTTGTCGGAAGGCGAGCGGCACGGCGCATGCCGCGAACGCCCCCGTTCAGCGTGCCGACTTCCGCTTGACCAATGGTGCCGACTACCTTCGAGAGTTCGAGTCGTCTCCCGGAAAGGTGCGTGTCTTCTGTGGCCGCTGCGGTTCGCCGCTGTACGCGTACCTGAAGGCAGACACGGACATCATCAGAATCCGTCTTGGGACGCTCGACACCCCCTTCGCGGGGCAGCCCAAAGCGCACACGTGGGTTTCGGACAAGGCGCCCTGGGAACCAATCGGCGACAAGTTGCCACAGTTCCCCGAGTGGGCCCCAAAATCAGTGCTTGTGCAGAAGGGTTCTCGGCAACCGTGACGCCCAACCCGTCATTGCAGCGGACGAACACCTCGGTCGCTGCGCTCCCTCGGTTGCTCGCCGCTGAATGACAGGTCGTTGGGCGGACGAAGGTGCCCCGTGGCATATGACGAGGAGTTGGCGGATTGGGTCCGGAACGCCTTGAAGGGCGAGCGGGCGCTCGACGAAAAGCGGATGTTCGGGGGCGTTGGAATGCTGGTGAACGGCAACATGGCGGTCGCCGTGCGTGGCAAAGGCGGCCTCCTCGTGCGCATCGATCCGGATGACGCTGACGAAGTGCTGCGCGAGCCGGGCGCCAAGATGATGAAGATGCGGGGCAAGACGATGCGCGGCTGGATCACCGTCGACCCGAGCGCGTGCTCCGATCGCGCAGGCGTGCGGCGCTGGGTGAAGCGCGGCGTCGCGTACGCGAAGAGCCTGCCAAAGAAGAGCCGATGACAACCAGCGAAATTGCAGACCGATTGGTCGCTCTGACAGCGCAACGACGACGCTGATGTCCGCGCGCGGCTCCCTACCTGGTGCTTGCGTCGTCGGCCACGAACGCGCGCAGCGCGTCCTGCCAGGACGACGGCGTATCGAGTCCGATCTCGCGTAGCGCGCGGTTGTCGAGAACGGCGTGCATGGGGCGCGGCGCCTCGAGCCGCAGGTCGGCGTAGGGGACGCCCTGGACGCGTTCGGCGGGCGCGACCGCGCGCGCCTGCCGCCGCCTCGTCCGCGATCCGACCTCGCGACCAGGTCCCGGACGCATCGAGCGCAGATCCGTGCCGCTTTTCACGGCGCGGTCCTTGCTGAACGAGACGGGCGCGGCCAACCGGGCCGCTGAATCAAGGCGAGGAGACGAGACATGAAAACGATTGGTGGGATGTGCCTGTTTGTTCTGGTCCTGGGCTGCGGGCGCGCGACCGAAGCGCCGCCGACGCCGATCACCGAGGAGGGGGATTCCATCGTCGGCGGCAGCACCGACGCGGACGATCCCAGCGTGGTGGCGGTGTACGGCCAGCAGCCGGGCGCGCGGAGCGGCTTCCTGTGCACGGGCTCGGTCATCGCGCCGACGGTGATCCTGACGGCGGCACACTGCGTGTCGGCGGTGGAAACTGGAGAGGGGGCCCAGTTCACGGTGATAACCGGCCCGGACATCGGCAAGAGCGGCGCCCAGCAGCTCGCGGTCGACGCGGTCTATGCGAACCCGCTCTGGAGCCCGGACAATCTCGAGAATGGACACGATCAAGGAATCGTCGTCCTTCGTGAGCCGACCTCGCTGCGACCGCTCCCGATCAACCGTCGCAAGCTCGCCAGCTCGCTGACGGGTCGGGCGGTGCGCATCGTCGGCTATGGCCTGGACAACGGATCGAAACAGACTGGCGCCGGCACCAAACGGCAGGCGCTCACCTCGCTGGGGACGATCCTGACGAACCTGATCCTTGTCGGCAACAGTCGTCACGGCACCTGCAACGGCGACTCGGGGGGACCCGCCTTCATGAACATTGACGGGGTCGAGACCATCGTGGGCACGACGTCCTACGGCAACGCCGACTGTACCGACGGAGGATTCGATGCGCGCGTCGACACTGACCTCGCGTTCATAGACCAGTACCTGACCAGCGACTGCCAGCCGGCTTGCAACGGGCGGTCCTGCGGCAGCGACGGCTGCGGCGGCACGTGCGGGTCGTGCGCCGACGACGAAACCTGCTCGGCCGACGCTCAGTGCCTGCCGCGGAGTGGCGGCTGCGCCGCGGGAGGGCTCGAACAGGAACCCAACGACACCGCGCTGCAAGCGAATCCCCTCTGCGCGGATGGCACGAGTCATGGAACGCTGTCCGCGACGGGCGACACGGACTGGTTCACCTGGACCGTGAACGCCGACGCGGTCTACACCGTCACCCTTTCCTCCGCCTCTTCAGATCCCACGGTTCGCGTCTACAAGATCTCGGCGACCGGCAGGCTGTCATTCATCGGTGACGGGCCGACTGTCACCAAACATACCGATCAGGGCGGAAGCTATGTCGCCCGCATCAGCACCGCGGCCGCAGCCGGCGCGAGCTACACGATCGAGGTGAAGGCGATGCCGTGACGGAGGATTCAGCCGGCGGAAAGCGGCTTGCTCACCTTCCCTCTCCCGCGAGGCGGGAGAGGGAAAAATGGTGCGGTCGGGGAGAGTCGAACTCCCACAATCGTAAGATCACCAGAACCTGAATCTGGCGCGTCTACCAGTTCCGCCACGACCGCAGCGGGGGGTGAGACTAGGAAACCGGCG
>Ga0070684_100002753_pt1 | contig 13005 bp, 10 predicted proteins | sample KBSC723LmetaG_FD_65653 | JGI IMG/M metagenome (GOLD analysis project Ga0070684, IMG submission 65653) | Corn rhizosphere microbial communities from Kellogg Biological Station, Michigan, USA - KBS C7.2-3L metaG | ecosystem: Host-associated > Plants > Roots > Rhizosphere ...
CTCGCGATCTCGGCCGTGCTGCGCTTCACCGACCTCGGTCGCGCGCTGCGCGCCGCCGCCGAGGACGCGCCGGTCGCGGCCGCGTTCGGCGTCGACCAGAAGCGCAACGGCCTCTTGCTCGCCGGCACCTGCGCAGCGCTCGTCTCGATCGCCGGCGTCTGCATCGCGCTCACTTCGACGCTCGCGCCGTCGCAGATGTACGCCTGGATCGGCGTCGTCTTCGCGGCGGTGATGCTCGGCGGCCTCGGCAGCGCGATCGGCTCGCTCGTCGCCGGCCTCCTGATCGGCGTCAGCGAGGCGGTGACGATGGCGGTGACGGCGCCGTCGTGGGCGCCGATCGTCTCGTTCACGCTGCTCATCGTCGTGCTCATCTTCCGCCCCGGGAAGGCGGCGTGAGCAGGGCGACGCTTGCGATCGTCGCTGTCGCGGCCGCGATGGCGTTGCTGCCGCTCGCGGGCCTGCCGGCGTTCTACGACGCGCTGCTCTACCTGATGCTGCACTGGATCGTGCTCGCGACGTCGTGGAACATCCTCTCGGGGACGACCGGCTACTTCTCGTTCGGCCACGGCGCGTTCTTCGGCGCCGGGCTCTATACGACGAGCACGCTGCTCGCGCGCTTCGAGTGGCCGTTCCTGTGGACGCTGCCGGTCGCGGCGCTGGTCGCCGCGCTCCTCGGCACTGCGCTCGGCGCCGTCGTCTTTCGCGTCAGGAGCGTTCGCGGCGAGCTGTTCGCGCTGCTGACGCTGGCGATCACGTTCGTCGTCGGCACGATCGTCGGCAACACGCCGATCGACGGCGGCAACGGCGTCTCGCTGGCGTCGGTGCCGGTGCCGCACATCGGGCCGACGCAGTCGTCGACGTTCTACCTGCTCGCACTCGCCGCGGCGACGCTGACGCTCGTGGTCGCGCGCGCGATCTTCTTCTCGCGCTTCGGCGCCGGGCTGCTCGCGATCCACGACGACGAGGACGCCGCCGAGGTGATGGGCGTTCCGACGTACCGCTACAAGCTGGTCGCGCTCGCGATCTCGTGCGCGCTGGCGGGCGTCGCCGGCGGTATCCACGCGCTCTTTCTCTCGTACGTCACCGTCGGCGAAGTGTTCACGATCACCGTCCCGCTCACGGTCGTGCTGATGAGCGTGCTCGGCGGCACGCGGCACTGGGCAGGTCCTGCGATCGGCGCGATCGCGATCACCGGGCTCCTCTACAGCTTCACCGCGGCCGACCACGCGGTCGCGGGCAAGGCGGCGATCGGCGCGATCCTGATCGCGGCGATCCTCTTCATGCCGGACGGCATCCTGCCGCGTCTGCAGCGTCTGCTGCCGAAACGACGCGCGACGCCAGACGATGGCATCGTGAGCGAAGCGAAGGATCCCGGCAGCTCGCTCGTCAGAGATTCTTCGCCTGCGACGCACGACGATAGCGCCGGCGAGCCGCTGCTGCGCGTCCACGGCCTGCACAAGCGCTTCAAGGGCGTGCGCGCGCTCGCCGGCGTCGCCGTCGAGGTCCGCCGCGGCGAGATCCTCGGCCTGCTCGGTCCGAACGGCTCGGGCAAGTCGACCTTCATCAACGTCGTCAGCGGCCACTACGCGGCGAACGCGGGCGAGATCGTCTTCGAGGGCCGCGAGCTCGTCGGCACGGCGGCGCACCGCATCGCCGCCGGCGGCATCGCGCGCACCTACCAGATCCCGCGGCCGTTCGCGCACATGACGGTGCTCGACAACGTCGCGCTCGCCGCGATGTTCGGCGGCGGCATCGCGACGCCGCGCGCTGCGCGCGACGCGGCGCGGCAGTGGCTCGCCTTCGCCGGCCTCGCCGCCAAGGCCGACGCGCTTCCCGACGCGCTCAACCTGCACCAGCGCAAGTTCCTCGAGCTCGCGCGCGCGCTGGCGTCGCGGCCGCGGCTGGTGCTTCTCGACGAGGTGCTGTGCGGGCTGACGCCGAGCGAGATCGACAGCGCGGTCGCCCTCATCCGGCGCATCCGCGACCAGGGCGCGACGATCGTCTTCGTCGAGCACGTGATGCGCGCAGTGATGGCGCTCACCGACCGCGTCGTCGTCTTTCACCACGGCGAGCTGCTCGCCGAAGGGCCCGCCGCCGACGTCATGCAGCGGCCCGAGGTGATGACCGCGTACCTCGGCCGCGCCCATGCTTGACGTCCAGGGCCTCGAGGTCTGGTACGGCGCGGCGCCGGCGCTCTGGGGCGTCTCGCTGACGTTGCGCGCGGGCGAGCTGCTCTCCGTCGTCGGACCGAACGGTGCCGGCAAGACGACGCTGATCAACGCGCTCTGCGGCATCGAGCGCGCGCGCGCTGGCCGCATCATCGTCGACGGCGTCGACGTGACCCAGCTGCCTGCGCATCGCTTCTGCGCCGCCGGCATCGCCGTCGTTCCCGAGGGGCGGCGCCTCTTCACCACGATGACGGTGCGCGAGAACCTCGAGCTCGGCAGCTATCTGCCGAATGCACGCGTGCAGCGCGAGGAGTCGCTCACCGCCGCGCTCGAGCTCTTTCCCGCGCTCGACGAAAAGCTCGCCAGCCCGGCCGGCGAGCTCTCGGGCGGTCAGCAGCAGATGGTGGCGATCGCGCGCGCGCTGATGGCGCGGCCGCGACTGCTGCTGCTCGACGAGCCTTCGCTCGGTCTCTCGCCGCTGATCGTCGCCGACATGTTCGACGCGGTTCGCCGCATCAACGCGCAGGGCGTCTCGGTGCTTCTCGTCGAGCAGAACGTCGAGGTCGCGCTGTCGCTCTCGGACCGCGCGTACGTTCTCGAGGAAGGTCGTATCGTCGCCGAAGGCGAGCCCGACGACCTGCTTGCGCGCCCCGAAATCCAGCGCGCCTACCTCGGCGTCTGACGCCGATCGATTCCACGTTCCCGGAGACATTCCATGCTCTTTCCTACGACCATCGTCGGCAGCTTCCCGCAGCCCGAGTGGCTGATCGACCGCGCCAAGCTCGCCGGGCGCTTCCCGCCGCGCGTGCGCGCAAAGGAGCTCTGGCGCGTCGCCCCCGAGCATCTCGCCGAGGCGCAGGACGATGCGACGCTGCTCGCGATCCGCGCCCAGGAGGACGCCGGCCTCGACATCGTCAGCGACGGCGAGATCCGCCGCGAGAGCTACTCGAACCGATTCGCGACCGCGCTCGACGGCGTCGATCTGGACAACCCCGGCAGCGCGCTCGACCGCTCGGGGCATCCGAATCCGGTTCCGCGCATCGTCGGCCGCATCCGCCGCCGACACGCCGTCGAGGTCGGCGACCTCGAGTTCCTGCGCCGCAACACGAAGAAGAAGACCAAGATCACCGTGCCCGGCCCGTTCACGATGCTGCAGCAGGCGCAGAACGACTTCTACAAGAGCGAGGAAGAAGCGGCGATGGACTACGCCGACGCCGTCAACGCCGAGATCAAGGACCTCTTCGTCGCCGGCGCCGACATCGTCCAGATCGACGAGCCGTACATGCAGGCGCGGCCGGAGAAGGCGCGCCGGTACGGCCTGCAGGCGCTCAACCGCGCGCTCGACGGCGTGACCGGGACGACCGCGGTGCACATCTGCTTCGGCTACGCGGCGATCATCCACGAGCGGCCGAGCGGCTACTCGTTCCTGCCCGAGCTCGCCGCGTGCAGTTGCCGCCAGATCTCGCTCGAGACCGCGCAGTCGAAGCTCGACTGCTCGGTGCTCGAAAAGCTCGGCGGCAAGAAGCTGATGGTCGGCTGCATCGACCTCAACGATCCCGAGATCGAATCGGCGGAGGCGGTCGCGGCGCGGATCGAGCGCGCGCTGCCGTACGTCGCCAAGGAAGACGTCATCCTCGCGCCCGACTGCGGCATGAAATACCTGCCGCGCGAGACCGCGGTCGGAAAACTCCGCGCCATGGTCGAGGCGGCGAAGCTGCTGCGCGCGCGTCACGGCGGCGTCGCGGCCTGACATGGCCGCGGGCCGCGCCTTCGTCTTCGACGCGCGATTGCCGCGCGTCGTCTTCGGCGCCGGTGCGCTCGCGCAGCTGCCGCACGAGCTCGAGCGGCTTGGCGTCGCGCGCGCGGTCGTCCTCTCGACGCCGGGGCAGCGCGCGCTCGCCGAGCGCGCCGCGGCGCTGCTCGGCGAACGCTCGGCCGGCGTCTTCGCCGAAGCGCGCATGCACGTTCCGGTCGAGATCGCGCGCGCGGCCGCTGCCGAAGCGCGCCGGCTCGGCGCCGATGGCGCGGTCGCGATCGGCGGCGGCTCGACGACCGGGCTCGGCAAGGCGCTCGCGCTCGATCCCGGCCTTCCGGTCGTCGCGGTGCCGACGACGTACGCCGGCAGCGAAGTGACGTCGGGCTACGGTCTCACCGAAGCGGGTCTGAAGACGACCGGACGCGACCCGCGCGTGCTGCCGCGCACCGTCGTCTACGACGCCGAGCTCTCGCTCTCGCTGCCGATGGCGACGAGCGTCGTCAGCATGCTCAACGCGATCGCGCATGCCGCCGAGGGCCTGTACGCGCCCGACGGCAACCCGGTCATCGACGCGATGGCCGAGGAGGGCATCCGCTCGGGCGTCGCCGCGCTCGATCGGCTGCAGCGCGACGCGCGCGACGTCGAGGCGCGGGGCGACGCGCTCGTCGCCGCGTGGCTGTGCGGGACCGTCCTCGGCCACACGACGATCGGGCTCCACCACAAGCTCTGCCACACCCTCGGCGGCAGCTTCGACCTGCCGCACGCCGAGGTCCACGCGGTCATCCTGCCGCACGCGCTCGCCTACAACGCGCCGGCGGCGCCGCGCGCGATGGCGCGCATCGCGGCTTCGCTCGGCGCGGCGAGCGCAGCGAGCGGCGTCTTCGATCTCGGCGCACGACACGGCGCGCCGACGCGGCTCGCGGCGATCGGCATGCGCGAAGGCGACCTCGATCGCGCCGCCGACCTCGCGCTGAAGAACCCGTATCCGAACCCGCGTCCGCTCGAGCGCGGGGCGATCCGCGCGCTCCTGCAGAACGCCTACGACGGCGCGCGGCCCGACTGACGTCGGCGCGCCGGGCTCACTCGGTCAACCGCTTGACGCCCTTCAGCTCGCACGCGTAGATGGCGTTCCTGAGCGCGGCGATCGCCTCGTAGCGCGTGAAGCTGCGCCGCCACGCGAGGACGACTCGGCGCGTCGGCGCCGGCTTGGTGAACGGCACATAGGCGATGTGCGGCTGCGGCTCGCCTGGCACCGAGAGCTGCGGCACGACCGTCACGCCCATCCCGGAGGCGACCATGTACTTGATCGTCTCGAGCGACGAGCCTTCGAACGTCTTGCGGATCCCTTCGGCGTCGGCTGGCGAGAACTGCGCGTACTCGGGACAGACCTCGAGGACGTGGTCGCGAAAGCAGTGGCCGGTGCCGAGCAGCAGCATCTTCTCGGTCTTCAGCTCTTCGGCGCTCACCGACTTGCGCTTGGCGAGCGGATGCGACTTCGGCACCGCGACGACGAACGGCTCGTCGTAGAGCGGTGCGATCGCGAGCCCGGTGTCGGGGAACGGCTCGGCCATGATCGCCGCGTCGAGCTCGCCCGATCGCAGCAGCTCGAGCAGCTTGGCGGTGAAGTTCTCCTGCAGCAGGAGCGGCATCTGCGGGACGCGCTCGATCGCCTGGCGGACGAGGTCGGGCAGCAGGTACGGACCGATCGTGTAGATGACGCCGAGCGAGAGCGGACCGCTCAGCGGGTCCTTCCTGCGCTTGGCCGTCTCCTTGATCTGCGCCGCCTGCTCGATCACCGCCTGCGCCTGGCGGACGATCTCGGCGCCGATCGGCGTCACGCTCACCTCGTTGGCGCCGCGCTCGAAGATGCGCACGTCGAGCTCTTCCTCGAGCTTCTTGATCGAGACCGAGAGCGTCGGCTGCGAGACGAAGCACGCCTCCGCCGCGCGGCCGAAGTGCTTCTCGCGCGCGACGGCGACGACGTAGCGCAGCTCGGTGAGCGTCATCCGCGAACGGTCAAGTCGCCGGCTTGTCGCTCAGGTTCTTGAGGTTGTCCTGCAGCTCCTTGCTCATCGGCGCGTTGAGGTTGATTCCCTTGGGCGGGATCGGCGACTGGAACCACTTCTTGTAGAGCGCCTCGAACTCGCCGCTCTTCATCATGCCGGCGAGCGTGTCGTCGACGAGCTTCTTGAAGGTCGGGTCGTCCTTCCTCAGCATGATCGCGTACGGCTCGACCTGGATCGGCTCGCCGACGACGGCGAGCGAGCTCGGGTTCTGCGACGCGGCGCGCAGGCCGTAGAGCAGGATGTCGTCCATGCCGAAGGCGACGGCGCGCCCGGTCTCGACGAGAAGCGCCGACTCGGCGTGGTCCTTCGCCCCGATCAGGTCGATGCCGAGCTTTTGCTCCTCGTTCAGCCGACGCAGGATCTGGAAGTTCGTCGTGCCGGTCGTCGAGACGACGGTCTTGCCGGCGAGGTCCGAGAGCTTGTTGACGTTGGTCCCGGTCTTCACGAGGAAGCGCGTCCCCGTGTAGAAGTAGTTGATCGCGAACTGGACCTGCTTGCCGCGCTCGCTGTTGTTCGTCGTCGAGCCGCACTCGATGTCGATCGTGCCGTTGACGAGGAGCGGGATGCGGTTGGCCGACGTCACCGCCTGGTACTGCTTCTTCATGTCGCTGCGCCCGGTCGCGGCCTTGACGCGGTCGGCGATCTTCTCGCAGATCTCGTAGCCGAATCCGGTCGGCTGCGCCTTGTCGTCGAGGTACGAGAACGGGATCGACGATTCGCGGTAGGCGAGCGTCATCGTTCCGCTCTGCTTGATCTTGTCGAGCGTCGACGTCTGAGCGCAGGCGAACGCCGGCAGCGCGAGCGCGAGCAGGGCGAGCGGGCGAAGGAGTGCGTGGAGCATCGGTGGACCTCGTGGATGGTGGAAAGAGCGAGTCGCGAGGATATCGGCGCGGCGCGTGCGGCGCCACCGCCTAGCGCTTCGCGGTGTGCTTGGTCGCCTCGAGCCGGCCGAGATCGACGCTCTCGACCATGCGCTTCAGCGTCGCGATGTCGACGTTGCCGTCGCCCGCGACGACCATGCCGTTGGCGAGGATCACCGACATCTCGGACCGGCTGCCGTCCTTGCGGTACTTCTCCTGGACCGTCCGCGCGCCCTGCTTGTACATCTTCTCGACGTTGCCGTCGCTCTCCTTGTCCATCGTCATGTCGGCGCCGGTCACCAGGTTCGCGATTCCGGCGAGGCCCGCGGTGTCGACGATCGCGAGGTCGACGTGACGGTCGCCGGCGGCGTAGCTCGCCTGCGCGCCCGAGCCGGAAAAGCCCATCGCCTTTCCAGCGTTCGCCGACAGCGCGGTGCGCTTCAGATCGCCGATCGTTTCCGGCAGCATCGCCTTCAGCTCGTCGGGCGCGACCGGCTCGACGTTGCGGCTGCCGGCGACGGCACCGAGGACAGCGCCGAGGCCCGCCGACGCGCCGTCGCCCGACTTCTGCGCCTGTTCGACCTGCTTGGTCGCTTCCTCCATCCGCTTGGCCATGTCGGCCATCGCCTGCGGATTGATCGTCACCGTCGCGCCGTCGGGCGTCTTGATCTGGACCGAGCCTGCGCCGCCGACGGTGCGCGTCGCGCCGCCCAGAGGATGCTCGACGAAGAGGGCCGAAACGGCACCGAGCACGATCATCGCGACGAACGAGCAGACGACCACGACGGCGGTGTACGCGCCGGACTTCGCTGCAGGGTTGTGCATCAGGACCGGCAAGCCGGTGTAGATCAGGTAGATCGAGTAGATCGCGGCGAGCAGCCCGAGCCAGCCGAGCGCGGGCAGCAGGCTGAAGACGCCGCCGACGAAGCCGGCGGTGCTGCCGTACGCGACCACCTTGAGCGCCGCGACGAAGTCCTTGCTGCCGCCGAAGGTCGGCGCGAGCGCGTTGACGATCAGCGCGAGCACCCAGACCAGGCCGAGCGACAGCAGATAGCCGACGACGAGCTGCACGAGCCCGGCGCCGAGCGACATCCGGTAGCTGATGCCCATCATGCCGCCGCCGACGAGCGTCCAGCCGATGAAGCCGCAGATCGCCGGGATCGCGGCGAGAAAGACGAGATAGCCGCCGTAGATGCTCGCCGGAGTGGCGGGCTCGGCCGCGATGCGCGGCCACGTCTCCTTCGGTCGCAGCAGGATCGCCGGCACGCGTTCGACGATGTTCATCGGCTCCTCCTTCGTCGTTGTCTAGGCGTTCAGGTAGTCGGCGCGGCCGCCGAGCCAGCGCTCGATGTGGCGCTCCGCCGCTTGCGGATCCTGGTCCAGCAGCCGCAGCGCGGCTTCGCGCGCGGCGGCGACGAGCACTTCGTCCTGGGCCGGATCGGCGAAGCGGAGCAGCGCCGCGCCGGATTGTCGCGCGCCGAGGAACTCCCCCGGGCCGCGGATCGCGAGGTCGCGGCGCGCGATCTCGAAGCCGTCGTCGGTTTCGAGCATCGCCTTCAGGCGCGCCTTCGCGGTGTCGGAAAGCGGCGCGCTGTAAAGCAGCACGCAGACGCTCGCGGCGCTGCCGCGGCCGACGCGGCCGCGCAGCTGGTGCAGCTGCGACAGGCCGAAGCGCTCGGCGTGCTCGACGACCATCAGCGACGCGTTGGCGACGTCGACGCCGACCTCGATCACCGTCGTCGCGACGAGCACGGCGATCTGGCCGCCGGCGAAGAGCGACATGACTGCGGTCTTCTCTGCGGCGGGCATGCGGCCGTGCAGCAGGCCGATCATCTTCCCCGGCAGCGCTGCCGACAGCTCGGCGTGCGTCGCGGTCGCATTCTTGAGGTCGAGCGCCGCCGACTCGTCGACGAGCGGGCAGACCCAGTAGGTCTGCCGGCCCTGCGCCGCCTCGTCGCGGATGCGCGCGATCACCTCGTCGCGCCTGCTGTCCGCGAAGAGCCGCGTCACGACCGGCGTCCTTCCGGGCGGCAGCTCGTCGATCGTGCTGACGTCGAGGTCGGCGAACAGCGTCATCGCCAACGTGCGTGGAATCGGCGTCGCACTCATCATCAGCAGATGCGGCTCGAGCGAGCCGTCGCCGTGCAGCTTGGCACGCAGCGCCAGCCGCTGCGCCACGCCGAAGCGGTGCTGTTCGTCGATGACTGCGAGACCGAGGCGCGCGAAGCGCACCTGCTCCTCGATCACCGCGTGCGTGCCGACGACGAGGCCGGCCTCGCCCGACGCGACCTGCGCGAGCATCGCGTCGCGCGCCTTGCCCTTGCGGCTGCCGGTCAGCCAGGCGACGCCGACGCCGAGCGGGGCGAGCCAGCCGACGAGCTTTTTCAGATGCTGCTCGGCGAGGATCTCGGTCGGCGCCATCAGCGCGCACTGCCAGCCGGCGTCGATCGCGCGCGCCGCCGCGAGCGCAGCGACGACCGTCTTGCCCGAGCCGACGTCGCCCTGCAGCAATCGATGCATCGGCACGGCGTGGCCGAGGTCGGCGTCGATCTCGGCGCCGACGCGGCGCTGCGCGCGCGTCAGCGCGAATGGCAGCGCAGCGACGAGCGCGTCGTGCAGCTCGCCGTGCGCAGCCGCCATCGCCGGCGCACGCTGGCGCTGCCGCTCGCGCTGCGCGAGCAACTGCGAGAGCTGCTGCGCGAGCAGCTCGTCGAACTTGAGGCGCTGCCACGCCGGGTGCGATCGGTCCTCGAGCGCAGCCGCGGCAAGGCCGGGCGGCGGCTCGTGCAGGAACGCGAGCGCGTCGCGCAGCGTCGGCAGGTCGCGCGGCACGGTCCCGGCGGGCAGCTGCTCGTCGAGGTCGGCGCGCGCGCGGCCGGTGGCGACCGCCTTGCGCAAGGTCGCCTGCGAGAGCTGCGCTGCGCTCGGATAGACGGGCGTCAGCGACGTCGGCAGCGGCGCACCCGAAGCGACGACCTTGAACGTCGGATGGACCATCTCGACGCCGAAGAAGCCGCCGCGCGCCTCGCCGCGCGCGCGCACGCGCTTGCCGGCCGCGAGCGTCTTCTGCGTCGACGGATAGAAATGGAGGAAGCGCAGGACGAGGTCGCCGCTGTCGTCGGCGATCTTGACGACGAGCTGGCGGCGCGGCCGGAACTGGATCTTCGAGTCGGTGACGACGCCTTCGACCTGGCCGGTGACACCGTCGGCGAGCGAGCCGATCGGAACGATCCGCGTCTCGTCCTCGTAGCGCAGCGGCAGGTGCAGCGCGAGGTCGATGTCGCGCACGAGCCCGAGCTTGGCGAGCGCCTGCTCGGCCGCAGCTGCCGGCGCGGCGGCGGGCTTCGGTGCGCGCCGCGCAGTGGGGGCCATGGGAGAATTTTGCCCTGCATGGCGGCGCCGTTGACCTTGAGCGACTTCGACTTCGCGCTGCCGCGCGAGCTCATCGCGCAGCGCCCTGCCGAGGAGCGCAGCGCGTCGCGCCTGCTCGACGGCACCGTCGAGCCGCCGCGCGACCGCCACGTGCGCGAGCTGCCCGGGCTGCTGCGCGCCGGCGACCTGCTCGTCGTCAACGACACCGCCGTCATCAAGGCGCGCCTGTTCGGCGCGAAGCCGAGCGGCGGCGCGGTCGAAGCGCTCGTCGAGCGCATCGAGGACGGCGACGTCGTCGTCGCGCAGCTGCGTGCGAGCAAGACGCCGCAGCCGGGATCGACGATCCGCTTCGCCGATGCCTTCGACGCCGAAGTGCTCGGTCGCGCCGGCAGCGACGGGTCGCTCTTTCGCCTGCGCTTTCCGGCGTCGCCGCTCGAATTGCTCGATCGCCACGGCCACGTGCCGCTGCCGCCGTACATCGATCGCGCCGACGATGCGAGCGACACGAGCCGCTACCAGACCGTCTTCGCGGAGCGGCCGGGGGCGGTCGCGGCGCCGACGGCGGCGCTGCACTTCGACGCCGAGCTGCTCGCCGCGCTCGCCGCGCGCGGCGTCGAGCGCGCGGCGGTGACGCTGCACGTCGGCGCGGGCACGTTCCAGCCGGTGCGAAGCGAGCGCGTCGCCGAGCACGTCATGCACAGCGAGCGCTACGAGGTGAGCGCGGCGACGGCGGCGACGATCTCGCGCACGCGCGCAGCAGGCGGCCGCATCGTCGCGGTCGGCACGACGAGCCTGCGCGCGCTCGAGTCGGCTGCCTTGCGCGCACATGGGGGGTCGATCGCCGCCGCGAGCGGAGAGACCGATCTTTTCGTGACGCCGGGGTTCTCGTTTCGCGTCGTCGACCTCTTGCTGACCAACTTCCACCTGCCGAAGAGCACGCTCCTGATGCTCGTCTCGGCGTTCGCGGGAGTGGAACGCATCCGCGCGCTCTACGCGCACGCGATCGCCGAGCGCTACCGCTTCTTCAGCTATGGCGATGCGATGCTGCTCGCGCGCGACGCGGATCCGACAGCGTCGTGACCGTTCGCAGCGCTCGCTCGCTCGTCGTCGCCCTGCTGGCAGCGCTCGCCGCGCCATCGACGCTCGCCGCGACGTCGTACAAGACGGCAGGAACGTGCGCCGGATTTCCGCGCGTCGCGCTCGAGGTGCCGCGCGGCTGGTGCGTCGCGGTCGTCGCCGACCAGGCGAGCGGGCTCGTCTTTCCGCGCCGCATCGCCGAGGTCGCGCCGGGTCGCTTCTGGATCGTCGACATGGGCGGCTGGCAGCCGAACCGCGGCCGCGTCCTGGAGTTCGAGCTGCCGGCGCGCGGCGCCGCCCCGCCGATCGCGCTTCGCGTCGTCGCCGACAAGCTCGACCGCCCGCACGGCATCGCGGTCGGCAGCGAAGGCCGTGTCTATGTCGGCGAAGCGGCGCGCATCTGGCGGACGCGAACGACGCTGCCGGTCGTTGCCGAGACCGTGATCGACGGCCTGCCTGCCGACGGCGCGCATCCGCTCAAGGAGCTCGTCTTCGGCGCGCCGGGCGATCTCTTCGTCAACGTCGGCTCGTCGAGCGACGCGTGCCGCGACGACTCGGGAGCGCTGCCACTGCCTTGCCCCGACACGCAAGGCGCGAAGCCGCGCGCCGCGGTGTACCAGGCGACGCTCGGCGGTTCCGACGGCACGCTGCAGTCGTTCAAGCCGTACGCGACGGGCCTGCGCAACTCGCTCGCGCTCGCCTGGGTCGCGCCGGGGGTGCTGCTGCAGGGCGAGAACTCGATCGACTACCCGGACGAGAACGCGCCGCCCGAGGAGCTCAACGCGCTCGTCGCCGGCGCCGACTACGGCTGGCCGACCTGCATCGGCGCTCGCCAGCCGGCGCGCGGCTACGAGGGACGTGTCGACTGCACGAAGACCGCGGCGCCGGCGCTGCTCTGGCCGGCGCACGTCGCGCCGCTGCAGATGCTCGCCGTGCCGGCGTCGGCAAGGAACGCGTTCGCGGGGCAGCTCGTCGTCGCCTGGCACGGCTACCGTTCCGCCGGCCATCGCGTCGTCTCGTATGCGCTCGACGCGCGGGGCCGGCCGAGCGGTCCGCCGCGCGTCTGGATCGGCGGCTGGAACGCGCTCAAGGGCGAACGACCGCTCGGCGCGCCGACCGGAATCTCGGTCGACTCGGCCGGACGGCTCTTCGTCGTCGAGGACCGCAACCGCACGCTGCTCATGCTGACGCGCGACGACGCCGCCGCGCCGGCGGCGAGCGCGCCGGCAACGACAATCCGCTGATGCTCGCATTCGAGGTCCTCGCCCGCGAAGGGCTGGCGCGCCGCGGCCGCATGACGCTGCGCCACGGCACCGTGGAGACGCCGGTTTTCATGCCGGTCGGCACGTACGGCAGCGTCAAGGGCGTCTGGCCGCAGGCGCTCGAGGCGATGGGAGTCGAGATCATCCTCGGCAACACGTTCCATCTGTGGCTGAGGCCCGGGCTCGACGTCGTCGCGCGCTTCGGAGGGCTGCACCGCTTCGAAGGCTGGACGCGCTCGATCCTGACCGACAGCGGCGGCTTCCAGGTCTGGTCGCTCGGCGCCAACGCCAAGGTGAGCGAGGAAGGCGTCGCGTTCCGCTCGCCGGTCAACGGCGACCGCATGCTGCTCACCCCCGAGGTCAGCATGCAGATCCAGCGCACGCTCGACAGCGACATCGTCATGCAGTTCGACGAGTGCACCGCGTACGAGGTCGACGGCCGCA
>Ga0070684_100002761_pt1 | contig 12992 bp, 5 predicted proteins | sample KBSC723LmetaG_FD_65653 | JGI IMG/M metagenome (GOLD analysis project Ga0070684, IMG submission 65653) | Corn rhizosphere microbial communities from Kellogg Biological Station, Michigan, USA - KBS C7.2-3L metaG | ecosystem: Host-associated > Plants > Roots > Rhizosphere ...
CATAACCTGAGGATGAGCCACTCAATCTTAGTGTTCCCTTAACATCCAATTTACTTCCAGGTGAAGTTGTACCTATACCAACATTTTGATTGCCATCGATACGCATTGCTTCAACACCGGTAGTAAATCCTCCGGTGAAGAATGTTAATGACTTACCCGCCGTAGCATTTCCAATGGTAAAATCATTACCGGTACTGTATAAATACGCTGTAAGGGGAAAACCGGTTATGCCTGTGCTACTATTATAATTGCTTGAATTAATACCCATATCAATAAAGCCTGTACTTTCAGTAGCATTGTCGGCACTGGCAACAATATCGGTACTTGCTTGGCCCGTGGATGACTCATTTTGGATATTGAACTGAAGATAACTATTTATACTGCCACGGGCTTTAATTAAATTATAAGAACTGGTATTACCTGCATCAATTAAAACTTTTTCCGGATTGCTTGCATCAAAGGAAGAAGTGCTAACGCCGTCCAAAAGCCCAAAATTTCCATCTGTAGTAATCATCATTCTTTGTGTGTTCCATGTTCTGAGGCTAAGTGGAATTTTATTTATTGTACCCAGAAAATTGCTGGAAGTCGCGTTAGAATTTCCGGTTAAAAGCCATGCTTTTGAATTAATGGCAGAAGATATATCTAATCCCGCTGAAGCTACACCGTTCACTGTTGAAGTAATTGTGGTACCGCTTAATGATAATGCATTCGAATTAATAATATTCACGCCTGTCCCTGTTACACCATTAACAGTTGTTGTTAAAGTGTTTGTTGATGAAGTATTGCTTACCCCGTTTACGGCAAGAGATGTTGCAACCACACCATTCACAGTTGAATAAAGTGTATCGTTTGAAAGTGATAGAGTATTTTTAGTTGCTCCTGTTTGATCGGTCCAATTTAAATTACCTGCTCCATCTGTAGTCAATTGTTGTCCTGATGTTCCATCTGAAGTTGGCAATGTATAAGTTGTAGAGCCTGCCGCTGCAGCGGGTTGAAAGCCAACAAAACCGGAAGTGGAGCCGCTTAAACGCAAAGTTCCCTTTACATCTAACTTACTCCCCGGCGCTGTGGTTCCTATACCAATATTACCGGATGAAAGGACTCTCATTCTTTCTGTATTGTTTGTTTTTATTACAAGGCTTGCGGCATCTGTTGTACCTAAAAAATTTGATGCGGCGCTTGTGCCGGAATTACCCTTTAAACCCCATGCCATAATGTTCGGGCTAACTTTTTGTACAACGCCATTGTTGATGGTTAATATGCTGTCACAAAAACAACCGGTTTGCACTCCTGTTAAGAATAGAGGATTTGAAGCAGATTGAATCTCCAGGGAATATTGCGGTGAAGATGTGCCTATCCCGAGTCTTGTGTTGGAATTATCCCAGGTAAGAAGCGATGTTGAACCGATTTGCCCTGTATTGGCTGCTGTATAAATGAAGCTTCCAACAGTGGTAAATTTCGGTAACAAAATATTATTGTTGCTTCCTCCTATCGTTATATCAGAAGCTGATGTTCCTGTATTAATATTTGTTGCGAAATTTGAATTTGCATTAATATTTACACTTCCTGTCGTACCGCTTACTGAAGCTCCTCCGTTTATATTGATATCGCCGCCTGTACCTGTACCCGATGCGCTGCCTCCCTGTATGGTTAAGCTACCTCCTGATACATTACTGCCACCCGCATTCGGTCCGCGTAAAATGTTGCCAACCGGAGCATTGGTATTCTCTCCTTTACCGATTATTATGTTAGCACTTGGTGCTGCAATTCGTAAGGCAGTATTGGTTTTTGTAACGCCGCCACCTAAAAGAAATATAATATCTGTGCTGGCCTTGCCTGTTCCTATTAAAAGATTTTTGGCATAAGTATAAAGGTATCCATCATTCGGACCTCCAAAATTTTCAGTGGATGGCGAATAGTTTGAACCGTTTATTCCCATATCAATATAAAAAGTTGTATCAGTTCCATTATCTGCTGTGGCAACAATATCAGAAGAGGCATTTGTTCCATTACTTGAGTTCTTCACATTTACCTGCAAATAACTATCGATGCTTCCTTTAAAATTTGCTATTGTATTGGAAGTAGTGTTTCCGTAATCCACTAAAAGTTTGCCCGGATTATCCGGATCAAAATTTCTGGATCCGATACCTACATATCCAAGGCTGTCGATGAAAACACGTTCTATACTTTTTGTTCTTAAACTTAAGCTTGCGTTATCAGTCGTGCCCAAAAAATTTGCACCACTGTTTGTACCACTATTTCCCGTGGTATGCCAGTCATCGGTTTGAGTTCCGGGAAGTGGTAACCAAATGGGATTTGATGGAGTGCCTATATTTATTTCAAGACTGTCAACATTTGTAAGGTAAATCAACAAAGCTTTTGCAGGCTGGTAGATAGCATCGCGTTGTGCAGTTGTCATGCGTGGCAATAAAAAGCCGCGCTTCGGGCTTGTGACGTTTACATTTAAATCAAGGATCGCACTTGTATCCGCTTTGCCTCCATCATCATTAATTGCAATACCCGTTAATTGGGCATTAGCTTTATTACCCATACATACGCCTGTAATGACCACTAAAAGAAATAAAATCTTTTTCATTGGTATGAATTTTTTAAATAGAATATTGATTTCATTTTTTATGAGAAAAATTTTAAACTAAACTTTTGTAATGTTATTAGGCTTCCGTTGAAATCTTCAGCGTCTGTATCCTTTCTTGTGCATGCATTAATCAGCACTTTACTTTATTATTATACTTTGTTGATCACTTGCACAAAACGAAGAACAATAGAAGAATCCCTCGAAATTTATCAATCCATAATAATTACCTTAAGTGTTGTTACGCCTTTTGTTTGATGATTCATTAGTTTGATATAGTAAATTCCTCTCGCCAATCCTCTTGCATTTGTAGAATAAATATCTTCTCCCGCAATAATATTTGTAATCTCTGTTTTAATCCTATGACCAATGTTATCGTACAAATCAATTGTATAATCACCCGGCTGATTTTTAAATAGAATATTTATGTTGCTCACAGCCGGATTTGTTAACAGTATTATTCCTTTTTCCTGTTGAATTAACTTAATGAAAACAGTATTGCTTAACATTGATTTACCGTCTTTGTCAACGGCTCTTATGCGATAGTAATTAAGAGAGGGATTCGGGGTTGAATCAATAAAGCCATAATAGCGAATAATACTGCTATTACCAAATGCGGCAACTTTTTCTATAGCAGTATAATTAATTCCGTTTGAACTTCGTTCAACAATAAAGTGTGCTGTATTTGTCTCTGTTAATGTTGTCCATTTTAAACTTATTGCGCTGCCCGTTAAATATCCTTTTAGATTTAATCCTATAACCGGTAATAGATGGTTAATAGCAGAAACAGAAATGGGATAATAAGGATAAAAAGCGTTATCATAAGTTACATTGTCTGTTCTTGTATAGGGTCCCGCACTGTAAGGGTTTGTTGAAGGACCTTGCGGGTTTGAAGGAAACCAAATTGTGTCGTGATTTCTTACAACCGAAATATCATCATCGCGACTGGGCGTAAAATAAGTATTTTCATTAACAGCATTCCATTGAAGCGTTGCTGTAAAACCTGCCGTAGCAAACCCGTTTGATACCTGTGTTCCTTTGTTTACTATCCAGGTTTTTTCTACAAATCGCACATTCGTAAGTCCACCTACCGGGTCGCCATTATTGGTATAATAAGCAAAGTAAACGTTATCGAAAACGCGAATGCCAAAACTGTCTGCCGAACCATTATATTTAATTGATGCAGGTGTATAATTGTTTGCGTTTGCTGCTGTTCCTACAGGAAACAAAACCGCTGTTGCTCCAACATTGCGCTGTTTTAATAAACCATGATATGCTCCTGTAGTTACAAAAAACTTTGTGTTGGTATTGCCACTAAAAGGAGTTGTTGAATTATAGAGAAAATAATTTCCTTCCCGTATTTCGCTTGGTCCCGATGTAAAAAAATGAGTGCCTTTTACAAGTGTATTGGTTTCAATTGCAATGCCTTGATCGTTCTGAACATCTACATTTCCCAAAACAGTGTTATAAACAGAAGTGTTGAAAATATTAGGACAATAACCTCCTGACAAGGTGTAACAAGTTATTCTTTGCTTTGCCCCCTTGCCTATTATTTTGAGATTGGAATTTGGTGTAAGAATTTGGCCATCGTTTTGTATATGGCCTGCCATTACGGTATAAGCATTGTTGCCGCCGGAATAGTATGCCCCCTTACCTACAGTAAGATTTACGCCTTGTGAAAAAAGTAAGGCACGAAAAGCCAAAAAGAAAATTGGAATTAATAATCTTTTCACTTCAGATCTTCACAGGATATTTTAGGATCGGGTCGGTTTTTATACGGAATATCGGGTTACGTAACAAGTACTTGTAAGTAAAAGTAAAACTTTACCTGACAAAAAATTATACTCTGAAACTTCTTAAATCTGTTTTTAATTAGATCAGATATTTTATCTGAGGCTTTAATTTTTTAGCAAATCAAAGCCGGGAAGAATAAAATATTGGCAGTTGCCGAGTATGAATAATTATTTTATTTTTTGCAACTCTCTGCTATTTGACGAGAAAAATTCAGAACGCTGAAGTGAGTGACACAACAGGCGACGCCATATATTCCAATGCGCATTTCCAAAAAAATACTTCTAAAAAATGCGGTCATATACGAAAAAATTAATCAGCATTTAATGCGGCAATGATCAATTCCATAAATAAAAAAGAGGCTGATTCATTGAATCAACCTCTTTCAAAAGTGTTATCAAAACTTATTTTCCTTCTTCTTTCTTCAATTTTTCTTTGATCTCAGCAAGAGCACCTAAATCTCCAAGCGTTGCTTTTTCAACTTTGCTTTGAATGGTCTTTACAGCTTTCTTTGTTTTATCTGCTTCAACCTTTGCTTCTTTCTTGGCTGCTTCGGTTTCGGCTGCTTTTGCCTGTTCCCAAACTCTTGAATGACTAAGAACTATACGCTTTTCGTTGCGATCAAACTCAATGACCATGAACGGTGCAGTTTCATCTGCCACGATTGTTTTACCGTCTTCTTTAGCTAAGTGACGGGCGGGTGCAAACCCTTCCAATCCATATGGCAATTGAACGATAGCTCCTTTATCATCTTTGCGGACAACAGTTCCCTCATGGATTGAACCAACTGCAAATGTATCCTGCAATGCATTCCATGGATCTTCTTCCAATTGTTTATGACCTAATTGAAGTTTGCGATTCTCTTTATCAACACCGAGAATCACAACATCAATATTTTCACCAACTTTTGTGTATTCAGAAGGATGATTGAAGCGCTTTAACCAACTAAGATCACTGATGTGAATCATACCACCGATACCGGGTTCGAGTTCAACAAACACGCCATAGTTTGTAATGTTCTTCACCAAACCTGTGTGCTTGCTTCCTTCAGGATATTTGGTTTCAATAGTGCTCCACGGATCTTCTGTAAGTTGTTTGATGGAAAGACTCATCTTGCGAGAATCTTTATCAAGCGTTACAACTTTTGCTTCATGTTCATCACCCAGTTTAAAGTATTCTTTCGCGTTGATCGGTGTATTTGCCCATGTAATTTCACTTACGTGAACAAGACCTTCAACACCCGGAAGTATTTCGAGGAATGCGCCGTAGTCTTCGATGTTAACTACTTTACCTTTAACGATAGCCCCTTCATGGATCCATTCAGGCAACACATCCCAAGGGTGAGGAGTCAATTGTTTTAAACCAAGGCTGATACGCTTTTTGTCATCATCAAAATCAAGCACAACAACCTGCAGTTTCTGATCCATCTTCAATACTTCACTCGGATGCGAAATTCGTCCCCATGAAATATCTGTGATATAAAGCAGACCATCGAGACCACCAAGATCCATAAATGCGCCGAAGTCCGTAATGTTCTTCACGGTACCTTCAAGCACCTGACCTTTTTCAAGTTTGCTCATGATCTCAGCACGTTGTGCTTCAATATCGCTTTCAATAAGTGCTTTATGAGAAACAACGGCATTCTTAATCGCTTCGTTGATCTTAACAACTTTAAATTCCATTGTTTTACCAACAAACTGGTCGTAATCTGTTACAGGTTTCACGTCAATTTGTGAACCCGGCAAGAATGTTTCCATACCGAAAACATCTACGATAAGACCACCTTTTGTTTTGCTGGTAACTAAACCGGTAACGACTTCGCCGGTTTTATGCACTTCCATAATTCTTTGCCATGCGCGGTAAATGCGTGCAGATTTGCGGCTTAGGAATAAATGACCATTTCTGTCTTCTTTTTCAACAACCATTACTTCTACATCATCACCAATTTTCAGATTTGGTGTGTCACGGAATTCGTTCAAAGAAACAAGTCCGTCGCTTTTAAAACCGATGTTGATAACCGCATCCGTTTTTGTTAAAGCCACTATGTTTCCATGTACAATTTCGCCATCTTCAATGGAAACAAAAGTGCTCTCGTACACTTTGTCATATTTTTCTTTTTCTTCAGGAGAATAATGAGAAACATTGCGTTTGTCAATGCTCCAATCAAAATCATCATGCGCTGCTACAGTTTCTGCAACAGGTTCTTCGGCAACAACACGTTCTGTTTGATTTTGGTCTTGTGTTGTTTCTTGGGCAGGTTCATTTGTTGTCGCTGTAGTCGCTTCAGCAGTTTCCGTTTGAGGTTCTGCGGCTGCAGGCTCCTGTCCATCAGCGTTTGAGCCTGCTTGTTCGGCAGACAGGTTAACAATATTGTTTTCTTCAGACATAATAAAATCCCGAGGGTTTTAATTCGGGGCGGCAAAAGTAATGAATAGATTGGAGATTGCCGACTTTGAGGCAAAGTTTTAAGGTTTGATTTTCAACCGCAATTTATATTAGCTTCTTTCTACAGCCCTCATCCATCTTTCCGGAATTTCGTTTTGAGATGCAATCGCATAATCTCTTTGGCTGCATGCAATAAAATTTCCGTCGGGCAATTGCATCCACCATCTTCCCGTTTTTTTGCTTTGCATGAATGTGGTTTCCATTTCTGCAAAGGCAAGCTTAAATTCATTAAAACTGCTGTGCTCACTCAAAGCTGCTTCACGATTGCCTTTCAACATTCCATCCATCAGGTACCACAACATGTGACTGATTTGCTTTGCAGTTAATAAATGAACATCGAGTGCATGTTTGTAACCATAAATACCAACTGTATTTACATTAGCGCTCATGCCTGCATATTGCATCAGCGTACATGCCTCTTCACCTGTAAAACCATTTGGAGTAATTTTGTTTGCCGGAGCATGCGCATTTTGTATGGCACTGATATCAAAACTGAGTAAATTGGAATTGCGAATCACCGGCTCCATCTCTTCAATATTTTCTTTTACATGACCAACACGAAAACAATCGAATCTTAATTTATCAATTGTTTCCAACATGCCGGGATGCACAAAATAACTTTGAAAGCCGATGTGATTATAATGCTTTACAAAATTTGGCGTGCCGGTTAACATGCGCATCAAAAAATTGTCAGCCTGCAACACACTATCCATGTTCAGATCAATTAATGCATCAACACATGTTGCGTCAATTATTGTTTCTGAAGTTGCATATACATTGTATTGTGCAAGTGTAAGATCATGCGAGCCGCCGAGTATCACAACTTTTTTGCAGTGATGAATTAACTCTGCAACAACAGTTCGTAACGCCGCATAAGTATCCTGCAGTGTTGCACCGGGCTTTATGTTTCCCGCATCAGCAATACGTATTTCTTTATGCCAGTGATATAAATTATATAACTCTTTGCGAACAGCATCAGCCGAATCGTTGCTTGCTTGAAAAACGCCTGCACCGCGGTTTTCACCGCAACCAATTATTATGACGTCAATATTTTCAAGAGAAGGAAATTCATTTTCGTAAACATTTACATTAATGCCAAGTTGATTCGGTTTATAGCCTTCATCATTTGATAAAGCATATTTGTTTATAGGTTCAAGAAAATCAAGAATGGATTCTATTGGATTAAACGACATGAAAATTTTTTTAAAACAAACATACTGCAAACATCGTGAATGAAATATAAGAACACAGTTGTTGTGAGTAATTTGTTTTAAAGCTGTAAGCTTAAGATTGTTTTATTATTTTGAAATTGATTGCTCCGATTTTTGATGCAGCAGAAGTGGGCGGCGCTACGAAGGAGTCCTTTGGACAACAAAAGTTTAAGTCATGTTCTGTTGCTGACTACAAAGAAATAATTCGCAAAAAAATTTTCGGTGGTGTTACATCAACCCGTTTAAAAATGGATTGAATTTTTTCTCGTGCCCAATTGTGGTTTCCGGTCCATGACCTGGATAAACAATTGTTTCATCCGGCAGTACAAATAATTTTTCTTGTATGCTTTGCAAAAGCTGTTCGTGATTGCCGCCGGGCAAATCTGTTCTTCCAATGCTTTCATAAAAAAGCACATCACCGCCAATCAAAAAATTTTGCGCTTCACAATACAAACAAACACTTCCGGGAGAATGACCGGGTGTAAGAATTATTTTCAATTTGTCTTCATCCAAATTAATTGTATCGCCTTCTTCAAAAAAATGCAACGGGCCTTTGTATTGATCGAGATTCAAGCCAAACATACTTCCGCTTGCAGCGCCAAATTCAAATATTGGTTTTTCATTCGGATGAATAAATAATTCGAGTTGAAAAGTTTTTGCCGCCCATTTGTTTCCAAAAATATGATCGATGTGGCAATGTGTATTGATGAGTTGAACTGGCGTAAGATTTTTTTCTTTTATAAAATTTTGCAATGTTTCTTCTTCTGCGGTAAAATAGCAACCGGGGTCAATAATAATCGCGTTTAATTTTTCGTTCCACAGCAAATAAGTGTTTTCCTGGAACGGATTTAAACTAAAGACAGAGACATTTATCATAATACTAATTTTACAATCAGATTCGTTAATTATACTAATTTTAATACCTCAAAGAAAGGATATGCAAGTTAATCGCGTTAGGTTAGTTTTTTCTTTTTTCTTAGTTGCTACATTTCTCCCATTTTTTTTAAAAGCCCAGGTAAATACAGTTGAATTCGGCAAGAATCGAATGCAGTACAAAAAATTTGACTGGAAGTTTTATCAAAGTCCAAACTTCAATACCTATTTCAACACCGGTGGTCTTGAACTTGCACAATTTGCAGCACAGGTTGCCGAGGAGGAATTGCCTTCAATTGAAAATGCAGTTGAATATTCGCTTCAGCTTCGCGCCAATATTGTGATTTATAACAACTTTGATGATTACAAAAGCAGCAATATCGGGTTGGGAAATGAGTGGCAAAATTCAGGCGGCATTACGAAGCTTGTGAACAACAAAATAATATTGTACTTCGACGGTAATAAAAATACTTTGCGAAGACAAATTCGTGAAGGCATCGCCAAAATTCTCACCGATAATATTTTATTTGGCGATGACATTGGAGAATTTGCAAGCAACCAGGCATTGCTTGATCTTCCTCAATGGTTGACGGACGGCTATGTTGAATACATTGCTGAACCATGGAGCACAAAGAAGGATGATGAACTTAAAAGCGCAATTCTTAGTGGTGATTACAACAACTTTTATCAGTTTGCTTTTGCAAATCCAACTTTAGCCGGGCATGGGTTCTGGTATTACATCGCAGAAAAATATAAATCTGAAAATGTTACTTACTTTCTTTACCTGGCAAGATTGTATAAGAATTTGAATTCTGCATCAGAAAGAATTTGCAAGAAAAAATTTAAAGATGTGCTTGCAGATTTTATGATGTATGAACAAGACAAGTACGTTCAGGATATCAGGCAACGCCGCAACGCGCCGCGTGGAAAAGTATCTGTAATTGAAGAAGTAAATAATATCACGGATTACTATCATTTTGCTGCTAATCCAAATCCTAAAAATAATTCTTATGCAGTTGTAAAATTCAAGGAAGGTGTTTACACGGTAAAGTTTGTTGATAACTTATATGAAACAAAAACATTGCTGAAGTTTGGAGTAAAAACTTACCAAAGTAACAGAAATCCAAATTACCCGATACTTGCCTGGGATGGCAAAGGCAGCAGATTGCTCGTGATCTATACAAAAGAAGGAAAGATAAACATGTTTGTGTATGATGTAATCGCAGGTATAAAACGTTTTCAGCAACCCATTGAAGGATTTGAACAAGTTGTTGATGCAGGTTTTATGCTTGATGCAAATACATTATTGTTCAGTGCGGTGAGAAAAGGACAAACAGATATTTTCACTTACAGGATAGATAACCAAAAGAGCAAGCAAATTACTAATGATGTGTATGATGATCTTGATCCTTCAGTTGTTTCTTTCCCAAACCGAATAGGAATAATTTTCGCGTCGAATCGTCCCGGTATAAATGCTCCTAACGCTGACACTGTTTTACCGAGCCATTATCATTTCAATATTTTTCTTGCCGACATTCTCAACAACAGCGAATTCAAACAAATCACTCAACTTACGAATGTAAAGTATGGCAACGCACGCTACCCGATGCAATACAATCAAAGCCACTTCACTTATGTGGATGATGAAAATGGTGTTGCAAATCGTTGGGCCGGATTTTTTTCTACACAACGAAATGGCCTTGATACATTATACTATATAGGTGATGAAGTATTGCGCAATCCCGAGCCGAAAGAAATGGATTCAACATTACAGGCATGGCAAAAATCAGAACCTGATAGCGTAAGTTATTTTTCTGTTTATAAAGATTCTACTTACACATTTCCAATTACAAATTATCAAAGCAGTTTGCAGGAGACCCGTGTTGCGGGAAATAACGACCAGGTGAGTGAAGTAAGACAAGAGGGTGATCTTAAATTTCTTTATAAGTTAAGAGTTGATTCTATTGCATTGCGTAAGAGAAATGTAAACCCACGACCTACGGAATACGTTCGCGGTTTAATGAAGGCAGACAGGATTGCAAGCGGTAAAGCAATAGAAGTAAGACCGTCAGACACTACAAAAGCCAATCCCGGAAATCTTTTTGAGAACGAATTTGAGAATGACACTTTGAATGCAAAAACAAATATGCCGCTGATTCCCCAGGCTTCGGCGAAACAAAGTGTATTAGATAAATCCCGGTTGTACAATTATCGTTTAAAATTTAGTGCGGATTATGTTTTAGCCGGAATCACAAACAATGTTCTTGTAAACCGTTATCAACCTTATCAGGGCGGCGCAGGACCAATTCAGTTAAACAATGCGAATGATGTTAATTTTAGCTTTCGCGTTGGTGTCAGTGATGTTTTTGAAGATCTGAAGTTTATTGGCGGCATCCGTTTCGGAACTACTTTGTCTGATAAAGATGTATTGCTTTCCATACAAAATTACAAACGAAAGATCGATTACGGCTTTACCTATTACAGGAGCAATGTGAGCAATTATTTTGGCTTTTTTGATTTCAATACCAACCTGAACAACTACGATAATGAAGTAATTACAAACCTGTACCAGTTCAATGTTTCAATGCCATTTAACGAAATAAACAGTGTCAGGCTTACCGCAGGCTTGCGAAAAGATAAAGGAATCATCAGGCCTGTTGATTATACCGGTTATCCTGATCCAACTGTATTAACTATAAAAGATTCTTCGGCTTATACAGGTGTTGCGAGAGTGGAATTTGTGCATGATAATACAATCAATCCAACACAAAATATCTGGAACGGCACACGATGGAAAATTTATTTTGATTACAATATGCCGCTCAGCAATAGTTCTTCTTTAAAAGGAGAAAACACTTTCAATCTTGGCTTCGATGCAAGGCATTATTACAAAATATTTCGAAACTTTATTTGGGCAACAAGAGCTGCGGGTGATTTCTCTTTTGGCGGCGCAAAACTTATTTATTATCTCGGCGGTGTTGATGGTTGGATAAGTCCAAAATTCAATTATGCAAATCAGCCATCAGGAACTGTGCCTTATGCATTTCAGTCCCTTACTGTAAATATGCGCGGATATGTTCAGAATGCGGCTCATGGAAATAACTCAATGGTGATAAACAGCGAGCTTCGTCTTCCGATATTTACCACGTTTTTCAATAAGCCGATCAATAATGCTTTTGTTCGCAATTTCCAGATAGTTCAATTCTTTGATTTTGGAACTGCATGGGAAGGAGAGCTTAACAATATAGAACGACCCACTTATATTTTTGGTCCGGCCTCTCCAAACAATCCTGTACAAGTCTTGCAAAAAACGGGAGGTGTTGGCCCCTTTGCAGGTGGTTACGGATTTGGTGTTCGAAGCACATTGCTTGGTTATTTTATGAAGCTTGATACAGGATGGCCAATGAGTGGTTTCTTCCGCGGAAAACCAATTTGGTATTTTGCTCTTGGATTTGATTTTTAGTCAATAAAAATTTTACGAAATAAAAATGCCGGTAATTTAAAAATGCCGGCATTTTTATTTATAAGAATTATTTTGAAAGTTGGACACTGAATAATGTTTACTGAAACTACTTATGATACTACACCAACTCTCCTTTTAAAAATTTATTCCAGTCTTCGAGCATGCGTCCTTTTAATACACGGGGAAATTTATGCTGTCCCCCTATTTTTCCTTTCAGCCGCATAAACTCCATAAATCTTTCATGCGGTAATACATCAAGAAATACTTCTTTTAAAGCGCTTCTTCGTTCAACAGCATAGTCATCGTTAAACTCTTTCAATTTTTCATCAAGCTTTATACGCAGTGATTCACTGTTCACATTATCATCGCTTGCAACATACCAATGATGTGCAAAGAAAGAGCCATACGATTTTCCAACAACAGTATATTCAGGAATGCAAACATTCATTTCATCGCTCACCATCTGAATAGCTTTGTTCATGTTATCAACGCTGAGATGTTCTCCAACAAGACTTAAAAAATGTTTTGTGCGACCTGTGATAATTACTTCGCAACGTTTCTTGTCAACAAATTTTATTGTATCGCCGATAAGATAACGCCACGTGCCGGCGCTTGT
>Ga0070684_100002762_pt1 | contig 12991 bp, 10 predicted proteins | sample KBSC723LmetaG_FD_65653 | JGI IMG/M metagenome (GOLD analysis project Ga0070684, IMG submission 65653) | Corn rhizosphere microbial communities from Kellogg Biological Station, Michigan, USA - KBS C7.2-3L metaG | ecosystem: Host-associated > Plants > Roots > Rhizosphere ...
CGGGGTGATCAGCTCCACCTCGATGGCGATGTTGTCGCCCGGCATCACCATCTCGACGTTGTCCGGGAGCTTCACCGTCCCGGTCACGTCGGTGGTCCGGAAGTAGAACTGCGGCCGGTACCCCTTGAAGAACGGGGTGTGACGCCCGCCCTCCTCCTTGGTGAGGACGTAGATCTGCGCCTTGAACTTGGTGTGCGGGGTGATGCTGCCCGGCTTGGCCAGCACCTGACCGCGCTCCACGTCCTCGCGCTTCAGACCGCGGAGCAGCGCGCCGATGTTGTCCCCGGCGATGCCCTCGTCGAGCAGCTTCCGGAACATCTCCACGCCGGTGACCACGGTCTTCTGGGTCGGGCGGAGGCCGACGATCTCCACCTCCTCGCCCACCTTGACCTTGCCGCGCTCCACGCGACCGGTGGCCACGGTGCCACGGCCGGCGATGGAGAACACGTCCTCCACCGGCATCAGGAACGGCTTGTCCGTCTGCCGCTGCGGGGTGGGGATGTAGGTGTCGAGCGCGTCCATCAGCTTCATGATGGAGCCCTCGCCGATCTCGCTGGGGTCACCCTCCAGCGCCTTCAGCGCGCTGCCGGGGATGATCGGGGTCTTGTCGCCCGGGAACTCGTACTTCTTCAGGAGATCTCGGACCTCCATCTCCACCAGCTCGCGGAGCTCGGGGTCGTCCAGCATGTCCACCTTGTTCAGGTAGACCACGATGTACGGAACGCCGACCTGACGGGCGAGCAGGATGTGCTCGCGGGTCTGCGGCATCGGGCCGTCCGCGGCGCTCACCACCAGGATCGCCCCGTCCATCTGGGCGGCGCCGGTGATCATGTTCTTCACGTAATCGGCGTGACCCGGGCAGTCGACGTGGGCGTAGTGCCGGTTCTTGGTCTGGTACTCCACGTGTGCCGTGGAGATCGTGATTCCGCGCTCTCGCTCCTCGGGGGCCTTGTCGATCTGATCGTAGGCCAGGAAGCTCGCCCCGCCCTGCTTGGCCAGCACCTTGGTGATGGCGGCGGTCAGAGTGGTCTTCCCGTGGTCAACGTGCCCGATGGTCCCCACGTTCACGTGGGGCTTGGTGCGCTCGAACTTTTCCTTGCTCATTGTGCTCCTCTATCTCCGAACCTCGAATGGAGCCCTGATCCAGGATTGAACTGGAGACCTCATCCTTACCAAGGATGCGCTCTACCAACTGAGCTATCAGGGCTTGCTGCTGTTCGCTCCGTACGTGCTGCTGTTGGAGCGGGAAACGGGATTCGAACCCGCGACATTCAGCTTGGAAGGCTGACGCTCTACCAACTGAGCTATTCCCGCCTGCTGCTCCTCAGGGCCTTGTGGTTGGAGGGGGTTGGATTCGAACCAACGAAGGCGTAGAGCCGGCAGATTTACAGTCTGCTCCCTTTGGCCGCTTGGGTACCCCTCCATGACGTGTTGCTTCGTTCGGCTGCCGCCTGCCTTCCCTTCCTGAATCCCGTCCTCGAGTTCGCCTCCTGGCCGGCGGCGGGGGTCGAACCCGCGACCTACTGATTACAAATCAGTTGCTCTACCTGCTGAGCTACACCGGCAAGCAGCTCGGCCGTGGCCCCCAGGGTACACGTTGCCAGGGCCCCGGAAGGGCTGGGCCTTTTATGGGACGGACTCGGCCGGAGTCAAGGCGAACGCCCTCCCCCGCGACCCCGCTGGCGGGCCACCTCGTACAGCACCAGCGCCGCCGAGACCGAGGCGTTCAGGGACCCCACCCGTCCGGCCATGGGGATGCGTAGCCGGAGGTCGGAGTGCTTCAGCACCCCCGGACGGACCCCGGCCCCTTCGGCCCCGATGACCACCGCCAGCGGGCCGTCGAGCCGGGCATCCCAGAGCAGCTGCTCCCCCTCCGGGTCGGCCGCCGCGACCCACAGCCCGGCGGCCTTCAGCTCCTCCAGGGCCCGGGAGAGGTTGGTCACCCGGGCCACCGGGACGTGCTCGACGGCGCCGGCCGAGGCTCGGGCCACCGCCGCCGTCACCCCCACCGAGCGGTCCTTCGGGAGGACCACCCCGTGGGCCCCCAGCGCGTCTGCGGAGCGGATGACCGCACCCAGGTTGTGGGGGTCCTGGAGGCCGTCCAGCACCACCAGCAGCGGCGGCGTTCCGGACGCCTCTGCCCGGGCGAGGACGGCCTCCAGGCTCGCGTAGGCAAACTCGCGCAGCCGGGCCGCCACCCCCTGGTGCGCCCCGCCGTCGACCAGCGCCTGGAGCCGCTCGCGTGGAACGCGCTCCACCCGGACCTGCGCCTCGCGAGCCCGGGAGAGGATCTCCGCGGCCGCGCGGGGAGGGACGCTCCCCTCGAGCACGTACACCCGCTCGACGTCCGCGGGATGCGCCCGCAGCGCCTCCAGCACCGGGTGGATGCCGTGCACCGTCCGGCTCTCCCCCGGCATGGGCGCCCCGCTACTCCACCGTGACCGGGACCGAGAGCGTCTTCTGCTGCCGCAGGCACAGCTGCTCGGTGCAGACGAAGAAGGTCATCTTCGCCTCCACCGTTCCCGCGCCCTTGCCCTGGACGGCGAGCGGCACCTCGAAGCGCGGGTCGGGGTACTTCACCGAGGCCGACGGCTTGCGCACCGAGTCCCCGTAGACGAGCTGGGTCTTCTCCGGGCTCACCGTCCCCGTGCCCGACAGCTGGATCCGGAGCGGGGCCTCGTCGGAGACGTGGGCGCCCTTGAGGCTCTGGATCTCCAGGACGAGCGTTCCCTTTTTCCCCGCCGGGACCTTCGCCGACGTCCCGTCGGTGGTGACTCTGTAGAGGGTGGTCGGGTCCACCTCGGCCGCCAGCGCGAGCGAGGCGACCAGCAGAGACGAGGCGAGGACGAGAGGACGGGGAAGGCGCATCGGCCGGCTCCTATAACTCAAGAGGCCCGGACGCGCTTGAGGGGCCGCGGCGAGGGGCGCGGGCGTCCGGACACCGACGGCAGCAGCGAGGGGTCCAGCGCGGGGGGCCGCTCTCGGGCGATCTGCTCCGCCCGGACGATGATCGGCGTGGCCAGGTCCTGCCCCACCGCCTTCTCCATCTCCGCCAGCCCGGGGCTGCTGTGCACCTCGAACACCTTGGGCACGCCCCGAACGTCGAGCATGTCCACCGCGGCGACCTCGAGGCCGGTCAGTCGGGCGGCCTCCGCGGCGGCGCGCCGCTGGGCGTCGGTCAGGGTGATTCGCTCGAAGCGGGCGCCGCGGTTGAGCGTGTTCGCCAGACGGTTCATCCGCGGGCGGCGGCGCACGGCGGCCACCGGCCTGCCGCCGACGACGAGCACGCGGAGGTCCCGGCCCGCCTTGCGCACGTACTCCTGCACCAGGAGGTTGTGTCCCAGCCGGAGGATCGCCTCCAGCGCCGCCTGGAGCGAGTTGAGGGTCTCGCAGACCATCACCCCCCGCTCGTCGCCGCCGCCGAGCAGCTTCACCAGCACCGGCACGCCCCCCACCAGCTGCACCATGGCCTTCAGGTCTCCCGCGGTCCGGGCCATGACCGTCGCCGGCACCGCGATGCCGTGCGCGGACAGCAGCTGCAGGCAGCGCATCTTGTTCCGCGAGTGGGCGATGGCCTCGGCGGTGTTCATCACCGGAACGCCCAGCATCCCGAACTGGTTCACCACCGCGAGTCCGTAGGCGGTGATGGACTGGGCGATGCGGGGCAGCACCACGTCGGGGAGCGCGAGCTTCCGCCGACGGTAGAGGAGCTGGCCGCGTGTCCCGTCGAGGTGCATCTCCACCTGCACCGGGTCGAGCACCCGCACTGTGTGCCCGCGCGCACGGGCCGCCGCCACCAGGCGAGCGGTGGAGGGAACGGACAGGGACCGCGACAGGACGGTGAGGCGCACGGCGGCGGCCACCGTATGGCTCGCCCACGGCGGCGGCAAGTCAGGCTCCCTGAGTCGGGACATGGGGCCTCGGCCCCATGCTCACAGGACCTTGAGGATCCGGATCTGCACGTTCACCGGACTGGCACCGGTGGACGTCTTCAGTTGATCGCAGAGCGGCTTGCCGTCCACGAAGACCACCGCCGGACCCGGTTTGCCCGAGGTCGGGGTCGTCTCCGAGGGCGAGACGTAGATCCACGTGTCCGGACCGGGCTGGTAGGCGGTGTTGTCCACCAGGACGCTGAGCAGCGACACGTCGGTGGGGACCTCGGTGAGGAACCGCTCGCAGACGGTCACGTTGGGATCGGTGATCGTCTTGAGGATCGCTCCCAGGTCCGAGGCGTCATTGGCCTGGTAGTACTGCTTTGTGCAGAGCCCGCTGGCGAGGTCACACGGGTTGTCGGCGCTGCACGGCTGATTGGGCGGAGTTCCAGGGCAGACGCGCGGGAAGCGGACGCTTCCGGCGACGGCGATGCGCTGCAGCGTGTCCCGTGCCGTGGCCGTCCCCGCCTCGGCCCCGAAGCCCACGACGTAGGTCTGCACGTGCTGACCCGCCAGGAACTGGACCGCCTTCACCGAGTTGTCGGCGTCCAGGCACCCCGCGCCGGGGAAGGGGGGGATCTGCGGGCTGCAGTCGTCCAGCGCCGGACCGAAGGTGCACTGGCAGGCGACGGTGCCGGCGAGGTCCGCCAGCGCCGCGTCGCAGTTCGGCAGACCGTCGGTGAAGAGGATGACGATCTGGTCCCGCGTGTTGTCGGTGGTCAACGCCGGGACCGTGGTGAGGAAGGCGAGGCTGGCCGCGGTGGGCGTCCCGCCGCCGGTGCCGGTGGGCCCGGCCGGATTGCTGCTCAGGATCGCGTCCAGCGCGGTGCGGGTCGAGTCGGCGGCCTGCTGCAGGGTGGGGTCGTCGTCGGACGGCGTGGTCGGCAGCGCGCTGGTCTGCTTCGTCGTCGGTCCGCAGCCGCCCGAGATCTCGGGCTCGGGGAAGAGCGATAGCCCGTAGCGGCCGATGAGCGGGAAATCGGTGATGTACTGGTCGAGCGCCTTGGTGAGCTCGCTCCAGCGCGTGGGGCACTGGGTTGGATCACAGGGGTTGGACTTCTGGGGATCGCCGCAGAGCGGGCCGTTGATCGTCCCCACGTGACACGCGGGGATGGTCGGGTCCACCGGCTGGTCCATCGAGCCCGACTTGTCGACCAGCAGCATGAAGTTCGGCTTGTTCGCCACCGCCTGCACGTCGACGCTGGTCTGGGTCTGCCCGATCGAGAGGGGCTTCACCGGCTCGAAGTCGTAGGTCTGGCAGCCGCCGAGAGTGGCAAGGAGCGCGAGGACCGCGGCACCACGGAGGACGGACGGGGTGACCATGCGTGGCGCCGGAGCATACCCGCTCGGGGGGCCACCAGCCCCATTTCCCGTGGCAATCCCACATCCGACGACCAGCCCCCGGGCCCGCCTCTAGAGGACGCGGAGGATCCGCAGATCCAGCTGCACCGGGTTCTGCGCCGTCGAGGCCTCGATGGCCGTGCACAGCGAGCCGAGGAAGCGGATCGCCGGCCCACCGTCGGCCGGCGGGACGTAGTGCCAGGTGTCGTCGCCCGGCGGGTACGTCGTGCCGTTCAGGGCGAGGAGGATGAGCTCCTCGGACGTCGGGGCGGGAGTGATGGCGCGGAGGCACGGCTCGCGGTCCAGGTTGGCGGTGATCTCCGCCAGCGCCGCGCCGAGCTCGAGGGCGTCCTGCGCCTGGTAGTACTGACGGAGGCACACCCCGCCCTGACAGGGGTTGAGCGGCCCGCAGGGCTGATCGTGCCGCTCTCCCGGGCAGAAGCGCGGGTAGTTCCCGGCGAGCGCCATCTCCTGGAGCACGATGGGCGCCTGTAGCCCGCCGTCGACGCTGGCCCGCGTCTCGTCCCCGAAGCCGATGACGACCACGTGCACCCCGCGCGCGGCGAGGTCCTGCACCGCCTGCACCGTCCGGTCCTTGTCCAGGCAGTTCTCGGGATTTCCGGCCGGAGGGCAGCTGTCGGCGCTCGCGGTGCAGGTGCACGCCTCGGCGCTGATGCCGGCGTTGCAGTTGGGGAGCCCGTCGGTGAGCAGCAGGACCAGCTCGAGGCGGAGCGGATCCTGGAGCGCGGTGTAGTCGTGGAAGAAGGCGAGGCTCGGTCCGGTGGGCGTCGCCCCGCCGGTCCCGCTCGGCCCGACGGGGTTCTGGCTCCTGATGGAGGCGAGCACCGAGCGAGCCTGGTTCGACAGCTGCGCGAGCGTCGCCGGCGAGTCGTCCTGGGGGTCCTCCGGCAGATCCCCCCGTGCCGCCGTGGTGGGCACGCAGTTCGGCTGCTCGACACCGGCGGCCGGCTCCGGGAAGAACGAGAGCCCGAAGCGCACGGTCTGCGCCTGCGCCTGGAGGAACGGATCGAGCGCGAGGTTCAGCTCGCTCCAGCGCGTCGGGCAGACGTTCGGGTTGCAAGGGTTGGTCTTCGCGGTGCTTCCGGTGCCGCAGAGGGTCCCCGACTGCGTGCAGCCGGGGAGGGTCGCGTCGAGGGGCTGGTCCATCGACCCGGACTTGTCGACCAGCACCATCACGTTGGGCTTGAACTTCTTGATGACGATCGGGGTGCTGCTCTTCTCCTGTGAGATCGTCAGCGGTCCCACCGGCACGAACTCGTAGGTCTGGCAGGACAGCGCCGTGACCAGGCACGCGGCGGCGGCGGCGATGAGGACAGAACGCATCGCGGAAGGACCCCCTCGACACTACCAGCGCCCGAGGGGCGTCAGAAGGTGAGGACGCGCGCGTCCTCGGTGAGGCGCCACAGGGCCGCGAGGCCCAGCACCTCGTCGAGCACGCGCTCGGCCTCGGCCAGCGAGACTCCCGCCAGCTTGAGCATGGTGTCGCAGGCGATGCACCGGGCTCCGAGCCCACGCGCCTCCGCCAGCATCTGCGCCGGCGGCGGCACTCCCACGCCCTCGGCCCGCGCTCCCTCGGCCATCTCGCGGTCGGATTGCGCGCGGCCGAAGTCCCCGCGGCACAGCTGGCGAAGCGCCTCGAAGGCGAAGACGAACACCACCTCGTCCCCCAGCGCAGCCGCGGTGATGCCCATGGAGGCTGCCTGGTACGCCGGCTCGTAGCCGCCGCGCTGCACGATGAAGACGACCCGTCCGGCCATGTCCCGCCCCGAGGGTACACTCCGCCGCCGCGCATGTCCCGGTTCGCCACCGTCCTGACCGCCTGCCTCGCTGCCGCGTCCTGCGCGCGCTCGGTGGGCCCGGCGCGCACCAGCGAGGAGGCGCGGTCCCGGGTGGCGGCGCTGCTCGATGCGCCCGACGCCGGTGTCCCCGAGTTCGCCGGAATCGGTCCGGAGGCGGTCCCGGCCCTCCAGGCCGAGCTCCTCGACACGCAGGCATCCGATGCCCGGCGTCTCGTCGCCGCTCGCGCCCTGGCCGGATTGCCAGGACGTGCCGGGCTCGGCGCGCTGGGCGATGCCGTCGCATCTCCGCGGCTCACGCCTGCCCTGCGCGACACGGTGGCGGAGGAGCTCGGCTCGCACGACCGCGACGAGGCCGTGGCGCGGCTCGGCCCGCTGCTCGGGGCGCCGGACCCGTCGGTGCGCTCTGCAGCGGCGCGCGGCCTCGGGCGGGCCGGAGGCGCCGCAGCTCGCAAGTCGCTCGAGGACCGGTTAGAGCGTGAGGAGGACCCCGGCGTCCGGGAGCGCCTCCAGGCGTCCCTGGCCCAGGCCCAGCCCTGAAGCATGCGACCCACCGTCCTTCTCTTCGATGTCGATGGCACGCTCGTCACCACCGGGGGCGTCGGGCGCCGTGCGCTGGAGATCGCGTTCGAGCGTTCCTTCGGGCGCCGCGACGCCTGCCGCACCTTCCGCCTCGACGGGATGACCGACCGGGCCATCGTCCGCACCGGCATGCGGGCCATCGGGGTCGAGCCGACCGAGGCGCTCATCGACCAGGTGCTGGTGGATTACCTCGGGGTGCTCGCCGACGAGGTGGCCTCTGCCCCCGACGCGACGTACCGCGTGCACGCCGGAATGTCCGAGACGGTCGACCGGGCGCGCGAGCGCCGGGAGATCGCCGTCGGCCTCGGCACGGGCAACATCCGCGAGGGCGCACGGATCAAGCTCCAGCGCGTCGGGATCTACGACCGGTTCGCCTTCGGTGGCTTCGGGTGCGACGACGAGGACCGCACCGCGCTCATCCGGCGGGGAGCCGAGCGTGGCGCGGCGCTGCTCGGCGCTCCGCTCGAGGAGTGCCGGGTGGTGGTCATCGGCGACACGCCCAAGGACGTCGCCGCCGCGCAGGCCATCGGCGCCGAGTCCGTCGGCGTGGGCACGGGGAGCTTCACGCCCGAGCAGCTCGTGGCCGCCGGCGCGACGCACGCGTTCGCCAACCTCGCGGCTCCGGAGGCGATGGTGGCGGTGCTGGGAGCGCTGCGCTGAGCGCGAGCGCCGCATCGCCGTCACCTCGCGCGGCCTGGATCCTGCTCGGCAGCCTGGAAGGGCTCGCTGAACGGCTGCGTGCCGCCGCCAAGGCGCTGGGGGACGCCGGCGTCGAGGCCGCCTGGCTCCGCGGGGCGGCCGACCTCGTCGAGCGGGACGAGGCGGAGCGGCACTCGGTCCGGGCGGAGGCGGTGTGGCTGGAGGAGCTGCCCTCCGAGGCCCGTGCCCGCAAGGCGTCGCTGCTCTCTGCCTGGGTCGATGCCGCCGAGGCGCTCCGGACCGCCATTCACGCGCTCGAGTCGGAGCGCGGCCCGCTGGTCGAGTCGCTGTTCCCGGTGTGGCGAGGCCCGTCGCTCCGGCGGCACGGCGATCAGGCCCGGGCCGCGGAGACCGAGCTCCAGCGCAGGCTGACCTCGGGGTACGTCGTCCGGCGGCTGGCCGAGCTCGCCACGCACACCGCTCTCGGGGCCGCCCTCGAGGCGCTGGCCGGCGCCGGCGCGGCGTGGGCCGCGGAGCGGGATCGACCTGCGCTCTCGGGCGCGGAGGCGGAGGCGGTGCGGACGAGGCTCCTCGCGCTGGCCGGGCGGACCACGCGCCTGCTCGAGCGCGTCCGCTGGGTGGCGCGCGCAGCGCTGGCGGACCGGCCGGAGCGGATCGACGAGGTGTTTCCGAGGCGGGGCCGCCCGGCCGATGCGGCCGCGGGATCGACGGATTCTTCCGCGACCGGTGTCCCTGCACCGGCCGAGGAATCCGCTCCCGCGGAGGACGCCGCGGCGAACGAGCCCGCACCCGACGCGAGGGCCGAGGCCGCCGCGGCGCCGACGTCTCGGTCGAGAGCGCCCCGGCGAACGGGCACGACGCGGAAGGTGAATCCCCCGACGACCGCCGGCGCGGGACCGGCTCCGGACGCGAGGGCCGAGGGCGCCGCGGCGTCGACGTCTCGGTCGAGAGCGCCCCGGCGAACGGGCACGACGCGGAAGGTGAGTCCCCCGGCGACCGCCGACGCGGGACCGGCTCCGGACGCGAGGGCCGAGGCCACCGCGGCGTCGACGTCTCGGTCCAGAGCGTCCCGGCGAACGAGCACGACGCGGAAGGAGAGTCCCCCGGCGACCGCCGCTGCGGGCCCAGCTCCGAACGGGCCTGTCTCCGGCGACTCCGCCGCCGCGGGCACAACGACGCGCAGAAAGGACCGTTCGCCCCGGCCCGCGACCAGCGCCACGGCGAACGTGCAGGCGCCGCATGCGACCGCGCCGGGTCCGTCGCCGGAGCGTGCGTCCGCTACCCGCCAGGCTGTCCGGTCCGGAAGCTCAGCGCCGAGGGCGTCCGCTCCGTCGGGCCCGGCACCCGCGAGCCGCTCCGCCGCACGATCGACGGCGGCACCTCCCCCCGGCGCCCCACCCTCGAGCCGCGCCGCAACGCGATCGACTGCGGCACCTCCGCTCAGCGCCGCATCCTCGAGCCGCTCCACCGCACGATCGACGGCGGCACCTCCGCCCGGCGCCCCACCCTCGAGCCGCGCCACCGGACGATCGACTGCAGCTCCGGTTCCAGGCACCGCCCCCGCGAGCCGCGCCGCACCGCGATCGATTGCGGCACCTCAGCCTGGCGCCGCATCCTCGAGACGCGCCACCGAAGGATCGACGGCGACACCTCAGCCCGGCGCTGCACCCTCGAGGCGCGCCGCAGCGACGGGCGCATCTGAGCCCGCGACCGCCGTCGCGCCCAGGTCGCAGAAGGCGCGACCTCCGTCTCCTCGCGGGTCCGGGCGCCGGACCCGTCCGCCGCGCGGGAGCTGACGATGCTCGCGCCGCTGCCCATCGATCCGCTCCTCCCGTCGGTGGTGGAGGCGGTGGCGAAACGGGGCACGCTCGTCCTGCAGGCCGCGCCGGGCGCCGGCAAGACCACCCGCGTCCCCCGGGCCCTGCTCGACGCGGGCAGCTTCGACGGAGAGCTGTGGGTCCTCGAGCCTCGGCGCCTCGCCACCCGCCTCGCCGCCACCCGCGTCGCCGAGGAGCTCGGCGAGCCGGTCGGTCGGCGCGTCGGCTACCAGATTCGCTTCGAGGAGGTGGCCTCCGCCGCCACGCGGGTCCGCTTCGTCACCGAGGGCATCCTCACCCGGCGTCTGCTGTCGGATCCGGAGCTCCGGGGCGTGGGCGCCGTCGTGCTCGACGAGTTCCACGAGCGCCACCTGCCCACCGACCTGGGCCTCGCCCTCCTCCGGCGCCTTCGCGAGCGCCGTCCCGGGCTCCGGCTGGCCGTGATGTCGGCCACGTTCGACCCCGCTCCGGTGGCGAGGTTCCTCGGTGACGCGCCGGTGCTCACCGCCGAGGGGCGCGCCTTTCCCGTCGAGATCGAGCATCTGCCCGCCGCGGACGCGCGCCATCTCGACGCACAGGTGCTCGCCGGTCTGAAGCGCCTCGCGCCACGGGTCGCGGACGGACACGTCCTCGTGTTCCTCCCCGGCGCCGCCGAGATCCGCCGCGCGCAGGACGCGTGCGCCGAGTACGCCGAGCGGCACGGCTTCCGGGTGCTCCCGCTCCATGGAGACCTTCCCGCGGACGCCCAGGACCGCGCGGTACGACCGTCGAAGGACCGGAAGCTGATCCTCTCGACCAACGTGGCCGAGACGTCGGTGACGATCGAGGGCGTCGCGGCGGTCATCGACTCCGGTCTCGCCCGCGTGGCGACGCACTCTCGCTGGAGCGGATTGCCGTCCCTCCGCGTCCAGCCCATCAGCCAGGCCAGCGCGGCTCAGCGAGCGGGGCGAGCGGGCCGGACCCGTGCCGGCGTCTGCCTCCGGCTGTACACCGCGACGGATCTGAAGGCGCGCGCCGAACGAGACTTGCCGGAGATTGCCCGCGCAGATCTGGCGGAGACGGTGCTCGCCCTGTCCGCCGCCGGCGCACCGGATCCGCGGAGCTTCGGCTGGTTCGAGCCGCCGCCGGCCGCCGCGCTCGACGCCGCCGAGGAGCTCCTCTCTCTGCTGGGCGCACGCGCCCCCGACGGAACGCTCACCGAGCTCGGGCGGCGGCTGCTCTCGGTCCCGGTGCACCCACGGCTCGGGCGCATCCTGGTCGAGGGGGAGCGGCGCGGGGTCGGGCCCGAGGCCGCCCGCGCCGCCGCCGTGCTCTCCGAGCGCCCCGCGCGAGTTGCGCCCGCGCTCGGTCCGCACCGCTCCACCGGACCGACCGTGAGCGCCCGCTCCGACGTGCTGGAGCAGATGGAGTCGGCCGGCTCCGCCGACCGGGCCCGGGGGGGAGCGGCACAGGCGGTGGAGCGCACCGCACGCCAGCTCTCGCGTGCCGTGCAGGGTCGCCACCGAGCCTCCCCGGCCGAGCGGGAGGACGCGCTGCTCCTCGCCCTGCTCGCCGGATTCCCGGACCGCGTCGCCCGGCGCCGCCGGCCCCACGCGCCGGAGCTGGTCCTCTCCGGAGGAGGCAGCGCCGTTCTCGATCCGTCGAGCGTGGTGCAGGAGCCGATGCTCCTGCTCGCTCTCGACGCCGAACAGCGCACCGGCCCCCGTGGCCCGGAGGTCCGCGTCCGCCTCGCGAGCGCGATCGAGCCCGAGTGGCTCCTCGAGCTCTTCCCCGACCGGATCACCGACGAGGACCGGCTGGTGTTCTCCGAGGACTCTGGCCGTGTGGAGCGGCTCACCCGGCTCGCCTACGGCGCGGTGAGCCTGGAGGAGCGGCGCATCCCCGCCGAGCCCTCCGAGCAGGTCGAGGCCCTCCTCGCCGACGCGCTCCGCTCGCGCGGCCTCGCCGGCGCCGTCGACACCGACCGGCTGGACGCGCTGCGTGCGCGGCTGGAGCTCGCGCGGTCGATCTTCCCGGACGCGCACTGGCCCGTGCTGGACGATGCCGGCCTCGCCGCGGTGCTCGCGCGCGGACGAAGGAGCCTCGCCGAGGTGCGCGAGGCAGATCCGGCGGCGGAGCTGCTCGGCTCGCTCTCGCCGGAGTCGGCGCGACTCCTCGCCCGCGAGCTGCCCGAACGCGTGACGCTCCCGGGAGGCCGCTTGGTGCCGGTGCACTACGTGTCCGGGCAGCCGCCGTGGATCTCCTCGCGACTCCAGGATTTCTTCGGAATGCGCGAAGGACCCGCGCTCGCCCGCGGCCGGGTGCCCCTGGTGCTGCATCTCCTCGCTCCCAACCAGCGGGCGGTGCAGGTGACCCGGGACCTCGCGGGGTTCTGGAGCCGGCACTACCCTTCCCTTCGCCGCGAGCTGGGGCGGCGGTACCCCCGGCACGCCTGGCCGGAGGACCCGCTCCATGCCTCACCCCCCGCGCCGCGGCGCGGATAGCGGGGTCGCGAGACCTGACGCTCGCGGAACTGGCGAGCTGCGGCTCGGAATGTTAGTGCCCGCTTGCACCTGGACCCCCCGATGACCCGCCGCGTCCTCCTCGCCTCGCTCAACGCCGGGGGCGGTCACCACGCACTGCGCGACTCCTTCGCCGCGGCGCTGGCCCGCGTCGACCCCGAGCAGGAGCGGCTTGGCCCACTGGTGTGGACCTCCGCGGACACTTTCATCGACTGGTTCTACTCGGTGTGCGTGCGCTTCCTTCCGCGGTTCCAGGGGAAGATCGTCGAGCTGAGCGGGCAGCCCTGGGCGGTGAGGACGGCGATGGCGCTCAGCCCGCAGCTGCGCACCGAGGCGCTGGC
>Ga0070684_100002768_pt1 | contig 12980 bp, 10 predicted proteins | sample KBSC723LmetaG_FD_65653 | JGI IMG/M metagenome (GOLD analysis project Ga0070684, IMG submission 65653) | Corn rhizosphere microbial communities from Kellogg Biological Station, Michigan, USA - KBS C7.2-3L metaG | ecosystem: Host-associated > Plants > Roots > Rhizosphere ...
CCCCGGAGCCGGGGCTGAATCGCCGCGGCTCGTGCCGTACCAATAGGCTTCGCCCACAAGCATTGGCGTCCGCATCGCGCCCCGTTGACCAGACCGGCTCCATCACTTCACCCCAAAGTCCGACCAGTTCGCCCCACTCGCTTTCATCGCGGGGCCTCACCCACTTGTCGTTCGGGCGCCCTACCGCAAGTCATACGCGCCGACTCGACAGCATGGAGAGCTGACCGATGATTGCAGGTGCCCTCGAAGCCCATTGCCCTCGCGCGCTCGCGCTGGGCGTCGTCGTTTCCCTATCCGCGTACACGGACGCAATCGCCGCACAGGATCGCTCCGACGTGGCGATGTTCCGAGGTAACGTCGCACGCAGCGGCGTGTATGCGGCCTCGCCAGGACAATCGCTCGCGGGGCTGCAGTGGAGGTTCATGACCGAAGGCGACGTCGTGTCGTCGCCCGCGGTGCTTGGCCAAACCGTCTACGTGGGGAGCGGTGACGGCCACCTCTACGCACTCGATCGCTCAACGGGGACGCGAAAGTGGGCCGTCGACGCGCACAATCCGATCTTTTCCTCACCTGCCGTTGGTGGCGGCGCCGTGTACTTCGGCACGCGGGATGGTGAGCTGTTCGCGGTCGACGCCGCGACGGGAAAACAGCGCTGGACTTTCGCGACCGGTCGCCTCATGGCGTGGCCGTGGGGCCACGAGAGTGGCGACGTCTATACCTCGTCGCCGGCATTCGATCAGGGTACGGTGTTCTTCGGCGCCGGCGACGGACGCGTGTACGCCGTGAATGGCGCGACAGGGAAAGAGAAATGGCATGCGCAGACCGAGGGTCGCGTCCGGGCGTCCCCTGCGGTCGACGCTTCACGCGTGTACGTCGGATCGGCCGACGGGCGCGTCTACGCATTCGACCGCGCCACTGGCGCCGCGAAATGGAAGTTCGAGACCGAGGGCGTGAAGCTGAACTCAGGCGATTTTGGATTCGACCGCCGAACCGTGCAGTCGTCGCCCGCTGTGGTGAATGGCACGGTGTTCGTGGGCGCGCGCGACGGATGGATCTACGCGATCGATGCCGAGAATGGAAAGGAGAAGTGGCGCTTCGATCACAAGGTCTCGTGGATCAACACATCTCCCGCCGTCGTCGACGGCGTGGTGTACGCGGGAAGCTCCGACGCGCAGTTCGTCCAGGCGCTCGATGCCGCTACCGGCAAGGAGCTCTGGCGCACGAAGACCGGCGTGACCTGGTCGTCGCCCGCGGTCGCCGGGACCGTGATCTATGTCGGCGATGGCGCAGGGCGCGTGAACGCGATCGACCGGAAGTCCGGGAACCTCCTGTGGAGCTTCCGAACCGCAAGCACCGTCTACTCGTCGCCGACACCATCCGGCGACCTGGTGTTCGTGGGAAGCACGGACGCCGGCGTCTACGCGTTGCGCGTGTCGCCGACGCCGGTGCACCGCGCGGTGTTCTTCGACTCCACGTACATCAAGTCGGCATCGGTTCCCGACCCCGTACTCCTCTCGCGGTACTTCGGCAACCGCGGCTACCAGGTCCTGGATGAGAAAGCGTTAGGTGAGTTCCTACAGGCACGAATCTCCGACCGGGAGCCGAGCGTGCTCGTGTTCGCGGTCGATCACCTGCCGCCGCCAGCGGTGGACACGACGGCGTTCGAGCGCTCGCCGCTGCGTCGCTACCTGGATGCGGGTGGCAAGGTCGTGTGGCCGGGGATTCCGCCGGTGCTCTTTCCGCGTGATCCAAAGACGGGCAACCCCGGCGGACTATCGGCGCTCAAGTGGGGAAACGCGACGAAGCTGCTGGGCGTTCCGCACGAGGCGGCGATGTTCGACCAGCGCGGCGTCCGCGCAACGGATGCAGGCAGACAGTGGGGTCTTCAACAGCGCTGGCGCGGCGGCTGGGGCATCGAGCCCGATAAGTCGATCACCGTGCTGGGTCTCGACGAGTTCGGCCTCGCATCGGCGTGGGTCAAACGGTACGGCGGGCCGGAGGGAACCGGGTTCGTGAGGGTGCCGCCGGAAGATCCGATGACGGTGTTCCTCGCCGCGGAATACAGACCGGGCCGATGAGAACGGGTCTTACAGCTCGAGGCCTAACGCCAGCTCCAGCGCCTGCCGTCGGCTCCGCGCCACGCGAAGCACCTTGCCGTCGCGCAGAATCACCGCGTGGTCGCCGTGTGTGAGCGGCTGCACTTCGCGAATCTTCGCGATGTGCACGATCGTCGACCGATGGATGCGCACGAATCGACGGGTGTCGAGCTGCGACGCGACATCGCTGATGCGGTCGCGGCCCTTGTAGGCCCGCGACGCCGCGTGCACCACCACGTAGTTGTCTTCGGCCTCGACGAAGTCAATGTCCTCCACGCGCACGAAGTGAACCCGGTTCCACTGCCGGACGGCGATGTGACCATCCATCAGGGCGGCGGCTGTGGTTGTGGCCGCGGAAGCTTCGGTGCCCGTCGCGCCACTCGAAACCACGGCGTCTTCCACACGCTCCGTCGAGGGTGGCGGAGGGCTTGCAGTGTTGGTCGCAGGCGGATCGGCAGCCGGCGGGCGGAACACGAAGTGCCCGATCGCCACGATCACGCCATACACCACCAGCGCCGCCGGGAAATACTCGGCCACACCTTGAGAGGTCGATCGCACGAGCACGAGAAGTCCACCGCGCTCCGAGAACGCGATCGGGACTCTGATCGCAAGATTCGAGATGACGATGAAGGCCGAACCGAGCGCGACGTGTGCCGCGGCTGACGCGATGTCGACGCGACGTCCCGCGCCAACGACCGGAAATCGGGCAGCAGACCGCAGAATGGACGGCGTTGCGATTGCCCAGAGCGGAATGATCGAGAGTCGCCCGAGAACGGCGCCCGTCATGTCGGCGCGCCCGTCGAGCCAGACGAGGGCAACTGCCTGCAGCGCCGCCGCTACGGCGACGACGGCCCAGACGCCCACGATCGTCGCCGGGCCGAACAAACGCCGGTCAGCCGAAAGAATCCCCAACAAGTCCCGGTTGTCGATCACGCTCCAGGCTAAAACCATCTATCGAAGACGAAGCCGGAATTGGGACACGCCGAACGAGCGAGGGACAGGCCGCGTTTCCGGCTCGTTGGGGTCAGCTACCCTTCTCTGAGCGCGACCAGTGGATCTACTCGGCTGGCTCGTCGAGCCGGCACCATTCCCGCTATGATCGCCACGGCGGCGAGCAGCACCGCGACCGTGATGAACGTCGCAGGGTCGTTAGGTCTGATCTCGAACAGGAGCGACGACAGCACACGCGTCGTCGCCAGCGCGCCGATCACGCCGAACGCCATCCCGGGGACCAGCAGTACCAGCAGACGACGGAGCACCATGCCAATCACGTCGGCGCGTCCAGCGCCGAGCGCAACGCGAATGCCGATTTCGTGCGTGCGCTCCGCTACCGAGTACGCAACGACGCCATAGATGCCGATCGCAGCGAGCACCAGGGCCACGACCGAGAATGCGCCGATCAGCCGTGCCTGGAAGAGCGGCTCCGCGACGGTCGCTGAAATCGCCGACTCCATGGTGCCGATGGATCCGATGGGCTGATTCGGATCCGCGTCGCGCAGCGCGCGCCGCATCGCCGGCAAGATCAGGGCGGGATCACCAGCGGCGCGGACGACGAACGACATGTGCCCGAGAAAGAACGTCTGTGTGAGCTGTTGAATGGGCTGGTAGATGGCCGGCTCGCGATGCGTGTCGATCGAGGTCTGCCCGACGTCCTCCACGACGCCAATCACCGTTAGCCAATCCCCCGGTCCCGGAACATCCTTGTTCGAAATTCGCTGCCCAATTGGGTTCACGTCGGGCCAGATCTGGCGTGCCACCGACTGGCTCACTATGGCCACGCGTGGCGCCGATGCCGCGTCTTGCGCCGTGAATTCTCGGCCGAGACGCAGGTCGATCCCCATGGTTCGGAAATATCCAGGGCTCACGGCTGGTTTTGCCACGAGATACCCCGGCGGGATGGTCCGACCTTCAACCTTGATGTCGCCACGGATCATCGCGCCGCCTAACGGGACGAAGTTGACGGCCGTTGCGGCAGCGACTCCGCGGATCCTTCCGAGGCGATCCAGCACCGCCTGGTGCGCCGCCTGCATGGCCGGGGCGGACGGGTACGTGGCGTCTGGAAGATCGACGGTCAGAAGCGCGAGGCCGGAAGGCCGGAACCCCAACTCCACCCCGCGCAACCGGACGAAGCTCTCCACCATGAGCGCCGCGCCGGTCAGCAGCACGAGCGCGAGTGCGATCTCGGCCACGACGAGCGCGCCCCGGAGACGCCCATCGCGACCGGTCATCGTGCGAGCGGTCGCGGCGAGCGCGTCGCGGACGCTGCTCCGAGTCGCGCGGATCGCCGGGATGAGCCCGAAGATCAGGCCCGTACCGAGCGAGACGGCGAGCGCGAACGCGAGCGCCGCGGCGTCCACGCCGATCTCCCCGTGTCTCGGAATGCGACCGGGGGGGGCGAGCGCGAGGAGCGCGCGAACGCCCACCATCGCGACGCCTGCGCCCGCAACGCCCGCACCGACCCAAAGCAGCGCGCTCTCCGTGACGAGCTGCCGGACGAGCCGCCGACGGCCGGCACCTAACGCGGCCCGCACAGCCATCTCACGTCGTCGGGTCGTGGCGCGCATGAGCAACAGATTCGCCACGTTCGCGCAGGCGATGAGCAGGACCAGTCCGACGGCACCCGCGAACACGAGCAGCGATTGCGACACATCCCCCACGACAGTGTCCTTGAGCGGGGTGACCCGGCTAATCAAGGAATCCCGCGCGCGATCCGCTGCCGCGAGCGCGTCGAGCTCGGCGACCGCCTGTGCGCGCGTCGCCCCATCGCGAAGGCGGCCGATGACGGACAGGATCTGGAACCGGTTGGGTGCCAGTTGAAGCCGCAGGGGCCGCCAGATCCGGGCGTCGAGCGGGTAGGCGAAGCCTTGTGGCATGACACCGAGCACCGTGTGGCGGACGCCGTCGATGGTGATTGCCCGTCCTACCACCGTCGAGTCGGCGCCGAAACGTTCGCGCCATAACGCGTCGCCGAGTATCACCACCGGCTCGCTACCGATCTGCTCATCGTCGAGTCCGAAGGTGCGACCAAGTGCCGGCATGATGCCTAACGTTTCGAACAGCCCGGCGGCGACCGAGGCCTCCTGGAGCCGGACCGGGTCACCTGCGTTGGTGAGCGTCACGAGTCCCGGTGTCATCGCGGCGACACGCGCGAACGTGCGGTAACGCGAGCGGTGTTCGACCCACTGGCGATCCGATATCCCGCCCTCGGTGATGAAGGGACTCTTCGGGTAGTCGTACGCGAGCCGCATGAGACGGTCCGACCGCGGGTAGGGCAGCGGCCGAAGCAGGACCGCGTGAACCACGGTGAACATCGCGGTCGTCGCCCCGATGCCGAGTGCAAGCGTCGACAGCGCAACGATCGTGAACGCGGGCGACCGGCGTAGGGTGCGCACGCCGTAGCGAACATCCTGCGACAGCCGCTCGAGCCATCCGCCACCCCACATCTCGCGTGTCACCTCCTTCACGACGCCGAGGTTCCCGAACTCGCGCCGTGCGGCGCGTTCCGCGTCCTCGCGGGGCTCGCCACGAGCGACACGCTCCTCAATCGCCATGCGTATGTGGCCGGTCAGCTCCTCCTCGAGCTCGAGCTCTCTACGCTGGCGGCGCCAGAGCGCGATCATGTTCCGGCCTCCCGTGCCGGCGGGGCGAGAATTCCCGCCATCGCCTCGGAGAGCTGCTCCCAACGCGATCGCTCGGCGTCGAGCTGCTTTCGGCCGGCCGCGGTCAGCCGGTAGACGCGCACACGCTGTCGGTTCTCGGACGTCTCCCACTCGGCCGCGATCGCGCCGCTCTTCTCGAGTCGATGCAGGGCCGGGTAAAGCGATCCGGTGTCGACCTGCAAGACGTCGCGCGAGCTCGCGCGGATCATCTGTGCGATGCCGTAGCCGTGGCGCGGTCCCCAGCGAAGTGTCTGGAGGACGATGAGGTCGAGCGTTCCCTGGAGGAGCTCGATGCGGCTGAGGCCACGCTCCTGCTTGGCCATTTGCTAACCTCACGCCTGTAGAGTGTCTACACCCTTGGGTGTAGAATGTCTACATGCTGATTTCAAGTCAAGCCTGCCGCCTGCCGCCTGCCGCCTGCCGCCTGCCGCCTGCCGCCTGCCGCCTGTCATTAAACGCCCAACGGTCGGTCGGCATCGTACCTCCGCAACCCGAATCCGGAGGTAGATGCGATGATGGCGAGCAGAATGCTGCACGTCCTGATACCCGGTCTCCTCCCTGCGCTCATGGCGCACGCCGGCGGATGGGCAGTCATCACGGTGCAGGACCTGCCCGACTACGTCGAGGCGGGCAAGCAGGTCGATCTGTCATACACGGTGCGGCAGCACGGTCACACCCCCGTCGAGCAGCTGCGTGGCAGCATCCAGGCGACCTCCGGCCGCCTCAGCGTCACCGGCACGGTGTCTCCGGGTGGCCAGCTGGGTCGGTACGCCGCGTCGATCACGCTGCCGAGCGCGGGGGAGTGGTCGATCACGATTCGGAGTGGCTTCGGCAAAAGCGACATCACGCTCGTCCCGCTCGCGGCCGTCGAACACGGCACGAGCCTAACGCGCGTTCTGGGCGACGTCGAACGCGGGCAGCGTCTGTTCGTCGCGAAGGGGTGCGTCACCTGCCACGAGCAGATTGGCGTCGGGCCTAACCTCACTGGCAAGCGGTTCGACGTCGCTTACATCTCCGCGTTCATCGCCAACCCGCCATCCACGCCATCGCGGCAGGGCGGTTCGCCGATGCCGAACCTTGGACTGCAGCAGCGCGAGGTCACATCGCTCGTTGCATATCTGAACAGCGATCGGCAGGTGCTCGAATCACGGTGAGCCATCGGGCTGGTATGGTAACGGGCGTACCAGTCCGCGCTGAGGCAGATCGAAACCGGCGGCACCGCCGTTGCTTGGTGCGCGTTGCCGCCGCGCGGATCGCTGCGTCATTGCAGCGTGCACCGTCGCGCGTTTCTCCGAGAGGCCGGCGTAGGCCTTGGAGCGGTCTTGGTGGGTTGCGCACGGCACGTGCCGCTGATCACACCGATCGTTCGGCAGTCAGAGCGCGTTCATCCCCGGTTCCTCTTCGCGACCGGAATCGAGAACAGCTATCCGCTGCTTCCCGATGGCAGTCGACACGATCAGCTGGAACAGTGCGGGCATTACCATCGCTGGCGTGAAGATTTCAGCCTGGCGCAGTCGCTCGGCATCGATGCGCTGCGCTATGGGCCGGCCTGGTATCGCACCAATCCGGCTCCTGGTCGCTACGACTGGTCGAGCGTCGACGATCAGATGGCGTGGCTACGCGAGGCCGGCCTGCACGTGATTGCCGATCTCTGTCACTTCGGCGTTCCGGACTGGATCGATGGGTTCCGGGATCCCGCACTTCCCGTCCACCTTGCCGCCTACGCGCGCGAATTCACGCGGCGGTATCCGTGGGTGCGGCACTTCACGCCGGTGAACGAGATATTCGTCGCGGCGAACTTCTCGTCGATGGTCGGATGGTGGAACGAGTGCGCGACCGGCGCCGAGTCGTTCGCTGGCACGTTAGGCAACGTGAGCGTGGCCCACGAGCGCGCCGTGGCGGCCATCCTCGCCGAGCGTCCGTCGGCGATCATCGTGCAGGCGGAGTCATTCGAGCGGTTCACGCCGGCCGATTCGAGCCCGGCGGCCATGGAGCAAGCGCAGTTCTGGAACGAAGCCCGCTTCACTGCCCTCGATCTGACGCTTGGCCGGGCGCCAGCGCCCACCATGAGCGAGTTGCTCGTGCGATCCGGGATGACGACCGCCGACTTGGCGTTCCTGCGCGAGAAGCGTGCGCACCGACAGCGATGGATCGGCGTGGATTACTATATCACCTCCGAGCAGCTCGTGCGGGCCGACGGGCAGAAGGCACGGTCGCCGAGTCGCGTTGGGCTCGCGGCACTCGCCCGGGAATATCATGCCCGCTATCGGCTACCCCTCTTCATCTCCGAGACGAGCCGTGCGGCATCGCACGCCACCGATTGGCTCTCGGAACAGTGGGGCGCGGCAGCGTGTCTTGCTGCCACGAGCCTATCCGTGCGAGGATTCTCCTGGTTCCCGTTAGGCGACGTGATCGATTGGCGGTATGCGCTCCGCGAGAAGCGCGGCGACGTCGATCCGATCGGGCTATACGACCTGGGGCGCGAACCCCACGCTGTCGCGGCCGCCTACGCGGCCCTGATCGCCGGCACGCGTTCCGGATCGGACGTCCGAAGCATCCGGGTGGCCTGATAGCGCCGCACGCGGCAGCACCAACGTGAACGTCGATCCTACCCCGAGCTCGGTGGTCACGGTCACGTCGCCGGCCATCCCTCGCGCGAGGTCCCGGCTGATCGCCAGGCCTAGGCCGACTCCCTCGTTAGGCCGGTTCAGTGCCCGGTGGCCCTGCACGAACGGCTCGAAGATGACCGGGAGCTGCTCCGGGTCGATCCCCGGGCCCGTGTCGGTCACATGGACGCGAACCGTCGCCCCGTCTCCGTCGCAGGCCAGCCGGACCGTTCCGCCCACGGGCGTGTACTTCACCGCGTTCGACAGAAGATTCACCACGACCTGGCGCACCTTGTCACCGTCGGCGGCGGCCACGATGTCGGGTCCGCAGGCGTCGTACGTGTAGGTGAGGCGGCGGGCGGCAATCTGCGGCGCCACCAGCGGCTCGAGCCCCGCGAGCGTGTCGTGCATCGGCACGTCCTGCACGACGTAGCGCAGCTGGCCCGCGTCGATCCGCGCAAAGTTGAGGACGTCGTTGATGAGCGTGAGCAGGTGCGCCTGACTGCGGGCGATCCGACTGAGCGCGTCGCGCTGCTGTTCCGTGACGGGACCATGAATTCCCATCTCGAGCAGCTGCGCGTACCCCGCGATCGCGTTGAGCGGCGTGCGCAGCTCGTGACTCATCATCGCCAGGAAGTCGCTCTTCGCACGATTGGCCGCCTCCGATTCCCCCCGCGCACGCTCCGCCTCCGCTCGGGCCAACTCGGCCTCCGTCATCGCTTGCTGCAGCCGACGATTCGCTCCAGCCAGCTCGTCTGCCACGTGCTGAGCGTCCGACGCCCGCTGCTCGAGCTCGCGTCGTGCTTCGCTCACCTGCCCGGCCATCTCGTGAAAGCGAGCTGTCAGTCGGCCAACCTCGTCGTTCCCCGCCACCGGTATCAGTCGCTCATAGGTTCCCATCGCGACCTGATCCGCCGCCGTCGTTAGGGCAATAATGGGCGTCGTGATGCGTCGCCCAATCGCCCACGACAGCGCAGCACCAGCCGCGAGCAGGAGCAGCGACCACCAGGCGAGGCGCTCCACCGTGGCCTTGAGCCGCGCGAGCAGCGTCTGCACCGGCGAGTCGATCACGATGAGCCACGGCGTCCCTACAATCGGTGCCTCTTCGACGATGAGCCGTCCCGTCCCCGGCCGCTCGTGCGTCACGCCGAGGGGGGTCACCTCACGATGCGTCGGCGCCTGGATCGCCACGCCGGGCGCGTAGTTCCACCCGGTCCCGTCGATGTTCCGCGAAAACAGCATGAGATCTTCGCGCGTCGTCTCCCGTAGGTTTCTCAGCGCGTTAGGCGCGCCGAGCAGCCAGCGCGCTTCCAGGACGTAGCCGAGTCGCCGGTTCTGAGCAACGACTGGCGCGACGATCCAGAACAGCATTCGATCGCCGACGCTCACGAGCTGGCTCACACGAACCGCGCCGGGATCGTCGTCGGAGCTCGTCGGGGCGACGGCCTCCGGGGCGATCACGTGGATCTCCGGAGGAATCGGCCTTCCGGCGGATGCGAGGACGCGCCTCGTCGTGTCGACCAGCAACACGGCGAGCGAATCACGCCCGCCGACGACGCGCGCGAGGAGCGCGGTCACGGCAGCGCTGTCCGTCTTCGGTCGTGACGGGCTCCTCCCGGCGGACTTCAGGAAGTCAACGATCTCGGGGCTGCGGGCCACGCTATCGAACGCCGCCTTGCGCTGGGCGATCGCGTCCGCGATCTCCGACGCGAGAAGACCGGACGCGTGCGTGAAGCGGTCGCGCACGATCATCTCTGAGCGCCGAGCCAGCGTGAAATAGGTAAATGCCAGAAACGCGGCGAGTCCCGCCGCGAGCACGGCGGTGATCAACAGCGGCAGCTTCCATTCGATGGAGAGTGCGCGCCGGACGCCCCGCGGCGTTTGCGGCTCGGACCTCGTTGGTGCGTTGCGCGAACTCATCGAACCTCGACAGACGGTTTCTCGACGCGAGCGGCTCGGGCGATTCCGAATGGCGATCCGTATGTCCCACCGCGGTCCCGCACACATATTGAACCAGACCGGTGCAGGCCGCGCCGGGAGTCACGGATTTCACTCGAGGGTCGGACGATGCACCCGACAATCAGCCGCTCGCTCGCCGTGATCATACTATCCGTGACGCCGGCCATCACCTTCGGGCAGTCAGCCGCGAAGCCGCCCGAGTCACAAGAGCCCATCCCGCGCGAGCTCGTCCTCGCGCTTCTGAATCTGGGTCCTGGAATAGGCGGCGCGGACATTCGGGTGGGGAAAGCGCCCGACGATGTCCCCTCCGACCTGCTGCCGCCTGGTCTCGAAATACTTGGGAGCACAACACAGTTCGAAAGCTCGGTGATCGTGCTGGCCGCGCGAGAGCAGCCGGATTCCGCTGTTTCGCGATACGAGGCGCATCTGCTCGGCGCCGGGTGGACCAAACCGCCAGCACCTCAGGCTCGACCGATGCGCGGCTTCGTCTCGGCAGACGTCGGGCAGGTCACGTACGACCGCCCGGACGTGGCGTGCCGGGGCGAGGAGTTCGTGACGTATTCCGGAACCTATCGCCGAAATGGCGGAAGCCTGGTAAAAGTCACGTACTCCCGCGGTAATCGATATTCGATGTGCAAAGCTCGACAGGACGTAACGACTTACAAGTCTCCGTACGACGAGGCACCGGTTCCGCTGCTCCGCGCGCCAGCTGGCTCGATCACCACCGACGGCGGCAACATGAGCGCGTCGAGCAACAACTCGTTCTCGCTGTCCACACGCCTCACCACACGGCTCACGCCTGGCGAGCTGGTCGACCACTACGACAAGCAGATGCGCGAACAGGGTTGGGCATCGGTCGGGGATGGATCGCTGAAAATTCTCGCAGCACGCACCTACCGGAAGAACGACGATCAGGGCCGGCCGTGGACTGGAACGCTTTTCTCAATCGCGATTCCGGACAGCTCTCAACAGGATGTCACGCTCAAGGTCACCCGGTCGCAAACGTCAGGGGCAAAATAAGTTGAGGGTCATGGTCTGACCTTTCGCGGCTGAAACGGGTATAGTCAGACCGACGTACGGGCTGAACACCCTTCGTGTCTGTAGCCTGCTCTCGGAACGCAGGTCGTTCATCTACGAGGCTCACGCCGATGCAGGAACGCACTCCAACTCCAGACGTTGCTCCCGCCATTGCACAAGCACCGCCTGGCCAGGTGATCGTCCAGATCCCGGGCGCTCCGGGAGCGAGCGCGGCCGCCACCTACGAGGCGCTCAAGGCACAGCGGACCGAGCTCGGCAACCAGCTCGAGAATCTCGAGGACAAGCGTCGAGACTTGTCGCAGCGCCTCGAGGAGCCGATGGTGGGTGGCGCAGATCGGAAGGGGCTGGAACAGCGCATCACCGAGATCGACGGGCGAATCTCTTCGATCGACAAGGCGATTGCGGAAAGTGAAGCGCAGATCGCACGCGCGGCGGGAGTGCCAGGTGCTGTCGTGCCGCCCAAGCCGGAGCCGCGTAACGGCCCGCCCGAAGAAGCGTTCGTGCTCGGCGGCATGTTCATCTTCGTGGTGCTTCTGCCCTTGAGCATCGCCATGGCACGTCGGATCTGGCGGCGGGGCGTAGCCACGATCACGAGCCTGCCGGCTGAGCTTACGGAGCGCCTGACGCGGCTCGAGCAGGGTATGGACGCGGTCGCCGTCGAAGTCGAGCGGATCGGCGAAGGCCAGCGCTACATGGCGCGCCTGTTCGGCGAGGACGGATCCCTCCGGGCAATCGGCGCCGGGGCAGCCGAGCCGGTCGAGTTGAAGGCGCGAGACGCCGAAGGACACTATCGACGTTAGGAGTTATTTCCGACCGCCCGGCCTGATTGCTGCCTTTTCCGACTGGGCAGCAACCAACCGGGAGGCGGAACGTGGCGACGCGCGCAAAGAAACGAGGGACCCTCTGGCAGCCCATCAGCCGTGGTCGCCGATCGATACGACCGAAGTCCCCACTGGCCGCGTCCGCGCTCAGGTGCCGTCGCAAGTTCCTGCGATTCTTCCCGGACGGCTTCGCCGACGAGACCTACATCGACTGGGAGCGCGCCTACAAATGCGAGGCTCACGAGCGCTGGATGGCCGCGCTCGCGCCCGCCGCCTTTCGCACGCTGCTGCGGCAGCGCCAGTTCGCGCAAATCGCGTCGCATGCGGTAACCATCGAGTCGCGGACGAACCTGTTGTTCTCGTTCGAGAAGATGGCGCTTCGCGACGCCGTGAAGCCGCCCGACGGCGCGCAGGCGTTCGCCGAGGGGCTTTATGAGTTCCTCCACGGGCGCGCGAGCGAGGAACGGCGCTTCGAGCGGTGGTGCGAGACGGTAGCAGCGCTGCCCCGCCGTCAGACGCGGGTGCTGACGTGGCCGATCGTCACGGTGTTCGGCTTCGTGGCACATCCCGATCGACACGTGTTCCTCAAGCCTAACGTCACGCGCGTGGCGGCGCGCGAGTACGACTTCGACTTCCAATACGCCTCGCGACCGAACTGGTCGACGTACGCGAGCCTGCTCGACTTCGCCGCGCGGGTCGTGAGAGATCAACGCGACCTGGGACCGCGGGACATGATCGATGCGCAGTCGTTCATCTGGGTGCAGGGGTCGGACGAATACGAGGAGTAACAGGCGGCAGGCG
>Ga0070684_100002769_pt1 | contig 12977 bp, 13 predicted proteins | sample KBSC723LmetaG_FD_65653 | JGI IMG/M metagenome (GOLD analysis project Ga0070684, IMG submission 65653) | Corn rhizosphere microbial communities from Kellogg Biological Station, Michigan, USA - KBS C7.2-3L metaG | ecosystem: Host-associated > Plants > Roots > Rhizosphere ...
TCATCGACACGCACAGCCATCTGTGCGGCAACAACCGGGGTGACGCCCTCGACCGGCTGCCCGGCCTGAGCATCGATGAGCTCGACCGGACCGTCGAGGCTGCGCTCGCTACGCAACTCGCCGCCGGCGTGACCGCCGTACGGGACCTCGGCGACCACGAGTGGCACGTCGTCGACCGGCACCGCAACGGGCCCCAGGGCCCAACCGTCGTCGCCGCCGGCCCACCGATCACCAGCCCCGGCGGCCACTGCGCGTCCATGGGCGGCGAAGCGGCCGGCGTCGACGGGCTCCGCCGGGCCGTCCGCGAGCGCGCCGACCGCGGTGCCAACCTGGTCAAAATCATGACCAGCGGCGGGGTGATGACCCCGGGCACCGACATCCGCGCCTGCCAGTTCAGCCTCGAGGAGCTACGGGCCGCCGTCGACGAGGCGCACCGCCTGGGCCTGCCGGTCACGGCGCACGCCCACGCGCTCGCCGCCGTCGAGCAGTGCGTCGCCGCCGGCGTCGACGGCATCGAGCACTGCAGCTGCCTGACCGAGCAAGGCATGCGCACGCCGCCACCGCTGGCCGCGGCGATCGCTCACGCCGGCATCGCGGTCTGCCCGACGCTGGGCCACGACCTGGACGCCCTCGCCACCCTGCCCCCGGCGTTGATGGCCCTGGCCGAACGCAGCGGCGTCACCCTCGAGCGGCGGCTGGCCCAGATCGGTGAGCTGCATGCGGCCGGCGTGTCCTTCATCAGCGGCGTCGACTCCGGCATCAACCCGGTCAAGCGTCACGGCCTGCTCCCCTCGGCCATCGTCGAGCTCGTCACCGCCGGCGTGCCACCGACCACCGCCCTCGCCTCCGCCACCAGCCACGCCGCGCGCGCCTGCGGGCTCGCTGACCGCACCGGACGCCTCCGGCCCGGGCTCGACGCCGACCTGGTGTTCGTCGCCGGCGACCCGACCACCGACATCACCGCCATCCACGAGACCCGCCTGGTCGTCTCCCGCGGCCAGCGGGTCGTGGTCCCGGCAGCTGGGGACATCGCCGCGCGGCACGTCGCCTGACGCAGCATGCGTGGTGGTCCGGCGTCGGCCGTCGAGTGTGGACGGTCGAATGTCCGGTCGGTATGGCCCGCACCCCGCAGTGCCGCGCGGCGGCGGCCGGGCCGTATTCACCGATCAGCAGGGCTGTGGTTGTGGCGGCGCGGCGTGCGGGGCGGTGCTGGTCGTGGTGTCGTGGCCGCTGCGGGGTAGGCAGACGGTGAACTGTGAACCGTGTCCGAGTTCGGATTGCAGTTCGATGTGGCCGCCGTGGGCCTCGATGAGGCGGCGGGTGAGGGTTAGGCCCAGGCCGGTGCCGGCGTGGCGGGCGTTGGGGTCGCCGACCTGGGCGAACTCGTCGAAGACCTTGCTGTGGTCTTCGGCGGCGATGCCGACTCCAGTGTCTTTGACGGTGATGCGGATGTCGGTGTCGGTCTGTTGCGCGCTGAGGTGGATGCTGCCGCCGTCTGGTGTGAACTTGATCGCGTTGGACAGCAGGTTGTCCAGGATCTGCCGGAGCCGGATCCGATCAGCGGTGACGGTGAGCGCCGGCACGTCGGTGGTGATCTGCAGCCCCTTGCGGTCGGACACCGCCCGCAGCGTGGTGATCACGTCGGTGGTGGTCGCCGCCAGCGGCAGCGGCTCGGGTTTCAGGTCGATGCGTCCCGCCTCGACCTTCGCCAGGTCGAGGATGTCGTTGACCAGGTCGAGCAGGTGCCGGCCGCTGCCGCGGATGTGCCGCACAAACTCCACGGGAACCGTCGTTTCGGCTGTCGGGTCGTCCCCGGGCAGGTCCATCAGTTCGCTGAAGCCGAGGATGGCGTTGAGTGGGGTGCGTAGCTCGTGGCTCATGTTGGCCAGGAAGTCACTTTTGGCCTTGCCAGCCATGGACAAGGCGTCGACGGACGCGGCGAGGTCGTTGTTGAGTCGTTCCTGCTCGGCGAGCAGCGCACCGCGTTCGGCGATCATGCCGGCCTGCGCGCCCAGTTGCCCGAGCAGCGCGACGTCATCGCCGGAGAACAGGCGACGGTGCGTGTTGAGCACCACCAGCGCGCCGTATCCGCCGGAGCGCAGCCCGAGCGGCACCGCCCGGACGTACCGGCCGCCGACGCGCTGCGCGAAGTCCGCCGCCAGCTCGGGCAGGTCCGGGCCGTGTCGGGCGGTGATGGGTTGGGTTGCGGTGAGCAACGCCTGCACGGCCTGGCTGGGGTAAGCAATGTCGGGATTGGCCGGGGTTCGGGCGGCGGCGACCTCACACACCCCCTCGACCGGATCGCCGAGCAGGACGATCGCGGCGTCGGAGGCGGTTACCCGGCACACGCTGTCGGCGTAGCGCTGCCAGATCCGCTCCGGCGGCTCCCCAGCCGGCGCCTGCAGCATGCTGCTCAGCACCGTGTAGGCCGCGGACGTCGACCACGGTGTGCGCAGCCAGCCCGGCGGCACGAACGCCACCAAATACCCGAGCCCGGAGGCGAGCGCCACCACCAGCGCCACGTCGGCGGCCAGCGCCGCGGTACCCGCTCCAGCGGCGCCAGCCCCGGCGATCAGGATCGCCATCCCGAACGCCGCCGTGCCGGCGGCGGCAGCCATCAGCCGAACCCTTGGTGAACCCGATCGGCGCCGCCCTTCCCGATACAAGAACACCGCCGCTACCAGCTCCACCACGACAAACACCGCCACCGCCGCCAACACCAGCGCCGGCGGCATCACCCGGCCCGAAGCAAACGGCAGCGCGGTCACCAGGAACCCGGCCAGCGCCGCGACTCGCAGCGGCCGCGCCACCGGCCGCAACTGCGCCGTCAGCCGCAGCGTCAGGTACGGCTGGGCCAGCAGCAGCACCGTCGACACCCCCGCCAGCCAGGCCGGCGGAGGGCCAAGCGTGCGCCGCCACACCTCCAACCCGAAGACCATCGCCATAGCGGTGAACACAAACATGACGTCGCGCTGCAACGGATCCCGCCGGCGCAGATACGTCACCAGCCCATGAACGAACAGCAGCGCAAACGCAACCTCCACCACCAGCGTCGCCATGTCGCGCATCGCATGCCCCCCGCCGGCCAACCCAGCTCGAAGCCAGTATCCCCCCGGCAAACCCGCCCACGGCACAACTTCGCGAACCCGCCCGATCTCGATTGAAAGCGGTGGGTGAAGATGGCGTCGAAGACGACCTTCCCACTGGTGTAGGTGCCTTTCCTCCAGGCGAAAGCGGCCTACGGAGGCGACCGCAGCCAAGAATCGCCCTGAGCGATGGTACCGATCGGAAATCATCGCTTTTATCGATGGCACTGGCCTGCCTAGCCTGGGCTCATGACGCCTTCCCTGAGTTGCCTGCAGTCGGCGCTCTGGCTGCCGCTCTTCGACGACCTGGCCGACCCGGCCACGGTGGCGCGGCTGGCCGCCGAGGCCGAGGAGGCCGGCTGGCACGGCCTCTTCGTATGGGACAGGTTGAGCTGGCCCGCACCGGTATCGGCGGTGGCCGATCCGTGGATCACCTTGGCCGCGGTCGCCACCGCCACCGAGCGGCTGCGGTTCGGTCCGATGGTCACGCCGCTCCCCCGCCGCCGGCCGGTCAAGCTTGCCCGCGAAACCGCGACGCTCGACCGGCTCGGCAACGGCCGGCTCACCCTCGGCGTCGGGCTTGGCACCGACACGTTCGGCCGCGAGCTGGCTCGGACCGGCGAGCAGATCGACGACCGGGTCCGCGGCGGCATGCTCGACGAGGCGCTCGAGGTCCTCACCGCGGCCTGGTCCGGCGAGCCGGTGCACCACCACGGCGCGCACTACACCGTCGACGGCATCCGCTTTCTCCCGCGGCCGGTGCAGCAGCCGAGGATTCCCGTGTGGATCGCCGGCTATCCGGGACGGGCCAGGCCCTTGCGCCGGGCCGCACGGTTTGACGGGTTCTTCCCGGTCGACATCGAACACCCCGACCAGCTCGCCGAGATCGTCGCCGCGCTCCCGTCGACCGCGGGGTACGACGTCGCCGTCGGGCTGCCGCCGGGCACCGATCCGGCCCGCTACGCCACGGCGGGCGCCACCTGGTGGATGGTCGAGTTCGCACCGGGAGACGTCTCGCTGGATCTGATACGCGGCGTGCTGCGCGACGGCCCGTCATGACCGCGGCAACGCAGGTCAAGCCGGCACGTTCCTTGGCCATGCTGGTCCTCGGTTCCGCCCTCATGCAGGCGGCCGTCGTCCTCTCGAGCACCGCCAGCACACTGCTGTTCGCCGCGGACTTCGGCGATCGGTGGGGCGGCTTGCCCAGTACCGCTGCGGTGTCCGGCGTCGTGGTCGGCTCGGTCGGCCTCACGCGGCTGATGGGGCGCGCGGGCCGCCGGCCCGGTTTGGTCGCCGCCTACGCGGTCGCCGCCGCCGGGGCCGGATGCGCCCTCGCCGGCGTGCTCGTCCAGCCGTTGCTCGTCGTCGCCGGGCTGTTTCTGCTCGGCTTCGGCAACGCCGGTTCGCAGCTGGCCCGCTATGCGGGCGCCGAGCTGTACCCGGCGTCCCGCCAGGGCTTTGCGCTCGGCGCCGTGGTGTGGGCGGGCACCATCGGCGCGGTCGGCGGGTCTGCGTTGCTGGCCCCGGCCGGCGGCGCGGCCGGCCGCGTCGGGCTGCCCGCGCTCGCCGGAGCGTTTCTGCTGGCCATCGCCGCGACTGGGATGGCGAGCCTGGTCACGACCGGCGTACACCGCGCGGCGCTACCTCATCGCCGCCAACCCCTGCCGCCCTCGACACCCACGACGAGGGTCGCGCTGGTGGCGATGGTCGTGTCCCAGGTGGTGATGGTGGCCATCATGATCGCCGCACCATTGCACATGCATCATCACGGGTACGGGCTGGGCGCGGTCGGCCTCGCGATCAGCGTGCACACGCTCGGGATGTATGCCCTCGCACCGCTGAGCGGCTACCTCTGCGACCGGTTCGGCAGCGATCGCCTGCTCGTCGCCGGCCTGGCGCTGCTGGGGGCGACCGCACTCGCGATCGTCATGGCCGCACAACTCACCGGGCCGGCGTTGCTGGTCGTGCTCTTCACGCTCGGGTACGGCTGGAACCTGTCCATCGTCGGCGGTAGTGCACTGCTGGTGCGCGACGTCCGTACGCAGGGCACGGTCGAGGCCTGGGTGTGGGGCGGCTCCGCGGTCGGGGCCTTCTCGTCCACCCAGCTCTTCGCCGTTGGCGGCTACCGGTTCCTTGCGGCGGCGTCGGTGGCGGTGGCGGTCGTCGCTCTGGCTTACGTCGTACGAGCTCGCGGTTAGGCTGGTCGTCGTGCTTGATCTGGAACTGCGGCATCTCATGGCGCTGGTCGCTGTGGTGGACGAGGGCTCCTTCGGGCGCGCTGCCGCCCGGCTCGGATACACCCAGTCGACGGTGAGCCAGCAGATCGCGGCGCTGGAAAAGGCGGTCGGCGACGCGGTGTTCGACCGGCCGGGCGGTCCACGACCGGTGCGGCTCACGCCTCTCGGCCAGTTGGTGCTGGCGCACGGTCGCGAAGTGCTGGCCAACGCCGCGACGATGGCCGACGCCATCGAACGGTTCAAGGCCGGCGATGGCCGCATTGACATTGGTACGTTCCAGAGCCTGTCGAACGTGATTCTGCCGCTGGTCGTTCGCCGGCTGCGGGACGAACACCCCGACTGCGACATCCGGCTGGTTGAGGAGGAGTCCGACCCGCCGCACGTCGGCGAGCTGGACCTGCTGTTCTGCGACGTCCGCCCGGACGGCGACCTCGAGCATCGCAAGCTGCTCGACGATCCGTACGTCCTGGTGGCCGTCCCGGGCGCCTTCCCCGAGGGCCCGGTTCGACTGTCCAAACTCGACGGTGTGCCGATGGTGGCGTTCACCGCGATCTGCGATCAGCCCCGAGTCGAACAGGAACTGGCCCGCCGCGGTGTGCGGCCGCACATCGTGTGCCGCACCGCGGGCAACGAAGCCGTGCTGTCGATGGTGCGGGCCGGCCTGGGCTCGGCGGTGATGCCGCGCCTGGCCGTCCGGTCCGACCCGTCACTGCACATCCACGAACTGCGGCCCCAACTTTCACCGCGCGAGATCTTCCTTGTGTGGCGGGCCGGCCGAACGCATTCTCCACTCGCGGCCCGGACGATCGAGATCGCTACCGACGTCGCCGCTGGTTTCTGAGGATCGCCGGTACAAGCGTGTCCCAGTCGGCTCGATCGATACCGTGTCCCGCGTCGGTCAAGGTCAGCAGCTGAGCCCCGGGGATCGCCTCGGCCAAAGCCTCACCATGCGGGAGCGGGAACATCGGGTCGGCGGTCCCGTGTACCACCAATGTGGGAACGGCAATCGAGGACAGCGGCTCGCGTGGCTGCTCGTCGTGCGCCATGATGTCGTGGTTCTGCAGGGCGGCGACGTTGTTGGCGCGCTCGATGTCGCGCCGCACCAGATGGCGGATCGCCCGTTCGTCGAATGGCCGGCGCCCACCGGCGAGCATGCGCGCGTAGCCGACCTGGTACTCGAGAATCGACGTCCGATCCGACCAGTCAACGTCGGCGATCTTGAAGTCCCCTGTCGGCGGCGGGAGCGTGCGCTGAACGGGCACTGCCGGCGAGGTGCTGATGAGGACCAGGGACCGTACGCGATCGGGATAGTCGAGGGCGAGCGACTGCGCGATGGCCCCTCCTGCGGACACACCGACGACGTGCGCGGCCGCGATGCCGTGCGCGTCGAGGACGCCGGCCGCATCCTTGACCAGGTCCGCACCGGTGTACTCCGGATGCCCCGGCGGGCAGGTGATGGAGCGTCCGGTGTCCCGATGGTCGTAGCGGATCACGTAGCGACCGCCGTCGGCGAGTTGGCGGCACAGGTCCTCGTCCCACCAGAGCATGGAGGCGCCGAGGCCGTGGATCAGCAGAAGGGGCGGATCGCGCGGGATGCCGAATGTCTCCGCACACAGCTCGACGCCGTTGATCTCAATCATTTGTTCGCTCATGACGTCGAGGCTAGTTCCCGAGCATCATCGCTAAAAGCGATAGTTTCCGATCGTTTCCATCATTCGAGGCGATACTTATCGACAAGGCTCACGACGCCGCCGGCGGTGTAGTACCGGCCCCGGAACGTATAGCCTGGTGTTGTGATCACCACCTGCACGCACCTGGGCACGATCCAGGTCACTGAGGCACCGGACGAGATCGCCGGCTGCGAGGACTGCCTCGCGACCGGCGGTCGCTGGGTCCACCTGCGCATGTGCCAGTCGTGCGGCCGGATCGGCTGCTGCGACAGCTCGCCGAACAAACACGCGTCCGCCCACGCCCGCCAGACCGAGCACCCGATCGCCCGTTCGGCCGAGCCCGGCGAGCGGTGGAGCTGGTGCTACGTGGATGACGTCATGTTCGTGGCGGAGGCCTGATGCAGTACCGCACGTTGGGCGGCACCGGCACCGTCGTCTCGGCGCAGTGCCTGGGCGCGATGACGTTCGGCAACGAGAGCCGCGAGGAGGTGGCACACGCGCAGCTCGACCGGTTCGTCGAGGCGGGCGGGAACCTCGTCGACACCGCCAACGTGTACTCGCGCGGCGTCTCCGAGGAGATCATCGGGCGGTGGCAGAAGGCCCGGCCCGGACTCCGAGACCAGCTGGTGATCGCGACCAAGGGTCGCTTCCCGATGGGCGACGGGCCCAACGACGCCGGGCTGACCCGCACCAACCTGTCCCGCGCGCTGGACGCGAGCCTGCGCCGCCTCCAGGTCGACGCGATCGACCTCTACCAGGCGCACGCGTGGGACCCGTTGACGCCGATCGAGGAGACGCTCGGCTTCTTCGACGACGCGGTCCGGGCCGGCAAGATCCGATACGCGGGGGTCAGCAACTTCCTCGGCTGGCAACTGCAGAAGGCGGCGCTGCTCACGCAGTTCCGGGGGCTGGCCCCGATCGTGACGCTGCAGCCCCAATACAACCTGCTCGTGCGTGACATCGAGTTTGAGCTGGTCGACGTGTGCCGCAACGAACGGATCGGCATCCTGCCGTGGTCGCCGCTGGCCGGCGGTTGGCTGTCCGGCAAGTACGCGCGGGATCACGCCCCGGCCGGGGCGACCCGCCTCGGTGAGGATCCCAAGCGGGGCATGGAGGCCTACGCCCCGCGCAACGCGCAGGAACGCACCTGGCAGGTCATCGACGCGGTCCGCCAGGTCGCCGAGGGACGCGGGGTGTCCATGGCGCAGGTCGCCCTGGCCTGGGTCGCCGACCGTCCGGCGGTCACCTCGGTCATCCTCGGCGCGCGCACCGTCGAGCAGCTCGACGACAACCTCGGCGCCGCCGACCTGCACCTGTCGGACGAGGAGACAGCGCAGCTGACCGCGGTGAGCGCGGCGATCGTGGCCGACTACCCCTACGGCGCGCCCGGCGTTGACCAGCGCTCCCGAACACTCGAGAACTGAACACATCGGCCGCCTGCGGCGAAGTAAGAGTGTGACACTGACGCGAACGCAAGCGGACACCGACGCCGACCTCATCGAGCAGGCGAAACGAGCGCCCGAGCGGTTCACGGCGGTCTTCGACCGGCACTACCGACATATTTACGCGTACGCGGCGCGCCGGCTCGGGCCGGACCTCGCCGAGGACGTGGCGTCGGAGACGTTCCTGATCGCGTTCGACCGGCGCAACCGCTATGACCGGTCGCACGCCGACGCGCGGCCGTGGCTCTTCGGCATCGCGTCGAACCTGATCGCTCGACACGCCCGCGCGGAGACGCGCCGGTACCAGGCTCTCGCCCGTACACCTGCGGCAAACGTCGTCGATGGCGACGCTGACGCGATCGCCGGACGGCTCGATGCCCGGGCCGTGCGCGGACGGCTGGCAGCGGCGCTCGAGGAGTTGTCGGAGCCGGTGCGCAGCGTGCTGCTGCTGGTCGCCTGGGCCGGGCTCAGTCAGGCCGAGGTCGCGACCGCACTGCGCATTCCGCCGGGCACGGCCCGATCCCGCCTGCACAAGGCACGACAGGAGATGCGACGAGCACTCGGCACGGCCGATCGACTCGAGGGAGACGAATGATGGACGAGATCACCATGCTGCGAGAGGCGTTCGGCCCCGACGCCGCGCCGAGCGTGACGGCCGAGACGCGGGCCCGCACGGCCCTCGTCGAGCGGATGCGGCCGCGCCGGCCCGGCCGCCACCGGAAAACGGCGGTCGCGTTGGCCGCAGCGGCCGCCATCGCCGTCACCGCCACCGTCACGGTCCGGAGCCTCGGACACGAGCACCCATCGGCGCAACGGGTGACCGCGAACGTCCTTCCGTTCGCCCATCCGGCCAACGTCGCCCAGTATTTCGAGAACGCCGCGTGGACGGCCGAACGCCGCCGGTGGGTCGACCCGCGCCCGGAGCAGTTCATGTACACGGAGACCGTGGAACTGCGCAACCAGCGCAGCTACGAGAACAACAACCCCAACGGCGCGCTCGTACCCGGGAAAACCGAGAACCGCCGGGTCCAGCAGTGGAACCGGGTCGACGGCCAGGTCCAGGCGGAGATCCGGGGCGGCAAACTCGAGGTCGTCCAGCGCGGCGGCAACGTCACCTGGGACCGGTTGAAGTGGGCCGACATCAGCGCGCTCACGACGCCGGAGAAGGTCGCCAACTGGGTGGACCACCCCGATGCCGCCTTCAGCGTCGAGCTCACCGCGATGATCGGCCAGTACGTGCTGCCACCCAAGGTGCAGGCCGCGATCTTCCGCTACCTCGCCCAGCAGCCGGACATGCGGCTCAACCCCGACGCGGTCAACATCGACGGCCGGCCGGCGATCGGGCTCGGCCGGGTCCTCGAGGGGTACCTGGCCCAGGAGTTGCTGTTCGACCAGCGGACGTACGCCCTCATCGGCGAGCGCGTCGTTGCCATCGCCGATCATGTGACCCACGGCGACGACGCCGACCTGGTCTCCCACAAGGGCGACGTGTACCGGCAGGTGCTCTACACCAAGATGATCATCGTCGACCGGCCCGGCGACACTCAGTAGACCCGTAAAAATCAATCGGCTCCGATGTCTTGCGCGCCGGGCCATAGTACGCCACCGACGACGGCGAGTCGTCGACCGTGAACATCTGCAAGCAGGGGTCGGCGTTCTTCTGGACGGCCGACATGGACGTCGACTGCGACGGGGTGCGCACGTCGAAGTGCAACGAGGACACCGACCCCTGGTACCAGGACCAGACGTCGTTCGAGACGTCGAAGGGCCGGCCGTTCCAGGCGGACAGCACGCACTACTTCGTAATCCCGCTGCCCAGCTCGCGCTTCAACTACGAGAGCAACGGCATCAAGCCGGGCAGCGTGGCGGCGATCATCTACAAGAACAAGGTCGTCTACGCCGTCTTCGCCGACGAGGGACCGAACAACATCATCGGCGAGGCGTCCTATGCGACCGCGAAGGCGCTCGGCATCAATCCCGACCCGGAGAACGGCGGCACCGACTCCGGCGTCACGTACATCGTGTTCCCCGGCAAGGTGCCGAGCCCGATCGAGTCCAACAGCGCGATCGACAGCAAGGGCATCTCAGCGGCCAACGCCTTGGTAAACAGCTAGCAACTCCGATTCGCGGTCGGGCGCCAGTTGCCCGGCCGCGTCGGGCTCCCCGAGGACATCATGAATGGACTGGGCCAGCGGCCGCAGGTGCAGCCCGGCCTTGAGCGCGGCGGCCGGATCGGCGGTGTTGATGGCCGCGTCGGCCTCAACACCTGCGTACCAGAGGGGAAGCGTCACGCCGTCCTCGCCCGCGTCGAGCAGGAACTGCGGGTCGACCCACGTCAACGTCGTGCCGGGCGGGGCGACCTCGGCGGCGATGGCCTCCAGCATCTCGGCGAACGTCAGGCGCGGGACAGCGGTGTGGAACGTGCCACCGGTCGGGATGAGCGTGAACGCCGCCAGATCCCGCGCGTCGACCACCTGGATCGCCCGGTCCGGATATCCGGGAGCGAGCACCTCGCCCCCGCGGGCCAGGCGCTTCACCCAGTAGGTAAACCGGCCGGTGTGGTCGTGCGGTCCGACGACGTACGTCGGCCGCACGACGAGCGTGTCCGGCCCGAAGAGCCGGATCGCCGCCTGCTCGCAGAGGACCTTGAGCGCGCCGTAGGTCTCGTCGGTCACCGTGGCCGGCACCGGGCCGGGTGGCAGCGTCATGAGCGGCGACGACTCGTCGAACCCGGGCGCCGCCGGTGCCTGATACACGCTGGTACTGGAGATGAACACGTAACGCCCGACACGCTCACCGAGGACGGCACCGAGCGCCTCGACCTGGGCCGGCAAGTAGGCACTGACGTCGATGACGAGGTCCCAGGAAGTGCCCCGCAGCGGACCGAGGTCCCCATTGCGGTCCAGCCGCAAGTGCGTAGCGGACGGGAACAGATCGGCCCCGGAAACGCCGCGGTGCAGCAGCGTCACCTCGTGACCGGCGCCCAGCGCGGCCAACGCGATGTGCCGGCCGACGAAGCGGGTACCACCCATGATCAAGGTGCGCATGCCGAGTCCTCCTGAGAGGTTGCCACTATATATGCCGCCCGCGGCTAGGAAGCGTCGTCCGGGAGCACGGTCATCCCGGCCGGGCCGACGATGCGCTGCAGAGCGGCGACGTGCCCGGCGAACGCGCGGCGGCCGTAGCCACTGAGCGACGCCGACGTCCGCGGGCGCTTGCCGACGAAGCCCTTGCGGATCTCCACGTAGCCGGCCTCTTCCAGGGCGGACAGCTGCTTGGACAGGGCCGAGTCGGACAGCCCGAGCGTGTCGCGGATGAACGTGAAGTCGGCCCAGTCGGCGGTGGCCAGGAGGGCCACAATGGACAGTCGCGTCGGCGCGTGGATCAGCTCGTCGAAGCGCGGCTCGGCGCCGTTCACGGTGGGCACGACCGGCCGCGTCTCGCCGCTCACCGGGGCCCCTGCGGCGAACGCGCGGCCCGCTCGGCCATGATGCGCCGGAGGCGTCGCATGAGCAGCGGGCCGCCGACGATGAGCACGAGCCCGGTGGCCGCGTTGCCGGCCGTTGCCGGCCAGTCGAAGCCGGCGAGCGCGAGACCGAAGCCCGTGCCCAACCCCACGATCACCGCCACCAGCACGAAGCCGGCGATCGCCAGCGCCCCGGGGCGGCCCAGGTAGTAGCCGCGGACCTGGGCCCGGGACTTCAGCACGACCCCGAGGACGGTGGCGGCGAGCCCGATCGCGAACACCGGCACGACGATCGCGATCAGCGCCGGCCGGCGCGACTCGATGCCGGCCGTGAACGTCACCATGAGGCCGGCGGTCGCGGCCCAGAACCAGGCGGGAATGGGCGTCGCGGCGACGACCTGCCGCTGGCGGCTACGGATCTCATCGAGAGCCCGCTGGGCCTCCGCGGGCTGCACGTACTCGGTCATCGCGTCCTCCTGTGCCCGACTCGAAAGTACTTTCCTTGTTGGAAAGTAAAGCATGTACTTTCCTAGTCGGCAAGTACTTTCCTGTCGAACCGGCTGTCGGCTAGGACGCCGATCGTTGGGCACGCCGGCGACGGTCAGCTCACGAGGAGGCCTTCTTTCGCAGCCAGCGCCACCACCGCCGCGGCGCGGTCGGCGTCCGCCATGCCGATCGGGTCGCCGGTGATGTAGAGGCGGGCGTAATAGGGCGCGCCGACCAGCCGGATCACCTCGGCCGCGTCGGTGCCGGCCGGGACCTCGCCCCGGTCGACCGCGCGCTGCACGATGACCGCCGCGTTCTCGATGCGTGAGGTGAAGAACGTCGTCAGCGTGTCCCGCGCCGACGGGTTGTGCACGGCCTCGCTGACGACGATGTCGATGATGGCCCGGTTGACCGGGTTCAGCAGCAACGCGACGCTGCTGCGCGCCAGCTCCCGCAGATCGCCCTCGATCGAGCCGGTGTCGGCGACCGGGATCTGCGTGCTCGCCGCGTCGGCGAACATGTCGACGACGAGCTGGCTGACGTTGCCCCAACGCCGGTACACAGTGGTCTTCGCCACTCCGGCCCGCTTG
>Ga0070684_100002771_pt1 | contig 12976 bp, 11 predicted proteins | sample KBSC723LmetaG_FD_65653 | JGI IMG/M metagenome (GOLD analysis project Ga0070684, IMG submission 65653) | Corn rhizosphere microbial communities from Kellogg Biological Station, Michigan, USA - KBS C7.2-3L metaG | ecosystem: Host-associated > Plants > Roots > Rhizosphere ...
ACGGACGCGCACCAGACCAGCCTGTCGTCGGTCGAGACGGACGACGTCGCGGTGCTGTTCCGCCACCTGGACGGCTTCTTCCTCTACGGCTTCTTCCTGTCGTTCGAGGACGAGGACATGCTGCCGTACTTCGACCCGCGCGTGCGCGACACGTCGAAGCGCGACTACGACTGGCTGGACAAGCTGTGGCGGCGCAGCCTGGTGCTGCACAAGGCCGACCGGAACATCGCCAAGCTGTTCTCGCTCGCGGTGCGGCTGCCCCAGTTCATGGCGCGCTTCCCCGAGGCGCAGATCCTGTACATGGCGCGCGATCCGCTGTCGATCATTCCCAGCGCGATGAGCCTGGTCGTCGGCGTGCTCGATCGCGGGTTCGGCTTCTGGTCGCTGCCCGAGACGACGCGCAAGCGCTGGTTGGACCGCATGTACAAGGCGTGGATCCTGCTGCTGCAGAAGTTCCACGAGGACTGGACGGGCGGCCTCATCGACAAGAAGCGCGTCTACATCGTTCGCTACGACCGGATGATGGCGGACTTCGAGACGGTGATGGAAGAGATGTGCGCGTTCCTCGGCCACGAGATGACGCCGGCCCTGCGCGCCACCGTCGCCAAGCGCGGCGAGAAGCAGCGCAAGTACGAGTCCGAGCACAAGTACGACCTGGAGAAGTTCGGGCTCACCGAGGAGCAGGTCCGCCGCGACTGCAAGTTCTTCTACGACGAGTTCCTGCCGCCGCTGCAGCAGATCCGCAAGGTCGGAACGTAGCGCGCGAGGGCGCGCGGGCCCGGACCCCTCACCCTAACCCTCTCCCCGCTGCGCGGGGCGAGGGGACAAGAGTCGGGGCGAGGGGACCAGAGGCGCGGGGCGAGGGGACCAGAGGCGCGGGGCGAGGGGACCAGAGCGGATCGGTCTCCCTCTTACTCCCTCTCCCGCTTGCGGGAGAGGGTCGGCGTGAGGGCAAGCCTTGCGAGCGGCGCTCGGCGCCTACCGCGGCGGCGGGCCGTACAGCGACTCGCGGAACTCGGTGTAGCCGAGGGCCGTCGTCTTGAACGTCGCGACGACCTGCATGCTCGTCGTCAGCTCGGTGAGCTGCCCGGACGTCGACCCGGTCACCAGGACGTTGCCGTTCGGCAGGCCCTGGACGTCGCCCAGCACCATGCTGTTCACGTTGCTGCCCGTGTACGTGAACGTGCTGGTCGCCGTCATGTTGGACGTGTTCAGCTTGAAGCCACGGATCGTGGTGTTGTTGCCGGTGCCGTTGTTGAACAGGTAGAACGTCCCGTCGGGCAGCAGGTGGTGGCCGTGATTGACCGACCAGGTTCCGGCGCCGCTGAAGTTCTTGCTCGCGTCCTTCGGGTTCGTGCCGCCCAGCTGCCAGATCAGCACTCCGGCCCGCGACACCTTCACGTAGAGGTTCGGGTTGCGATCCCCCAGCGTGTACGTGTTGTCGGACGGATAGTAGTGGATCGAGTTCGTGTGGAACGTGTTCGAGTTGTAGACGGTGTTGATGTTGGGAATGACGGTCTTCACGTTGCCGCTGTCGTCACGCTCGACGAGAGAGCAGGGTGCGTCGATGCCGGTCGAGTTCCACAGAACCGTGGCAAAGCCGCCCGGGATCGCCGTCATGTCGTGATGCGACTTCGTCATGCCCGACGCGGTCGTCGCGCCGCTGCCGTCCATGTTGACGATGTTGACCTTGCCCGAGTCGTTGTTCTGGACGTTGAGCGCCATCATGTACATTTTGCTGCCGTCCCAGCTCATCTGGATGCGGCTGGTGCCGCTCGGCCCCGTCGACCACCAGACCGGGTTGCCGTCGGAGTCGAAGATGTACGCGCCGGTGCCGGCGATGCCGCTGCTGGTGACGTAGAAGCCCTTCGCGTGCGCGGTCGCGTTCGAGATCGTCGCGGTCAGCTTGGGCACGCTGCTGGGCACCGCGCCCGTCATGACCGTGTAGTCCTGGCTGGTGCAGGTGCCGGCGCTGGAGTTCACGATGATGCGATACACGTAGCTCGTGCTGCCCTTCATGCCGAGCAGCAGCGTTCGATAGTTCGCCTGGGCGAGATCGACCGGCGCCACCGTCGTGAGGCTCGAGGCGGTGAGGCCGAAGTGGATCTCGGCGCTGGTGGGGCTGGTCGCGGTGGTCGTGAACGTGACGATGCCGACCGTCGGGATCATGCCCAGCGTCGACGTCGCGGTGATCGTGCAGCCGCCCATGCCGCCGCCGCCGGTCACGCCCGCGCTGCCGGTGGTGCCGCCGCGTCCGCCCGCTCCCGCCGTGCCGGTCGTACCGCCGCGTCCGGCCGCGCCGCCGGCAGAGCCGCCCGTGCCGCCGCGCCCGGCGCTGCCGCTGGCGGAACCGCCCGTGCCCGCGCTGCCCGTCGTGCCGCCGCGCCCGGCCGTCCCGGTCGTGCCGCCGCGATCCCCGGTGCCCGCGCTGCCGGTGGCGGTCGAGCCCGCGCTGCCCGTCGTGCCGGCGCTGCCGGTCGTGCCGGCCGAGCCCGTCGTTCCCGCGGCGCCCGTAGTTCCGGCCGAGCCCGTCGTGCCCGCTCCGCCGGTCGTGCCCGCGCTTCCCGACGAGCTACCTCCGGTGCCGGTCACGCCGGCGTCTTCGGATCCGGCGCACGCGGCGATCGCGCACAGCGCGAGCAACGACGAAACTTTGAACAAGCTACGGGCCATTGAATGCACCTCCACGGGGTCCAGGGCTGAGTCCGACCCTCGTTGGGGCCACTATCAGCTGGCGCTGATCAAAAAAAAAGCAGCTTCGCGCGTTTTAAGAAATCGTGCGGCGCGCGCGAAAAATTGTGAGCCAATTTCGCGAAGCCCTATTTCAAAACGAACGTGTGCAGCCCCGCGAAGCCGTCGGAAGGTGGAAAGGTTGCCGTCATCGCCGCGGCCGCGACGCAGCCGCCCGTCGACGCGCGTCTACTCGTTGACGACGAGGTTCACCGGGCTGCCCGGCGTGGCGGGCGTGTCCGCGGCGGGGTCTTGCTTGATGATCACCTCTTCGTCGAAGTTGTCCGACGATCCGGTCCGCGTCGTGCCGACCTTGAAGCCGGCCTCCTCCAGCGTCTTCTTCGCGCGGCTCATCCGGAACCCGAGCACCTTGGGCACGGGCTTCAGCGTGCGCCCCGTCGAGACGATCAGCGTGACGTCGCTGTCGGGCGCGACCGGCCGACCCGCCGGCGGATCGGTGCCGACGACGAGGCCCGCCGCGATCGTGTCGCTCGCTTCTTCGCGGCGGTGCCCGGCCTGCAGCTTCCGGTTACGAAGCTGCTCGATCGCATCGTCGGGGCGCGCGCCCGCCAGCGTCGGGATCGCGACCGCGCCCGCGCCCGACGAGACGAACGCCTGGACCGACACGCCGCGCGGCATGCGCGAACCGGCCAGCGGGGTCTGTCCGGCGATCTTGCCGGCCGGGATCGCCGCGTCGGGCCGCTCCGCCTGCAGCGTCAGCAACAGATCGTTTGCGCGCAGCAGATCGCGTCCCTGCTCGACGGACAGGCCGTTGATCGACGGCACCTCGACCTCGCCCTTGCCGCCGTGCAGGAAGTCGAGCATCCCGCGCCGGTCTGCGAGGGTCAGCGCGGCGAAGGCGACGAACGTGGTGACCACCGACGTGACAAACGCGACCAGCGCCGAGCGTCCCATGGGCCCGTATTGTACATTTGCGGCCTCGACAAGGAGAGCGCATGAAAGCGGTGATTCTTTACGAAACGGGGAACGCCTCGATGGACGCCATCATGGCGGTGTTTCCTCGTCACAAGGTGCTGATCAATGAATTCACGGCGCGCGGCGAGGTCATCGGCATCGGTCCGTTCACGGGGGGCCGCGAGGGCTCGATGGGCATCTTCAAGGACCGCCCGTCCGCGGAGGCGTTCGTCGCCCGCGATCCGTTCGTGCTCGAAGGGCTGGTCGCGAAGGTCCGGATCCTCGACTGGGGCGACGAGATGTTGAAGGTCTAGCCGCGGTCAACCTTCAGCGCGTCTCGTTCGCTTCGAGGACGCGCAGCACGTTGCCGCCGAGGATCTTCTCGACGTCGGCGGGCGAGAAGCCGCGCGCGCGCAGGCCGGCGGTGATCGCGGGCAGCTTGCTCACGTCTTCCATGCCGGTGGGGGTGACGGGGACGCCGTCGAAGTCGCTGCCCAGGCAGGTGTGCTCGACGCCGGCCACCTTGGCGACGTGCTGGATGTGATCCAGCAGGCGCGTGAGCGGGACCTTCGGCTCGATCGCGCGCGCCTCGACGCGGATCTGTTGCCACGCCTCGAAGCCCTTCGCGTCGCGCTTCTTCGCCCAGACGGCGTCCTCGGCCTTGTGGAACGCGTCGTCGAGGAACGCGGACCCGAAGTTCACGCACACGGCGCCGCCGTTGGCCGCGACGGCCTTCAGCATCGCGTCGGTCATGTTGCGCGGGATGTTGGTCAGCGCGCGCGCCGACGAGTGCGTCGCGAGCACCGGCTTCGTGGTGGCGCGGATCGCGTCCCAGAACGTCGGATCGGACACGTGCGAGACGTCGACGATGACGCCCAGGCGGTTCATCTCCTTCACCATCTCGGCGCCGAACGGTGACAGGCCGCGAATGTCGCCCGCGTCGCCGCACGAGCCGCCCACGTCGTTGCTGTTGATCCAGGTCAGCGTCATGTAGCGGACGCCGCGCGCCGCCAGCGCGCGCAGGTGCTCCAGCTGCGCCGCGTGATCGCCGGGCAGCAGCGCGTGCCCGCCTTCCACGCCGTAGAGCGCGCTCATCACGCCGGCCTTGGCGTTCGCGCGAACCTCGGCGGCGGTCCGCGCGACGCGCAGCCGCGTCGGGTTGTCCTTGGCCAGCTTGTCGATCGCGTCGATCTGGCGCAGGGCCTCGCCGTAGAACTGGTCCGGCTTGAAGCGCATCGGCAGCACGAAGATCGAGAAGAACTGCGCGTCGAGGCCTCCCGCCGCGGCCCGGGGCAGATCCAGCTGCGCCTCCGGCTGCGTCTTCGCGATGTCGAGCCCGACGTAGGTGATCAGCTGCGTCGTGTCCGCGTGCGTGTCGATCACGATCGCGCGCCGATGCACGGCGTCGTCGGACGGCGGCGGCGCTGCGGCGGCGGCCGCGAGCAAGGCGGCGAGCAGAATGCGCATGTCCCCCTATACACCGCAGCGGGCTGCGTTTAAAACGGCCGCATGACGATCGACCGCCGAAGGTTCCTGACCCGCGCGCTCTCGACGGGCGCGCTCACCACCGTCGCGGGCGGCAGGCTGGCCCTGGGCGCGCCGGCAGCGTCGCCGGCGGAGCCCGCGTCCGATCTGTCGACGTGGGCCGGCGTGCGCGCCGAGTTTCTGCTGTCGCGCGAGTACAACCACATGGCGTTGATGTTCCTGGGGTCGCACCCGCGCCCGGTGCGCGAGGCGATCGAACGCCACCGTCGCGCCCTGGACGAGAACCCCGTCACGTACGCCATGTCGAACTTCAAGAAGCAGGAGGACCTGGTGCGCGCCGCTGCCGCCGACTACACGGGCGGCAAGCCCGAAGAGATCGCGCTGACCGGCAACACCACGACCGGGCTCGCGCTGCTGTACGGCGCGCTGCCGCTGCGCCCGCGCCAGGAGATCGTCGTGACCACGCACGATCACTTCGTGACGTACGAGGCGCTGCGCCTGCGCACGCTGCACACCGGCGCGCCGGTCCGCAAGATCCAGCTCTACGCCGTGCCCGAGAAGGCGACGGCCGACGAGATCGTCGGCAACCTGGTGAAGGGCATCGGGCCGCGCACGCGCGCGGTGGCGTGCACGTGGGTGCATTCGTCGACCGGCGTGAAGCTGCCGATCCGACGCATGGCCGACGCGATCGCCGACGTGAACAAGAAGCGCGCGGAGGCGGACCGCGTGCGCCTGTGCGTCGACGGCGTCCACGGCTTCGGCGTCGAGCAGGAATCATTCGCCGACCTCGGGTGCGACTTCTTCGTCGCGGGCTGCCACAAATGGATCTTCGGGCCGCGCGGTACGGGCCTGGTCTGGGGGAAGACCGAGGCGTGGAAGGGGAACGCGGGGATCATCCCCACGTTCGAATGGGCGGCGTTCGAGCTGTGGATGAAGGGCAAGACGCCCGAGGGGCTGCCGCCCGGGCCGCGCGTCTCGCCGGGCGGATTCCACTCGTTCGAGCACCGGTGGGCGCTCGCCGAGGCGTTTCGCTTCCACCTCGCGATCGGCAAGCCGCGCGTCACGACGCGCATCCACGAGCTGGCGACGCGCACGAAGCAGGGGCTGGCCGCGATTGGCGGCAAGGTGAAGGTTCGCACGCCGATGGCGGCGGACCTCTCGTCCGGCATCACCTGCTTCGAGATCGAGGGGCTCGATCCGAAGAAGATCGTCCACCGGCTGGCGGAGAAGAAGATCATCGCCAGCGAGAGCCCCTACGCGACGTCGTACGCCCGCCTGACCCCGGGTGTCCTTAATTCTCCCGAGGAGGTCGATCAGGCGGTGGCGGCCGTGAAGGCGATCGCGGCCTAGCACTTCTGCAATCGGCGGATCCGGCCGTAACCGGCGCGGTGTGGGCGCGTAGCAATCTGCGAAGTCGCAGATCACACGCGTTCCAAACCGAAGGAGATCCCATGACCACGATTGCACGCAGAGTGCCGATGTTGATTCTCGTCCTGGCCGCCGCGGCGGCCGCTCCCCGCGTGGCGGGGGCGACGTCCGAGGCGGACGCCGCGCGCGCCGACATCCAGAAGACGATCGGGTTCGTGCCCGGGATGTTCAAGCTGGTGCCGGACTTCGCGCTGCCTGGCGCCTGGCAGGAGATGAAGTCGCTGCACCTGAACCCCGCGACCGCGCTGCCCGGAAAGTACAAGGAGCTCACGGCCCTCGCGGTCGCCGCGCAGATCCCGTGCGAGTACTGCATCTACGCGCACACGGAGTTCGCGAAGCTGAATGGCGCGACCGACGCCGAGATCAGCGAGGCCGTCGCGATGGGCGCGCTGACGCGCAAGTGGAGCACCTGGCTGAACGGCATCCAGACCGACGAGAACAAGTTCCGCGCGGAGATCGGCCAGCTGGTCGCCAACATGAAGAAGATGATGGCCAGCGGCGCGATGGCGGGGCCGCCGGCGAAGCCCGCGCCCGTCATGGATGGGATGTCTGCGCTGAAGCAGGTCGAGCAGAGCTTCGGCTTCACGCCTGACTTCCTGCGCCGCTACCCGCAGGAGGGATTGGCGGGCGCGTGGACCGAGATGCGCGATCTCGAGATGAACCCGGCGACGGCGATCCCGGGCAAGTACAAGAGCTTGATCGGCCTCGCCGTGTCGGCGCAGGTCCCGTGCAAGTTCTGCGTCATCGCTGACACCGAGTTCGCGAAGCTGGAAGGCGCCACCGACCGCGAGGTCGGCGAGGCGATCGCGATGGCCGGCCTGGTCCGCCACTGGAGCACGATCGTGAACGGCCGTCAGGCCGACAAGGTCGCGTTCAAGAAGGACATCAACCGCCTCGTCGCCGGCGCGAAGAAGCACATGGCGGCGGCGACGATGCCCGCGGGCAAGCCGGCCGCGACCATGGCGACGACGACGAAGTAGCGCGGCTGGACGACCGCCGCGGCAGCGCGTCAGTGCGCGCGCTGCCGGAGCGGCGTCGCCTTAGCGGACCGCAGCCGTGGCCAGGGATTGCGTCGCGGGACGACAAGGCATCTCGCGCGAGGAAGTCGGCGCCGCGAACACGCGCAGAGCGAGCGCGAAGAACGCGGGCGGTAGGACCACCAGGACGGCGAACGAGATGACAGCGACCAGCGCGACCAACATGATGGTGTCTAGTATAAGAGACAAACTTCTAGCGTCAAGCCGGAGGCGATCTGGCGGTGGGGGATCCCCTCAGATCCCCTCGCCCCGCGAAGCGGGGAGAGGGTTAGGGAGAGGGGTCTGGCGGACTACAAGCCCGCGCGGAACGCTAGCTGCGTTCCAGATAGGCGGTCGTGAAGTACTCGTCCTTCGTGCTCGGCGCGAACGTCACCTTCGACGAGTCGAACACTGACCGCCGGCCGTTCTGCTTGTTGATCATCTCCATGTGCATCGGCCGGTAGCGCTTGTTCTTCGCGTCGAGCAGCTTGATGTTGCCGGTGACCAGCTCCTTCAGAAGCTTGCCGTCCTTGTCGTAGAAGAGGCCGCGCATCACGGTGAACTTGTCCTTGCTGACCCAGTACGTCTTCTTCGAGTAGCCCTCGCTCTCGGCGACGTCCTTGCTCTTCGGCGTGACGTCGATGACGTAGCAGGTCTCGCCGCCGAACGGCTCTTGCTTCGACATCGCGTAGTCGAAGTCGTCGATCGCCGGGATGTTGAGATCGCCGTACGAGAACTCGCTGCCCATGAAGCTCTGCGACTTCTGCGAGCTGACGATGCGGCGGGTCTTGCGCAGCGCGGGCAGGTAAATCCAGACGTCGTCCGACTTGGTCTCGTAGTCGAACACCAGCACGCTGGTCCCCTGCACGTCGGCCGGAGACAGGAAGCGGTAGATGCGCTTCTCGGTCTTGCCGCCGTCGTACAGCTTGGTCGCCATGGTGATGTCGCGCTCGCGCGACTGCTTCTTGTCGTCGGTGACGGTCATCTTCACGACCGCCTCCGATCCGTCGAGCTTTCGCGTGACGGTGACCTTCTCCATGATGTCCTTGGCGGAAGGCTCGGCGGCCTGCGCGGGCGGCACGGCGAGCGCGAGCGCGCCGAGGGTGATCGAGCTGATGAACGTGTTCAGGGCGGGGCGACTCATGCTGCGAACCCTAGCACCGGCTTCGAAACGGCGACAAGGCGCTAGAAGGGGACGCGCCGCCGGCAACCAGCCTTCAAAACCGGCTCAGGATTCGGTCAGAAGCTGTAGCGCAGCTCGACGTAGCCGGCGCTCAGGTTCTGATCGATCAGACCGAACAGCGTGTCGTTCGGGCCCATGAACACCTGTGCGCCGATGAAGGCGGTCATCGCGTCGCTCAGCTTCCAGCCGATGCGCGGCGTGACCAGCCATTCCTTCGTGGTGAAGTTGTAGAGGCCCAGCGCCGAGATCGACAGCGCCTCGTGCAGCGCGAGCCACTCGAAGCGCAGCGTGGCGACGTGCTGCACGCGCGCGGTCTGCGAGAACAGGATCTGGTTGATCTGGCGCAGCTCGGCGTTGACCTCGTTCGTGACGAGATCGGTGTACCCGGCCTCGTTGGCCGGATCGCGCAGGATGCCCAGCAACTCGCCCGGGTCGCGCATCGTTCCCGGCTCTTTCTGCCAGTCGAACACGTAGCGGCCCAGGTACTGAACGATGACGCTGAGCGATCCGAAGTTGTGATCGGCACCGAGGACGTACTGCAGATCGGGGTGCGCCGCGTAGGGACGATTCTGCCAGTCGTACGGGCGGCGATAGGCAGCCTCGCCGCGCAAGGTCAGCACGTCCCCCAGCGCCGTCGAGAAATCGAAGCCGAGCACCTGCTGGTCGTACGCCGTGCGCGACACGAACACGGCCGGGGCAGTTTCGCTGAACTGAAGTCCGGCCAGCGTCAGGCCGGGCAGCGGCGCGTAGCCTTTCAAATAAGAGACCGACGCCTCGAACGCGGGCAGCTCCAGGTGAAGGCGCCCAGCGACGAGGCCATTCTTCAGATCCGCCGACGGAAAGGTCGGCGGGCCGAACACCACCCCCTGCGGCAGCCCGACGTTCGGCAGCTCGGTCGCGAGGTAGGTCGGCATCCACGCGCCTTCCAGGCGCACGAAGCCGAGGCGCAGGAACGCGCGCGCGCCGACGTTGCCCAGGCGGATGTCGTCCTCCAGCGGCGACCGGATGCGGAAGTCGACGGGCGTGAGGTTGTTGGTCGGGTTCAGCGCGTCGGCGCGGCCCCACACGATGATCTGCTTGCCGAGGCGCAGGTCGACCGGGCCGAGGTACGCGTTCACGTAGGCCTCGCGGATGTCGACAAAGGTTGCCGTCGTCGCGCCCTGCAGCCCGTAACGGAAGCGCGCGTCCGCGAAGCCGTCGCCGAACGCCATCTTGGCTGTGCGCAGCTGCAGGCCCAGCTCGCCGTAGTTCGCCTTCATCTCGGCGGCGTCCTGGTCCTGCGTCTTGCCGACGAAGACGTCGCCGCGCACGTAGCCGTTCAGCGTGAACGGCGGCGTCGCTGCCGGCACGGTCAGATCGGCGGCCGTCGTCGGCGCCGCTGCCGCCTGGCTCTGCTCGAACAGGCCGCCGCCCGATTCAGCCGGCGGCGTCTCGGCTGGCGGCGCGCCGCCGTCTGGGGGGGCGTTCACGGCTGGCGCTGCGCCGGACGGCGCGGGCGCGCCGCCGTCGGTCCCGCCCTGCGCGCGCGCCGTGCGCACGCCAGCGAGGGTCACGAGCAGCAGTCCAGCAACAGCGGAGGCGCGGAGCGATCGCGTGGTGTCTCGCATCAGCGAGGCGGACAATCGCTCGTAGCTCGTCCGCGTTCAAGGATGATCGAATGCCGCGACCGTCCGAAAGCGCAGGGCCGCTTTCGGCTCAGAAAAAAAAGACGAACGGCAGCGGCGTCGCGTCGCTAGGTCGCGTCGCTCGGCTTGCCGGTCCACTCGCCGGTCAGCATCACCATCGAGTAGCCCGCGGCGGCGCTGCCCAGCACCATCTTGTCGCCCGTGCTCACGCGCCGCTCCGCGAGCAGCTGGTTGTACGTGACGCCGATGCTGGCGCTCGCGGTGTTGCCGTAAAGCGCGTGCGTGTAAACCCCGCGGTCCGGATCGACACCAATGTCAGTGAGGATCTTGCGGACCATGACCTCGCTCGGCTGGTGAAAGATGTAGTGGTGGATGTCGTCCGGCTTCATGCCGAGCATCCCCAGACGCTCTTTCACCCACGGGGGAATGTACTTCCCGAGGCGCATCAACTCGACGGACGACGAGACGAGCGTGCCGTCGATCGGCACCTGACAGAGGTGCCAGTGGTCCGGCGCCGTGAACGTGTTGATCGCCTTGAATTTGATCCCGCCGTTCGGGAAAGGTTTCCTGCGCACCAGCATGCAGGCGGCCGCGTTGCCGATCGTGAGGCCCGCGGTCTTCATCTGCAGGTCGCGAACGTTCTGGATGTCGTAGCTGAGGAACCATCCAGACAGCTCGGACGTGAAGACCAGCGCCGTGCGGTAGTCGTCGTGCAGCGCGAGATATCCCGCCGCGGTCTGGATCGCCTCCAAATGTCCCACGCACGCGGCCGTCACGTCGAACGCGTGCGTCCGCTTGAGGCCGAGCTTTGCCGCGACCTCCATCGCGGTCGCAGGCTCGAAATACTGGCGCGCGATGCTGCCGCCGATCACCAGGTCGACCTCGTCCAGAGAGACGTCGTTCACCGCGAGGCAGCTCTTCGCGGCCTCGACGGCGTAGTCGGCGATGATGCCCGGCCGCTTGTCTGGTTCGAGATAACGCACCTGCGTCTTGCACAGTCCGAAGACGTGCTCGATCGCGGATGCAATCGTTGCGAACTCGGCATCCGTGCCTTTGAAGGCCGCGCGCACACGCCGGATGATCTCGGCGTTATCGACGCGAACGGCCGGGAGGTGGATGCCCGGTTTTGAAAGGTACAGTTCCGGCAATGACACGAACGGTTTTTACTCAGGCCCGTTGGCGAGGAGATCGATCATGCCACACGGTGCAATGAAGCGTTGCCCCAATTTCACCGATCTCTCTCTGTTTTTGATGTCCGCACGCGCGCGAAAACTTGAGCCGGTTTCACGACATCAAGATCGACCTGCGGTCGAGATTTCCGGCGGGGAATCGCTTGGCAGCGGTCGCGCTTTGAGGCTTTAATCGCGCGGATGAGAGCAAGCTTTTTTGTTTCGCTGCCGCGCGTCGCTTCTCCTCTCGCTGTCGCGTTGCTGACGGCGCCGCTGCTGGCGGCCTGTGGAAGCTCGACCAACACGCCCGAGTGGCCGAAGGGGAACATCGTCCTCCATGACGAGAATAACTTCACGTCGCAGACGACGCTGACGCTACCGACGATCCAGACGGCGCCTGGCGCGGACCTGATGGTCTGCTGGGACGGCCTGATGAAGGACCTTCTCTGCCACGACATCATGCCGCCCGACAACGGCGTCGACAACGTCAGCTTCCTCCAGATCCCGAACCTCACGCACGACCAGGTCGCGTCGAAGCTCGCTGTCGGTCAGCTGGATGAGAACCTCGTGAAGGTCTATCGCGAGCACAAGGTCGACGCGACCGCGACGACGAAGTGCGCGAACATCGGGACGTTCGTCCTGGGGACGTCGACGCTCGATCCCGCTGCCGATTACGTCGAGCCCGCGACGGGCAAGACGGTGACGTACATGCTGCTGTTCGAGACTGGGACCACGCCGGGCGTCGGTTCGCGCGCGATGACGTTCATCGAGCCGACCGCGTCGTCGACCGCGACGACGGTCAACGCGCCGGACGCGTGCTCGAACAACGTGCTCGACTTCCACGCGACGCTTGGAACGGCGATGACGATCCCGGCGACGGACAACACGAAGTGGCACGTCGACTGGAGCCAGATCACCAAGGACAGCTTCGGCAACAAGGTGAGCTTCAACAAGATCGACAACGTCCTGCTCGGCTTCTACCAGGGCAAGACGGCCGCCGATCTGATGACGAACTTCACGGACATCGAGCAGATCGCGACGACGCTGTACGAGGTGCCGGTCGGGGTGGGCGCGCGCGACGTCGATCTGAAAGACGCCAAGCTGAAGGGCGGCACGACGGCGTTTACGGGCTTCACGCAGACGGACGGCGTCTGGGCGATGGCGGTGACGTGCGGCAAGTGCCAGGTCCCGGCGCCCGTCGCGCTGACCATCCTCACGCCTCAGTAAACCCCACGACGTGAGGCTTTACGCTGCTCTGACGACGTTGGCCGCCGCAACGGCGGCCGCGGTTCCTGCGCTCGCCGACGGCGGCTACTACGGCGGCGCGCTCGGCGCGCGCGCGGCGGGTCGCTCCGGCGCGTTCGTCGCGCGGGCCGACGATCCGACCGCGGTCTCGTACAACCCAGCCGGTCTCTCCCAGATCAC
>Ga0070684_100002777_pt1 | contig 12965 bp, 14 predicted proteins | sample KBSC723LmetaG_FD_65653 | JGI IMG/M metagenome (GOLD analysis project Ga0070684, IMG submission 65653) | Corn rhizosphere microbial communities from Kellogg Biological Station, Michigan, USA - KBS C7.2-3L metaG | ecosystem: Host-associated > Plants > Roots > Rhizosphere ...
TCCCGCGCAGGATCACCTCGACGCCGGCAGGGGTCGCCTCGGCGAGGACGCGCACGAACTCGCGGAAGAGCTGCGGGTCGCCGCCGAAGGCGAGCTTGATGACGCGCGCACGGATGGCGTCCTGGCTCAGGGGATCGGACAGCGTACGACCGTCGTCTTGCAGCACGCGACTCTCTTCTCGCATCGGCCCGCTCGATCTGGGTTGAGGGAACCTCTGCAATTGCGAGTCGCGTGCCGGGTGGGGACGGCGGTAAGCCGTGAGCTCAGACGTTGGGGTCAGACACCTGGGGTCAGACACCTGGGGTCAGACACCGAGTCAGAGGCTGGGGTCAGATACCGCAGGTGTCTGACCCCTTGGCGCGACTCGGTCAGCCAAGCGGCGAGCGGACAGCGGCGCGCGGACAGCCGTCAGCAGGAGGCGTTGGACTGATACATCGGTGCCTGGCACCGAGTCAGTAGGAGTCTGAGTCCGGTGAGGCGAAGGGGTCAGAGCCCTCGAGCTGCGCCCTCGGGGTCAGACACCGGGGTCAGACCCGGTGTCTGAGCCCATGCGACGCCCTCAAGTCTGACCGCAACGGCGGAGTCAGGGGGCGGGCAGTGGCGTGAGGGTGAGCAGATCGAGCGGGTTCACGGTGAGGGCGCCGTAGCGTGCGGTCCAGTGGAGGTGCGGGCCGGTGACGCGGCCGGTGGCGCCGACGAGGCCGATGACCTGGCCGCGTGCGACCTCGTCGCCGACGTGGACGAGCGTCCGGCTGAGGTGGAGGTAGCCGGTGGTGAGCCCGCCACCGTGGTCGATGTAGACGACGTTCCCGCCGAGGAAGAAATTGTCGACGAGCGCGACGACGCCGGCGTTCGCGGCGCGGATCGGCGCGCCCGTGGCGCCGCGGAAGTCGACGCCGAGATGACGGCTGGCGACCTGACCGTTGAAGGTGCGCCCGGTGCCGAAGCGGCTGCTGATCGCGGACTCGCGCGGCTTCCGGAATGGGGCCGTCCACTTCGGCGGCTCCTGCTGCGATTGGCGTCCGACCGCCATGGCGCGCTGGTTCTCCTTCTCGACGCGCGCCGCGGTGGCCGCGTCCATGGGCCGGCCGAATCGCCGGGCGACGGCGAGCTGTTCCTTCGGCGGCGGGAGCGGGGGCGGCGTGACCGACGCGCTCAGCGTGTCGATGCGGCCGGAGGCGCGCGTGGCGGTCACCTGCGCGACGACCGCGCCCGTGGAGTCGACGGGCACGGCGCCGATGGCGCGCCACGTTCCTTTGGCGGCGGCGAAATGCAGCGGCTCGCCCGCCATCGTGCCGCTCACGCCGACGATCGCGTCGCGCGCGCCGGGATCGGTGAGTGAGAGCCGCACGATCGCGCCGGGCATCGGCCGCGCCGGCCTGATGGCGAGGTGGGGCTGCTGGCCTTGCAGCTCGGCGGAGGCAATGAGCACGAAGCCGAAGGTCCAGGCCGGAACCGCCGATGTCATCCGCCGCCACCGAGTGCGCATCCGATGCTCCACTGCCGAGGTCAGGTGATGGGCCATGGGAGGAGGATGGCGCGCACCGCACCGCGACGGAATCCCGGACGCGAAAAAAGAACGGGCTGGTCCGCGTCGTCACGCGAACCAGCCCATGCTTCTACGCTACGCTACGCTCCACTCACGGAGACGTCGCAACGGTCGGCCGCTGCTGACTGGGCGCCTGCTTGCCGAAGTAGTACGCTGCGGCGATGCGCCATTCGTTCTTCGTCACGCGCGACGGCTGGTCGTAGGTGACCCCGGTCGGCGACTGGAACGCGCGATTGCCGTTGAACGGATTCGGCGTGTTGATCGACGACCATTCCGCACGCGCGTAGAACTCGTCCGTGAGACGGACCTGCGCTCCCACATTCGCCAGGCCGGCCATGCCGAACTTCTGTGAGCCACCAGGCGTCGTGAGGAAGACGGTCTGGTTGAGGGTGTTCGTGGTGATGTCGGGGCTGAGGTGCGCCCACACACCAGCGAGACCGATACCGGCGTACGGGCTGACCAGCGAGCGCGACCCGACGAAGTAATGATCCGCTTCGAGCGACACGGTGTTGCTCGTCAGATGTCCGAGATTGTCGACGTCGAGAAGATCCGAACCCGTCCCGGTCCAGTCGCGGAGCTGCATGCCCGAGTGGGTATACGTGTAATCCAGCTTGATCTGGCTGTTGTCGTCGATGTCGAATCCGCCTCCGCCGCCAACGGCGAAAGCACGGTTGGCGCGAACCGCGACCGCGCCGGCCGGAGTCTGCTGCAGCAGGAAGTTTCCAAAGCTCCCGGAACCGCCATGAAGCGCGACGTGCCAGCGCGAGGCATCCGTGAGCATGCCGATGATGCTGGTGACTAGCGTGTCATTGTTCGCGCTCTGGGCGCCGGCAGGGGTTGCCACTGCCAGGCCGAAGCCGAACGCGAGCAAGCGATAACTTTGGCGCACGAGATAAGCTCCGTTGAGAGTTCGCCTGAGCCTACCCGGCGAACCTCGTGCACCGCATTGGACCTAGGTCATCGTAACCATCGGCGGAATCGAGCGATCGTAGCGGTCACGTCGATGCGGTGAGCTCCTCGCCCGGATTCACGACTGGTTACGGACGGCGCGGTGCTACTCGCACCGCGCGGCGCAGCGCGATTGATTCATCATGCGTGCCGCGCTCGAAGAGGCGTCCGGCATGGAGCACGAGGATCCATCGGATGACGAATGTCGTGCGTTCGTGACGCGGCGAGCCAGGGCATCACGTGCGCAGTCATGGCGCCCCTGACGTACCGCGCTCAGGTGCCCCGTGTTTCCCACGCAAAGTCATAGAACACGCGCAACACATTCCCATCGAGATCCGCCGCGGTGAACTCGTACAGTTTCCACGGCTTCGATTCGGGTGGTGAGACGATCTTCGCTCCCGCACGACTCCACTGGTCATGCAGATCGTCGACCTGGAGCCTGCTGCTCAGATTCAGCCAGACGAGGATGGGCGCGAGGTTGCCGTAGCGGCGCTCGCGAAACGCGGGATCGGCGAGGAAGAGGCGGCAGCTGCCTTGCGAGATGCCGGCGATGCCGCCTCCGCTCTCGTCGCCCCAGTCGTGGCTGAACCCGAGCTGCTGCTGGTAGTAGGCGAGCGCCGTTCCGAGTTCGGCGACCGGGATCTCGGGTACGGCGCTGGGGAGCTCGTACGTCATGGCCGTCGGCTCAGGCCTTCGGTTTCCAGAGCGCGGCGTCGAGCACCGACCACAGGTGGATCGCCCAACCGAGCAGGAAGAACCAGAGCACGCCGGCGAGGACGAACTGGACGATCGCCATGAGCAGGCGTCCCTGGATCAGCTGCCCGAGGCCCGGGACGAAGAAGCTCGCCAGGGCAGCGATGACGTTACCGGTGGATCCCTGACCAGACATGATTGCCTCACGTCGATGGTGAACGCGGCGGGCTACGGCTCGTCGGCGCTCGGTCCGTAGATCTGCGGCACGGTGGATCCCATCGGTCGCAGGTAGGTGGTGATCTGACCGCGATGGTGCACGATGTCGAACAGGAAGCTCCACGCCATCTCCGACGCAGGGCGCTCCTGGCTGAAGAAGTTGATCGTGCCGTTCCACTTCTCCGCGGGGAGCGCGTTCCATCGACCCGGCAGCTCGGCGCTCTGACGTTCGTACGCCTCGAGCACTTCGTTCATCGTCGCGGGGAGCGGCCCGGGCGCCCACTGCACCATCCCCGTCTCGAGCGCCTCGATGATCATCTTCTCCTCGCCGACGATCTGCCAGGCGATCTCCATCGCCGTGCGCGAGCGCGGATCGGGGCGGTAGTTGGACGACTCCGGGATCCGCGCGATCACGTTGCGCGTCGTCTTCGATTCCTTCGTCCAGAACTTCGTGAACAGCGCCTTCTCGTCCATTGGTCGTCTCTCCCGGTGATAGCTCCTCCCTGCGGCGCTTCGCACCCTCCGGTCGGAGTTCCGCAGGTCATGGCGAGCGCGAATGCGGTGTCATTGTCCCAGCAGCGAGTCCAGGAGCCCCTGGTGGAAGGTGCGCGTCGTCGGATCGTAGACGCCGAAACCGGAGGCGAACTCCCAGTAGGCCCAGCTCATGCCGCGCGACTCCATCGCCTGGCGCATCGTGCGGTCGAAGTCGACACGCGACGCCGAGTCGGCCTTGCTGTACGCGCCGAACTCGCCGACGAACACCGGATAGCGCGTCGCCGCCGACCAGCTCTTTGCGACATCGAGCGGCGCCGTCATCTCCGCCGCCTGCGCGGCGCTGCAGCAGGTGACGCCGGTCGGCAGGACAGGGGTGACCCACTCCGCCCCCTGATGCGTGAACCGGAATGGATTGTAGTTGTGGACCGTGGCGATCAGGTTCGCGTCGTTCGGCATCTTGAGCAGCCGCAGATCGCTCGCCGAGTTCCAGCTCGTGGGCCCGATGACGACGATGCGATCCGGGTTGGTGCGACGCACGACGCGCAGCGCCCGCGCGGCGAGCACGTTCCACGGCTCGCCGTTCATCCGGCCGTGCGGCTCGTTGTACAGCTCGAAGACGAGGCGCGGACCGCGCCCCTGGAAGTACGTCGCGATCTGGTCCCAGAGCATCACGAACCGCACGTCCACGACGCCGCCCGCGACGGCCGATTCGCCCGCATCGAGCGGATCGCCGTCGAGCTGACGGTAGTGATGCATGTTCAGCACGACGACGACGTTCTTCGCCAGCAGCTTGTCGACGACCGACGCGACGCGCGCCATGAACGCCGCGTCGATCGTGAACGGCGCCTGCGCGCCGGCGTGATTGCTCCACCGCACCGGCAGGCGCACCGACGCGAAGCCGGCCCCGGTCGCCTTGTCGATGAAGTCGTCGGTGACGGTGAGCCCCCACGCGCCCTCGGTGGGCGCCTCGAACATGTTGCCGAAGTTCACGCCGCGCCCGATCGCAGCGGCCGTCGCTCTGGCGCTCACGGACGCGCCTGGCGGGGCGTCGTTCGCGAGCGGTGGATAGGCGCCGATGTCGGGGACGTTCTGCGGGCCCGGCGCCGCCGTGGTGCTGCCACCGGCACAACCGGTCGCCACCACGAGGGCGACGACCGGCAGCGCGATGCGACGAGCGGACCTCCAGCGGCTCAGGTGCACGAGCGACGCCCCTTGCTGATCAGATCTGCGAGAACGGCGCCGGCCGGAGGATGATGTCGCTGATGGCGGAAACGTTGTCCTTGTACTGCGGGTCGCCGGAGAGCGTCTTCCAGTCGGGATCCTTGCTGAACGCGCTCCATGCCGCGTCGCGCGCCGCCATGTCGGGGAAGGTCAGCATGTAGTTGAGGCTCGGCATCTTCTCGCCGATGACCGTCTCACCGAAGAAGACCGGGGTGAGGCCCGTGCGGCGGAAGATCGGCACCTCGCCGGCGTTGAACATCTTCAGCTTGTTGAGCGCGGCCTTGTCGTTGTGGCTCTCGTACGTCCGCAGCTCGTAGATGCGCGGCGTGGTCGAGCCGACGGCCTTGGAGGGCTCGAGCGTCGGCATCGCCTCGATGGAGCGGAGCAGCGTGCTCTCGAAGCGCACGAAGGGCGGATCGGACATGGGCGCGTCGAGGACTGCCGCGGCGGCACGCATGTACTCCGCGTCGGCCGCCATCTTCTCGCGCAGCGACATCACCGACTCGAGCGAGCTGTGGGTGAGGACCATGAGCGTCGTCGGCGCATTCTCGCCGTACACGACGTTGAACACCCCGACCTTGCCGACGCCGGCGCGATTCATCGCCGGGATCGCCGCGTCCTGGAGGTAGGCGCCGAAGGCGCGCTCCATCGTACCCCGAAGCACGTGGTACCGCCGCAGCTCGATGAACTGGCGGTTGGCGGCCTGAGCGAGCGAGTCGAGCTTGTCGAGCCTGGGCACCGGCGCGACGGCGGCAACGGCCGTCGCGGCGAGGAATTCACGTCGGTCCACGAGCACCTCGATGGATGGTGTCAGAGTGTGGGCCGCCGCGCGACACGCCCAGCCTCCGGGCGGCGTTCGAGCACAGCGGCTGGCTCAATATGCGGTGCACCTCTCCGGTTGCACCAGCGCGCTCGTGGGGCCGAGGGGCGGCGCCGCGGTCAGGCGGCCGAGCGCACGGCCTGATCCTGTCCGCCGCCCGGCGATTCCTTCCCGCCCAGCCGCGGCGCGAAGCGTTCCGTCAGCACCGGACCGAGGATCGACGTGGTGAGCATGAGCGCGAGCACCACATTGAGCATCCGATCGTCGAGCAGGTGATTGCCGGCGCGGTCGACCGTCCGGAATGCGACGAGCGTGGCCGCGAGCGTGGCCGCGACCTGCGGGAGGGTGAGCGACCAGATCGTGAGCGTCTCGTCGCGCGAGTAGCCGTACATCCGTCCCGCGATCGCCGCCGCGGCGAATTTTCCGACGACGAGCGCGCCGATGACCGACAGCACGAGCGGCAGATCGCTCGCCAGGCTGTGCGCCAGGGCACGCGGGTCGATGAGAAAGCCCGTCGTGACGAAGAAGGCGGGGATGAAGAGCGATGTGGCGATGAACTCCAGCTCCGTCTTCGCCTTCTTCTCCTTCACGGCGGCGTTGAGCGAGAGGCCGGAGAGGAATGCGCCGACGATGTCGGGAAGCTGGATGAGCTGGGCGAGCGAGCTCGCGACCGCCACGATGGCGATCATCACGGCGAAGTAGGCGGCGTCGTTCCCCTCCAGGCGCCGCAACACCGCCGCGCCGAGACGGCTCAGGCCGAACAGGATGAACGGGACGAAGATCGCGATCTCGACGAGGAGCAGCGCGAGGCTCGTGATGGAGAACCCCGTCTGGAAGGTCGACACGCAGATCGCGAAGACGATCAGCGAGCTCGTGTCGGAGAACACCGTCGCGCCGTAGGTGATCGTGATCGGCTCGAGCTTCGTCGCGCCGAGCCGCGTGATCGTCGACGACGCGAGCAACGTATGTGACGCGAGGAGCGAGCCGATGACGATCGCCGGCAGCACGGCGTAGCCGAACAGGAGGCCCACGAGCGTGCCCAGGATCAGTGGCAGCGACGTCGTGATCACGCCGAAGGTGATCGACTTCCGCTGCACGCGCCGGAACAGGGGCAGATCGATCTCGAGGCCGGCCATGAACATCAGCAGGATCTTTCCGATCTCGCCGAAGAAATCGATGATCGGGCGCGTATGGCCGAAGATCTCCAGGCCATACGGCCCGATGAGCGCGCCGCTCAACAGCAGGCCGACGACGGCCGGGAGGCGCAAGCGCTGACAGAGCTGTGGGACGATGACGATCAGCGCGAGCCCCAGGGCGAACTTCACGAGCAGCGGCAGGGCGAGCGCGTGCGTGCGGAGCCACTCCATGGCCGCGCCAGCCGCATGGACCGTTCTCGATCCCGGCCGTCTACACCCTTGGTCTCATCCGGGGCGAGGCGTACGAGTTGCGGGACATTCGTCGTCGTCACGGCAGACGTGCGATGGATCCCCTCGTCTCGGACTACTTCCTCACCTTCTCCCAGGTCGCCATCGGCTTCGTCGCGTTCTCGACGATCGCCGTCGTCCTGCGGGAGATGATCGCGTCGTCGTTCGACGCGTACCAGACGTTGCTGCTTCGGTTCGTCATCGAGAGCGGGTTGGCGGCGACGATCTACGCCCTCGCGCCCGTGCTGCTCGCCGTCGCCGGACTCCCTCAACCGATGCTCTGGCGGGTCTCCAGCGGCGCACTGGGAGTGTTCGGCGTGGCGTTTCCCGTCTACTACATCCGCCGGCGGCAGCGCGTGAAGCCAGGCCGGATGCCGACGCGCGCGCTCTTCGTCACGCTTGGAACGGTGGTGATCGACGTTCAGCTCTGGCTGAATGCGCTCACGCCGCTCTTCCGCTGGAGCGCCGGCCCCTACGCCATCGGCGTGACGTGGCTGCTCTGTGCGCCGGGAATCATCCTCATCCTCACCTTCGGCGAGTTCATGCGAAAGGAGACCTAGGCGGCGAGCGGCGAGCGCGCGCTACGAACGTTCCGTCGCGGCGGTTCGGCGGGCGCCCACGCGGTCCTTGAGAAACGCGAGCACTTCCGCTTCGTGCCGGCGCAGCGCCGGCCCGTGCGCGCGACGTTCCTGCCAGACCGGTTCCGGCAGCGGGGGCAGCACGGCGCCCTCGAGGTATGCCTCGATCAGCGCCGGGTGGATGTAATACTTGCGGCACACCGCGCGCGTGTTGCCGAGCCGGTTGGCGGTGCTGTCGACGGCGGCGACGACGTTGCGCTCGGCGGCGCGCTTCGACGGCGCGGGGCCCATCTCGCGCAGCGCGGCGGCGGCGAGCATCGTGCCCATCCAGGTGCGGAAGTCCTTCGCCGTCACGTCGCGGCCGGTGATCTCGCGCAGGTACGTGTTGACGTCGTCGGCGTAGACGATCTGGCGCCGGCCGCGCTCGTCGACGTACTGGAACAGCTCGCGGCCGGGCAGCTCGCGACAGCGCTGCACGATGCGCGCGATGCGGCGGTCCGTGACGGCGACGGCGTGCGCGACGCCGCTCTTGCCGCGGAACTCGAAGCGGAGCGTCGAGCCTTCGATCGAGACGTGACGGCGGCGGAGCGTCGTCAGGCCGTACGAGTTGTTCTCCTTCGCCAGCTCGTGGCTGCCGACGCGGATGAGCGTGCGCTCGAGCAGCCAGACGAGCGTCGCCATCACCTTGTCGCGCTCGAGCCCTGGCCGCGTGATGTCGCGCTCGACGCGCTCGCGCACCTGCCAGAGCACGTCGCTCAGCTCGACCATCTTGTCGAACTTCGCGTGGTCGCGGTGCGCGCGGAAGCTCGGATGGTAGCGGTACTGCTTGCGGCCGCGCGCGTCGCGCGCCGTGACCTGGAGATGTCCCTCCGGCATCGGACAGATCCACACGTCGCTCCACGCCGGCGGGATCACCAGCGAGCGAAAGCGGCGGAGATGCTCGCGCTCGCGGATGACGCGTCCGTCCGGATCGACGTACGAGAAGCCGCGGCCGACGCGCCGCCGGCTGATGCCCGGCTGCGCGTCCGTCACATAGAGCAGGCCTGCCGCTTTCGCGGATACGACGAACTCTCGGGACCGCGGGTGGCGCATCGTTCTTCGAGGAACTGGCCGATGCCGCTGAGGAGCGAGCGCCGGATCGCGCCCGTCATCGGGCTTACGACGGCGATGTCACGCCATGGGCAACCCGGCCCACCGAAGAACCGCCGAATCACCCGCGCGTCGCGGGGTCGCGGGGCCCGTCCAGGAACGCGCTGACGACCGGGTCGGCGCGCAGCGCCGCCTCCCACATCGGCTGATCCCCACCGACGAAATAGCTGATGACCGTATCCGGTTTCGGTGCGAAGCCGGGGAGCGACACCAGCATGGGTGGCGTCGTGACGACCCGCAGGACGAGGCGGGGCATGCGGGCCCGCCAGCCGGTGGCGTCGACGAGCGCGACGAGCGTTCGCTCGGGCGGCGCCGTCACGACACGCCCGAGCAGCCGCAGCGCATGTGTCTCGTCGTCGTAGAACGCGAGCGGCACTCCCTGCGCCGACGGCCCCGCACTGGCGACGCCGCGCGCCGCCCCGAACGTTCCGCCGAACAGCGTACGTCCGTTGACCGAGACGTCGGCGCCGAGCGGGCCGAGTCGCAGCCAGAGCCGGTGTCGCGCGCCGCGCAGCCAGCCGAGCGGACCGCCACCGCCATGTCGCGCCGCTCGCGTCGCCGTGCCTCGCCAGGTCACGGCGGCGGCAAGCCGCACGCTCGCCGCGCCAGGCGAGTTCTCGGTGAAGTACGCGATCGGCGGCTTCCCGCCGCGCAGGCTCGCATCGTCCGGGAAGGAACCGCCGATGTTCGCGATCACGACACGATCTCAGCGTTGTGCTTCGAGCACCGGTGCCGTCAGACCAGCGCTCGCCACCTCACGCTCGGCCTGGGTGAAGCCGTAGTCCGGCACGATCTCGCCGGTGCGGTCGGTGACGTCGCGCCAGTGCGCGATCACCTGCTCGCCCGCATCGTCGCCCGCACGGGCATGGTAGCCCGTCGTGAGCGTGACGTGCGAGGCGGCGAAGTTGCCGGCGCCCGCGCAGAGGATCGCGCGCGTCGGCGCGTCCTCGCCCACCAGCGCGAGCAGGCCGGGGCTGACGCGCGCCGGATCGAGCAGGCGCAGGCTCTCCGGCGAGAGGACGCCTTCCGTCATCTGCGTCGCGGCGGTGGGCGCGAGACAGTTGACGCGGATGCCGTACTTCTCCCCTTCGATGGCGAGCGTCTGCATCAGCCCGACGAGCGCCATCTTCGCCGCGCCGTAGTTCGCCTGGCCGAAGTTGCCGTAGAGCCCCGACGACGACGTGGTCATGACGATGCGGCCGTAGCGTTGCCCGCGCATCAGCTCCCACACCGCCTTCGTGCAGATCACGGCGCCCATCAGGTGGACGTCGACGACGAGCCGGAAATCGTCGAGGCTCATCTTGGCGAAGCTCTTGTCGCGCAGGATGCCGGCGTTGTTGACGAGGATGTCGACACGTCCCCACTCGTCGACGACGCGTGCGACCATCGCGGCCATCGCCCGCTCGTCGGTGACCGAGCCGGCGATCGCCAGCGCCGAACCCCCTTCGGCGGTGATCTCGGCGGCGACGCGGTCGGCGGCCTCCTGCGACAGGTCGTTGACGACGACGCGTGCGCCCTGGCGCGCCAGATAGTGCACGTGGGCGCGGCCCAATCCGCCACCCGAGCCGGTCACGATGGCGACACGTCCTTCCAGCGTCATGAGCATTCTCCTCGCGACACGAGCGAGCTAGGCGCCGAACTGCCGCAGATGGTGGTCCACGTGCTTGTACATCAGGACCGCCCATTCCTCGGGCTTCATCCGTCCGAAAAAGCTGTGGGGGTTCGTCGTGCAGCCGGCTGGTCCACCGGTGGCGAAACGCTCGATCAGACGAATGAGCCGCGCCTGCTCCGTCGCCAGCTCGCGTTCATCGGCGATGCGGAGGTCGGGCGCGGTGGGCGCGTTCTTCGCCATCGGCTCGTCGTTGCGGACCGCCATCCGCCGCACGAGGGGCCCGAGGACGCGCCCGATCATCATGCGTGGGGCGACCGTGTCGCCCACCGCCCACTCCATCGCCACGGCACAGTGCGCCATGGCCTGCGGCGCCGTCATCGTGCCCCAGAGGGGAGGACTGTCGGGGCGCACCTGCTCGATGCGCTCCGTCAGCTCCCTGGCACGTGCCGGCTCAAAGAGATTCTTCATCGCGATGCCCAACCAGCGGAACTGAGTGACGACGCGTCGGCCGCGGCCCCGCCGGACGACAACGGGCGGCGAAGCTACCGGGAAGCCGGGTGAGACACAAGAAATCTCCGCGGTGCGAGTGCATTCGTCTCCCCGTCGTACACGCGCTTCGCCCTCGTGTGGCGTGATTCGCCGAGTCTCAGGGCGCGGCGGTACACGCCGGCTGCGTGGCGAGCCAGCTCGTGGCAGCGAGCACCGTCGCGTCGTCCGTCGCCGGACCGCCCGTCTGCGGGATCGCGACGTCCGGTGGAATGGCGGTTTCGTATTGCTTCCCCGTGCGGTCCGCCTCGACGACGACCGTCATGACCAGCATCGCGAAGTCGCTGAGGCGAAAGACGGTATTTCCCGTCGGCACGCCGTACGTCGCGCCGCCGAAGCTGCGGGTCTGGGGCCGCCCGCGGAACGCGACCACGATCGCCTCACCCGAGCTGGCCGTGAGGGAGTCGGTGAGGACCGCGATCGCCGGGTTCGGCACTCGCAGGGTGTACGGCGCGCCGCTCATCCCCATGTACGTGTTTCGGTAACCCGCTGGGCTGGCGCCCGCCAACCCATTCTCGTACCACCAACCAAGCACGCCACCGTCGGCGTCGACGAAGGACCCGACACTGACGGCGCCCAGGAGCGGGCCCACGCCGATGAGCATCGGCCACATGTTGCCGCCAAGGTTGTGGCGCAGGTCGATGACCCAGCCGCACGGGGTTCGCGCGTCGAGCACGCGGACGAGGAACTGGAGGGAGTCCGCCAGGAGAACCGCCTGATCATTGTTGCCGCCGAACGTCGGCACGCGCAGGTAGCCGTACCGCGCGCCGACGATCTCGCCGTCGATCGAGTCGGCCGGCGGCGTCGCGGCGAGCGTCCCAGCCATGCCGAGCGGCGCGCGCACCGCACTCGCGCTCGTCCCCACCGGCGGCGGCACGAGGAAGCTGTGGCGGTCGCCGAGCGCCGAGAGCGCGTATCGGATGGCCGGATAGGTTTCCGCCGTGGTGGTCGCGCCGGCGGCCATCGTGCGTGCAGTGGCGCGCACCGTCGGCCAGTCCACCCGCCGGCGGTAGTACGCGGCGTTTTCCATGAGGTTGATCGCGCTGTCGAGGTAGACGCGCGGCTCGAGGGCCGGATCCTTCGTTGCCGGCGGACCCGATGGGGACTCGCCCCCGCCACATCCCCCTGCCAGCATCCCGAGCGCCACCGCGGCGCTCCACGTTGCCCGTCGCATCCTCATCGGTACCTCACGTCCCACGGATCCGCCGCTCGGACCGGCCTCGGTGCCGACGACAATCGGCGGCCAAGCTACCCCGCGGGAGATTTGTACACAATATCGCGGTGGCCTGTCTGACCGAGTCCGAGCGGCGAGGGCGCTGCAGGATCCGGCGTCGACGGCGCGGAGCCCGAGCGACGTGCATTGACACCGCGTGCGACCCGCCCGCATGCTGGGCCCCGCCGAGCGCTCACCGCTCACGAGAGGAAGCCGCGTGACCCAGCCCGTATCGCACGCCGAGAGCTCCCCTGCTCCATCGTTGACCGCGGCGACCGCGTCGCCCACGTCGGCGGAGCCGCTCGTCCAGCCTGTCGTCGACGCGCGCAGCTGGAGCGTGCTCGCCGTGCTCTGCTTCGTCTACGCGCTCAACTTCGTCGATCGACAGCTGCTGTCGATCCTTGCCAAGCCGATCCAGGACTCGCTGCACGTCACCGACGGACAGCTCGGCCTCATCGGCGGATTGTACTTCGCCTTCTTCTACTGCTTCATCGCCGTCCC
>Ga0070684_100002782_pt1 | contig 12957 bp, 16 predicted proteins | sample KBSC723LmetaG_FD_65653 | JGI IMG/M metagenome (GOLD analysis project Ga0070684, IMG submission 65653) | Corn rhizosphere microbial communities from Kellogg Biological Station, Michigan, USA - KBS C7.2-3L metaG | ecosystem: Host-associated > Plants > Roots > Rhizosphere ...
GGTCCGTAGCCCGGTGGTCCGTAGCCCGGTGGTCCGTAGCCCGGTGGTCCGTAGCCGGGCGGCCCGTAGGCGGGGGGCCCGTAGCCGGGGGGCCCGGAGGCGGGCGGTTCGGGGGGAGCTGGCGGGGGCGGGGTGGTCACGGCTTGGGACGGTACCAACTCCGGACCGTCCCGACCGACCCGTCAGTCGGCGTGCTCGGTCGTGGCGAGGATCGCGGTGAAGCGCTGCTCGGCAAGGTCGAGCTGGTCGAGGATGTGCCGGCGTACCTCGCCGGACAGCGGGGTGTCCGCGCGCACGACGAGCTCGCGTAGCACCGGTACCAGCGGGGCGTACTTCGCCGCCGCGGAGTGCACCTTCGGGCCGGTCGTGTGGATCACGCCCACCCCGTTGTCGGTGAAGTCGGACAGCTTGATGACCCGGGCCCACGGGTTGGCGGCGAGGCTCTCGGCGACATGCTCGCGGTACTGCTCGTTGGCGTCCCGGTCGGGGCCGTAGTCCGGGTTGGTGACGGCGTCGACGAGCTCCGCGACCCGTGGGCTGAACCGCTGGGCGAGCGTGGTCAGCGCGGCCTGCCGGTCACCGCCGAGCCGGTCGGCGTGGTCCTCGACGGCGTCGTGCAGCAGCGCGGCGGCCAGCACGTCCGGGTCGTCGACGCGGTAGTAGCAGTGGATCCGGATGGCCACCCGGAGCAGATGGTTGACGTAGGGCTCGCGTACGCGCAGGTCGTCGCGGTGCAGTTCCCCGGCGAGCGCGAGCGCCCGCTGGGGCAGGTCGCGATCGGGCTCGGGCAGTTCGGCGAGCTCCAGGGCGAGGCGGTCCCGCAGCCCCTGTTCGCCGTGTACTTCCGTGATCGCGTGTAGCGGCATGGTGCGCAGATAGGCCTCGGCCACGCCGGGATTCTCGCATCCGTCGACGGCTCAGTCGCGCAGGCCCACGCAGTCGTGCGCCCAGAAGATGTCGGAGTAGACGAAGGTGCCGGTCATCCACTCCTCGTACCGGGACAGCCTGGCCACCTGGAACGCGCCCGGCGGGTACCGCAGCGTGGGCGGGCGGAAACCCGACCCGGTCGCGTCCTGGAAGCCGCGCTTCCCGTAGTAGTGCGGCGAGCCCTCAAGGAACACCAGCGGTACCCCGAGGTTGTCAGCCTCGGCCAGGGCGCGGGCGACCAGAGCGGTACCGATGCCCCGGCGCTGGAACTCCGGCAGCACCCCGAGCGGCGACAACGAGTACACGTCGACGAGTCGGGGCGCGGCGTCCAGCCGGCAGGCGCTGAGCATCACGTGCCCGACGACCCGATCGTCCACAGTGGACACCAGTGAGACGGTTGGCAGTGCGGCCCGGCCGGCCCGCAGCGCGTCGACGAGGTCCGGTACGACGGCGTGCCCGGCGAACGCCTGGGCGTGGACTTCGCGTACCGCGTCGTGGTCTTCGGGTGATTCGGGCCGGATCATCCGGCCAGGCTACCGTCAGGTGGCCAGTTGGCTCACCAGTTGGATCAGCGGCTGGTACCCGTGGTCGTCCGCGTCCACGACGCCCATGACGACGGTGCCCGTACTGGCCTGCTTGGCAACGCACACCAGGTTCTCGGTGATGCCGTCGACCTTCTGCCGGAACTCGACGGCCGCGTCGGCCGCGCCGACTCCGGTGATCTGGTGCACGTCGGTCACGCCGCTGTCCTGGTAGAGCGGGGTCAACCCGTCCCGCGCGGAGACCGACGCCGGCCCGATCTGGGCGAACGCGCTCAACGAGAGTGCGCCGGATCCGGTGATCCCGCAGCCGGTCGACACCCAGACCCCGTGCTGCTCGACGGCGTCCTGCTCGACCTTGATCCCGGACGAATGGAACAGCGAGGCGACCAGCGTGGTGGGGATCGTCGAACAGATCGTCGACAGCACCTGCTTCGCGTCGATCGTCGGCGTGGGCGACGGGACGGGCTTGCCCGAGCCGCCGGCCGCCGGGGCCGTGGCAGACGAGGAGGTCCAGACGGCGCGGTCCGTCGTCGAACACGCACTAACCGTGGCGAACATGATGATGCCGACGAGAACCCTGAACAGTGCAGTTGGTACCTTCCTCATTGATGGCACATTAGCAGCAGCCCCACGCAGCCCTACCGGCCACCGCCTTACCGACCGCCGTTCCGGTGGGCCAGCCAGCGCTCGAATTCGCTGGCCACGATGCGCTCGTCGTGTACGCCCGCGGCGTCGTCCGATGCCAACCAGACGATGGGCGGACCCATCACCGCGGGTTCCAGGAAGCCCCGGCCCTGCGACGTGGCGTCCGGCGGCAGCATGCCCGTGGCGGTCGCGCCGCCGGGCAGCAGAACGTTCACGGTGATCCCCGTGCCCCGCAGATCGGCCGCCATGATCCGGGACATAGCCTCGCTGCCCGCACGCGACGGCCCGTAGGGAACGAACCCGGCCCGGTGCATGGTCGACTCGCTCACGGAGACGTTGACGATGCGGCCGGACCCCGCGTCCAGCATCCGCGGCGTGACCTCGCGCGCCACCAGGAAGTAGCCGGTCAGGTTGGTTTCGACCACCGCGCGGAAGCCGTCGACCGGCACCTGCCAGAAGCCCTGCGGTTGCGTCATGAAGCGCGGATTGACCGTACGCATGCCTATGCCGGCGTTGTTCACCAGCATGTCGATGCCGCCGAGTCGCGACCACGCCTGGTCGACCGCCCGGGCCACCGACCGCTCGTCGCACACATCCAGCTCAATGCCGATCGCACCGGGCAGTGCGGCGGCGACCGAACCCGCCTGCTCACCTGACCGGCCGGTCAACGCGACCGTCGATCCGGCCGTGGCCAGAGCCGAGGCCATGGCGAGCCCGAGTCCGCTCGTCCCGCCGGTCACCAGTACCTTCATCGGGTTTCGCGATTCATAGGTTCAGCCTCGCAGGTTGGGTTGGGTTGGGTTGGGTTGTGGTGTTGGCGGTGGCCACGGTCGTCGAAGCTTCATGACGCGGACCCGGAAGCGGCCGACACTGCGACGTTGGGATCAGCGTGCGAGCCAGGGCGTAGGCCTCGGTCAGATCCCCGCCGTGATAGCTGGTGGCCGCGAGTCCGTCGAGATGCTCGTCGGCGTTGACCGCGATCGTCACCTCGAGGTGGCGGAACAACGGTACGTCGGACATCGAGTCACCATAGGCAACACAGCAGGAACGCGAGAGCGCATAGCGGGCGCGAAGGTCCTCCACGATGCGGACCTTGTCGAGGGGAGTCAGGATCCCCGCGGGGTCGGGCGGCTGCATGAAGGGCAGCGGAGGAAACCGGGAGGCAACAACGTCGTCGAAGCCCAGATTCAACAGGTGCGACGCGAAGAAGTCAGGCGACAGCGTGATCACCGCGGACCACTCGCCGCGGCGGCGGATGTCCGCGCACACCTCACGGATGCCGGTCAACCATGGACTGGCCGCGAACGCCGCGGCAACCAACGCCGGCGTCAGCTCCAGCCACATCCCATGCGCGGCGGCCGCGAAGCCGGGCGGGTCGACCTCACCAGCGGCGAGTTGAGCCTCCAGCGCGACCAGATCGTCGACGTTTCCCAGCACCCGGGCCAGCTGAAGGCTTGCTGACGAGCCGTACAGCAGCGTTCCGTCCATGTCGAAGACGTGCAAGACCCCCACGTGACGATTCTCGCCGACCCGACGACCGTCCATACGCATCGGGTCGGGTAACCGTGGGCCGCCTCACCCGTTCACGGCTCGCGGGGCGGGCGGTGACCAGGTGGCGAGTCGGTTGAGCACGGCCGGGTGGGCGTCGAAGGCCGCCCGGCCCGCCCGGGTGGCCGACAACCAGGTGCGCGGCCGACGGCCGACCTGCCCCTTCGTGATCTTCACGTACCCGGCCCGTTCCAGGGCGGTCACGTGCTGGGACAGGACCGAGCAGCCGATCTCGACGGTATCCCGGACGAACCTGAACTAGACCTTGTCGGCGGGCGGCAGCGCCGCCCTGATCGAGAACCGCGTGGGGTTGTGAATGACCGCGTCGAGTTGGTGGCGCGGATGGGTCACGTCCGCCTCCACTTCCGCCAGGTACCCACCAGGAACGGCAAAGCCATGACCGCAGCCGCGGCCGACCATCAACCCACGGAGTCGCCCGCCTGCCACCGCACGACCGGACCGATCACGACGAGGTACGCCAGGAACCGGGCGGCCATGGCGATGAACAGCCGGCGACCACCACCCCTGGGTTGGACCTCGTGTGATTGCGCCCAGATCCCCAGCAGACCGATCGCCGCGGCCCAGACGCCGGTCGCCGCGAGCCGGGCGACGAACGACGGGAAGAAGGCCTCGACGGTCACGATCGGCCCGAAGGCCAGCAGGCCCAGCACGGCCATGTAACCCGACCACCAGCGGCCTGCCGCCACGGTACGGCCGCCGGCCCGCGCCGCGTCGTCCAGTGCCGTTCGGGCCTGCGCTACATCCTGCTCGGTCCTGCGTCTCCCCGTCTCGTGAATTGAGGGGGAACTCGCAAGCCGGCGCCCGTGCCTCGCTGTCCACTGTGGACCGGGGACGGTGTCGCCGCGGCTGGCGGCATCCGGCAGAGTGCACGCCGTGGTGTTGGGTGCTGCCTGTGCGGCCTCGTCGCCGCGTCGTGCCGCCCCCCGTTGGGTTTGTCGGCCGGATCCTGCCTACCAGAGGCGCGCATCGCGGGCGGTACCCGTGGTCGGTCAGGGTGTGGTAGAACTCTCCGGGTGTCCGAGGAATTGATGGGGGCTCCTTCCGACATGTCGGCAGCGCCCGCGCCCGCTGGGCAATCGCCGGCTCCGGCGCGGTCCCGGTTGGCGTGGTGGATCGCCGCCGCGGCCGGCGCGGTCGCGATCGCCGCCGTTGCGGCGCTGGTGGTTGTGCTCGTCGGACGCATCGGTTTGCCGCGATACCAGTACCAGCTCGCGGTCTACCTGCGCCAGGAAGCCACCAGTGCGCAGAAGGCCGAGGTGCAGTCGGCTTTGCCGAGGCTGCACCCGGACGGCACTATCCGGTTCGAGAATCGCGACGAGGCATACCAGAGACTCAAGAAGGCATTCAAGGACACCGACCTCGAACCGAAGAGTGCCGACGCAGTACCGGAGTCGTTCAACTCCACGACAACCGGACCCTGGTTTGACTGCCGGACGTGGTCTTTGTCCGGCAATCGTCATACGGCTGCCCTCAGCCGTATGACAGTTCCTTTGCTGTGGCTGCGCTAGGGAGCGAGAACCGCAAGCCCGGCTTCTGCGCATTCGTCGTCCTGCCCCGGCGCCATTCCGCCACTTACCGCCAACGCACCGAGGACGGTGTCCCCGCGCAGGATGAGCGCCGCGCCGGCGCCCGCCAGGATGGGCATCCGTACGACCCGATCCAGCTGGGCGAAGAAGCCAGGCGAGGCCTCCTGCAGCTGGCGCAGTGCGGCGCCGTCGCGGCGGAAGAGGGCGATGCTGGCCGCTTTGGTCTCGGCGATCTGCGCTGAGAGCGGCGCCGCGCCGCTCATGCGACCGAGGGCCTGTAGGTGTCCGCCTTCATCGACGACCGCGACCGTGACCCGTGCGGCTATCTGGGCGGCGCGCTCGTGTGCGCCGGTGATGACTGTCTGAGCCTCTTCGAGCGTTAGCGGCATCGGATCCCCTCGGGTTATGTGGACAGCTGTCCTTGTATGGACAAGCGTATTGTTATAGGCGGCCGCCGCGCAAGTACGCGAAGCTAGAATCATCGGGCGATGGACGACACCACCTCGGCGGGCCTCTCTGCTGGCCCTCGCCGCCCCAACGCGCGCGGGCAGGGGGAGCGGCTGCGGGAGGAGATCATTTCCGCCGCCGTGCAGATGCTCGGCGACCTAGCCGACGATGAGGCCCTGTCGCTGCGCGCGGTCGCACGTGCGGTGTCGATATCCCCCACCTCGGTTTATCTGTACTTTCCAGATCGTGACGCGCTCGTCGCGGCGACCATGGAGCGCTGCCACGCGGAGATGGTCCAGGCCGCGGACGAGGCCGAGGCGGCACATCAGGACCCCGCTCTCGCCTTGCGCGCACGGATCCTGGCGCAGGCGGCCTGGGTGCAGGAGCACCCCGGCCTCTACAAGGTGATGCATGAGAGCAAGGTCGGCATGCCTTTCAAGGAGGTCCTGTTTACGCGCACTACGGCTGCGGTACAGCGCTGCATGGACGCCGGAGTTGCCTCGCCAGGGGACGCCGCCACCGTCGCACTCGATCTCCGTACGGCCGTCATCGGCATGCTGTCTCTGCGGATCAACGAGCCTGACCTGCCCTGGCCGCCCTTCCCGGAGCAAGCCGATCGATTCCTTTTCAAGCTCGTCGGACTCGCGCCGCTGGCAGGGGAGACGACAGTCTCGCAGGCAAAGTAGGCCCGGCGCAGCCTGCGCCGCGGCGACTTCACCTCCCGCGGTACGGCAAGAAAGCTCGGCCGTACAAGTGGAGTTACGACGCCGACGCCGAACACGGGGCGCGGCCAAAATCGTGACGTGCATTTTCCGTGACCGGCGACGAACGGCGGCTCCGGTGACCAGCGGCTGCACACGACGTGTGCAGGCGGGAACGGGATTCTTCCAGGCCACAAGGCGGCTGGCGACGCAGGGAGAGTGCCCCCGGCGGGAGGCTCAGAACATCGCACACAATTGCTGAGCAGGGCAAACGTTCGCAGCTCGTCGTCGAGCAGCGTGTGAGCCTGCTACCGAAGTGGCCGCCGAGATGAGTGCGCGCGGCCCCTGCCCATCGTGCACAAGTGGCGCGGGATCCCGTTGGACGTTACCGACCGTCGGGCGGTGCGGCGAGCATCGGCAGCCGGAGGCGGAAGACGTTGCCCCCGCCGTGCCGGGGTTCGACTGTGGCGGTACCGCCGTGTCCGTTCGCGGTCTGGCGCACGATGGCCAGGCCGAGTCCGGAGCCGGGTACCGAGCGGGCCGTGTCGAGGCGGTGGAACCGGTCGAAGATGGCGCTGTGCTCGGCCGCCGGGATGGTCGGTGCGCGATCGGCGACGCTGATCTCCGCGAGGCCGTTGACGGGGCCAACATGGATCTCCACAGTCTGTCCGGCCGGCCCGAACTTCACCGCGTTGTCAAGCAGGTTGATGATCGCGCGTTCCAGGGCGGCGGGCCGGGCGTCGACGGTGACCGACTCAGCGCGTATTTCGAACCGGGCATGCGGGGTGCGGGCGCGGGCCCGGTAGGTTGCGCCGGCCGCTACGTCGGCCAGGTCGACCGGTACCGCGGGCTCGTCGACGGCGGTCGAGCGGGCCAGGTCGACCAGGTCGGTTACGAGGTTCGACAGTTCCTGGCTCTGCCGGTCGAGGTCGGTCAGCAGCGCGGCACGGTCGGCTGGGCCGAGCCGGTCGCCGGCCTGGATGAGCAGTTCCAGATTGGTGCGCAGGCTGGACATTGGGGTACGCAGCTCGTGTGCGGAGTCCTCGATGAGCTGCTGCTGCGCCTGCCGTGCCGCACCCAGCGCGGTGAGCATCCGGTTGAAGGCGCGACCCAGCTGCCCAACCTCGTCGGTACCGTCGGTGGGGATCGGGCGGCGCAGGTCCTGGGTCTCGGCGATCTGGCTGGCCGCCTGGGTCAGCCGGTTGACCGGTCGCAGGCCGGCCGTGGCGACCAGGCGGCTGGCGACGGCGGAGAGCACGGCGGCACTCAGGATGAGGGCGATCATCAGCAGGCCGACGTCGCGCAGCGTGGTTTCGGCGTCGGCCATGGAGATGGCCAGTTGCACCGTTTCGCCTTGCGGGCCGCGTCTGGTGAGGACGCGGAATCTCCCCTGGTCGGTGTTGGCGGTGTACCGGGCCTCCGAGACGGTACCGGCGGCGACCGCCCGATCCCAGTCGCCGAACGGCAGCGGCGCGGTGCCCTGGGGCCCGGCGAGGACCTGCCCGTCGGGCAGCCGTACCTGGACGCGGATGTTGCCGGGTGGGGCCAGCGGGTTGCTAGGGAGCTGCGGCACCGTGCGCGGGTCGAGCTGTCCCGCCGGGCCGTGCGCCATCTGTTGCAGTTGCTGGTCGGCCTGGTGCACCAGGGTCTGACGCAGCGCGAGCCAGGCCAGTACGCAGACCAGGACCGCGGTCGCGGTGACCGCGGCCGAGCCGATGAGCGCCAGCCGGGTCCGGATGGAGAGCCTGCGTCTCATCGCTGGTCGCTTTCGCGCAGCACAAATCCGACGCCGCGCACGGTGTGCACGAGTCTCGGTGCACCGCCGTGCTCAAGCTTGCGCCGCAGATATCCAATGTAGACATCGAGGCTGTTGGAACTACGGTCCAGGTCGTACCCCCAGACCTGTTCGAACAGAACGCTGCGGGTGAGCACCTGTCCGGCGTGCTCCAGCAGTACCCGAAGAAGGTTGAACTCGGTGCGGGTCAGCTCGATCGGCGTATCGCCCAGTCGTACGTGGCGGGAGCGGCGGTCCAGGCAGAGGTCACCGAGGCTGAGAGTGTCCGGCAGCCCGGAAGGCTCCGGCGTGGCGCGCCGCAGCAGGGCGCGGACCCGGGCCAGCAGCTCCTGCAGGGCGAAGGGTTTGACCAGGTAGTCGTCGGCGCCCGCGTCCAGGCCGGCGACCCGGTCGTGGATCGCGTCCCGGGCGGTGAGCATGAGCACCGGGGTGCGGTCGCCGGCGGCGCGCAGCCAGCGGCACGCCTCAAGCCCACCGATGCCGGGCATCATGACGTCCAGGATCAGCAGGTCGGCCGGGTTGCCCCGGATCCTGCTCAACGCCTCGGCTCCGTCCCCGGCCAGTTCCACCTCGTATCCGTGGAAGCGGAGGGCACGCTCCAACGAATCGCGCATGGCCTGGTCGTCGTCGGTCACCAGGATCCGGTACTCAGCGCTCACCGGATCCACGATAGGAACCTGTGGCCAGACTCCGTCTGATCTTAGGGAGTTCTTAGCCAACGCATGGCCGGCTTTGAAGACGCGTCAGCAGAGTCGATGCCATGCCAAGGACGAGTCGGGTATTCACCCGCAGAAACGCCGCTCTCGCGTCGGTCGCGGTGCTGGCCGGGGTGGTTGCCCTGCTGGCCGCGTGCGGCGGCAAATCGGGCAACGGTACCGGTAGCACGCCCGGGACCGCCGGCGGGGCGAACGGGCTGCAGGCCTACGTGAGCTGTTTGAACCAGAACGGGGTCGACATCCAGCTTCCGTCGGGCGGGCCGGGCGGCGGCGGTGGGCGGCCGACCGGGTTCCCCACCGGCGGGTTCCCCACGGGCGGGTTCCCGTCGGGTGCTGCGCGGCCTTCCGGCGCTCCCGGTGGCGGCTTCGGCGGCGGGGGCGGGTTCCTCCAGAAGCCCGACGGCGTGGACGACGCGACCTGGCAGAAGGCCCAGCAGGCGTGCGCCTCGCTGCGACCCACCGGCGGACCGGGCGGCGGGAACGGCCAGGACGACGGCGCGATCAGCGCGTACCGCAACTGCCTGAGCAACCACGGCGTGTCGGCGTCGGCCGGCATCGGCCAACTCAACAGCACGGACCCGACGGTGGCAGCGGCCGAACAGGCCTGCGCCGCGCTGCGGCCGACCGCCGCACCGATCCCATCGAGCACCGGATGAGGCCCGCTATGCGTTGGTTGCGGCGGCCTACCGTGTGGGTCAACGGCGTGCTCACGGTACTCGTCCTGGCCGGCGCGGGCTGGGCCTACCTGACGGTGGTCGGCCACTCCACCCCGGCGGCCGCAAGCGGTACGACGCCTCAGGTGACGGTATCGACCGGCAACGTCACGTCGACCGTCTCCGCGTCCGGGTCGGTGGCGAGCGCGAGCACCGCCGCGGCGAACTTCGTCACGTCGGGTACGGTGACGGAGATCGATGTTAAGGTCGGCGACCAGGTGACCGCGGGTCAGGTGCTGGCGAAGGTGGACCCGACGCCCTCGCAGGAGACGCTGAACACCGCGCAGGCCAACCTCCAGGCGGCCAAGGACGCGCTGGCCCGTGACCAGGCGTCGACGACCTCTGACGCGGCCACGATCTCGGCGGCCCAGGCCCAGGTGTCGTCGGCACAGTCCACTGTGGACGCAGACCAGCGGGCGGTGAACGGTACGGTGCTGACGGCGCCGGCGGCCGGCACCGTGATCGCGGTCAACGGCTCGGTCGGCAACTCGTCCTCGTCGGGTTCCACCGCTACCGGCGGTACTGGCTCGACCGGCGGCGGGAGCAACAGCGCGAACAGCTCCACCGGCGGCAGCGGCGGTAACAACAACTCTTCCTCTTCCTCCTCGTCCTCGTCGAGCAGCTCGGGCGGCTTCATCCAGCTCGCCGACCTGACCAAGCTTCAGGTCTCGGCCAGCTTCGCGGAGTCGGACGCGACCAAGTTGAAGGTTGATCAGTCGGCGCAGATCAGGTGGAGCGCGTTGTCGGGTGCGAACGCGACGGGCAAGGTGGTCTCGATTTCGCCGACTGCGACCGCTTCCGGCGGCGTGAACTCCTACGCCGTGGTGGTGAGCATCGACACGCCGCCGGACGGGGTGCGGATCGGGCAGACGACCACGGTCGGGGTCACGGTTGCCGAGGCGGACAATGTGCTGCGGGTGCCGACGGCGGCGGTGCGCAGCGCCGGTGGGCGGCACACGGTGACGGTGGTCGGTGCGAACGGCACGACGAGTACCGTGGCCATCCAGGTGGGTGTGCAGGGTGACTCGTTCGACGAGGTGACCTCCGGGCTGACCGCGGGCCAGACGGTACAGGTGCAGGCGCCGACCGGCACGGGCAGCGGCACCGGTGGTGCCGGCGGGTTCCCGGGTGGCGGTGCCGGCGGGTTCCCTGGTGGCGGTGCCGGCGGGTTCCCCGGTGGCGGTGCCGGTGGCGGCACGGGACGGACCGGCGGATGATCCCCGAGGAACTGCCCGGGAACCACCCGGTGCTTGACGTGCGCAACGTGGTGAAGACATATGGCGCCGGGGAGACGGCGGTGCACGCGCTGCGTGGTGTGTCGCTGACGGTCGAGCGTGGCGACTATCTGGCGGTGATGGGGGCGTCAGGTTCGGGTAAGTCGACGTTGATGAACATCCTGGGCTGCCTGGACATCCCGTCATCGGGACGGTATCTGCTGGACGGTGTGGACGTGAGCCGGTTGACCGACCGGCAGCTGGCTCTGGTGCGTAACCGGCGGATCGGGTTCGTGTTCCAGTCGTTCAACCTGATCCCGCGCACCACCGCGTTGGCCAACGTGGAGTTGCCGTTGGCCTACGCGGGACTCAAGGGTGCGGAGCGGCGACGCCGGGCCCGCGCCGCGTTGGCTCTGGTCGGGTTGGCCGACCGCGGGCACCACGAACCCAACAAGTTGTCCGGCGGGCAGCAGCAGCGGGTGGCGGTGGCCCGGGCGCTGGTGACCGCGCCGGCGCTGGTACTGGCCGACGAGCCGACCGGGAACCTGGACACCCAGTCGACCGCCGACGTGTTGTCGGTGCTGGACCGGCTCAACCGGTCCGGGCGCACCATCGTGCTGATCACGCACGAGCCGGACGTCGCCGAACACGCCCGCCGGCTGATCCGGCTGGTCGATGGCCGCATCGTGCAGGACGTCCGGCAGGCCCCCCTGCCCGCGCCCCGCCATCTGGTGGAGAGCGCGTCATGAACCTGTTCGAAACCATCCGGTTCGCGGTACGCGGCGTGGGCGCCAACAAGCTGCGCTCCGGGCTGACCGTGCTGGGCATGCTGATCGGTGTGGCCGCGGTGATCCTGCTGGTGGCGGTCGGCAACGGCTCGGCCAAACAGGTGCAGGACCGGATCGCGTCGCTGGGTAGTAGCACGTTGACGGTGTCTGGTGGTGGGCGGGGTGGTGCCGGTACCACCACCCAGAACTTTTCGCTGACTGAAGCGTTGGTGCCGGCGCTGCAGGACAAGACGACCGCCCCGCACGTCAAGAGCGTGTCGCCGGTGGTGACCTCCTCGCAGGACACCGCCTACGAGGGCACCAGCCACACCGTCGGCCAGTTCATTGGCACCTACCCGTCGTACCTTTCGGCCGAGAACTACACGATCGCCAAGGGTTCCGGGTTCACTCAGCAGGACAACACCGACGGCCGCAAGGTGGTGCTGATCGGTTCGACCACCGCCGACGACCTGTTCGGCGACGTCGACCCGGTCGACCAGCAGATCACCGTGAACGGCACCCTGTTCACCGTGATCGGGGTGCTGGGGAACAAGGACGGTACCGGGTTCACCGACCCCAATGACGTGGCGATCGCCCCGTTGACCGCGGTGGAGCAGTCCTTGACCGGGTACGGGCCGTTGCAGCAGCTGATCGTGCAGGCCACCAGTTCGGCTGATGTTGATGCGGCGCAGAACGAGGTCACCGCGGTCCTAAACGACAAGCTGCACGTGACGAACACCGCCAGCGAACCGTTCCGGGTCCTCAACGCCTCCCAACTGTTGTCCACCCAGGCCGATACCGCGAAAACGTTCACCGTGCTGTTGGGAACCGTGGCCGGTATCAGCCTGCTGGTCGGCGGGATCGGGATCACGAACATCATGATGGTCACCGTCACCGAACGGACCCGGGAGATCGGTATCCGTAAAGCGTTGGGTGCGCCCCGCCGCACGGTCCTGGCCCAGTTCCTCGTCGAGGCCACCGTGCTGTCCGTCATCGGCGGCCTGCTCGGCGTCGTCGCCGCGCTGATCGGCTCCCAATTCACCATCGTCGGCGTCAAACCCGTGGTCGTACCGGCGTCGATCGTGCTGGCCGTCGGCGTGTCCGTCGTGATCGGACTGTTCTTCGGCAGCTACCCGGCCAGCCGGGCCGCCGCCCTGCGACCTATCGAGGCGCTCCGCTATGAGTAGGGATTCACGATGAACCTGTATGGACACCACAGCGATGAGACCGTCGAGTCCACAGTGGACAGCGCGGTAGAGGTCGACCTGGGCGAGGACCCGTTCGACGATGGGTTGTCCGAGCGGCTGGCCTCCGCCGCACCGCGTCGCTGGCGGACCAGGACCACGGTCGTACTGGCCTCACTGGTGATCGTGGTCGGCGGGTTCGTCGGCGGCC
>Ga0070684_100002786_pt1 | contig 12948 bp, 9 predicted proteins | sample KBSC723LmetaG_FD_65653 | JGI IMG/M metagenome (GOLD analysis project Ga0070684, IMG submission 65653) | Corn rhizosphere microbial communities from Kellogg Biological Station, Michigan, USA - KBS C7.2-3L metaG | ecosystem: Host-associated > Plants > Roots > Rhizosphere ...
CAGGAGGGCGTCAAGCTGGTCGTGGTGCTGGTGCAGAACCACGGCTTCGCCTCGATCGGCGCGCTGTCCCAGTCGCTGGGCTCGGCGCGGTTCGGCACGGCGTACCGGTACCGCGATCCGGCCACCGGGCGGCTGGACGGCGACATCCTGCCGGTGGACCTCGCGGCCAACGCGGCGAGCCTCGGCGTGGACGTGCTGCGCGCGTCCGGTGTCGAGGAGCTCCGCTCGCAGTTGACGGCCGCGGTCGCGTCGCCGCGAACCACGCTGGTGCACGTGGAGACGGACCCGACCGTACCGGCGCCGGACTCGGATGCGTGGTGGGATGTGCCGGTGGCCGAGGTGTCCGAAGTGGACGGTGTGCGGTCCGCCCGGGCGGCCTACGAGGAGCACAAGCGCGCCCAGCGCCGCTACCTCTGAGACGTCGACGCCAGTCGGGTCGGGCGGGCGACGAGCTGCCCGCCCGAGTGAGCCGGTGAAGGCGCAGCGCTTGGCGTACCTGACCCTGGCCGCAAAGTAACTTTAGGATGATCCGATGATCGTCAAGGAATCCTTCAACCTCCGCAGGACTCTGCCGTTCGTCTGGTTCGACATCGTGCTCGCCGCGGTTAGCGCCGGCGCGGCCTATCTCCTGGTCGACCGCGCCGGCATCCATTGGCTCGCGCTGCCCTCGCTGCTTGCGACCGTCCTGGGCACCGCATTGGCCATCCTGCTCGCTTTCCGCGCCAACACGGCCTATCAGCGTTGGTGGGAGGCGAGCACCATCTGGGCCCAACTCACCGGCCAGTCCCGCACCCTGGTCCGCGTCGCACGGACCATCACGGACGCCAAACTCGCCGACCCTTCCATCGAGCCCGACACCGTCCACGCCTGGCAGCGTGACTTCGCCAACCGCCAGGCAGCCTGGGCATACAGCCTCGCCCGGCAACTGCGCGGGCAGGACCCCACCTCCGAACTCGCGCGCCTGCTGCCGCCTGATGAAGCACCCATGGTCCTCCTCGCTGACAACCGGCCCGCCGTCCTGGCCCGCTTGCAGAGCCAGGCCATCTTCCGAGGCTACGCCGCCGGCATCCTTACCGGCCTGGACAACTTCCAGATGGAGACCGCCCTGGCGGGGCTGTCCACCCAACAGGCCCTGGCCGAGCGGATGAGCAGCACCCCGATTCCGCGCCCGCACGACTATGTCAGCCGCTTGTTCGTGCACTGCTACGTCCTGGTGTTCCCCTTCGCCGCGATCAGCGCCCTGCCCGCCTACCGGTGGCTGGTCATCCCCTCCGCGCTGCTGATCGCGCTGTTCTTCCGGATGGTCGAACGCGTTGGCGCCTCCACCGAGGAGCCCTTCGCCAACCGCACTCAGGACGTGCCGATCGCCGCTTTGGCCACCAACCTCGAACGCGACCTTCTTGAACTCATCGACGTCTCTCAACGCCCGGCAAAGCCCGTGCCCGTCGACGGATACCTGTGGTAGGCGGCCGTCGCTGTCCTTGCGACGTCGCGGAGGCTGCGGGAGTGCGACACGAGGGCGCGTTCCTGTCGCGGGACGCGGCATGCGAGCGCGACCCTCGCGCTCGACGAGCCTGAGCGGGCGGACCGATGAAAATCACCAGCGTCACGCCGACCCTGCTGGCCGGTGATGAAGCCTACGGGTCGCACGACGGCGCGGCCGAGGCTACCGATCGGGCGACCAGCTGCTGCTCGTACGCGTGGCGACGACGAGGGCCTCGTCGGATGGTCCGATGACCGGTCGGGGTCGAGCATCGACTGCTGGCCTATGCTGCGAGACGGTGCGACAGGGCGGCGGCGACGAGGACGGCGGCTGCCAGGAGCCCGGCAGCGGCGAGGATCAGTCGGTCCCGTAACAGGGTGGCGACCGGGTCCGCGCCGAGCCCGTGGACGAGGACCGCTTGCAGGTACCGGAACATGCCGAACAGGCTCAGCGGCGCTGCTACCGCCAAGAGCACGGCGTGATAGGTGCCGACTGGAGCGTCGGTGCGGATGTAGAGCAGGAACGCGGTGACGGCGAGGGTCGCGCAGGAGGCGAGCAGGTGGTCCGTGAGGACCAGGTTGTAGCCGCTGAGGGCCGGCCGGTATGCCGTGCCTGCGGCGAGTTCTTGTCGCCGCTTGCCGAGGACCAGCGCGAGGCACGCGGCGAGTACCGCTGCGGCCAGCCAGCCGGATACGTGGCCGCCCGTACCGGCGTATCCCTGCAGGAGGCGCAGGACGAAGCCGGCGGACACGACGTAGATGTCGACGATCGGCACGTGCTTGAGTGCCCGGCTGTACGCGAGGTTCATCACGATGTATCCGGCCAGGGGCCACAGGGCCATCCGTGGCCCGGCTACCGCGGCGGTGACGAGCAGGGCCGCCAGGGCGCAGGCGTACAGCAGCGCCCAGCGCAGCCCGAACCGGCCGGACGCGATCGGGCGGTGGCGCTTGACCGGATGGTTGCGGTCCAGCCCGCGGTCGGCGATGTCGTTCGTCACGTAGACGAGGCCGGAGGCGAGCGTGAAGAGCAGCGTCGCCCAGCCGGTCCGCAGGACCACGGCGGCTGACCATCGCGGGGAATCGAGCAGTGCGAGCGCGACCGCCGCGTTCTTGGCCCACTGCCGGGGCCGTAGCAGGGTCAACAGGTCCGAGAACGCGCTCGCGTACCGTCGTGTTGCGCGGCCGACCAACTGCGGGGCGTCGGCGTCCGCGCCGGCGGCCGCGGCGTCCGCGCCGGCGACCGCAGGGAGCAGACCGGTCGGCGCTGGTTGCCTGGGGGTCACGCGCCACCTCCTTTGAAGCGGAGCAGGGTGAACCGGAGCGGCGGACTAGAAGAAGACCTTCGCGGCGGACAGGACGCCCTGCCGCCACGGATCCCGGCTCGTACGGCCGCTCCTGCCCGCCTCCCGGTGCGCTGCCTGCGCCTGCCACCAGCGGTAGGTCTGCACGATGGCGTCCCGGTTGGAGTACCGCGGCATGAAGCCGAGCCGCTGCTGTGCCTTGGCAATGTCCACATAGGAATCCCCGGTCAGTTTGTGCAGCAGGCGGCCGTACACAGGCGAGAGCCCGGTACGCCGCAGCAGGTCCAGGAGGGCCAGCGTCGGGCGGGCCGGCAGCGATTTCACCCGCTTGCCGTGGCCGGCGGCGTCGAGCACGGCCTGGAAGTCCTCGCGCAGCGTGCCGAAGTCGGCGGCGCCGATGTTGTAGGTGTCGTCTGCCGTGTCGGGGGCAGCGCGCAGGACCGTGACGACGGCCTCGACGAGATCGTCGATGTGCAGCATCTGGATGCGCACGTCGCCCTCGCCGAGCACCGGGAAGTGGCGACCTTCCTCGGCCCACTGGAACAGCATCGAGAACAGGCCCATGCGGCCCGGTCCCAGGAACGTCTTGGGCCGCAGCACCGGCAACACCAGGCGACCGTCACGGTACCCGAGGGCGAGCCGCTCCGCCGCCACCTTCGCGGTGCTGTACACGTCGACGGGCGCGTACGGGTAGTCCTCGGGTGTGGGTACCCGGTCGGGCAGGCCGTAGACGGCGGTCGACGATATGTGGACCACTCGCGGTACCGCGGCACGGCACGCCGCATCGAGGACGCAGCGGGTGCCGTCCACGATGATCGAACGGATCTGTCCGGCCGGGTAGCTCGGCAGCGCCGCCGCGCAGTGCACGACGGCCTCGGCGGCGTGCAGCGCCCCGGCGAGGCACCGCGGGTCGCGGACGTCGCCCACGACGTGGCGGTACCGGGGACGGTCCGGGCCTACGGTCGCGGGCCGCAAATCGATGCCGGCGACATCGTGCCCGTCGGCGGTGAGGCGCGCGGTGACGGCAGAGCCCAGCATTCCGGCGGCTCCGGTGACGACGATCACCACAGCGACCCCACCTTCTGTGCGACGAATCGGGTCAGCAGGCGCGGCAGTCCGGCGTCGAGCACCTGGTCCAGGCTGTCGAGGAAGTACCCGACCTCCTCGTGTCCGACGACGAGCGGTGGCCCCACGACAAGCGGGTTGGCGCCGTTGAGGGTGTAGTACGTATAGATGCCGTGGTCCTGGTACAGCGCGCTGATCACCGCGCAGGTGACGAGTTTGTTGCGTAACCGCGGGTCGCGGGCCAGCCCGGCGGGTGCCAGTTTCGCCACGAGGTCGAGCAGCCGGGGGCCGCCGTCGAGGAACACTCCCCACAACGCGCCGGTTCCGGCGACCCGCGCCACGGCGTCGGGGTGCCGTTTGGCGATGTGCCGCAGCCCCGGATCGAGGAGCTGCTCGATGCACCTGGCGCGGGCGGGGTAGTCGTCCTCGATGGCGATGTTGACCGCTTCGATGGCGGTGGCGCACTCCTCACCGAAGCCGTAGTACGTCGTCGAGGTGGAGTGCAGCAGCGCGTCGAGTGGGTTGTCGTAGGCGGCCCGGAAGACCGGCTCGCGGGCGATGTACGCGGAGATGGATGACTTCCCGCCGCCGAAGGACTTCGACGTGGTCAGCACGTCGGGTACCAGGCCGGGGTAGCGCATGAAGTAGAACAGGCTGCCGGTCTTGCCCCAGCCCGTATAGATCTCATCGAAGATCAGGACTACGTTCTCGGCCGTGCACAGTTGCCGCACGCCGCGCAGGAACTCCTCCGAGCACCATCGCATGGTCGAGGCGCTGAGCGGTTCGATGACGACGGCGTACACGTCGCCGCGGTGGGCGACGAGCGCGTCGCGTACCGAGTCGAGATCGTCATAGCTAAATGTGGCGATGCCCGGGATGCCGGGGTAGGCGAAGTGGTTCTGCGCGCCGGCGGTGAGACTGCCCGACCCGAGCAGCTTTCCATGGAAGCCGATGTCCGACCGCAGGATCGTCTTGCGCCTGCCCCCGTGGTACTTGTATGCGAGCTTGACCGCGCCCTCGATCGCCTCGGCGCCGGAGTTGGGCAGGAACGAGATGCTCAGATCCGCGGGCAGCACGGCCGCGAGATTGTGCGCCAGGCCCGCGACATAGGGCGAGAAGTACGTCTTGTGAACCTCCATGCGCCGCTGCTGCGCGAAACGCCGCCGCACGTCGACGATCCGGGGATGGTTGTGGCCGTGGTTCAGGACACCGACGCCACCGGTGAAGTCCAGGATCCGCCGCCCGTCGGCGAGGTGGAGGTACGCGCCCTCGGCGTGGTCTACGAGTTCGCGGCCGAATCCGAATGAGGTCATCAACCGGACCTGGCTACGGTTCACGAATCGCCGGTACAACTCATGCACCTGCCGGACCGACAGCTCTTCACACTCTTCAAGGCTCAGCAATGTGGACACCTGGCACCTTTCCCGGAATTGGCGGGCCACCCGGCCGACCGCATCAGTAGCGCTGTGTCGCAACGTATCAGCGGGACTCTTGATATCGCCTGAACGGCACCTGGATCACAAACAGTTACCCTTGTTTCGCTATGGCGTCCGTCGATATCGTGGGTTGCGTGCCCGCCCCCTCGGGCACGTCATGGCGCAGCACCCCGACCGATTGCGCTCGGCATCCCCGGCGGCAACGAATGGTCAGCGAGCCGTCAGAAATTGAACCGCGAACGAATTCCAATCCCACCAGCAGGGAGAGTTGATGGACTCATGACTGATCCTGTGTCGCTCCGGTCGCCGCTCGCCGGGAACTGTGCCGAGGATGCGGTTCGCGCGACTGTGCGGGTCTCCGTAATCATTCCCAACTTCAATTACGAGAAGACGCTCGGCGCCTGCCTGCGGGCCGCGTTCGCGCAGAGCTACCCCCCGTTCGAGGTCATCGTGGTCGACGACGGCAGCACGGACCGCTCGGTGGAGATCGCCCGGAGCTTTCCCTGCCGGCTCATTGAAAGCCCGGTCAACCGGGGAGCCTCGGCCGCCCGCAATCTCGGTGCCGCGGCCAGCCGCGGCGACATCCTGTTCTTCCTCGATTCGGATGTGGCGCTGGCACCGGACGCGCTGGCGAACGCGGTCGACATCCTCGCCGCCGACCCGGCCTGCGGCTGCGTGCACGGCATCTACGACACGACCCCGCTGTACGACGACGGTCCGGTGGAGGTCTACCGCATTCTGCACAACCACTACTGGCGCAAGCGCAGCCTCGGCCGGGTGCCGGTCGCGGTGTTCGCCCTGGGTGCGGTGCGCCGCGAGGTGTTCGAGCGGGTCGGTGACTTCAACGTCAAGGTGCACGGCATGGAGGACGTGGAGTACAGCTCCCGCCTTGCGGCGCAGACGGCCATCGTGCTGACCGACCGGGTGGTGGGGTACCACGACGACGAGCACCGGCTGCTGCGCCTGCTGCGCAAGCAGTTCCGGTACTCGCAGATGCTGGTCCCGCTCGCCGTGGCGGAGCCGCGCGACGGCGGCCTGCGCTCCACCCGGCCCACCGACGTGGTGGCCGCGGCGCTGACCGTCGCGACGGTGCCGCTCGGTCTGCTGTCGCCATGGCTGCTGACCGTACCGGTGCTGTTCTTTCTGCTCTTCGCGGTGGCCGATCCGGGACTGTCCAGGTTTGTACTGCGCGAGCGGGGCCCACGGTTCCTGGTCTTCTTCACCGCCGTCCACTTCCTCGTACGGCTCGCGCTGGTCGCCGGCGCCGCCCTCGGCGCCCTGCGCTGGGTGGTCGACCGGAACTTCGAGCCGGACGGGATTCGCCCACAGCGGCTGCGCAATCTGCTGCGGATGCTGCTGATCGTCGTGCTCCTGCTGGCCATGCTCGCCGGCATCGGCGCGGCGGCCCACGACGCGGGCGGCGCAGTGCTGGCCGCGATGACCCGACCGCGCGCCATTCCGGCGGCACTCGCCGCGCTCCTGGCCAATCTCGGTGGGCTGTTGCTGGCCATGGCCGCCTGGCGGGTGCTGCTGCTGGATGGCCTCGGCGCGGCGGAGCGCCGCGGGACGGGGGCACGCCGTGCCACCAGGGTCGGGCCGGCCGCGGTCGCCCGCATCTACTTCCTCGGCCTGTTCGGCAAGTTCCTGCCGGGCCCGGCCTGGGGCCTGCTGGCGCACGTGCGGCTGGGTAGCGACCTCGGACTCACCAGCACGCGGATGGTGCGCGCCTACCTGCTGAGCCTGCCGGTCGGCGTGGTCAGCGCCGCGGCCGTGAGCCTGCTGATGGCGCCGGCGACATTCGACGGCCCGGCGCCGCTGCTGGCGGCGCCGGCGATCGTCGTGGGCGTCTGTCTACTGTGGCCGGACCGGGTCGTCACGGCATTGGCGAGGCTCGCGCGCCGACGCCGCCGGGCACCGGGGCGCGCGCTGGCATCCAACCGGGCGATCCGGCGTTCGATGGCGCTTTCGGTGCTGGGCTGGCTGGTCTCCGGGGTGCACCTGTGGGTCCTCGCGGTCCTCTTCGGGGCGCCGGCACTGCGGGCGTTGCCGGTCTGCGTGGGTGGCTTCGCACTCGCGGCAGTCGCCGGCATGGTGGTCACCATTCTGCCCGACGGATGGGGTGCACGGGAGGCGGTGCTGACCGTCGCGCTCACGCCGGTGCTGCCACTGCCCGTGGCGGGCGCGACCGCCGTGGCGAGCCGGCTGATCTGTGTACTGAGTGACGTGGCCGGCGCCGCGGGCGCTGCGCTCCTGGCCCGGCGCGGGCGGGTGACGCAGGCGGTACCGGAGACAGCAGCGGAAGGGTTGAGGATCAATGGCTGAGCCGATGAGCGTAGCGGAGCCGGGCGCGGCGGCGCACCACACGTTGGTGTCGGTCGTCATCCCGAACTACAACTACGGCCACACCCTCGGACTGTGTCTGCAGGCCGTGTCCGCCCAGACGTACGCACCGATCGAGGTCATCGTCGCCGACGACGGCAGTACGGACGACTCGGTAAGCATCGCGCGGGCGGCGGGTGCGCGGGTGGTGCGGACGCCCACGAACCTCGGCGCGCCCGGGGCACGGAACCTGGGGGCCGCCCACGCCCGCGGGCAGATCCTCGTGTTCGTCGACTCCGACGTGGCCATCAGACCCGACGCCGTGGCCAATGCGGTGGCGCTGCTCGAATCCGACGCCGGGCTGGGGGCGGTGTGCGGCAACTACGACCCGCAGCCGCTGCTGCGCGACGGTCTGATCGAGGACTACCGCAGCCTGCAACAGTCCTTCTGGCTCGTCCAGGACGAGGGCTTCATCTCCACCTCGTACACCGCGATCCTGGCCATCCGTGCCGAGGTCTTCGCCGAGGTGGGCCGGTTCAACCCGCAGATGAAGGAGGTGGAGAACGCTGACTTCGGGCACCGGCTCTCCCAGCGGTACCGGATACTACTCACCTCGGCGGTACGGGGACGGCACGACTACGACGCCTCCCTCCGCGTCCTACTCACGAAGGTCTTTGTCCGCGCCCTCCTGCATGTGCCGCTGTACGTACGCCGCCCGGCCTTCTCCGGCGGGCTGTCCAGCGGGCCACGCGCCTGGGGTGGCCTCGCGGCGCTGCTGGCCGTGCTGACGCTACCGCTGCCTGTGCTACTCGGGCCGGTGGCGGCGGCCGTCCCGGCGGTACTGCTGGCCGCCTACCTGGCCTGCGATCTGCCGCTGTACCGGTTCGTGGTGCGCCACCGCGGCGCGCTGTTCCTGCCGTTCTTCGCCGGCATGCACCTGCTCGTGGTTCTGACGGCCGGGACTGCGGCGCTGGTCGGCGCAGCCCAGTGGCTGCTGTCCGGCACCTTCCGGCGGCGGTATGACCTACCGGCCGCGCAAACCGGGCGGGCGGGGGTGCCAGGATGACCGCCGTCGGCGCCGAAACGCAGGCCGGCGACCCGGCGGGAGACGAGAGGACGAGCCGCGAGGCACCGCGACGGCCATGGTGCCGGGGCAGCCGGCTGCTGGTCGGCACGGCCTGCGGCTGGCTCGCCGTCGTCGTTCTCCATCTGCTGCTGTCCGGCCGGTGGTGGGCGTGGGCACTGGTCGATCTGGCGCCTCCACTGCTGTACGCCGCGATACCGGTGCTGCTGCTCGCGGCAGTTCCGGTGCTGTGGCTGGTACGGGTCCGGCCGCCGCGAGCGGTCCGGCTCACGGTGCTCGGTACCGCCGTGGCAGCGCTGCTCGGCACGGCTGTCGACGGCGGGTACGCGGGGCTGAACCCGGGCGCGCTGACCGAGGGCTCGGGGGCGGGTGCTCCGGTCCTGCGGGTGCTCGCCTGGGACACGCTTTACTGGGACGAGGGCGAAGATCCCGGCCGCTTCTACGGATACCTCAAAGCCCAGCATGCCGACGTGTATGTCCTGCAGGAGTATCTGAGGTCATCGAACAACGGGCACACCCTCGCGCCGGTCGACGACTCGGAACGGCTGCGCCGCGCCTTCCCGGGGTACACGGTGGCCAGCGTCGGCGAACTGGTGACGCTGTCCCGCTTCCCGATAGTGGCACAGATCCCGTTGGGTACGCCGTCGGCACCGGAGCCCCGCACCACCTACACCGCCTGGCCGGACTTCTGGAACTTCCGGACGCTGCGCACGGACCTGCTCGTCGCGGGACGCACCCTGTCGGTGTACAACGTCCACTTCCCGGACCTGCTCGACCTCGACCTCAGCCCGGTCACGCCACGGTTCTACGCGGCGGTCCATCAACTCGACCAGCGGCGGCGGGCGCAGGCGCGGGCGCTGACCGCCGACCTTGTCGGCAATTCCCACCCGCGGCTCGTCACCGGTGTCACCAACACCCTGCCCGGCGTCGGCGACCAGCGCTGGTTCACCGGTCTCGACGACGCGACCGGCGCCAGCCGCGCCCTGTACCCGACCACACTGACCTTCCTCGGCCTGCCGTTGTGGCACACCGACTGGGTCTATGCGAGCCACGACGTGCGCGTGGGGGACTACAACCTGGTCGATCCGCTCGGCATGTCCACCCACCGCGCGCAGAACTTCGTACTGCGGTGGCGATGACCCACCGCACCCACCACATCCACCGGCCAAAGGCAAGGAGCGGCCAGCGTGAGCACCTCGGTTTCCGTCATCATTCCGTCTTACAACAGTGCCCGCACCCTGAACCTCGTGCTGCGCGCGGTACGGGCGCAGACCTACGCCCCGTTGGAGGTACTTGTGGTCGACGACCACAGCACCGATGGTTCCGATGCGCTCGCCGCATCGCTCGGCGCCCGGGTGCTGCGCACTCCCGCCAACGGCGGCTGCGGGGCCGCGCGCAATCTCGGCGCCGCCCACGCCCGCGGGAACGTGCTGTTCTTTCTGGACGCAGATGTCGCGCCGCGGCCGGATGCGGTGGCCAACGCGGTAGCCGCGCTGGCGGCCGATCCGCGCCTCGGTGCCGTATGCGGGGTCGAGGATCCGGTACCGCTGATCCGCGACAGCCGGTTCGAGGAGTACCGCAGCCTCCAATACCACTACTGGTCGATCAGCTCTGGCGGCCGGATCTCCTTTCTGTTCCCCAATATCTGCGCGATTCCGGCCCCGGTGTTCGCCGAGATCGGACCGTTCAACCCGCACCTGCGCCAGACGGAGGAGGTTGACTACGGCCACCGCCTGAGGCAGCGGTACGAGTTGCTGCTGAGTCCGGCGGTGCGCGGGCGGCACGACCACGACGACCGGCTCGGTGTCCTGCTGCGCAAGCTGTTCGCGCGCGGTCGACTGCGGGTGCCGCTGTACGCCAGGTCACGCAGGTTCGCTCGCGGCTTCGAGACGCCGGCGCGGGCGGTCGCGAGCCTGGCCGCGCTGGGCGCGCTGGTGTCCGTGGCGCTGCCGCTGGTACTCGGCGTGCCATGGTGGCTGGCGCCCGGTGCGCTGGTCGCCACCTCGGTCGCCTGCGACGCCGGGATGTACCGGTACGTGCTCGAGCGGCGCGGACCGGCTTTCACCGCCTACTTCGCGGCGGTGCACTACCTGGTGAACCTGACCATCGCGGCCGCGGCCGCGGTCGGAGCCCTGCAGTGGCTGTGCTCCGGTGCCTTCCGCCGGCTGTACGACGCGCCGGAGTCCGTCACCGTGGGACCGGCGTGAGAACCTGGTCCGGGCGGTTACTGGCGGCCGTCGCCGCCGGATGGCTGCTGTTCACACTCCTTCAGGAGCTGCTGACCGATCGGTGGTGGTGGCCGGTCGGTGACCTCGTACCACCACTGGCGTTCCTGGCGGTGCCGCTCGTCCTGCTCGCGGGTGCGGTGCCGGCCGCGCTCGTCCCCGGTACCCGCACCGCGATGGCGGGACGGGCGGCGTGTGCGGCGGCGGTCGCCCTCGCCGTCGGCCTCGGTCGTGCCGGCCTGAACGTCGACGCCATTGGCGGTCGCGCCGCCGTGCCCCCGGACGCGTTGCATGTGGCGTCCTGGAACACCGAGTACTGGGACCAGAACGACGACCCCGGGCGGTTCTACGCCTACCTGCGGGCCCGCCACGCCGACGTGTACCTGTTGCAGGAGTACCTCAACTGGGACAGCAGCGACACTGTGCAGCCCGCCCGGCAGGTCGATGACGTGTCGCGGCTGCGCGCGGCGTTCCCGGGCTACGCGATCGCGGTCCGCGGTGAACTGGTGACCCTGTCCCGTTTCCCGATCGTGGCCGAGCCGCCGGTCGGGCCGGATCGGGAGCTGGCGCCGCGAGCGGCCACGCCGTGGCTGGCCGTGTTCGAAACCGCGAAGGTGCTGCGCACCGATCTACAGGTGGGTACCGAGGTGATGTCTGTCTACAATGTACACTTGCCGGTCCAGATCGACGTGACCCGCAGCCCCTTCACCGCCGGGTTCTACGCCTTCACCCGCCAGGCCGACAGCCAACGCCTGGCCCAACTGCGCGGCCTGGAAGCCGATGTGCGGGCCAACCGCCAACCGCTGCTCATCGCCGGAGACTTCAACACCAGCCCGGCGATGGGCGATCTGCGCGGGCTCAGGTCGCTGGTACGCGACGCGGCGGGCAGCAGTGCCGCACTTTACCCGGCCTCCTGGCAAGCCGGCGCCTGGCCGTCGTTGTGGCGCCTCGACTGGGCGTTCACGGGCAACCAGCTGCGCGCCTACCGGATGGATTTCCTGGATCCGCAGGGCATGTCCGACCACCGTCTTCAGGATCTGCTGGTGTCCCGGTGAACCGGCTGCCAGGACGCGGCCGGAAGGCTCCCGAGCTTGGCGCGCAACGGTCCGGCGTCCGCGTGATGCAGGTCGTCGAGGATGGCCAGCGCCTCAAGCCACACCCCGCGCGCCTCGTCGGGCTGGTCGGTGGCGCGATAGACCTCGCCCAGGTAGCCGAGATTGACGGTCTCGTTGTACCGGTCGCCGACCGCGCGGTGCAGGGCGATTGCCCGCCGGTAGCAGCCGATGGCCTTGTCGTGATCGCCGAGCCGGTGGTGAACGTAGCCCAGGCTGTCCCAGGTCGCCGCCTCACCGGGCCAGTCGCCGAGGCCGCGATGAAGCTCGAGCGCCTTGCGGCAATGGTCGAGTGCCTGCTGCTCCTGCCCGAGCAGCGCAAAACACCAGCCGACGGTGTTCAATGCCCGGGCCTGCCCGGCGCGGTTGCCCGCCTCCTGGTACCGGATGAGAGCCTGCTGTGCGTGGCGCAGCCCCTCCTGGTAGCGCCCGGCCGGCTCGAAGACCAGCCCCATGCTCAGATGCGTGTTGGCCTGACCGTCGGCGTCACCCAGTTCGCCGTACAGCGCGAGCGCATGCCGCAGATGCGCGTACGCGTCGTCGAGGCGGCCCAGCCGACCGAACGCCCGCGCGAGGCAGCGATAGGCGTGCGCCTGGGCCGCCCGGTCCGCCAGGCGTTGCGCGGCAGCCACCGCGGCGTGCTGAACGTCGGCGTAGTCGCGCCAGTTCCCCTGCCGCTCCAGGAAGCTGCTAAGTGTCCAGGCCAACTGCCAGACGTGCACGTCGTGCCGCCGGTCGGCCGCCAACCGCAGGGCCGAGCGCAGTACGGAGCGTTCGGCGGCGAACCAGGCCAGCGCCTCGTCAGGAGTGGCTGGCTGCTCAGGCGCCGCGTGTGGCTGGGCGGCGAGCAGCGCGATCTCAGGGCGGTGCGGATCGACGCGGCGCGCGGCGGCGTACGCGGTGTGCAGGTAATGGTCGAGTGTG
>Ga0070684_100002787_pt1 | contig 12946 bp, 11 predicted proteins | sample KBSC723LmetaG_FD_65653 | JGI IMG/M metagenome (GOLD analysis project Ga0070684, IMG submission 65653) | Corn rhizosphere microbial communities from Kellogg Biological Station, Michigan, USA - KBS C7.2-3L metaG | ecosystem: Host-associated > Plants > Roots > Rhizosphere ...
CTAATGCCTTCGCTTCATTGTTATGTCGCACAAGAAAGTACCGCACGTTTGCTGGCAGACTTTCCACGTCGCTCACATATTGCAGCGGCGCTTTCACGTAAAACAATACCGGCTGATAATCCGGATTGACGGCGTAGAGCGTCTCGTTTTGGGGGACGAGTGCGTTAATTTCCGCCGCAGCTTTTTTTACCTGCTGCCTGCTTCTTAATACAACCGCCGTAATCGGATAACCGATTGCACCGATTATAATTCCCAGCCCAATGAACGCGGCAACGATCTTGGTCCAAGCGCGTTCGTCTTTCATCCAGCGGAGCGGCCATTGCAACGCGTTGTCGGCGCAGATTGTGCCCAGCAGCCATGATGCTGGAACTATTGCCGGCATGCTGTATCGAGCGAGGCCGCCGGGGACAAGATTGACTGCCAAAAACGGTACTACGGTTCCCCACGACAACGCGCGCGCAACTCGCTGTTCATTGTCGCCCTGCAGTCTTGAAAATCGCGCAAATGGAAACAGAAGCACCCACGGAAGAAAGTAGATCAGGCCACGCGGAACGTTTTGGATCCAATCGAAGAATTTGAAATCAATGCCGTTCAGCCGTCCGGTGTACTGGCCCGACCACTTATCGATCACAACCTGTGATGTCGTGGCGTGGACGAATGGAATTGCCCATGCCGCGCCGATGCTGATCATAACGGCGAGCCCGACAAAATGCGCAGGATGGACAAGAAGCCGCCAGTCTTTCCAATAAGCCAGCACGGCAAACACAATGCCGTAGAAAAATAAGAGGTGCGTCGGGCCTTTGGCCAGCAGACCAAGCCCAAGAAAAACAGATGACGGGAGCCATGTAAGCCACGGCGACCGTTTTTGAAGAAAGAAGCTTAGCCAGAAAATAATCGCCAGGCCGCAAAGCGAAATATACAACGCTTCGATTTCAATTAAGCGGCCTTTCTCAATGATGCCGATGTTCGTCAGCCAGATCATAGCGGCGATGATCGATGCGAGTGCCCCGACAGCAGCACGCGCGACGGTGACAAAAGTAATCGCCACGGCAAGCACTGAAAGAGCTGACGGCAATCGCGCTGTCCATTCGTTGCGCACGCCAAACAATTTGAAGGATGCCGCAACGAGCCAGTTCACCAGCGGTGGCTTGCGGTAATATGGGTTGCTGCCTACTTGCGGGACAATGTAATTGCCGGTCTCAAGCATCCGAACAGCAGGCAAAATCCGGCGGCCTTCTTCTCCCTTGATGGCGATTGAACCTAGCGCGGGCAGATAGATAATAGCCCACGCGAGTGTCACCGCAGCGACGGCTCGAAGCGGCGACTTGGTTAAATCTTGAATGCTCAATTGTTGCTCGCGATTTATGCGAACCTGAGTGCCGGACGTCAAATCAAACCGATCCGCAGCTTGACGCGAACGCTTCGCAAACGTAACCTATAGCCCTAGTCCGCGCGCTGATGGAGTGGGAACTGGTGTCCCACTCTTTTTAGTCTGCGGGCTGCATGTTTTATATGAACGCCGAATTTATCGCCATGCTCGATTACCTGGAGCGGGAGCGTGGGATCAAGCGTGAAATCCTGCTCGAGGCAGTGTCGAATGCGCTGCTGTCTGCCTCAAAAAAGAGCGTTGGGGCCTCTCGCGATTTGCGCATCGACATCAACCGCAAGACTGGTGAAATCCGCGCGCTGGCAAATTTAGTCGTCGTTGATCAGGTATCCAATCCGCAGGATGAAATCGAAGTTTCAAAGGCGCGTAAGATTAAACCGGACGTGAATGTCGGTGACATTCTAGAAGTCGAAGTCACGCCGAAAAACTTCGGACGCATCGCGGCGCAGACCGCAAAGCAAGCGATGATGCAGCGGATTCGACAGGCTGAGAAGGAGATGATTTACGAGGAGTTTAAGGATCGCGCGGGGGAAATTGTCAGTGGCACCGTGCGCCGATTCGACCGTTCCGACGTCATTCTCGACCTTGGGAAATTCGAAGCAGTCATGCCGCAGCGCGAGCGAGTCGCGGTGGAAGACTACAATGTTGGTGATCGTCTCCGCGCCTACGTCGTTGCCGTGGAAAACGGCATACGTGGCCCTGAGATAATCGTCTCACGCAGCCATCCGAACTTTGTACGGCGCCTGTTTGAATTGGAAGTAAGTGAGATTGCGGACGGGACAGTCGAGATTCGCGGCATCGCCCGCGAAGCCGGTTATCGCACCAAGATTGCAGTGTGGAGCGCGAACGAAAAAGTGGATCCAGTGGGCGCGTGCGTAGGTATGCGCGGTTCTCGCGTCAAAAATATTGTGCGCGAACTCAACAATGAGAAGGTAGATATCATCCGCTGGAGTTCAGATCCGAAGGATTACGTTCTAGAAGCACTCAAGCCGGCGAAAATAAAAAATCTGGTTTTCGACACCGAGAAAAAGAACGTGCAAATCTCGGTGGATGAAGACCAGCTTTCGCTCGCAATCGGGAAAAAAGGACAAAACGCGCGGCTGACTTCGCGCCTCACCGGTTGGGAAATTAACATCGGCAAGGACACGTCTGCGACCACAGTGGTTGAACAAAAAGTGGCTCAAGCCGCCCAAACGCTTGCCGGCGCGCTCCCCATTACGCAAGAGCAGGCGCTTAGTTTGGTAAAATCCGGCTTTACTAATCTGGAAGGATTGGGCGATGCAGATGTGCAGGATTTGGTGGATATTCTCGCGGTGGACGAAGCAAAGGCGCGCGAAATCCACGATGCAGTGCACCGGCAAGAAGTTGTACACTAACATGGCTCCGTTCGAGGACGCTTGAGCCATGAGCGAAATTTTAAAGGAAAAACAATGGCAACGAAGACGAGCAGCAAAACTGCAACGCGTAAGGCAGCCCCGAGCGCAGCAGGACGCAAGACCACTGCTCCTGAAAAGCCAGTCGACGTAACGTCAAAAGCTAAGCTCGCGAAAAAGGGATCCGCGGTCCCGGCGGAGCCCACTTCCTCCGGGACGCAGGAGAGCCGACCGGAACAGGCCGCGCCGCACCCGGAGACTGTCTCGCTCATTGATCGGAAACGGCCGGCAAAAAAATCTCAGGAGGGCGAGACAAAACCAAAGCGCACCGTTCTACCGCCGATTTCACGTATCCGCGCGTCGCTTGAGGCTACTTCCAAGCCGACCGCACACGTGCCTTCACCGGAACCGCCGCCACCCGAGCCGGTAGAGCAACCGCCTGCCGAAGCGCCTTCGACTCCTGCTGATGTGGAAACCGGGCCGCAGCAGAAGGTTCTGCTGATGAAGCCTCCAATTGTTGTTAAACATTTCGCAAACGAGCTCGCCCTAAAACCGCATCAGCTAATCGCGGAGCTGATGACGCATAATGTTTTCGCCAACATCAATCAGACGATCGAGCCCGATATCGCTGCGAAGATTGCAGAACATCACGGGTTTCTTCTGGAAAAAGAGCGGCGGGAAAAAGGCGGTGGTGTTCATAAGGTGGAACAACAGGTAGTCGCGCCACCTCCTCCGGTGATTGAAAAGAAGGAGGAACTCAAGCCTCGCGCGCCGATCATCACTTTCATGGGACATGTCGACCACGGAAAGACCAGCTTGTTAGACGCGATTCGAAAGACGCGCGTTGCAGCTGGCGAAGCCGGCGGAATTACACAGCACATCGGCGCCTACAGCGTCGATCATAACGGCCACAAAATTACGTTTATCGATACGCCAGGCCACGCTGCGTTCACCGCTATGCGTGCGCGTGGCGCGAATGTCACCGACATCGTCGTGCTGGTGGTTGCGGCCGACGACGGCATTATGCCGCAAACCGTCGAAGCGATAAATCACGCCAAGGCCGCCCCGCATGTGAAAATCATGGTGGCTGCGAATAAAATTGATCTCCCTGGCGCGAACCTTGATCGCCTCAAGAAACAACTGCAAGAGCGGGGTCTAAGTCCGGAAGATTGGGGAGGAGAAACGATTGTTTGCCCCGTCTCGGCAACGAAGGGCACTGGAATCGATCAGTTGCTTGAGATGATGTCCCTTCAAGCAGAGGTAATGGAATTGAAAGCTTCGCCGACGGCCAGACCACGCGGCACTGTCATTGAAGCACAAGTTGAAGCCGGCCGAGGCCCTACGGCCACCATAATCGTGCAGATGGGCACATTGAAAGTCGGCGACTCGTTTATCTGCGGCGACTACAGCGGAAAAGTAAAATCCCTCCTCGACGACCGTGGCAAACCCGTCAAACAGGTTGGACCTTCAACACCCGTGAAGGTTCTTGGGTTTATCGGGCTGCCGAATGCGGGCGACGAATTTCTGGTGATGGAATCTGAACGCGCCACGAAGCAACTGAGTGATGAGCGACTTGAGACGAAGCGCACCAACAAGCTCTACGTTCCGCAGCGAGCTACGCTCGAGACCTTGCTCGAAACCGCCGGAGGCAGGAAAGTGCTGCGGCTCGTTTTGAAAGCCGACACGCAAGGTTCTGTCGAAGCAATCGTCAACGCATTGAAACAGATCGAAACCAAAAAGGTCGATCTGGATATGATTCACTCAGCAGTCGGACCAATTTCCGAATCCGATATTCTGTTGGCGAGCGCGTCCGACGCAGTCGTCGTCGGCTTTAACGTAAAGGTCGAGAGCATGGCGGTTCCTGCCGCAAAACGCGAAGGCGTGCAGGTCAAGCTTTACAGCATTATTTATGAGCTGCTCGATCAAATGAAAGATGCCATGGCCGGTCTGCTGGATCCGGAATTGCGCGAAACGGTTATTGGACACGCGGAGGTAAAACAGGTTTTCCAGTTGAGCAGAGGCATCGTCGCTGGTTGCCTTGTAACCGATGGCCGGATTGCTCGCGTGGCACGCGCCCGTATTCTGCGAAAGCGCCAACCAGTTTACGACGGCGGGGTTTCGACCCTGCGCCGATTTCAGGATGACGTGAAAGAAGTACGGTCTGGCTTGGAATGCGGAATCAAGCTGGGCGACTTCAGCGAATATCATGTGGGCGACGTAATCGAGTGCTATCAGCTCGAGCAAATCGCTCAGAAACTATAAGAAGTCCGCCGCGGCGGACAGCGGCGTTTCCGAGAAACGCCTTCAGACATATGAAACATCGGCAACTACGCGTAAACGAATTGGTGAAACGCGAGCTAAGCGCCCTCATCACGCGCGAAATTAATTTCCAAGGACCTCTGGTCAGCATCAATGCTGTCGATGTCACCCCCGATCTTAAGAGCGCGCACGTTTTCGTGAGCACTCTCGGCGCCGCTGACGGCAAAGGCGTAATCGAGAAGCTGGAGGCGCATCGGGCGGCATTGCAGGCGGAACTGTCCAAGCACGTCGTGTTGAAATATACGCCGCATCTTATTTTTCATCTCGACGAGTCCATCAAGCGCGGTGCGCGTGTGCTTGAAATTTTGGACGACCTCGGCAAACCCGACGGCCAAGACGAGTGAGTAACACGACGTTCGAAGAGATCGGCCGCGTCCTACGCGAACATCAGGAGTTCGTTGTGCTTAGTCACGTTCGGCCCGATGGCGATGCGCTTGGCAGCCAGCTCGCACTTGGGCTCTCGCTCGAGAAACTCGGAAAGAACGTACGCATCTGGAACCAGGAAGGAATGCTCGAAAAATATTCGTTCCTTCCGCGCGCTGAATTGCTGACGAAACCACCGGCCACAGCAGAGCACGTCGATGTTGCCATCGCGCTAGACACGGCAATTCAAAACCGATTGGGCACGACGCTTGCCGCCGTTGCGTCGGCGAAAATCTGGATCAACATCGATCATCATGTCAGTAACCCTGGCTACGGGGATCTGGTGATCATCGATCAAACCGCGCCCGCAACGGGAGAAATCATTTTCAGGCTTATTAAGAGCCTCGGCCTGCCCTTCGACCACGACGTTGCGGAAAATCTGTTCGTTGCGATCTCGACTGATACTGGCTCGTTTCAATATCCAAAAACCAGCGCGCGCACGTTTGAAATTGCGGCGGGGTTGGTGCGCGACGGTGAACTCGACGTCGGAAAAATCAGTCAGCATTTGTACGAGAACTATCCTCGACGCCGGCTCGAACTTTTGCGCGAGCTGTTGCGAACGATGCGGTTTAGTGAATGCGGTCGAATCGCAACGTTTGGTCTCAGTCTAAAGAATGCGGCTGAACTTGGGGTGATTCCGGAAGATAACGAAGGATTAATCGATCATCTCCGCGCAGTTCAGGGGGTCATCGTCGCTGTGTTTTTCGAAGAACTTTCCGACGGAAAGGTGCGAGTGAGCATGCGTTCCAAAGACGAACGCGTTGATGTATGCGCAATTTGCCAGAAATTCGGCGGCGGCGGACATACACTGGCTGCCGGCGCGCGCGTGCCCGGAACGTTGGCGGAAATCGAAGAAAAAGTTCTGGAGGAAACTGGTGAAACCATTAAGCGCGCCTGCATCTCCTGACGGCGTTCTGCTCGTAGACAAAGCGGAAGGGATGACGTCGCACGACGTTGTCGCGCTCGCCCGACGACAAATTGGAACGAAGAAGATTGGCCATTGCGGGACTTTGGATCCAATCGCCACGGGCCTGCTTTTGCTCACGGTTAACCGCGGCACAAAGGTTCAGGATTTACTCATGAGCGAGGACAAAGAATATGTGGGAACGTTCGTGTTTGGCGTAACGACTGACACACAGGACCGTGAAGGCCAGGTCATTCAAGAACGGCCGGTGCCTGCGCTGGATGAAAATCAAATCCGCGCTGCGTTCGAAAAATTCCGCGGTGATTTCTATCAGCTGCCGCCCATGGTTTCCGCAAAAAAACACGGCGGCGTGCCGTTATATAAGCTGGCGCGCGAAGGAAAAGTCGTGGAGCGCGAGCCACGCCTCGTGCACGTCTATCGGTACACAATCGACCGGATCGCGTTGCCAGAAATCGACTTCACCGTGCTGTGCAGCAAAGGCTTCTATGTCCGCACTTATGTTCACGACATCGGCGAATTGCTTGGTTGCGGCGCGCATTTGAAATCGCTTCGCCGAACGAAATCGGGCCGCTTCGACGTCGCCAATTCAATCACAGTTGACGAGATCAGAAATGCGACGGCGGACGAAATTCTCAAACGAATGCTGAGTCTGCCCGAAGTTTCCAGGATGCGCGGAGCGTGAGGAGAATAACGAAGCTGCGAAGACGAATGGCAAGGTCGGCTTTGCACAACTGTCATCCTGAGCGAAGTCGAAGGATCCCGAGCAATCACCTGAAAGCATTCGCCACGGGACTTGATTCGCTCACTCCCCGTTCGCTCAGGCTCCGCCCTTCCCGTCTATGTCGCGGCTTCCCGAGCCGCTCCATTCTCGAGTCCGCTCGGAATGACGGAGATTTGATTCGTCATTGGTTATTCGTCATTAATTCGTCACTCGCCATTCGTCATTCGTCATTCGCCTGATGGAAACGCTTCAATCCATCTCCGAATTATCGCGGTTGCAAGGGCCGCTCTTTCTCGCCATCGGTGTCTTTGACGGAGTCCATCTCGGCCATCAGGCGGTCATTTCGACTTCTGCGGGACACGCTCGGACACTGAATGGAACACCTGTGGTAGTCACCTTTGATCCGCACCCGGAAAAAATACTGCGTCCTGATAAAGCGCCGCATTTGCTTACCGCCACGCCACACAAGATCGCTCTAATCCGCGCACTGGGTGTGCGACATCTGTTGATCATTTCGTTCGATAAACATTTTGCCGCCACCGAACCCGAGGATTTCGTGCAGCAATTGGTTCAGCATTCGAAACCGCTAAGTGAAATTTGCGTCGGGCATGAATGGGCATTCGGAAGAAATCGCCGCGGCAATCTCCAGTTGCTTGAAAAGCTCGGTGAGCAGTTTGATTTCAACGTCGTGGGAATTCCGCCGGTGAGTGTTAAAGGCGAACTTGTAAGCAGCACGACGATTCGGCGCGCGGTAGCAGATGGCGATCTAAAAAAAGCAGCCACCATGCTTGGCCGCGAATACACGATTCTGGGAACAGTTGTGCATGGTGATGATGTGGGGAAAAAAATCGGATTTCCGACCGCAAACCTGAGTGCCCACAGCGAGCAATTTCCGCCGAACGGTGTTTATTTCGCCGAAGCAACTCTCGAGGGTGTTGTGTATCCCGGCGTGGTGAATCTCGGTTGTCGGCCGACGATGAGCAGCGGCAGGTCAGATCGGATCCTCGAAGTTTACCTCCTCGATTTCAATCGGGACGTTTACGGCAGGGATCTTGAGCTGCGCTTCATCCGTTACCTAAGGGCGGAAAAGAAATTCGAGAACGTTGACGCGCTCGTCCGGCAAATCGAATGCGACGTGCAGCAGGCGCGCGATTTGGCCGGAGTCTAAACAAACTCGGCGCTTTAAAAATCCAGCCGGGTCAGATTTCGTACTTCGGGCGTCTTGCGGATGGCGAAGATGACCGCGAACGCGCCAACCACGAGACCGCAACCAAATGCAAAGACCAACAACAGCCAAATCGGGAAGTCAGCAATCTGGACCACGCCTTGTCGAACGAAGGTGCCGCCACCGGAAAGGAAGTAAGCCATTCCTGTTCCGATTAACGCCAGGCCAATGACAATCATCGCACGCAGCCATTGCGGCTCCCGCCGCCCTACCGGCAGCATGGCTATAACGCGTGCGGTGAACCCGTCGTCATTAATGTAAGGCACGGCTTCGCGCAGCTGTCGGTCTAGCGTCTCGTCGTCAATCATTGAATTCACTGTATCAATTCGGCCCCCACGCCGCCAGTGTTCGTTTCAACTTCTCGCGGCCGCGCAGAACGTTCGTTTTGACTGTGCCGAGCGGAATTTCGAGGACACGCGAAGCTTCATCGTGCGACAGACCATTCTGGCAGCAAAGCACAACTGCGGTGCGCTCGTGTAACGGAAGCAAATTAAGCGCGTGCATAAGATCGTGTCTCAAACCGGGATCGACAGTGTGCGGGTCCTGTTCTGCCTGCCATTGCTCCTCATCCACGCCCACCAGTTCTTTGCGACGCCGCGCGTCCTCGCGAAAGCAATTGTACGCGATTCGATAAAGCCATGTGGAAAACCGCGCTTCACCGCGAAAGCTGCGGATGTTTTTGTAAGCCCGGAGAAAAGCTTCCTGCGAGAGATCATCGGCCAACGCGATGTCTGTGCGAGTGAGTTGCCGCAGCAGACCGCGCACACTCGATTGATGCCGCCGCACGAGTTCGCCGAAGGCGTGCTGGTCGTCATCGGCAAGAACTCGCGTAACGAGGTCAGCATCAGTGAGCTCCACGGCCGCAATATTACGGTGCCGGGGGCGGAGGCGGAATGTCCTTTTTGTGTTCCAATTTCCATACAATCAAATATCCAAGCCCGATCAGGAACGGAATCAGCCCGAACGACCACGCGCCGCCTTCCCAATCGTTCACCGCGGCGAGCCATATCATCAAGCCCAGACCCACCATGGTCCATATGACCCCGCGCCTCGCATCCGAGCGTCGGCGTACCCGTCGCACCTCAGGTGCAAGCAGTTCCGCGGGAACAGGCTGACCTTTCTCGACCATCATGCGGATTGTCCGCTGCCGCATGCGGCTTCCGATAAGCGCGATTATTCCTATGAGCATCACGATCAGAACCGGCGCACCAAAAATTGTCAGGAAAACAATCGCAACGAGTGGAATCACCATCGTTGGAATATCCCCACTGGCGCCCACCTGATCGCCATCTTTGTCACCTCCATCGATGATGATGCCATGCTTGTGCCCAAGCTTTTTCTCCAGCTTCCGATGTATTTTGTTAGCGAGATCGGATGAAGCAGAATTCGGCGTGACAACAGGGGCTGCCGTTGGCGTTGATGCTGACGCCGCTGTTGAAGTTGCGGCTGTTACTGCCGTCGCTGCAGTCTGCGTGGCAATCGGAGTTCCGGTCGGAGCCTGTGGAAACAAGCTGCCATACAGTCCGAGCGAGACCAGGCAGAGGAGGAATAGTTTTTTCATAGAGTGTTTGATCATAGGATGCAGCAAACGTCTGATTTGGATTCAACGATTTTGGGTTTCCCATGGCAATTAAAAGGTTGCGTGGCGCGGTTGACTGGACATTATTGTCCCTCTCAAAACTGCGGGTGTAGCTCAGTTGGTAGAGCACCACCTTGCCAAGGTGGACGTCGCGAGTTCGAGCCTCGTCACCCGCTCCAGCCTTCAGTTGGAGCGGAGCGCAAATCGAAGACTGGAGCGACCGCGCCGTAGCTTCAGCGAAGGCGGACCGCCCAAATGCTGCAAGCTAGAACCCTTACCTATGTATCTGTGGCGCAAAAGAGCCGAACTGCATTGGGTTGAAGCGCACGAAAGCCTTCTTCAGGCGCGCGATTGCGGCCAGCTTGTGATCGTAAGCAGACCCGCGCATAAGCGTCTGGAACTTGAAATTGTCTGCCGCTCACGGAGCGATTCGTCTGCGTTGCTCAAGGAATTTGGCGGTCGAATCGAGGCCTTGCCGCGCAATTGGCTGAAACGATTTGCGTGTGCCGATGCGAAGCCGATCAAGATCGGGAAACGATTGATCATCTCCAATGGGGGAGGGACCTTAGTGTCCCGATTGTCGCGGCACAAAGGCCGCTCCCACATTATCATTCCGGCTTCGTTGGCCTTTGGAACTGGCGAACATGCGACCACGGCAATGTCGCTTCGTTTTTTGGAACAGCTGACTCGGTGCTGGAATCAGGGCTGGTCGCTCGTCGATCTCGGCACTGGTAGCGGTATTCTTGCGTTGGCGGCAAAATGTCTCAGTGCCGGCGGGGTCATTGGTATCGATAACGATCCCGCCGCGATTTCAGTGGCCAAATCAAATGCCCGACTGAACAAAGTTCCCGGTGCCAGTTTTCAATTAGGCGATGTGCACGACTGGAACCCGGCACGCAAGACCGACGTGATTACAGCAAATTTGTACAGTGATTTACTTATCGAAATCCTGCCAAGACTGCATGGCGGCGCATGGCTAATTCTCTCAGGCATTTTGCGCAGCCAACAAGACGAATTGATTCATGCACTGCAGCGGAATCACATTGACGTGATCAGAACGAAGCGCCGCGGGAAATGGGTGGCCATTCTGGCAAGGCCAGGCAAGCGCACTGGAACCGTAAGAGGTCGAGCCCTCAAATTTTTGCGGCGGTGATAGACCGCCGCTACAGTAGAACCGATGCAATCAGAACAGCTTGCTTATGCCATTGTCACACCCTATTCGATGCGGAAATCGCGCACCGGCGGCATCGTCGGCCGGTTGATTTCCCGCACCGGGCTCGATTTGGTCGGAGGCCGAATGTTCGCCCCGGGTAAGGAGCTAACGAAGCACTACGCAGACACGATCGTGACGGAAACTGACCCCAGCCATCGGGCCACGCAGCAACTGATTCGCGAGTACGTGCTCAAAAATTTCACTGGGGAGAAAAACGGCCAACATGCGCGTGTTTTGTTTCTGATCTTTCGCGGACCGGACGCTGCGGAAAAGATTCATCACGTCGTAGGTCACATCCTGCACGAGCGCACGAGCGGCGAAACGATTCGTGACACCTATGGTGATTACATCACCGATGATTCGGAGAATGTTATTTACTTTGAACCGGGAGTGGTCACTGAATTCGAACCCGGCGCGGTCGAGCGCGATTTAAAACTGTGGGCGGAATTTTCTGATTCTGATGGTGGAATCGTGGATCACGCCGTGCCGTCTCCGCCGGGCTCGCAAATAGAAAAAACGCTCGTGCTCATCAAACCGGACAATTTCCGATTCCCGAATTTGCGTCCAGGCGGCGTGATCGAAGTATTTTCACGCACCGGCCTCTCGATCATCGGTTTCAAAGTGCACCAGATGAGCGTGAGTCAGGCGCAGGAGTTTTATGGGCCTGTGCTGCCCGTCCTTGAGAAAAAGCTCGGCGCGAAAAGCGGCCGTGAAAACTGGGAGAGCATCATAGAGTTTATGGCCGGCAAAAAGCCCAGCGAATGTCACCAGGACGAACGCGACGCACCCGGAACGGAGAAATCGATTGCCATCGTTTATCAGGGCGTGGACGCCGTGCGCAAGATTCGCGACGTGCTCGGGCCTACTGATCCGGCAAAAGCGCCGCCGGGGTCGATTCGAAAGGAGTTCGGACAAACGATCATGGTTAACGCGGCGCATGCGTCGGATTCCGTCGAAAACGCCAAACGCGAAATGGCGATCATTCGAGTCGAAGAAAATAATTTCAAACCTCTGATTGAAAATTTCTACCGTCGCCAATAGTATGCGCTCCCATTTTGGACACTATTGCCATGGAAATTTCTGAACGCGCCGCTCAACTCACTCCGTCGTTGACTCTGTCAATCGATAGCAAGGCGAAAGCCATGAAAGCCGAAGGGCTCGACGTCTGCGGCTTCGGTGCAGGCGAACCCGATTTCGATACACCAGAGCACATTAAAAGGGCCGCAATCGAGGCTCTGGAAGCAGGTTTCACGAAATACACGCCAAACGCTGGCATCCCGGAATTGCGCCAGGCCATCGCAGACAAGTTGGCAGCCGACAACGGATTGAATTATCGCGCGGGTCAGATCGTGGTGAGTAATGGCGCCAAACACGCCTGCTACAATGCGATCCTCGCGACTTGCCAGCCCGGCGATGAAGTGGTGATCCCGGCACCGTATTGGGTGAGCTACCCCGACATGGTGCGATTAGTGGGCGCCGAGCCTGTGATCGTGCCTACCAGCGAGCGTAACGCCTGGAAAATGCGCCCGGAAGATTTTGAAAATGCGATGACGCCGCGCACTAAGATGTTGATCATGAACAGCCCGGGCAACCCGACGGGATCTGTTTATACGCGCGAAGAATTGGAGGCGATCGTCAACGTCGCCGCGGAAGAAGACATTTATGTGTTGTCCGACGAGATTTACGAAAAGCTCGTTTACGAGGACGCCAAACATGTGAGCATCGCGTCGCTGTCGAAGGAAGCGTACGATCTCACAATTACGGTCAACGGATTTAGCAAA
>Ga0070684_100002788_pt1 | contig 12945 bp, 11 predicted proteins | sample KBSC723LmetaG_FD_65653 | JGI IMG/M metagenome (GOLD analysis project Ga0070684, IMG submission 65653) | Corn rhizosphere microbial communities from Kellogg Biological Station, Michigan, USA - KBS C7.2-3L metaG | ecosystem: Host-associated > Plants > Roots > Rhizosphere ...
AACCTTCGGCATGCTGTCGACGGCCGTTGCCTTGAGTCCGAGATCTGCCACGACGCCGGCCGCGTTCGAGCCATCGACGATGAACGTGCCCGCGGCGAACGTCTGTCCCTTGGCGCTGAACGACGAATCGGCAACCGACACCTTGGCACCCTTGAGCTTCCATGGCAGCGCGGCCGAGCGCCAATCGCCCAAGTGGGGGACGAGGAGCAAGCGGCCGGTGCCGGCCACCGCGCCCGTCACTTTTGCATCGGCCGTCGTGAGCTTCATGGGCTTCGCGAGGATCGTCGAGTCGACCACCTTGAGCGTTTGTACATTATAGAGCTCATCGAGCGTCCAACCGATATCGTCGTACGGCGACGGATCGTCGGCGGGCTTGAAGTGCTGGTACGCCAGGATCGTGCGAACCGTCTGCGTGTACGGCTGGTCCATGCGAATGATCCAGTCGCCGGCGTGTATCGTTGCCGGCCGGCCGATCGGATCGGCCGCGGCCGGCTTTGCCGTCGTGGTATCTGTCGTCGTGCGAGGAGCGCGCGCCGCGGCACTGTCGGATGCCGCGCCACGACCCGCGCCGCCTCGACCGCCGCCACCTCGCCCTCCCCGACCGCCGCGCCCGGCACCAGCCGGCGCCGCATCACCGCTGGCGTCTCCCGCTTGAGCGACTGTTGGATCGCCACCATCACCACGACCGGCGCCGCGACCGCCGCGACCCGTCGTCGCCAACACGCCCGTCGAGATACCGCCGGCGCGAACGCGCGCCGTGTTCTGCGCGAGCAGCGCGCTGCCCTGACGACCCATGATCTGCGGCTCGACGCGCGTCGTAAAATCTTGCGACGCGACTTGAACTTCGGCGCCCTGTAGCCTGAAGTAATTGACGAGATCGGCCGCCTGCTGCGCACGCTTCTGATCATGAGGAATCACATACGCGTACGGCGCCTCGGTCCGACCTCGCTTGATGAGCCGCTCCGCCTTGGCCACGAAGTCGTCGAGGAAAGTCTCTTTGTGATCGGCCACGTACTTCATGCCAAACAGCACGCCCGACTGCTGGTAGTTGATGTTGTTTCGGAAGCACCACTTCACGCCCGGCACCGGTGGGTTGAAGCGATCCCACTCTTTTTCGACCTGGCTGCCCGGCGTGAACGTCGTCGTCATGCAGCCGTTGCCGCCCGGACCAGTCGCGCTCATCGTCTCGTAGAAGCGGCCGATCGAGTTGTGCAGGTTCACCATCGCCAACATGTAATTCGGCGCCCAGCCGTCGTAGAAGCCGTGCGTCCATACGCCCGGCATCTCACGCTTCGCCATCTCGTTCATCTCGTTGTACGCGAGCGTGTGCCACTCGTTCACGACGATCGGATCGAACTCGTCGTTGTATGGGCCCGTGCCGGTCATGATGTACATGAAGGGCACCGATTCGTGGAGATCGTGGACGACCGTCGGATGCCAGTTCAAGAAACCCGCGAGCATGTTGCGCGTGAGCTTGGCCGACATGCCGATGGCATCGCGGTTGTTGTCGTGCGCGGTGTATTGTCCCCAGTACGCGAGCGGAATCGTCACGCTGTCGGTCACGCGATAGTTGAAGACGTCCACCTCGCGGTCGCGCCCGTCGACTTCCGTCTGCGGCGTGATGAGCGTGATGGTGTTGTTTCGGATCGACTGGATGAACGGCGACTCCTCGACGGCCATTCGATAGAGCAGCTCGGTCAGCATCTCCGGGCTCCCCGTTTCCGGCGAATGAATCGAGCCCGACAACCAATAGATGGGCTTCGCCTCTTTGATGAGACGCGCGCGCTCCGTTGCCGACAGGCCTCGCGGATCGGCGAGCTTGCCGAGCATTTGACGATACTCGTCGAGGCGCTTGATGGTATTCTCATCGGCCACCGCGGCCACGATCATCTCGCGCCCTTCTTCGCTCTTGCCGAGCGAAAACACTTTCACGCGCGGCGACGCCCGCTCCACTGATCGGAAGTACGCGTTGATCTCGGCCACGTGCGAGAGGTGTCCCGGCGAACCGGGAACGTAGCCCAACCCCTTGAGCGGCGTCGGCACCGACTTCGACGCCGGCAGGTGATCGACGAGCTCCGTCGTGAACTTCCACTTTGGATCGGTGGACGTGAGCTCGCGAATCTTCGCCGTGTACTCGGCGTCGTTCGCCTGCGCGTGTGCGACGCGAACGGGTGCAAGGACGGAGACGGCGCCCGCGAGCGCGGCACCGGCGAGGAGCCGGATGTTCGTCATACGATTCTCTTCTCTACTGAGGGAGACGAAAGGAGGGACGCTGGAAGTTTACGCGTTCGACGCAGCGGCCGCTGGCGCCGCGGAGATTTCCCGCGCCGATCATTTGCCGTTGGCCGCGACGATCCGAGTGAGCACCGAGTCTTGTCGCGCCACGACGGATCGCAACGAGTCGAGGTCGGTCTGGAGCTGAGCGACGTCATTCTTGAGTCCACTGATTTCGTTCGCGGCGTCGTTCAACGCTTGGGCTGTGGCGGCTTCGGCTCGAGGATTAGCGCAGCTCGCCGTGCCGAGGATGACGGAGAGGGTGAGTAGGCGGCACGTGGAGCGCATAGGGATGAGAAAGCTGAGGTTGAAGAGTCCGGCGGAAAGCAAAATGATGGCGCCCGTCTCCGACGTCGAGGCTTGATTGATGTGTGCGACGCTTCGCGTTCACTCTCCTCGAGCTCGTGATCGTGCTCACGCTCGTCGGCCTGCTCATGGGGTTGGCGGCTCCGCGTTTTTCAGCCATGCGCGACGGGGCATCGGTTCGCGCCGCGGTGGCGGATCTCGCCGCCGATTTCTCGATCGCGCGGCAGTCGGCGATCACGCGTCGCGCCGCCGTCGCCGTCGTGCTCGACACGAGCTCGGGCACCATTGAGCTTCGTTCGGCCGCGGGATCGATATCGCGGCGGCAGTTGCACGCGCTGTACGGGATCGTTTTGCGGTCCAATCGGGATTCTACAGTGTACGACTCGCGCGGTATTGGCTACGGCGTTTCCAATTTGACGGTGACCGTACGACGGGGCTCGATCGTTGACACGTTAACGATGTCGCGGTTGGGCAGACTCCGTTGGTAGCCGGAAAACAGCACGTGCATATCGCGTAACTGCTGATGCACGAGCCGAGTACACCGTGCGCCAGACTGGAATGGGGCGGCCGCCACTGGTCTTCATCTGTCGACGGGGTCAGCTTGCGAGACGTGGGTTTCCAGGCTGTTACACGCAAATGTGACCCTCGGTCTATGGGGGTGGGTTATAAAAAAGAACATGAGCGACGATGCCGCCGACGTTCAACGTGTTCTGGCAGGTGACGTTGATGCATACGCCGCATTGGTCGACCGGTACTACGACCGTTGTGCGCGGTTTGCCGTTCGGATGCTTGGCAATCGCGACGACGCGGAGGATGCGTTGCAGGTGACGTTCGTGCGCGCGTATCGCGCGCTCGATCGGTACCAGGAGCGGGATCGTTTCAGTGCGTGGTTGTATCGAATTCTCGTGAATCAGTGTCGTAGTATCGCGGCCCGCCGCGCGCACCGCGAAAAAGTGTTTGTGCGTGAGGAAGCGCTTCTGTTGAACGCGCCGGATCGCTCGACGAGTTGGACTGGCGAAGACGAAGAATTCGTTCAGCGTGTGCTCAGTGAGCTGGACCCGTTGTTGCGGGAAGCGTTCCTTCTGAAATACATCGAAGAAATGAGTTACGAGGAGATGTCGACGTTGACTGGTGTTGGCGTCTCTGCGTTGAAGATGCGTGTGAAACGCGCATGCGATCGCTTGCGCGAGCGATGGGAACGGATCAAGCATGACTGACTCGGACCAACATCCGTACGTGGAATGGATCGCCCGCGAGGCGCAGCGCCCGGTCGTGACCGACCAGGCGGCGCGTGAGCGTATCATGATGGCGGTCCGTTCGGAGCCGGTGCCGGTGCGTCGGTCCCGGGTGTGGGCGCGTGTCTTCGAACCGCGCTCGTTCCGCTTGTCTCCCGTCGGCACCACGTTGCTCGCTGCTGGCCTCGTCGGCATTGGTGTCATTGCCGGCAAGGTCGTGAATAACCGGGACGTCCGCCCGCCGGGCGGGGAACCATCGGTTTCTGTTGCGGTCCAGCCGCGGCTCCCGGTTTCTAGTGCCGTCGTCGATACAGTCGTCAAGTTCGTGTTCGTTGCGCCGCAAGCCAGCAAAGTGTCCGTGGTTGGGGACTTCAATGGCTGGAACGCGACGACCACGCCGATGGTCCGCACGCCGAACAGTGCCGTGTGGACCGTGACGCTCCCGTTGACGACCGGTCGGCACGTTTACTCGTTCGTGGTTGACGGATCGTCGTGGATCGCCGACCCCGCCGCCCCGCTCGCGCCCGATGACGGGTTCGGTCACGCCAGTTCCGTCAGAATCGTTGGTCGAGGCTCCGCGCTGTGATTCAACTTCCAACCCCGGTTCGATTTCGCGCTGGTCGTCGCGTCGGCAATTCGGTGCTGGCTGTGGCGTTGTGCCTGTTGAGCGCGCGGATCGCCACCACTCAGGAACCCGATCCGCTGCTCAAGCTCGATCCGAGCAGCCGCTTTGCCGTCGATCTCATGCTCGACTCCGCCACCGCCGAGCATCTGCCCACGCGGCCGCTGTCGTCGCGCGCGCTCGAGGGCATCACCAGAAAGGCAGACGGCAAGAGAATCGTCGATGCCGTCCGCAAGGAGCTCGGATACCTGCGAACGGCACGCGCGGTCCTCGGCGGAGTGCCCGACGATGAATTGAGCGCGGCGGCCGCCGTCGTCGAGGCGGGCGCCAAACCGGCTCAGCTCGCCGCGTTCCGCACGCGACACAAGGATCGAAACGACCTCGCCGCCTTCACCTACTGGGCCGACTTGATCACGCGCGGTGTTCCGGCCGAAGATGCGTCGTCCGCGATCACCAAACTGTGGCAGGACGGCGCCGACGACGCGACCTTCTACAGCTTGTGGAAGAGCGTCCAGTCAGACATACTCCAAGGGTTGAATCCCGGCGCTGCATTGCAAAACCGGATTCGCGAGACCCCCGGGCGCGCGCCATCCAGCAAAGCGCCGCCCGATGGGCCGCAGGAGTCGCAATCCCAATAAGCTCGAGATGCTATGAACGAGCGGAAGGTCGCCAATCTTGTTCTGACACTAGCGCTGCTGGTTCCCGCCCCGCGGGAACTTGCAGCGCAACTTGTCTCTAAGATCGAGGCAGGCCAGTACTCGGTGTCGGACGGCGTCCTTCCGCTGAGCGCCATCCGCTTTGCTCCAGCGCTGCAGTACGAGTTTCCGCGCGCCACACTTGCCGCCCGCGGTGCGGCGTTTCTCTCGGATCAACAACTTCAGCTCGCGGACGGAATAGTCTCCGGAACGTTCACCTCGCCGACTGTGTACGGCGTCCGGGCGGAAATGATCGGTAACGCCAGTCGAGCCATCGACGACCGCTCGTTGGGAACCGACCAGGTCGACGTCCAGACTCGCGTCCATGTGCTCTTTCATCAGCATGGCGGACTGTGGTTCGGCGGCGGCGTTGCTCGCCCGTGGCGTGTTGCGGTGATCTCGTCTGCCGACGTCACGGACGCCGGTGCGTGGGCCAAGCTCGGCAACGCGGCGGCCAAGTTCGGCGGCGCCACGATGACCGCGACGTTCACCAATTTTTCGTTCAACAAGATTGCGTCGGTGCACGACACTGGGAGCGCGTCGCTGTCCTGCGCCGCGATCCCGTCCGCCATGAGTGGTCCGCCCGGACAAGTCCGCGCCCTTTTTTCCGAAGTATCGGCGGGCGGTGCGTGCGAGCGACAATCTCGCTTCAGCGATCTCGAAGGGACCCTGCACTGGGAATGGAGCTCGTTCGAGGTTACGGCGCAGACCGGTTACCGATTTGGTGATTCCTACGACGTTACCGCCGATTCGCGTCGGTGGTCGTCGGCCACCGCGACGATTTGGCTGAACGATCGGATTGCGTTCGTCGGCGGCGGTGGACGCCAGCCCGCCCTGCCCCTTCGCGGTCTGCCCTCGCGCACATTCGGCATGGCCGGGCTCGAGCTCGCGTACTGGCCGATCTCAAAGGGGGCAATTCCCGTCTCCCTTCCGCACGCCATTCTCGTCAAGAGCTTCGACGTCCGTCCCGGCGCGACAGGAACACAGAAGATCGTCATTCACGTGGGCGGCGTCGAAACCGTCGACGTCATGGGCGACTTCAGCGACTGGAGTCCGCTCACGCTCGTACGCCGCGGCCGCGACCTGTGGGAGCTGTCGCTTCCGCTGTCGGCCGGAATGCACCGGATCAACGTTCGCGTCGACGGCGGGCCGTGGATGGCACCGCCTGGACTCCCCACCGTCCACGACAGTTACACCGGCGACGTCGGCCTCATGCTCGTGAACGGCGATCGCAGCGGACACTGACGGTCGATCAATCGAACAATAAAGGGAGCGCCTCGGCGCTCCCTTTCCGTTTGCCCACCAACCGCGTGATCAATCCGCCGCGACAGTCCCGAAGTCGAAACCCGGCACCGAAATTCGCGGAATGGGCTGCCCGATCACGCGCTCGATCGAACGCACCATCGCGATCTCGTCGGGCGCCATGAAGGTGAACGCGTCGCCTTCCTTTTGCGCGCGACCGGTTCGGCCGATGCGGTGGACGTAATCCTCGGCCTGCTGCGGCACGTCGTAATTGACGACGTGTGTGATGTCTGAGATGTCGAGTCCGCGTTGCGCGATGTCCGTTGCCACGAGGACGCGAACCTTGCCGCTCTTGAAATCCTGCAACGCCTTGGTGCGTTGCGGCTGCGTCTTGTCGGCATGCATGGCCGTTGCTTCGATACCCTCGCGCTCGAGATGCCGCACCACGCGATCGGCGCCATGCTTCGTGCGCGTGAACACCAACACGGAATCCAGGGCTGCCTCGCGGAGGAGGTTGGCGAGCAGCGCGCTCTTTCGCTCGCGCGGCACCGGATACACTGCATGCGTCACCGTGCTCGCCGCCTGCGACCGGCGACCAACCTGCACCACGATCGGCTTTCGCAAATACTTACGCGCGAGCGCCTCGACTTCGGCCGGCATTGTTGCACTGAACAGCAACGTCTGACGGTATTGCGGCACGTCCGACACGATGCGATTGATCTGCGGCGCGAAACCCATGTCGAGCATGCGGTCCGCCTCATCGAGCACCAAGACTTCCAGGTCGTCGAACACGACGTTCTGCCGCTCGAGGTGGTCGATCAATCGGCCGGGCGTCGCGACGACGATGTCGACGCCGTCCCGCAGCTTTTTCTGCTGCGGCTCGAGCGGTACGCCGCCGTAGACCGAAACGACCGTGAGCTCGGAATGTCGCGCGTATTTGTGGACGCTCTCTTCGACCTGCACACACAACTCGCGCGTCGGCGTGAGCACGAGCGCGCGCGTTCGCTTGGGTCCGTCGATCAGCCGATCGACGATCGGCAGCGTGAACGCGGCGGTCTTGCCGGTACCAGTTTGCGCGAGACCCATGACGTCGCGCCCCTTCAGCACGAGCGGGATGGCCTGGGCTTGGATCGGCGTCGGGTTGGTGTATCCCGCGTCGCGAACGGCTTTCAACACGCCGGCGGAAAGGCCGAGCGTGTCGAATGTCTGCGACTCGGGCTCGGCGGCCTGCTCCACTTCGATTGTCTCTGTTACCATGATTCCCATCGCTGCGCACCGGGGCCGCGACCCAGGACCACCCTGAGACCGGTGTCTCTCGAAAATGCCGGCGCGCGGAGGGCGAACCGACGATTGCCGCGAAGCTCGGCTCCGCGTTCACGAGGGGCCGCTGCGGCCCGCGCCTCATGGCGCGTCGTCCCTCGTAGTTGCGACCGTCCCAGCGATCCGCGCCTGCGCCGATCCTTGCCGCAACATCAGTCTGTTCAATTTAACTCATTGTGGGACTTAACGCTAGCTAATCGGCAGCCAGAAAGTCTCCCACAAGTTCGTAGACGACGGACGGATTCTCCTCCAGCACACAATGCCCGCCCTCGACCACCCGAACCGTGCCGCCACGCAGTCGCTCGGCAGCCGACGCCGCGTTCCGGATGAGCCGATCCTTGGTTCCGAGGATCACCAACGTGGCGACCGACAACGACCGCGCGTCGGCGTCCGATAGTGGTCGCCAATCGAACTCGCTGAGCGCGGACCGCGCGGCGTTTACAAAACCCTCAAGCTGCGTGGGTGCCCAATATTCGTCGACGTCACGCTCAGTCGGCTGACGAGGATCACCGTACGCCAGATGACGGAGGATGAGGTCCACCGCGCTGTGCGGAACGAGCCGCCGCCCGATCGCGGCGATGAGCGATCGCGGCACGATCTCCAGCAAATGCAAAAACGCGATCGATACGAGTCCAACTGGATTCACGAGGACGAGCCGCGGAACGCGCGCCGGATTCCGCATGGCGTATCGCAGCGCCAAGCCTCCGCCCATCGATTGACCCATGAGGTTCACGCGCGGAAGATCGAGCGCGTCGAGAAGCGCGTCGACGTCCGCGCAGTATGCGTCGAGCGAGTATGCACCGAGGTGCGACGGCTTGTCGGAAAGTCCGTACCCGCGTAAGTCGATCGCAATCGCACGCACGCCGCGAGCCGGCAACATCGCGAGCGCCTGCCGATACATGTACGCCGACGCGCCCCATCCGTGGAGCATGAGCAGTGGTGCTCCATCCGCGGGCCCGCTCTCGACAACGCGCAGCGTGACGCCCGTCGACAGTGTGACGTGGCGCACAATCACGTTGGTGAGCCCGGCCGGGAAAACCTGCTCGGGCGATAGCGGAACGCTCACGACGAAGAATACGTCGGGCGCCGATGCTCCCGCGTCATTCCAACTCGATTGTCCGCCCGCTCAGCCGTCCGATGAGACCCAGTCTGAACGTCACGTCGGCCCAACGCTCGTCGCCGCTCAGATGATCCTCGAGCGGATACATGGGCCACAAAAACGGATTGCTGCTGCGCGCCGCGCTCATTCCTTTGTGCGGATGCCATACGCCTTGCGCGTCGCGGTCGTCGAGAAAGCGCTCGAAGAGCTTCGACCAGTTGTCGTTCTTTCTGAGGAAGCCGAGTCGCGCCATGAGCTCGAGCCAGACGATTGCCGCGACGACATCGTTGTCCGCCGCGTTGCGATTGGGCAACATGTCGCCGAGCACGAGGTGCGGTTGCTCGACGACGTGCTTGCCGCAGAGCTGCAACGGCTCTTGGCGCGGCAACGGTTGCGCGAGATGATTGTACAGCAACGCCATTGCGTCGTGATGCTCGTTCCGGAACAACGGCATGTAGGCGAGCATGAGCAACGCGTACATCGACGGCGGCGCGGATTCCGCCGGGAGCACGTGTTGGTTGCCGACGCGGACGAACGGTTTCTGTGCGAGTGGCGAGCGGAGGTATGCGCTGATGCGCTCGACGATTCGTCGTGCGGCGCCGCGCAGACGTGGATCGCCCTCGTAACCGGCTTGCGCGAGCGTCGCGGCCGCGGCTTCTCGCAAAATCGCGCGGCCACGCCGCGCCAAGTCGTCGTCTGCCGCGTTCTTTCCGCCGAATTCGAAGAGATATTCGGGATCCTGATCTTCGGCGAGTAGGCGGAACAAAACGCGTCGAGCGTGCGTGAGCGGTGGTGTGTCTTTGTCCCAACCGTACTCGAGCAACCGACGTACGGCGTTAATCGTTCCGATCCCTTCGAAATGTTCCGCGCGACCGGACGGAAGCGTGAGCATGGAGCGTCCCCAGGTACCATCGACGTACTGCGTCAGCGCCAACGTCAACGCCGGGCGATGCGTAAAGGGAAGAGATGCGACTTGATCGCCGATCGGAGCCGGTGCTTTGGCGACCTCGGTCACCGCGCGGAATTTGATTGGCGGCGCAGAGTGATCGAGGAGCCACGTGAGTGGAAATACGATCGGCGGTGACGGTGGCGCCGCTACTGGAGTCAGTGGCGTTGCTGAAGTGAAACCCGAAGATGGCGAGGGCGGCAGAGTCACGAGTCGCTCTGGGCGAGCTTTGAGAAACAGGTCGAGCTCGTCGCCGGTGAAGGCGTCCGGCTAAGGGCGGGTAAGGATAGCGGTTTTGAGTGTTTGCGCTAGAGGGCGGCAACTAAGGTGTTGCGTCCACGAAGTTTGTCGTTGCGCGGGTTCTGGCGCACCCGTAGCTGAAGTCGTAGTCCCTGCGGTCACGGGCCCAGGTGCTCGTCTGATGTGCGCGCGGCGTATTACACCACATTCCCTTGGGGGGAGAGCAATGAAGAAGATGATCCAGATGGCAGTGATGGCGGCCGCGATGTTCATGGCTGTAACGACCGGCGCGCAGGCGCAGGGTGGCGGCGGTGGCGGCCGTGGCGGCAATCGTGTGTTGGCCGTGCTTAAGGATTCGCTCAAGGTGTCCGACGCGATCGTCGCGAAAGCGGATTCGATCCAAAAGGCCGGTCAGACCGAGATTGGTCCGCTCATGGAAGCGGCGCGTGGCGGTGATGCGGATGCGCGCACCAAGATCACGGCTGCTCGTCAGAAGCAGACCGACGCCATCAAGGCGCTGTTGACCGATGATCAGAAGGCCGCGTTCGACAAGATCATGGCCGCGATGCCCCAGGGTCGTCGCGGTGGTGCGGCACCGGCGCTCTAAGCCGAGCCGATAGGCGCACCACTCGTTCGAGCAACTGCGGGCCGCCACTGAGTGGCGGCCCGCAGTTTTTTCGCGACTAGCCACGGGCCACTCCACGCGGCATCTTGACGCCCCGATGCGTTCAACAGGCGACGGCCCGCGTGCGCGGTGAGTTTCTCGATCTTGGCGGCGCGCGGATCTACTACTACGCCGCCGGCACGCGCGGCGCCGGCGTGCCCGTCGTGTTCCTCCACGGGTTCCCGACATCGAGTCACCTCTGGGGCGACGTCGTTCCCTTGATGCCACCCGGCCACCGACTCGTGGTGCTCGACCTCCTCGGCTACGGTCGCAGCGACCGTCCGCTCTCGCACTCGGTCGACATTGCCTCGCACGCCGAACGAACGGTGGCCCTGCTCGACGAATTGCGGATCCAGCGGGCCTGTCTGGTCGGTCACGGCATCGGCGGCACCATCGCGCAAGCGGTCGCGGTGCGACGTCCTCGCCAGATCTCTCATCTGTGTCTCATCGCCAGTGTGCCGCTCGACGAGCGCCGGCGGCCGGGCGGCCGCCTCACGCGCGCCGTGTTCCCATTCTCCAAGTGGCTGCCGTCGCGGCTCGTGATCTCCGTGCTGCATCGCGAGCTTGCGCGCGGCTACGCCGATCCGGCGCGCGCCGCTCGGTCCATCGACCTCTATCTGCGTCCGTTCGGCGATGCCGCAGGACGCGCGGCGCTCGTATCGCACCTCGAGGCGCTCAAACGTGCTCACGGCGGCGACCGCTCCGACTCGCCGCCCGTCTCGACGCCGACGGCACTCCTGTGGGGGGACCACGATCGCGTGACGCCGTTGTCGATGGGACGCCGGCTCCAGGCGGCGATTCCCGGGGCGACGCTCGATGTCATCGCCGGTGCTCGACACTTCACTCCCGAAGAATCACCGCGCCAAGTCGCCGAGGCGATCGCCGGTCTCCTCTCGCGAGGTTGATCTCAGCGGATCTTTTTCAGATCGTCGGCCGCTTCGATCACATGGCCGATGTCGCGCGACAGCGCACGCGCCTGCTGGGTGGCGCTCGTCACGTCGTCGATCGCGGCGCCGATCCCCGAGGATCGGAGCTTCAGTAGATCCAGTTTCAAGTTCTGTAACATCAGGCCAGCGCTCTCGAGCTGATTCGCCAGCGACCGCCGGCGCTCGAGCAAGTCGTGCAGCGACGAGCGCTGGCGCTGCAGCAGCGAGAGCCGGCGATCCCGGTCCACCGTCTCCGGCTCGGTCGTCAACGCCGCGATCCGCGCGTCGAGCGCGCCGAGCGATGCGCCGGATACGTCGGCGTCGAGGCGGTGCAGCGTCGTTGCCAGCGCGCCCACACGCTGCGCCAGCGCGTCCACCGTCGGCCCGACATCGGGGATCATCTCGCGCTCGACCGGCCCGAGGGCCCCGACGATGTCGCGCATCATCGCCCGATCGGCTGCCGCACGACGGACCGCCTCTCCATGCGGACCGGCGAGTACGTCGCTCGTCGCAAGCTCGGCGGCCATCTGCTCCGGCGAACGCGGAGGAAGAAGAGGCGCCGACGGCGCAGATCCTCCGGCAGCGACGCCGCGCTGCGCACGAAGCTTGGCGCGAATTCCCTTCTTGAATGCTTCGAACGGGCCAACGCCGTCCGACCAGATCGAACCGCCCTTCCTCAACACGTCCAGGAACATGAGCGCGCTCGGAATGAAGAACCACGGCACGCGGTGCATCGTCGCCATGTTGATCACGAAGAGGATCGGCGTCCAGGCGACGAAGCTGACGACGCTGCGCCGAAAGATGATCACACGATCCTCGAGCGGACGTTCGTCATAGCTGCTCGGCGATCGACCGGCCGCGTCGATCTGCTCGCGGATCATCATCTCCGATTGGCGTCGTTGCGCGCGGTACCAATGCTTGAGCTCAGAGCGCGAGAGGCCCGGCGGCGGGGCGGGAAACGCCGGCGATACGGAGACCGGTAACGGCGTCGAGACTGGCGGCGGAAGAGGCGGCGGCGCCGGCGGCGGGCGATACCGCAACGATGCCTTCGCGGAATCGAGCGCATCGCGAAACTCCGCGGCGTCCGCCCATCGATCTTCGGGACGCTTGGCCAACGCGCGATCGATCGCGACGGCGAGATACGCCGGCACCTCCGGCCGGCGTTCGCGAACCGGGCGAGGACGCTCCGACACGTGCTTCACGAGCATGGCGGGCGTGTTCGACGCTTTGAACGGCGTCTCTCCCGTGAGCATGTGATATCCGACGACCGCAAGCGAATACAGATCGCTCCTGCCGTCGAGCTCTCGTTCGCCCAACGCCTGCTCCGGCGACATGTACGCGGGCGTACCGACGGCGACGCCGGTGACTGTGAGTCG
>Ga0070684_100002789_pt1 | contig 12943 bp, 17 predicted proteins | sample KBSC723LmetaG_FD_65653 | JGI IMG/M metagenome (GOLD analysis project Ga0070684, IMG submission 65653) | Corn rhizosphere microbial communities from Kellogg Biological Station, Michigan, USA - KBS C7.2-3L metaG | ecosystem: Host-associated > Plants > Roots > Rhizosphere ...
TTCGGAACTCCGCCGCCCGGACCTTCGCGCGACGTGGTGACCGTGCCGGGAGATCATGGCCTCAAGGCCGATCCGGACGCCGTAGCCGCCGCCGTGGGCGCCTGGCTCGCGAGGGCCGGGGCCGGCTTTCTCAGGCTTTAGCCCGAAGCTCCGAGGCCCCAGCAGGCGGAAGCCGCCCCGAGGGCGGCTTCCGTCCTTCGACTGGGGAGGGGGTTGACGCTAGACGAGCGTCTTCCAGAAGATCTTGACCTCCTCTGCGGGGAACGTCTCGGTCTCGAAAACCTCGAGCTTCGCGATCTTGCCGAGGACGCGGAACGCTGCCTCGAGATCGGGATACTCGAAGATGCCGAGATACTCCCACGGGCCCATGACGGCAAGGAACTTCTCGACCGTGCCGCCCTCGTCCTCGACGATCTTGTAGATCTTGTCGAAGTACTCGGGGGTCTTCTCGAGGTGCTCCCGCGCGGTTGGTGCGATCCTGAACAGCCCGACATAGGTGAACATGCATCACCTCACTATTTGGGGGCATCGCCTAGAGCCCCTTCGCGGGAGAGTGTCTCGCCCGCGGTAGCCAGAGACATCGGCGAAATCTCGGATCGAACTGCACGAAACTACGCTTGACGGCGGTCCGTGCTCGACTTGCTACGCGGCCGCCTGCTCGGCCGTGAGCGCCAGAATCGCGTCGACGACGTCCGGGTCGAACTGCGTTCCTCGATTTGCCGACAGTTCCGCACGTGCGTCCGCAATCGACATCGCCGCCCTGTATGGCCGCGTCGTCACCATCGCGTTGAATGCGTCGCAGCAGCAGACGATGCGCGCGACGATCGGAATCTCCGCCCCGGCGAGGCCGTCCGGGTAGCCGTGTCCGTCATAGCGCTCGTGGCAGGAGCGGACGATCCGGCCCACCTCCGTCAGCAAGCCTCCGACGCGCGACAGAAGCCGCTCGCCTTCGATCGTGTGCAGGTTTACGAAGGCCCGCTCCTCGTCCGTCAGCGGGCCTCTCTTGTTGATGATGGTCTTCGGAATCTTGATCTTGCCCACGTCGTGGAGTAGCGCCGTGAGCTCCGCGAGGTGCAGGGCGCGGGCATCGAGGCCGAGGCGGTCCGCCACGGCAGCGGTGAGCTCGACCACGTCACGGCTGTGCTTGCCGGTGTAGGCGTCGTCGGCCTCGACGAAGTCTCCCAGTAGGAACGCCGTCCCTCGGTAGGCGGCGGAGAGCTCGAGCGCGTGGCTGAGACGATCAGCCCGTTCCTTCGCGAAGAACCGTGCCAGCAGCAGAAGGGGAAGCGGCAGGACGTATGCCGGTGTCCACACCGAGCCGGCCACGCCCGCCGCAAACCCGACGGGCGCAAGGGAGGCGTCGACGAAGAAGATCCAGGCGAGCGGCCCGAGCAACGAGCGCGGATCGACCCCGACGGCGAAGTACTCGCGCAGGGTCGAGATCACGCCGTCGCCGACGAACTGGGCGCAGACTGCTGCGACCGTCAATGCCGCCCACTCCCCGACGCCGGCGTTCGGATCGAAGCCGATCATGAAGACGATCGACGGCGCAATCGTGTAGGACGCGTTGGCGATCGACACGACGATCCGCTGCAAGGGCACGCGGCCTCGGATGTAACTCGGAAGCTGGCCGCAGACGAGGCCGGCCGCGACGGCCAGAGGAACATGTCCGGCCGGCAGCGCGAAAAGCATCGGGATCACGACGAGCTCGACGGGAGACGTGAAACCGCTCCCCACCTCGAGCTCGATACGAGAGCCGACCGCAATCGCGGCGACAAAGGCGGGAAGAAGCAGCCACTGGGGGCCGCTCACCGGCGGCGCATGGGCGGCCAGCGTTACCGCAATCGCCAGAAACGCCACTGCGGTGACACCGTGCGTCAGCCGCTCGGGCGAGGAGAGCCGAGCGGCGACGCGCTCGCGTGAGGCGGCTACGAGCCCGTTCTGGAGGTCGATTGCCGATTCAGCACTACTCATGACTTGGGCGGGGGCGGGTACTGCTGCCCGCCCCCGTGTCTCAGATTCGCGCTCCGCGCGCTATCGGCTGCTGAAGGGGTCAACGTAGAGACTCGAGATCGAGAGCGTTTCGTCCCTTTGGAGCCCTTCCGCCCTGAACTTGAACGCGACAGCTGTCACGCCTTCGGGCGAAGCGACCGCCAGCATGTTCATGTACATGGGCACGATCACCGAGGGCTGCCACTCCGTGCCGAGGCGCAGCTTCGCGATCGTCAGGTGCTTGACGTGCCCGTCGAGATCCTCGTACAGCACGTCGACCTTGAGGTGGGACTTCCCATTGCCACCGACGTCCCGCGCGAAGAAGCGGATCGTTGGGTTGTCGAGGTTCACGCACATCGCCGGGGACGCCGCCTCGGCGCCCTTCTCCAGCTGGAGGGAGTCCAGCGCGCCGCTGAACGGATCCGCGGCGGTGACCACCGTCGCCTCCTTGTCCAGCGTCCACTCGTCGCTCGGAGCGAAATCCCCCTGCGGGGCGAGGGCGTACAGCGCCGGATCGCCCCACGGAGAAAAGATCTGCGCCGCGCTTCCGTATCCGCAGTCGGCGCTCGCGAGCAGCTCCCCGCTCCTCGCCCACCGGCCATGAGCAAGGAGGTCGTTCATCTTCTTGTGGATCCCCGCGACCTGCTTCGAGACATCGACGAGCTGGTCATCGGATGAGTCATCGGCAGCCATGCCCGGCCCTGCCGCAACCGCCGCAAGTGCGACGAAGCACGCACCGGCGACCACGGCCCGTTTGATTCTGGTCAGCACGCCGCACTCCTTTGTCCGCAGTTCTGCTCGAGTACCAACGTCGAGCATTGAGCTAAGGAAGCGGCCGAACCCTCGTTTGTTCATCCCCCTTCCGGGGGGACGGAGCGCAGATCCCTCGGCCGAGGTATCACGGACCCGGAACGGCCAAGCATCGAGGGTCTTTATCCCAAATCGCCGGCCGAAGGCCGGCGGAGAGATGAAAAGGGTGGCGTGGCTCGGAGCTCAGGCCCGAGCCACGCGCAACTGTGCGCGACTACGCGACGTAGCCGGCGACGCGGGTAAGCGCATTGACGATCCCGCCCGAGAGCAGGGCAAGCGCGCCCAAGACCGCGATCGCGATGACAGAAAGGACGACGCCGTACTCGGCCATCGTCTGCCCGTCTTCACGAGTGAGCCAGTTGTAGAGCTTCTGCATCGATCCAGACCTCCCCATGGAGTCGACGCCGGACGGAGCGCCGCATTGGCTTACACGTCATAGGGCCGAGAAGAACCGGACACAATCCCTCGGCAGAGTGAACGGAGCTGTAAGCGCGGTGTGCGCGGCCTAGCCTGAGCACCGGCGAGGGTCGAACCCCGGACGCCTCGAGCCCTCGTCCGCCAGTTGCCGGTGTCGTGAACGGAAAAACCCGCCGTTTCCAGCGGGTTCCTGAGAGCGGATGATGGGACTCGAACCCACGACCTTCTGCATGGCAAACGGATCAGGCGACCTGACGTCGTCCGACGACACCTACGAAGACCGCGTCGTTAAGCGGAATCGCTCCGAAGGCGTTCGGCGTCGTCGGGCCGTGTCTGGTCAGGAAACCTGACCTGGGACCTGACCTGGCGACCGGATCGCATGACGTTCGTCCCTCGGCTTGACCGGACAGGGCCGAAAGAGCGTCTAGCGCGACGGCCTCGACCGGCCTAGCGTTCGACGCGGGCCAGGTCGAAGGAAGCGATCCGGGCGTTCGACCGGCGACTCGGCCCCGATACCAGCCGACGCCTCGCGCATGATCGGCGCCGAATGGAGCGACCGAACCCGGACCCTCTCGCCCCATTCCCTTCGAAAGACGTACACGTCGCATCTGATCGTCGGCCTCGGCCTCGACGCGGTCACGACGTCGCAACTCGCTGGCCACGCGAACCCCCAGGTCACTATGCGGGTTTACGCCGACGACTTCCGCAAGACGGCCGAGCGGAACAAGGCCGTGCTGGAACGGGCAGCCGAGCGGGGGTTCGGGTCGTGAAGCTTCCAGGCGTACGGCCCTGCCCTGGTTTGACTCTAGACGCGGTCGTGGGTCTGTACTAACGTCGGCGGGTACGCCCATGAGTCCAGGGGGGAGAAGGGACTGATATGCGGCGATTGCTCCTTATTCTCGGACTTCTCTGCGCGGCGGTGGCTATACCCCTGAGTGCCCAAGCGACCACGACGGTCGAGCAGGTCACCTTCGAGGAAACGTTTCCTCTCTGTAACGGCGATCCCATTCACATCTCGGGGACACTGCTCTCGACCACGACCGAGACCACTACGCGCTCGGGCGGGCACGTGTTCGCCTTCCACTTCAACCCGCAGGGCGTGACTGGCGTGGACCTGGTGACCGGAACGGTGTTTCATGCAACCGGCCTCACCCGAGACCTTGTCGTCGAATCACCAGCGGGCGGGACGACGGAAACGTTCGTCAACCGGTTCCACATTCAGGCCACGGGAGGTGAAGAGAGCTTCATCGGCACGGATCTCTTTCACATCACGATCACGCCCGACGGCACCGTTCGTGTCGAGGTCGAAATGCACTCGTCAACCTGCTGACTCCCGAGGTCCGTGCCGCTCGACGAAACCTGACCTGGAACCTGACCCGGCCCGTCTCCGTCGCCAGCGCCGACAACCTCTAGACGACAAAAGCCCCGCTCCGGCGGGGCTTTTCGTTGAAGCGGATGATGGGACTCGAACCCACGACCTTCTGCATGGCAAGCAGATGCTCTAGCCAACTGAGCTACATCCGCGTAGCCGTTCGAGTATAGCCTCGGTCTGCAGCTCTTCTAACGGCCGACGGTCAGGTTCACCCGCGCGTCGCTCGGTCGCTGCCGGCCGGCAGGCGGGCTCTGGCGCAAAACCCGGCCCCTGCCGCTCTTCGCAGCTCGTACACGCGTCAGCTTCCCGAGGCGGCAATGCCGCGCCACGACCCGGCGCCACGCCTTCCTGAGCGCCTCTCCGACGACGTTCGGCACGACACACTGGGTCGGGGTCAGCGGCGGTCCGCCGCCCACGCGGCCCCACCAGGTGCCCCAGCGACCGGATCCGTCGCCGCGGCCGACGGGGATCCTCGGATACTCCTGCACGGTCCACAGCGAGAGATCATCCGACGGATCGACCTGCGCTCCGCTGTAGTCGCCCCAGCGGTTGAGCCCGCCGCGGGTCTTGTAGTACGGGCCCTCGCCGTCCTTGAGGGTGACCGGCTCCCGCATCGTGCCGGGCGGATCCGTGCCCGCCCGAAAGGCATACGCCGCGTCGATGAAGTCGTCCGACTCGAACTCGGAGAAGCCGACGAGAACGTCCTCACGCGCGTTCACCGCGATCGAAGGAAATGCGTACGAGTGGCCGCCGTTCCAGGGCAAGGCGCGGTTGTCTTCGATCCGCCCGCCCTGCACGAAGGCGCCGGTCGTATCGAGCTCGACCCATTGGACCGCGGTGTGAGTGCCGTATCCCGTGCCACCCGGTGGCAGCGCGATCGCCTGCGCGTGATAGACGTGCCCGCTCCGGAAGACGACGTTGCTGGCGCGCGAGTCGCCTGTATCGACTCCGCGCCCGTTCTGCTGAGGCAGCACGTTCCCGGGCCCAGGCGTGCCCCACGGTCCCAGCGGGTTCGTCCGGATTCCGCCGCCGACGAGCGTGAGCGTCCCGCCGCGAAGCGACCAGAAGCGGTACGTCGCCGACATGCTGTCGACGTGCTCGACGAGATAGAGGTTCGTCTCGGTCGGTGAGTATGTGACGGCGGGCTGGAGGGCGAAGCCTCCGGGGACGCTGATATCGACTGGCGTTCCGCTCCCGCCCGAACGTAACGAGGCGTAGTCGAGCACGATCAGCCGGCCGCGCACATACGCGAGCTTGCTGCTATTCGAGAACACGTTGATTGCGATGGCGACCGTGGACTGCGTGAACCCGAGCGTCGGAAAATCGGCGAACGTCGTCCGAGTGGGGTCCGCTTGGATCGCGTAAAGACGCCAGCGTCCCTCCGGGTCCCCCGACTCCGAGATGCCGTAGAGGATCTTCGAGCTCGGCAGGGCGGGATCGTCCGCTGCGCTCACGAGCCACCGGTCGCTGTACGGGTCGAACAGGATGCGCGGGTCGAACGGCCTGTGCGCGCCGACCGGGCGCCAGAAGGCGGTCATGGAGACCTTGCTGAGGAGCTTGCCGTCGGACTTCCGCTGGATCGCGTAGTTGCTGTTCAGGGTCGACATGAGCTTCTCGCGGCCCACGGCGCCGTTGGTGTCCGGAGGCGACTCGGTCTTCTTCCCGCTCAGCGGAGCGTCGGTCTGCGCCAGGAAGCCGGCAGAGAAGTAGGGGGAGGGCTCCGTCGCCCGGAAGGTCGGCATCGAGGGCGGCGTCGTAGGCCTCGACGGCAACGTCGCCTGCTCGTCTCTCTCCTCCGGTTCCGGAGCGCTCGCCGGTTCCGGTGGCGATGGACGCTTGGAGAGTGCTCGGACGTCCACGACGGCAGCGGCGGACACGCGTACCGCCTCAGCCGTGTACTCGTGATCGTCCCTGAACCCCGATGCGTCGGGGGAGAAGCCGACGAAACCGAGAGCGCCCGCGAGGACGAGACTCCCGAGGAGCCACCTCCAGCGTCCCCGCCCGAAGGTCGCCTTCATCCGCCGCTTGCGTCGAGTGCTTCGTTCACCCGGTCGGAGGCTAACGCCCAGCTCCTTCAGCCAGCTCCTTGGCGAGCGGCGTGGCAAATCGGGGGAGCACCTTCGCCCCGTCGAGCCAGCGCTCCAGCCGCTCGGCCTCTGCATCGATCGCCCGTACCGCATCCGGGCCGACGTCCTCGAGCAGACGGAAGACGATCTCGCCGTCCTTGCGTCGGGCCCAGCCGCCGACGATTCGGCCGTTCCACCAAACCGTTGGACCCGCGTTGCCGTTCCGGTCGAACAGTGCCGGCCCGTGCACGCCGAGGTACCACTCACGCTCCTTCCAGCCCATCACGGTCGGATCGAGCGCCGGCAGCAGCGCGGCCCAGGGCTCGAGGTGCGGCTCGCTCTCGAGATCGTCGGGAAGGGCGATCCCGGGCACGCCGTCGACGTCGACCTCCGCGACACCGATCTCGGCAAGCGCCCTGCGGGTCTGCGCGAGCGTCCACCCGGTCCACCACTTGAGGTCGGTGACCGTCGCCGGCCCGTAGGCGGCCAGCCAGCGCGACGCTAGCTCGGTCCGCGCCGCGTCTGGCTCGAGCTCCGGCAGCGGTTCCGACGACCACGCTCCCGCCGGGATCCAGCTCCACTGGCTGCTCGTCCACGTTCCGCGCGGACGACCTCGTACGATCCGTCCTTCCGCGGCAAGGAGGAACAGCACCCAGGTCGTCATCCCGATCGTGCCGGCCCATGTCTTGCCCTCACCGAAGGAGAGCTTCTCGCGAAGCTGCGGCACCTCGTCCGAAAGCTCTCTCGCGAATGCCTGCCCGCGGGACTCGAGCGCCCGCACCGTCGCTTCGGCTGCGTCTTCGAGCCACGTCAGGCCGTTCGACGAGATGCCGCCCTCTTCGATCAGCTTGGCGTACCGCCGCCGCTGCGCTTCGGCGATCGCTTCCGTGCAGGCCGCCCTGACGATGGCGGCGAGGTCGAGCGGGAGGACGAACAGCGTGCGGCGCATCCCGATCATCCGCAGCAGGCTCCGCTCCTCGTAGAGCGCGTGCTCGAGCTGGGCTACGGAGAAGTCCTTCCCACGGGCCCACGCCGACAGGTAGACGGTCACCGGATCCGTCGCGTGCAGTCCGACGAGCGCGCGCGCCAGCTCGACCGGATCCCGCGCCGGAGAAGAGAGGAAGTGCCGCCGCGCGAGCCGTGAGCGACGCTCTTCGACGGAGAATCGCCGCACGTCAGCCAGCGGCGTCGAGCGCCTCGTTGACAAGGCGATCGGCAAGCTCGTTGTGCTCCCGGCGAACAGCCGTGTACCGCACCTTGGCGATGCCCGCCGCGATGTCCTGCGCCTCCTCCCACAGCACCCGCAACGTGTCCTTCTTGATCTTCCACTCGCCGCGCATCTGGTGGACGAGGAGCTCGGAGTCGGAGACGACCTCGAGCTCGTCCACATGGAGGTCGACCGCCCTCCGGAGGCCCTCGACGAGCGCGCGGTACTCCGCGACGTTGTTCGTCGCCACCCCGATCGCCTCGCCGTGCGCCGCCAGCACCGTCCCGTCCTCGGCCTCCAGCACGTAGCCGTACGCGGCAGGCCCGGGATTTCCCCGGGCGCCTCCGTCTGTCGAGAGTCGAGCCTTCACAGGAGCGGATAGAGGTCGAACGCCGGCTCCTCGTACGGATGCGCCTCGTGGAGCGCACGCACGACCTCTTCCTCCCGTTCCGCCGGGTAGACGGTCTCGAGGCGGAGCTCCGGCACCCGCTCCTCCCGCCCACGCTCACCAATCGTCGGGTCAGTCTGCTCCCCGCCGAGGAACGTCCCGGTTCCCTCCGTGTACCAGGAGCAGCGCTCGTAGTCGCCGATCCGTCCTGCGCCGGCCGCGAAGACCGCGTCCCGAACGGCGTCGAGCGACTTGGCGGGAACGAAGACGACGAGCTTCCGGTTCACGGCTCGACCTTCGCAGAGTTGATCGCGCCGCGCGACTGTGGTTCAGTCGCCCGGACCAACGAGAGGAGGCAATTCGTGAGCACGCCCGCAACCGGCAACACCGGCCCGCTCGGACAACCGCGCGGAGTCGCCTTCGTGATCATCCTGTCCATCATCACCCTGGGCATCTACAGCCTGTACTGGGTGTACAAGACACAGGAGGAGATGAAGCAGCACACAGGTGACGGCCTCGGCGGAGTCCTCGGCCTCGTCATCTGGATCCTCATTTCCCCGGTCAGCGCGTTCGTCATTCCGTCCGAGATCGGGAACATGTACCGCAAGGACGGGAAGGAGTCGCCCGTGAGTGGATGGACGGGCCTCTGGCTGTTCCCGTTCGGGATCCTGATCATCCCGATCTTCGTCTGGTACGCGAAGGTGCAGGGAGCCCTCAACCGGTACTGGGAGGCGAAGACTTCCCAGGGCGCGCCGGCTACAGCGACGGAGTAGCGCGTGGCGCGGGTCGTGGGCATCGGCGGTGTGTTCTTCCGCGCCCGCGACCCGGATGCGCTGCGCGAGTGGTACGTGAAGCACCTCGGGATCGAGCCCGAGGAGCACGGGAGCGCGCTCTTCGAGGGCGGCCATACCGTCTGGGCGATCCTCCCCGACGTCACGGAGTACTTCGGCCCCTCCGGCCAGCAGGGAATGATCAACTACCGGGTCGACGACCTCGACGGGATGCTCGAGCAACTGCGTGCAGCCGGCGTCGATGTCGTCGACGCCACCGAGGAGCTCGAGTTCGGCCGCTTCGGCTGGGCGACCGACCCGGAGGGGAATCGCTTCGAGCTCTGGGAGCCTGCCTAGGCGCTCGTTTCAGCCGCAAGCCAGGCCTCGACCTCGCGCGACGAACGGAGGTGGACGAATTCGTAGCGATCGAGTCGCTCGAGGTAGCGGCGCCTGCGGGATCGGTGCGTCGTCACGACCCAGACGAAGAGCGACTCGCGGCTGAAGAACGTGTCACGCCACGTCTCGCGGTTGCCGCCCCAGAGCTCTTCACGGTTGCGGATGCGGCGGCGGGTCCGCGTCCAGACCCGTCGCGCGACCGTCCGGAACGGCAGGTCCAGCCAGAGAACGAAGTCGGCCTGCTCGAGAACGCTGTCGCCGAGCTTGCCGTAGTAGCTCCCGTCGGTGACCCAGCCACCGTGAGACAGGGACTCCTGCACGCGGACGCGAAACTCCTCGGTCGGGCAGGGCGCCCAGTTCGGCCCCCAGTGGAGCGCGTCAAGTTCCACGTGAGGCACCCCGTAATGTTCTGCCAGCCGCCGTGCAATGGTCGTCTTGCCGGTGCACGACGTGCCGACGACGGCGATCTTCATGCCCGCGGATGCGCGTCCACACGGCGGATCCATGACTCGAGCCGCGGATACCGGCCGGCGAGCTCGAGGTGCTCGCGCAGGATCAGGTGGAACTCCTCGTCGTCCGTCTCGTCGTAGATGAGCCCATATTTCAGGAACGGGAACGCCGCGCAGTCGGCCGCTGAGAAGTCGCCGAAGAGGTAATCCCGGCCCGAGAGCAATTGCTCGAAGAGGTCCAGTGAGCCTGCGAGCTCGGCCTCGAGCCGGGCGATGCGCTTCGAGTCCGGCTCGGGTTTCGCCCGCTCGGCCTCGATCGCGTTCGGCGGGCCTTTCCAGACGCGGTTGAACCAGTCGAGGAAGACGTCGAGCTCGGCGCGAAGCGCCTCGTTGCTCGGCCATAACGCCGGCGCCGGGTTGCGTTGCTCGAGGAACCGGAGGATCTCCGTCGAGTCGACGACGACTTCTTCGCCCTCGACGAGCACGGGCACGAGCGGCTGGCCGCTGACGCGCTCGACCTCGCTCCGGTCGCCCGGCTCCACGTCGACCCACTCCGCCTCGAGCCCCTTGTGCCCGAGGGCGAGAGCCACCCGCTCGACGTTGGTCGAGAACGGGATCCTGTAGAGGCGGAACACGCTACTCCGCGGTGTCGATCTGGGCCTTTTGCAGCTTCCCCGAGTAGTCGACGTAGATCGACTTCCACTCGGTGAAGAAGTCGAGCGCGGCCTGGCCGGCCTCGCGGTGGCCGTTGCCCGTGTCCTTGACGCCGCCGAACGGGAGGTGCACCTCGGCGCCGATCGTCCCGGCGTTGATGTACGTGATGCCGGCTTTCAGGTCGCGCATTGCACGGAACGCCGTGTTCACGTCACGCGTGAAGATCGAGGACGACAGGCCGTACTTGATGCCGTTCGAGACGCGGATCGCCTCGTCGACGTCGCCGACCTTGATCACGGACACGGTCGGTCCGAAGATCTCCTCCTGGGCGATCCGCATCTGCGGATCGACGTCTCCGAACACGGTCGGCCGGTAGTAGAAGCCCTTTTCGAGGCCGTCGCCGGACGCGACCTCCCCGCCGGTCAGGAGCGTCGCGCCCTCGTCCTTTCCGATCCGGGTATACGAGTCGATCTTCTCGAGCGCGGCCTTGTTGATCACCGGGCCGACGTCCGTGTCCTCCTCCCAGCCGTAGCCCAGGCGCATCTTCTCGGCCGCCGAGGCGATCCGGGAGACGAGCTCGTCGTAGACGGCGTGGTGCGCGATCACGCGGCTGGCGGCGGTGCAGCGCTGGCCGGAGGTGCCGAAGGCCGACCACGTGATGCCCTCGACCGCGAGCTCGAGGTCGGCGTCGTCGAGGACGATGATCGCGTTCTTGCCGCCGAGCTCGAGATGGATGTGCTTGAGCCGGTCGGCTCCGGTCTTTGTGACCGCGACGCCCGTTTCGCGCGAGCCGGTCAGCGAGATGACCGGCACGTCCGGGTGCTCCACGAGCGCGTTCCCGACCTCTCCCCCGCCCCCGTGGACGATGTTCACGACTCCGGCAGGCACGCCGGCTTCGACGATCAGCTCGACGAAGCGCTCGCCGAGCGTCGGCGTGTCGGTCGCCGGCTTGAAGACGACGGTGTTGCCGCAGACGAGCGCGGGCAGGATCTTCCAGCTCGGGATCGCGATCGGGAAGTTCCACGGCGTGATCACGCCGACGACTCCGATCGGCTGACGGACGCTCATGTTGAACTTGTCGCGGAGCTCCGACGGTGTCGTCTGGCCGAATAGGCGACGTCCTTCGCCGCCCATGTAGTACGCCATGTCGATCGCTTCCTGGACGTCGCCGCGCGCTTCGGGCAGCACCTTCCCCATTTCGTGCGCCATGAGCTGGGCGAGGTCTTCCTTCTGCTCGCTCAGCAGATGCGCGAAGCGGAAGAGGATCTCCCCGCGCTTCGGCGCGGGAACGAGGCGCCAGTCCTCGTGGGCCTCCTTGGCCGCGGCGACGGCGCGCTCGACGTCCTCAACGGACGACTTGGGGAAGGTGCCGATCGTGTCGCCGTTCGCGGGGCTCGTGCTCTCGAAGGTCGCGCCGGAGCCGGCGTCGACCCACTCGCCTGCGATGTAGTTCTGGAATGTCTTCGCGCCGAGGATGGCCACGGCGTCGATTCTATTCGTCGGCCTCGGCCTCGAGGAACGTGCCTGGGATTCGGGGCCGGCGGCGGTCGCGCGTCTCGCGCTTGCCGCCCGTCTCACGCTTGGAACGCCGATCGGGGCCCGTCCGGCGGTCGACGATGACCGTCACGTTCGGGTTGTCCTTGTAGTACTCGACCATCTTTTCGAAGAGCTCGTCCTCGAGCTCGCGCGGGATGACGCAATAGATCACGCGCTAAGTGTAGGACGGTTAGAGCCGCGCGATTTCCGGGACCACTCGTCCGTCCGGGTCGACGCGCGCGTTCCAGGTCCGGAACGACGGCTCGAGCTCCTCGAGCTCGTGCCCGCGCTCGGCGAGGCGGACGGGCTGCGCCGACTCGGGGAGGACGCGGTACTGGTACCACGAGATGTCCCAGGCGACGGTGACGACGACCTCGGCGTTCACGCCCGACAGCGGGACGACGCTCGCGTGGGGCTTGCCGAGGCTCTTGCCGATGCCGCCGACGGTCCGCCGGTAGGCACTCGCGTTGAAGAGGTCCGCCGCCTCGACCATCGCGCGTTCGTGATTGGAGAGCCGGCGGAGGATCGGCTCAGGTGCGAGCGACTCCGCGGGAGCGGCCCGGCGCGGGTCGAGGAACGCCCCGAGGCTGAAGCGCTTGCGGCGCGGCTCGTCCTCGAAGGTCGGCGTCGTCGGGCTGCCCTCCTTGAGCCAGCCCTGCTCCGCGGCGATCTCCTGGCAAAGCAGGCAGACGTCGAGGAAGTCCTCGCCCTCGGGCGCGAAGCGCATCGTCCGCTCCCCGGTGAGGAGGGTTCGCTCGCAGATCGCGCAGGTTTGCACGGCAACTGTCCTCGCGGCCCGCATCGGCGCCGACTATAGCCCACCGGTCAGGACTGGCCGGCCTGCTAGGCTCGTGGCTATGTGTGTTTTACACTGTAACTTGCTTAA
>Ga0070684_100002790_pt1 | contig 12943 bp, 11 predicted proteins | sample KBSC723LmetaG_FD_65653 | JGI IMG/M metagenome (GOLD analysis project Ga0070684, IMG submission 65653) | Corn rhizosphere microbial communities from Kellogg Biological Station, Michigan, USA - KBS C7.2-3L metaG | ecosystem: Host-associated > Plants > Roots > Rhizosphere ...
CGATGGCGGCGCCGTCGAGCAGCATCCGGGCCGGCGCGGGCAGGGCGGCGCGCTCGGCGCCGATGGCCGCGACGATGCCGCCTGGCGCCTCGGCCCCGGGGCCGGCGCGCGCCAGCTCCTCGAGCAGCAGGGGGTTGCCCCCGGACTGCGTGAACATGCGCTCGCGCTCGTTGGGGTCGACCAGGCCCGCCAACAGGGGCTCGGCGGCTTCGCGCGCGAGCGGGCCGAGGTCGAGCGCGGCGGCGGGACGGATCGCCAGCAGTCGCTCCGCCACGTCGCCCGGACGCAGCGCGGCGACGAGCAGGTGCGGCCGCTCGGGCGGGCGCCGCATCAGATGCTCGAGCAGCTCCAGCGTGGCCGGGTCGGCCCAGTGGACGTCGTCGAGGACGAGGGCGAACGGATGGCCCCCGGGAAGCGCGTCGAGCCGCTCGCGCAGCCCCCGGTGCAGCCGCCACCGCTCGGCCGGCGACGCGGGCGTCGCGAGCGCGACGTCGTCGAGTGGCTCGAGGGCCTCGACCACCGCCGCGAACGGGACGTCGCTCTCCAGCTCGGTTGCCCGGCCCCGCAGCACCGCGAAGCGGCGCTCGGCCGCCCGGTGCGACAGCCGGTCGAGCAGGCGGGTCTTGCCGATGCCGGCCTCGCCGCGCACCAGCAGCATGGAGCTCTCGCCGCGCGCCGCCGCCTCGATCAGGCGGTCGATCGCGTCGAGCTCCGCATCCCGTCCGACCAGGGCGGTCCCTGACACGGCTGCAGGCTAGTCCAGGGATCCCCCCGATGTGCGCCGCGCGACCCGGTGCGACCGTGCTTGCCATGACGACCACCAACACTCCCATCACGGCCCGCGAGCGCAACGAAGCGGTCTGGAACCAGGCCGCGGCGGCGCTCTACGCCGGCCGCGTCGACGAATACGTGGCCTACTGGCAGCCCGACGGCCGCTACGAGGTGGCCTATCCGATCGGCGCCATGCCCGCCGCCGTCGAAGGCCACGAGGCGATCAGCCAGCTGTTCAGCGCCTTCGGGGCGGCCGCGACGTCGATCGCGGTCCACGACGTGCGCTTCCACCAGACCGACGACCCTGACGTGGCCTTCGTGGAGGAGCGCATGGTCGCGGACCTGGCCGACGGCGGCCGCTACGAGAACCGGCTCGTCATCCGAGCCACGTTCCGCGACGGGCTCATCGCCGAGCTGTTCGAGTACTACGGCGAAGGCGCCCACGCCGCCATGCTGGGCCGACTCGGCCTGGCGTGAGCCCGACGGCCCGCGGGCTGGTAGCGACGCAACCCTCAGGGGGGCCAGACCCCCTTGAGGGTTCGCGACGTCAGTGCGCGACCGCCTCGGGCACCGTGATCTCGCGCATCGTTGCGACGTACGGCGGCGGCACTGGCCTACCCACCCAGCGCGAGTGCCTGGAGCTGCTGGGCTGCTACGGGAAGGGCAAGGTGCGCAAGCTGGCAGAGATCTGCGCCGCGACGGTTCTCGCCGGCGACACCTCCTGACCTCGGCGATCCTTGCCGGACATTGGGTGACAAGCCACGACCGACTCGGCCGCAACCGATAACGCCTCAGGCGTACTCGTCATGGCGGCGAATCCAGGCCTGCCACGCATCGCCCTCGTCGCGCCCCTTCGGTGCGCGGTCGAGGATCGGGTAATAGCCCATGATGAACTCCAAGCCCCGCCAGGTGGTCGTATACGTCTGGTGGACGGTGCCGTCCGCGAGCGCGAAGGCACTCATCACCGGCGCCTCCGAGAGGTACTCGAGGACGTCGACGCCGCAGGCGGCTGCGTTCTGACGCGCGATCGGCGGCAATGCCTCCGGTGACGGCAGCCCGCGCAGCTGCTCCTCGGTGCTGGAGGCGCCGAAGTCGAAGTTGAAATCGGTGTTCGCCGCCGAGACCCAGGGAATCTGCCACCCCATTCTCTGCTTGTAGGCCTGAAGCTTTGCCAGCGGCGCGCGCGAGACGAGCAGCATGGTCGCGTCGCGGGCGTGGAGGTGCGGCAGGAGGCCGTCAAAGCCGTCGACCATCGACGAGTTGACCGGGCAGCCCGCCTCGTAGTTCGGCCCGAACATGAAGTGATAGACCAAGAGCTGGGAGCGACCGGCGAAGAGCTCGCCGAGGGTCCGCGTGCCCTCGTCCGTATCGAAGCGGTACTCCTTCGCGACCGGCACCCACGGCAGCTGGCGCCGTTGCTCGGCGAGCGCGTCGCCCTGCCGGGTGTGCTCCTTCTCCCGCCTCAGCAGCTCCTCGCGGGCCGCCTCGTACTCCTCACGGCTCGCGATCGTGTGCTCCATGAGCATGCTTCGTCTCCTTCTTGATTGCTTGATTCGGAGTCATCACTCGGTTAGTCGCTGAGCGAGCGCGAAAGTGAGCGACGAATTTCCGGCGGCGCGGACGTCTGTACCTGCGATGGGCACTGGACGACCCGGGCGATGCGCGAGGATGCGAACGTGACCGAGCGTGCGCTCACGCTGGCTCGCGCGGGGGACCAGGACGCGTTCCGCGAACTGACCGACCCGTACCGTCATGAGCTCCAACTGCACTGCTATCGGATCCTCGGCTCGACCCAGGACGCCGAGGACCTGGTCCAGGAGACCCTGCTCGCGGCGTGGCGCGGGCTCGAGCAGTTCAGCGAACGCGCGTCGATCCGAACCTGGCTGTATCGGATCGCGACCAACCGCTGCATCGATTCCCTGCGGGCGAGCGCCCGCCGGCCACGCAGTGTCGGGGCCATGAGCGACCTGCCCACGCCGAGCCGGATGAGCGAGCCGATCTGGCTCGAGCCCTATCCCGACGTGCTGCTCGAGGAGATGGCCGATCAAGCGCCCGGGCCGGCCGCTCGCTACGAGAGCAAGGAGACGATCGCCCTCGCGTTCGTCGCCGGCCTCCAGCACCTCTCGCCCCAACAGCGCGCCGTTCTCGTGCTACGCGACGTGCTCAGCTTCCAGGCGACGGAGGTGGCCGAGATGCTCGACAGCACGGAGGCCGCGGTGAACAGCCTCCTGCGACGCGCGCGCGCCGCCCTCGACACGCGCCTGCCCGCCGCCGGCCGCGAGCGCGCGCCCCTGCCGAACTCGCGGGCTGAGCGCGAAGTGGTCGGGCGGTTCGCCGACGCCGTCGAGACCGGCGACCTCGACACCGTCGTCGCGCTGCTGACCGACGAGGCGTGGCTGCGAATGCCGCCCCAGCCGTTCGAGTACCAGGGAGCGGCGGCGATCGGGCGCTTCCTCCAGGACCGCGCCGTCCGCCGTGGCGCGCCGCTCCGGCTCGTGCCGACCCGCGCCAACGGTCAGCCCGCCTTCGGCTGCTACTTCCCCGCCCCCCACACCGACATCGCCCGTCCGTACGGATTGCTCGTGCTCACACTCGCCGCCAGCGCCATCGCGGAGATCACCTGGTTCGCTGACAGCAGCGTGTTCCCGCACTTCGGGCTCCCTCGCACCCTGCCCGGCCGGCGCACGTGACCGACGCGCGCATCAGAACCCGACGACCGCACGGATGAGGACGACGTGGATGCGACCGGGATCCTCCTCGTGGATCTCGAGGATCTTGCCGACGCGACTCTTCATCCCGTAGGCCTTGCGGGCGCGGGCGTCCTCGAGCTTGAGGCTGTACTGGTAGACGCGCTCGCGTGCCGCGGCGAGGTCGTGTACGAGCTTCTGGGCGCCGACGACGAAGATGACGTTGGCCGCCCCCCACGCGTACGCGGTGAGTTGGCTGCCCAACGCGGAAGCGACGACGAGCGTTCCGTCGCGCGTGATCGCATGGACGCTGCCGAGGGCGAACTCGGGCTGGCCCATGATCGCCTTGACCTCCCGCAGCTGCGTTGCGTGGTCGAGCGCGAGCACCTTGGTACGTGCTGAGTCGTAGCGCTCGCCGTCGTCGACCGCTTGCGCGATTCCCGTGGCCTCCAAAGTGACCGATGGGTAGGTCATCACGGACGAACCGTCAGGCACGCGGGCGAGCACCCTTTCGCGTGCCGCGTCGAGGTCATCGACCACCTCGACACTGAATCCGCGCCCGTCGAGCGCCACGACGGTTTGCGCGAGCGCCCCCTCCTCGGGGAGCGCGGTGAATCGCTCTGATGCCTGGATCGCGGTGCTCATGGGCTTGGGTCTCATGGTTCGTGGTGGTGGATCTCCACCCCTGAAGACAAGGCAGCGTCCCCGCCCGTGACACCCCGGCGTGCGAGGCGGGAATCGCTAGCATCGCCGCGTCGTGAGCGAACCCGGTCTTCGCGTGGTGGCGTTCGGCGGGGGTACGGGCCTGCCCATGCTGCTCGGCGGCCTGCGCGACCGCGACGGCGGCCACCTCACCGCCGTGGTCTCGGTGGCCGACGACGGCGGGTCGAGTGGGCGGCTGCGCCAGGAGCTCGGGATCGCGCCCCCGGGCGACGTGCGGCGGTGCCTGGTCGCGCTGGCCGAGCGGCGCCGGCTGGCCGAGGTCTTCGAGTACCGCTTCGAGAGCGGCGCCGAGTTGCACGACCACTCGGTCGGCAACCTCATCATCGCCGCGCTCGCCGACATGTCCGGCGGCTTCAGCGAGGGCGTCGAACGCGCGGGCCGCTTCCTGCGGATCAAGGGCGTCGTGCTCCCGGCCGCCACGGAGAGCCTCACCCTTGTCGTCCATCACACCGACGGATCAGTCACCCGCGGCGAGTCGACCTCGCGCGAGCATTCCGGCAGCGTGGCGCGCGTCGCCGTGGAGCCGGCCACCGCCGCCGCGCCGCCCGGCGTCATCGCCGCCATCGAGCGCGCCGATGTCGTGGTCCTGAGCCCCGGGAGCCTGTACACGAGCACGATCCCGTCCCTGCTGGGCGGCGGCACCGCCGAGGCGCTGGCCGCGTTTCACCGACCGGTCGTCTACGCCGCGAACCTGATGACGCAACCCGGCGAGACGCTCGGGTTCTCCGTCTCCGACCACCTTCAGGCGATCCGCGACCACGTGGGCCCGGTGGTCACGGACGTGCTGGTCAACTCGGTCGCCGTGCCCGCGCCGGTCGCGGCCGCGTATCGCGACGACGGGGCGGGCCCGGTGGCCCTCGACCGCGAGGAGGTCGAGCGCATGGGTGTCCGCGTCCACGCTGCGCCGCTGCTGGATGAGACGGTGAGCCCGGCGGCACGCCACGAACCCCACCGCCTGGCGACCATGCTGCGCGAGCTGGCGCACGCAGCCACCACCAGGGGCTGAGCCCTCACCCGCTCCTGCGTCGCAGCGTCCCCTCCCGCAGCCCGTCGAGGTCGACGTCGTCGAGCGAGGTGACGACGAGGTCGGCGTCGGCGGCGGCGAGCGCGTCCTCGTCGTCGGCGCGGGCGAGCCCGAGCGCCGCCATGCCGCCCGCCTTGGCGGCCTGCACCCCGGATACGGCGTCCTCGATCACGAAGCAGTCCGCGGGCTCCTCGCCCAGCTCCGCCGCCGAGGCGAGAAAGATCTCCGGGTGCGGCTTGCCCTGCGCGAAATCGCGCCCGGAGAGGTCCGCGTCGAAGAAGTCGAGAAGGCTGAGCCCGGGCTTGAGGAAGTCGTAGGAAAGGCCGTTCTCCTCGGCGAACGTGTCGAGCCGGATCTGGCGCAGGAACAGCTTTGCGTTCTTGGACGAGGAGGCCGCCGCCACCCTGATGCCCATGTCCTTGACGGCCATGATGAAGCGGAGCGCGTCGGGGAAGGCATGGAACTCGCCGGCCTCGATCAGCTCGATGATCATCGTCTGCTTGCGGTCGGCGTACTCGTCCACGTGCCCGTCGACGTCGGGGACCTCGAAGTACTCCAGCGCGGCGCGTGCCCCGCTCATGCGCGGCTTGCCGGACATGACCGACTGGTAGACCTGCGGGGTGAACTTCTCGGGCGCGTAGGTGGTCTGGGGGGCGATGTCGCTCCACGGCCCCTCCATCAGCTCCTGGAGCCCGTCGCGCCACGCCCGTTCGTGGGGCGAGTCGACGAGTACCCCGTCGACATCGAAGATCGCGCCGGCGAATCCTGACACGGTGACTCCTTTCGCTCAGATCATTGGTGTGCCGCGGCCGGCTGTGCGGCGAGCGCGAACGTCCACTCGTCGCCCGGACACAGCTCGCGCACATCGTCGCCCACGCCGACGCGGATCGGCCGGCTGAGGCCCTCGCCCTTCACCGCGACGCGCAGCTCGCCCGTCTGCAGCGTCACCGTGAGCGGGGTGCCGCGGTACTGCATCGGGAACGCCAGGCCGTCGAGCCGGTCGGTGAGGCGCGGCTTGAAGTAGAGGACGCCGTCGCGGATGCGGCTGCCGAGATAGCCACGCTGGATCAGGTCCAGCGTCCCGCACATGACGCCGAGGTGGATGCCCTCCTTGGTCGTCCCGCCCTGCACGTCGCCGATGTCGCTCTCCAGCGCGGCGAGGAAGCGCTCCCACGAGCTCTCGGGGTCGACGCCGGCGAGCACCGCGGCGTGCGCGATGAAGCTCAGCGTCGACCCGTGCGACGTGCGTTCGTCGTAGTAGTCGACGTTGCGCGCCCGCGTGTCATCGGGATACGGGTAGCCGAGCCGCTCGAACAGGCGCTTGAGCTCGTCGTCGCCGAACAGGAAGAACAGCATCACGGTGTCGGCCTGCTTGGCCAGCTTGTAGTCGTCGGGGTCCTCGCCCTCGGCGCGCAGGATGCGATCGAGCCGCTGGATGTTGCCGTGCTTGGCCCGGTAGCCCTCCCAGTCCAGCTCCTCGAGGTCCTCGTAGCCCTCGAATTGGCTGATGATGCCGTCGCCGTGGAACGGGATGAACATCTTGCGGCTCATCCCCTCCCACGCGGCGATCTCGTCGTCGCCGAGCCCGAGCCGGTCGATCAGCGCGGCGCGCCGGCTGTCGGGCAGCATGGCCAGCACCCTCTGCGCGGTATCGGCGATCCACGCCACCATGACGTTGGTGTAGGCGTTGTTCCGCAGGCCGCCCTCGGCGGCGCCCGGGTACTTCTCGTGGAACTCGTCCGGGCCCATGACGCCGTGGATCTCGTAGCGGTCGCGCTCCGGGTTGAAGTGGGCGATCGAGGCCCAGAAGCGCGCGATCTCGAGCATGATCTCGGCGCCGTGCTCGCGCACGAAGTCGGCGTCGTCGGTGGCCTGGTAGTAGTGCCAGATGTTGAAGAAGATCGCCGCGTTGACGTGGCGCTGGTTGTGGGACAGGTCGGGGTCCCACTGGCCCGAGATCGGGTTGAGGTGGACGACCTGGGTCTCCTCGGTGCCGTCGCTCCCGCTCTGCCACGGGAACATGGCGCCCTTGTAGCCGGCTTCGCGCGCCGCCGCGCGCGCCTCGCCCAGGCGCCGGTACCGGTACATGAGGAGCTCGCGGGTGATCTCCGGCAGACGGAAGTTCAGGTACGGGTAGATGAACAGCTCGTCCCAGAAGATGTGGCCCCGGTAGGCCTCCCCGTTCAGGCCCCGGGCGGGCACGCCCGCGTCGTAGTCGACGGTGTGGCGCGAGCAGACCTGCAGGACGTGCGCGATGTGGAAGCGCAGCACGAGCTGGACGCGCTCGTTCTTGGGCAGCGTCATGTCGCACGCGCGCCACAGCTCCCTCCAGGCCGCCGTGTGGCGGGCCAGCGCCTCGGCGAAGCCGGGGTACCGGCGCGCCGATTTGCCGGCGCTGCCCAGCGGCTCGCTGATCGCGCGGTCCTTGGAGCTGTAGAAGGCGACGATCTTCTCGAGCCGCACCGGCTCGCCCTCATCCACGTCGAAGACCAGAAGGTGCTGGATGTAGTCCTCGGTCTGGTACAGGCTGCGGTCGACCGCGACCGGCTCGTCGCCGCGGTGAACGGTGGTGCGCGCCGCCTCCGCCACGTACAGGTCGGACTGGCGGGTCTCGACCTTGAGTGCGATCACCTCGGGTCCGAACGTCCGCGGCGAGACGGGGTCGAGGTGGCGGCCCTCGAGCGCCCGGTAACGGGCGACGCCGCGGTTGGTCACGCGGCCGTCGAGGGCGGAGACGACCTCGACCTGTCCGGACCAGTTCTCGGCGGTGATCGTCCACTCGATCGCGCCCTGGTGGACGTGCGCCATGGACACGAAGCGGCGGCTGCGCAGCGTGGTCTCGCGGCCGGCGCGATCACGGAAGCGCAGCTCGCGCGTCAACATCGGCGTCGCGATGTCGAGGTCGTGGCGGTAGGCGAGCACCTCGACGTTGTCGAGCGTGATCGCCTCCTCGCCCTCGATGCGCAGCTTGAGCACGAGCCAGTTCGGCAGGTTGACCAGGTCCTCGTTGAGCACCGGGCTGCCGCCCATGATCGTGGTCTCGCGGTTCCAGCCGCCGTGGGCGTACGTACCCGGGTAGTGGACGTCGTCGGCGTCCTCCCACTCGGCCGCGCCACGGGTGCAGAAGTAGCCGTTGCCGGTCGAGGTCAGGGCTTCGCGCAACCCCTCCTCGCCGGGCACGAAGCTGTCGTAGGTGAGGTTCCAGTCGTTCACGGTTTCATCCCCAGTCGCGTTCATCGCCGGCGTTCAACGCGCCAGCCCGTCCAGGAAGCGCTCGACCTCCGCCACCGAGTCGAGCATGAAGTCCGCGGCGGTCGAGCGGCCGTCGCGCTCGGGATCGGTCTGGCTGCCGACGTAGATCCCGATCCCGCGGCCCTTCAGGGCCTCGAAGGCGTCCTCATCGGTGATGTCGTCCCCGAGGTACAGCGGGACGACGTCGTCACCGTCCAGTCCGAGCGCGTCGATCAGGTACAGCACGGCGCGGCCCTTGTCCCAGTCGAGCTTGGGCTGCAGCTCGTAGACCATCTTGCCCGGCGTCATCTTCAGCTCGTCCGGGCGCTCGGCCAGCAGCTGCTGCACCGCCTCGCGGACCTTGGTCCGGTCGCCCTCGTCGGCGACGAGCCGGTAGTGCGCCGCCACCGAGATCTTCTTGGGCTCGATGGCGACACCCGGCACGTCCCCCACGGCTTGGTCCAGCTCGGCGGTCACGTTCTCGATCAGGCCCTCCTGGGCGGAGCCGGCCTCGTGCTCGAGCGTGCCTGCCTCGGGGCTCCAGATGTCGAAGCCGTGGCTGCCGGCCACGACGAGATCGTCGACCCCCATCAACTCCTGCACGACCGCGCGGTCGCGTCCGGAGACCACGCAGACGGGGCAGCGCGAGGCGAGCTCGCGCAGGACCTGCCGCATCGAAGCGGAGATGAGCGCGTCCTCGGGGCGATCCACGATCGGGGTCAGCACCCCGTCGTAGTCGGTGAACACGGCGGGCTGCGCTCCGCCGAGGCGCTCCGCGAACTGCTCCCCGTCGCGCAGGGCGTGCGGCAGGTCGGTCATGTCACGCCGGCGCCCTCAGCTCCGCGTCGCTGGACAGGCCGGCGGCCCGGTGAATGATCTCGAGCGGGTGCACGGTGCGCACGCCGGTCGACCCCTCGATGTGCCACCGGCAGGTCTCCGAGTCACAGACCGCGAGGTCGGGCCGCGCGTCCTCGATCTGGTCGAAGAGCCCGCGGCCGACGTTCGCCGCGATCTCGTACTTCTCGACCTTGATGCCGTAGGTGCCGGCCACGCCGCAGCAGACGGCGTCGTTCTCGATCACCGTCAGCTCGGGGATCAGCGCCATCAGCTCCAGCGCCGGCTTGCCGATGCCGTGGCCCTGCTGCTGGCACGGCGCGTGGTAGGTGACTGTCATGGGCAACGGCTGCAGCTCGAGCGCCAGCTCGCCGCGGTCGTGCAACATCACCAGGTACTCGCAGATGTCGTACATGTGCTCGGAGACGACCTTGAGGTCGGGGTCCTCCATGAGGTCGAGGATCTCGCGCGCCTCGCGCTTGAGCATCAGGGTGCAGCTGGTCGAGGTGCCGAGGATGTCGACGCCGGCACGCGCCGCCGGCGCCAGCCGCTTCGCCATCGTGCGCACGTACCTGCGGGCGGCGTCGAACTGCCCGTTGGACTGCAGCGGCAGGCCGCAGCAGGACTGGCCGCGGGGCACGTCGACCTGACAGCCGATCGCCTCGAGGAGGCCAACCGTCTTCTCGCCCACGACCGGCTCGTACCAGTTAGCCCCGCAGCCGTGGAAGTAGGCCACGCGCCGCGCCGCCGGCGGGGACTGGTGCTTCTTCGCCCAGCCCTGGAACGTACGGCCGGCGAAGGTCGGCACCGCGGCGGCGTGGTGGACGCCGATCAGCTTCTCGCCGAGCAGGCGGAGCGGCCGACTGGCCAGCGTCTTGTTGACCAGCGGCGCGGCGGGCGTGCCGGCGCGGCCCAGCAGCGGCGGGCGGGCGATGATCCGGTCGCGCAGGGAGAAGCCGTCGCGCTCCTTGAGCTTGGCGCGGGCCTGCGTGTTGATCTCGGCGATGTGGACGCCCTGCGGGCAGACCTGCGTGCAGACGCCGCAACCCGAGCAGTAGTCCAGCGAATGGTCCTGCGACTCCTCGCCCCGTACCCGGAAGCGCTCGGCCTGCGGGCCGACGGTCTTGGGCCCGGGGAACAGCGGCGTGACGTTGGCGACGGGGCAGAAGGTCTCGCAGATCGTGCACTTGACGCAGTGATCCAGCGTCCCGCGCATCAGGTCGCCGAGGACGTCGGGCGGGTCGTGGTCGTGCTGGCTGTGGCTGAGCTTGTCCGTGATGCCCATGTTCCTCACGCTCCCGCCGTCGCGACGTCACCCACGTGACCGGCAGCGTCGCCGGTGATCAGCTCCGCCGCCCGTAAGCCAGTGGCCAGGGCGATCCCGTCGCCGGACTTCTCCCGCCACGGCGCCGCGCCGGCCAGCGTCGCGCCCGCCACGAGTACGTTCTCCACCACGCGTCCTCCGTCCTCGCCCACCGGGCGTTGTTCGTGGTCCGTGCGCACGCCGACGCGGTCCATCGGCTGGCCGCCGAAGTAGTCGGCCCCGAAGCGCTCATTGCCCGGTGCGGGCGCGCCGGCGACCGGCAAGCCGAGCGCCACCTCGTGCGTGACCCAGCTCGAATCGAGCGCCAGCCCGCCGGCCGAGAAGCCGCCGGTGGCGAGCACCACCCACTCGGGCGCATAGGTCACCTCGCGCAGGCCGACCCGCACGCGCAGCGTCCGCACCCGATCGCCGGAGCGCTCGGCCCCGGTGATGACGTTGTTCAGCACCACGCGCCCGCCGGCGCGGGTCAGCAGCTGCGCCAGCGTCGTGTAGACCCGGATGCCGGGCACGGACGGCGGCAGGGTGGGAATCTCGAAGACCGCCCGGCCGAACCGGTGCTCCATCTCCGCCCACACCTCGTGCGGCGAGACGAGCCCGAGCACGGCGGGAAACGCGACCAGCTCGTCCGGAGCCACGCGCGCGACGAGCTGGGCGACCACCTCGGCGCGGAAGCCCTCGTCGTCGAACGCGCGGGCGTAGGCGAGCGCGTTCGGGTCGGCGCGCCCCTCCGGGCGCAGGTCGAGCTCGACGCCGCGCGCCGTCACACCGTCCGGGCCCCGGCTCAGGTTGTCGGCGACCAGGGCGGGAAAGAAGTCCTTCAGGCCGCGGAACCCCACAACGCAGACGCGGCCGCCGCCGCGCAGGTCGCCGCCGACCATCGTCTCGGGCACCACGCCCGCGGGCGCAACCGCGCCCACGGCGGTGGGCAACAGCACGTTCTGCTCGGCGTCCCCGACGTAGGCGTAGGGCGCGCGCGGGCCGTCGGCGATGCGGCCCTTGAACCATTCGATCGCCGCCGACACGCCCGCGCGGCCGACGAGGCCGTAGGGGTGCTCGGCCGGCAGGCCCCCGAGCGCCTCGAGCGGGCGATCGACGCGCCCCCCGTCGGCGTCATAGCCGAGGACGTCGATCGTTCCGGCGCCCAGGTGCGTCGAGCCGACGCCCTTGGCCAGCACGCGCACGCTCGCGCCCGCCTCCGCGAGCCGAACCGCCGCGCTCAGCCCGGCCAGGCCAGCTCCGACGACGACGACATCGGGCTTCATGCCACCGTCTCCTGCGCGGGCGCCTCGACGCGCCCGTCGCCGTTGGCCGGCGGCAGGTGCTGCACGCCAAGCAGGCCCTGGAAGATCCAGTCGTCCAGCCGCGCCTGGCGCAGCTGATCCCCGTAGAGGATCGGCCACATCCCATGCCAGCGCTCGGACAGGAACGAGGTCAGCGACGCGGTGGCCTGTGCGCCGTCGAGTCGCCCCGTGCCGTGCAGGATCCCGGCAGCCCGGTAGATGCAGAAGCCGCCCTGACACGGGCCCATGCCGAGCCGCAGGCTGCGCCGGATGTCGTCGAGGTTCTGCGTTCCGCGCCGGCGCATGGTCTCCTCGAGCTTGGTGCGGCCGATCAGCTCGCACTCGCAGATCAACTGCTCCTGCTGTTGGGTGCCCTCGCGGCGGCGCAGCCGCGACCCGAGCGTGTACAGGTCGCCGTCCTCGTTCCCGGGCGGGCGCACGTCGGCGGTGGTGCACGGCCGGTCCTCGCCCTGCTGCTTGCACATGGCGTCGACGAGGTCCTGGGCCATCAGCCGCAGCGTGGTCAGCTTGCCCCCCGACATGGTCAGCAGGCCGCGGGTCCCATCGCGCGCCGAGTGATCGACGACCGCATGCGTCCGGGACACGTCGCGCGTGTCGGTGGCCTGCTCGCCCGACCGCTCGTCCTGCCACAGCGGCCGCACTCCCGCCCAGACCCGCAGCGCCCGCGCCTGCAGCAGCCCCGGCACCAGCCGCTCCCCGTCGGCGAGCATCTGGTCGACCTCCGCCTGCGTGACCGGCAACTCGTCGGGATCGGCCTCGCGCATGTCGGTCGTGCCGATCACGCTCACCGTGCGGATGGGGACGAGGATGTCCCCGTCGGCGGGCATCGTGCAGCGGTTGATCACCGTGTTCACCAGCCGGTGGTTCATCGCGATCATGATCCCCTTGCCCGGGATCACGCCGATGCCCTCGATCCCGGCCAGCTTCACGATCTGCGCCGCCCAGGCGCCCGATGCGTTCAGCGTGAAGCCCGCCTCGATGTCGAGCTCCTCCCCCGACAGCTCGTCGCGCACGCGCGCGCCCGTGACCGCGTCGCCATCCTTGTGCA
>Ga0070684_100002791_pt1 | contig 12941 bp, 9 predicted proteins | sample KBSC723LmetaG_FD_65653 | JGI IMG/M metagenome (GOLD analysis project Ga0070684, IMG submission 65653) | Corn rhizosphere microbial communities from Kellogg Biological Station, Michigan, USA - KBS C7.2-3L metaG | ecosystem: Host-associated > Plants > Roots > Rhizosphere ...
ATCTTCGTGTTGTCGAAGATGCGCTTGTTCGGCTTCACCCAGCGGTTCTTGAGGATCCGGCGTGCGGGCGTGCCGTACGCGCCCGTTTCGCCAAGCTCGCGCAACGTGGCGGTCACGGTGTCGAGGTAATCCTCGGGCAGCGCACGCGAATCGGTGCGCGGATAGGTGAGCGCCTTGTGCTTTTCGTAGAGTGCCTGTGCAATCGACAGCGTGGTGCGCGCCGAAAAGCCGAAGCGGCCGTTGGCCTCGCGCTGCAGGCTCGTGAGGTCGTAGAGCAGCGGCGAGATCTGCGTCGTGGGCCGCGCTTCCTCGCTGACGATCCCCGGCTTCCCCGCACATGCATCGGCGATGGCGCGTGCGCTCGCCTCGTCCCAAAGCCGTTCCGCGCGAAGGTCGGTGTCGTCGATCGCGGCGCCGGCCGCATCGGTGGCGCCGTCGCGCTTCCTGAACTTCTCGTCGAACCAGCGGCCGGTGTAGTCACCCGCGTCGGCGTGAAACGTGGCGAGAAGCTCCCAGTAGTTGCGCGGCACGAATGCGCGGATCTTCTCCTCGCGCTCGACGAGGATCGCGAGCGTCGGCGTCTGTACGCGACCGACGGTGGTGAGCTGAAAGCCGCCCGACTTCGAGTTGAAGGCCGTCATCGCGCGCGTGCCGTTGATGCCCACCAGCCAGTCGGCTTCCGAGCGGCAAACGGCCGCGTCGGCGAGCGGGCGCATCGCCTGGTCGCTGCGCAGGCGCGCGAATCCGTCGCGGATCGACGCGGGGGTCATCGACTGCAGCCACAGCCGCTGGATCGGCTTCCCGGTCTTCGCGTACTGGACGATATAGCGAAAGATGAGCTCGCCCTCACGGCCCGCATCGCAGGCATTGACGAGACCGGTGACATCCTTGCGCTTGATGAGCCGAATGAGCGTGCGCAGCCGCGACTCGTTCTTCTCGATGGGCTTCAATTCGAAATGCGTGGGAATGGCCGGCAGCTGGCCGAACGTCCACTTGCCACGCTTGACCTCCTCCGCTTCCGGCATGCCGATTTCCAGCAGGTGGCCGACGGCCGACGAGAGCACGTAGCGGTCGCTCTCGAAGTAATCGCCCTGCCTGGTGAAGCCGCCCAGCGCACGCGCAATGTCGGCGGCGACGGAGGGCTTTTCGGCAATGATCAGTTGTTTCGCCAAGATGAGTCGGATCCGGGAATGCGGGCGCAGCCGGGATGGCCGCGCCGTTTCGATTGATGCAACATAGGGCTCGCACCACCGAATGCCAAGGTGTGCGTCCGACGGCGACGTCGGGGGGCCGATACTACAGAAGGTTTGTTCGGACTCGCAACCGTCCGGTCGGCCGAGCCGCTGCCGAGTCGTGGAAAATGCGCGCCCGCACGTCGCGGGTGTCAGCGCGGCGAACCGCCTGTATGCAGGCGTTGCCAGTAACCGCCGGGCAGCGCCGCAACTTCACCGGCGTATTCCAGCGTCACCAGTTCGGCGGCGATCGCATCGGGTGCAACGTTCATCCGCGCAACCAGCGCGTCGATGCTGACCGGATCATAACCCATCGCAGCGAGCATCGGATGCACGTCGGTGTGCATATGGCCTCGTTCCACCGGCGCCGCCACGCGCGTTTGCCGCTGCTTCGGATAGAGCTCGTCGAGGATGTCGCTCGCCGTTTCGACGAGCTTCGCGCCTTCGCGGATCAGCTTGTGGCAACCCTTCGCAAACGGCGAATGAATCGAGCCCGGCACGGCGAAGACGTCACGGCCCTGCTCGCCCGCGAGCCGCGCCGTGATGAGCGAGCCGGACGAAAGCGTTGCCTCGACGACGAGCACGCCGCGCGCGAGCCCGCTGATCAAGCGGTTGCGCTGCGGAAAATGCTCCTTGCGGGCGGGCGTGCCCGGGACGTACTCGGACAACAGGGCGCCGTCCTGCGCGATACGCGCGGCGAGGTCGCGGTTGCGTGCCGGATACACGCGGTCGAGGCCGGTGCCGACGACGGCGATCGTCGATCCGGTGGTTCCGAGCGCGCCTTCGTGCGCCGCGGCGTCGATGCCGACGGCAAGCCCCGATACGATCGTGAGCGCCGCGCTGCCGAGGGCATGCGCAAATTCACGCGCGGTGTCGCGGCCCTGGGGAGTCGCGTGGCGGCTGCCGACGACGGCAAATGCCGCTTGCGCCAGCAGTTCGCGCCGGCCCATGTGGAACAGCACCGGCGGCGCATGGCCGAGCTCGAGCAGCGCCGGCGGATAATCGCCATCGTCCCACGCGATCAGGTGATGATCGGCATGATCGAGCCACGCGCATGTGTGCTGGAAGGATTCGCGTTCGACCGGTGCGAGCGTGCGGTCGACGACCCCGGCCGGGACGACCGACGCGAGCTGCCGGCGAGAGGCGGCCAGTGCCGCCTCGGGTCCGCCGAATTCGCGCAGCAGCGCGACGACCGCGCGCTGCGGCAGCGTCTTGTGCGCAAGCGTGGCCCAGGCGAGCGTGCGCGAATCGAGCCCCACCGCGTGCGGCCTCGCGAAAGGAGAGAGTGCGTGCTTACGCGAGCGGCAAGCCGCGGCGAAGCGCGCCGATCAGGGCGTGCGCACGAAATCGCCGGTACGCACGGCTCCGCTGGAATTCAGCACGAGCGCGTACGACACGCGATCGAACACGCGGAACACCATCAGGATGCCGGTGCGCTCATCGGGCACGTGCAGGTAGGCGGGCGGCGTGTAGAACGTGGTCTGGTCGAGGTTCGGGAACTGGACGGTGGGCTCGGTCTTGTTGCGCCGGGGATCGCGGATCGGCGGGACAACCCGGTAGATCGCCAGCACATTGCCGACTTCGAGACCGTCGCGCGCACCCTTGTCGAGCGTGACGACGTAACCGCGGCCGGTTTCCTGCACGTCGCGCGCGAGCTTCAGGATGCGCCCGTCGATTTCGTGATCGGGGGCGTGCGGCACGTAGTTCTGCACGATCTCGCGCGTGGCCGGCAGCAGGCGGTCGCCGATCACGATTTCCTCGGTGGCCGATTCGATGCGGGCGGTGGATACGTCGGCGAAGCGCTCGACGCGCACCGTGCCGAGAAAGCGGTTTTCGAAGCCGAGCGTTTCGCCGGCACTGTTCACCAGCCGCTCGCCTGGACGGTAGACGAACCACAGGTCGCCGGCCTTCGGATCGAGCCCGACCGCATACACGATGTCCTGCTGGCCGCGGATGACACGCTCGTCGCGCCCGGCGACGATTTCGGCCGCTTCGCCGAGGCCTTCCGGACCGGTGACGAGCGGGCGCGACAGGAACGGCTCGATATCACCGGGTGGAATGGCCGGGATCGCTTCGGGCGCGAGCGGCGAAACCCGGATTTCGGGTGAGAGTCTTACGGTATTGCGCGCGAGATCGAGGCGCGGGTTGCCGTCGACGACGGTCAGCCGGATGACATCGCCGGGATAGATACGGTGCGGGTTCCTGATCTCCTCGCGGTTCATCCGCCACACCTCGGGCCAGCGCCACGGCTGCTTGAGGAAGCGCCCGGCGATGCCCCACAGCGTGTCGCCCTTTTGCACGGTGTACGAGGACGGTGCATTATCGGCGATGCCCACCGTCTGCGCCGAAGCGGGGGCCGCCAGCGCCAGAATGCAGAGGACGCCGCACAGGGCGGCGATGCGTGTTGCCATGTTAAACTGTTGACGCATAGGGCCTCTTTCCGGTCGGGCGGACTTGCTAACGTCCTAAACCGCCACAAAATAAGGACTTGAAGTCGATTCTTATCTAAGAGCTTGTATTTTGCAAGCCAATAACGCAATGGCCCTGCTTCCGATCCTCGAATATCCCGATCCGCGTCTCAAAAAGGTTGCAACCCCGGTTGCCGCCGTGACAGCGGACATCCGCAAGCTGGTTCGCGACATGGCCGACACCATGTACGCCGCGCCCGGCGTGGGTCTCGCCGCGACACAGGTCGACGTGCACAAGCGGGTGATCGTCATCGACATCTCCGAGGGCAAGGACGAGCTGCGCGTGTTCATCAACCCCGAGCTGCTTTCGGCCGAGGGCCAGGCCGAATGCGAGGAAGGCTGCCTGTCGGTTCCCGGCTACTACGACAAGGTGACCCGCGCCGCGCGCATTCGCGTGCGTGCGCAGGACGAGCACGGCGAAACGTTCGAGCACGACGCCGAAGGCCTGCTTGCGGTGTGCATCCAGCACGAAATGGACCATCTGCAAGGCAAGGTTTTCGTCGAGTACCTGTCGCCGCTGAAGCGTGCGCGCCTCGCCGCAAAGTTGCGCAAGAAACAGCGGCTCGCGGGCTGATCGCTGCAGTTCCCATGCGCGTGGGCTTTGCCGGAACCCCGGCGTTCGCCGCCCGTGCGCTGGCGAGCATTGAGACCGAGGGCTTCACGATACCGCTCGTCCTGACGCAGCCCGATCGGCCATTCGGCCGAGGACTCTCGATTGCGCCGCCGCCGGTCAAGCGCTACGCCGCCGAACACGAGTTGCCGCTCGTCCAGCCGGCGAGCCTCAAGCTCGACGCCGTTCAGGCAGCGTTGCGCGCCGTTCCGATCGACGTGCTGGTGGTTGCCGCATACGGCCTGATTCTGCCGCAACCGGTCCTCGATTGGCCCCGCCACGGCTGCCTCAATATCCATGCGTCGCTGCTGCCGCGCTGGCGCGGCGCCGCGCCGATTGCGCGCGCCATCGAGGCCGGCGACACGGTGAGCGGGATCACGATCATGCGGATGGACGCCGGCCTCGACACCGGTCCGATCGTGACGGCGCAGCCGCTTGCGATCGATGCCCGCGAGACCACAGGATCACTGACCGATCGGCTCGCCATCCTCGGCGCGTCGATGATCGTCGATGCGCTGCGGATGCTCGAGCGCAACGGAGCGCTTCCTGCCACGCCGCAGCCTTCGGATGGAGCGACGTACGCGGGCAAAGTCGGTCGCGCTGACACGCTGATCGACTGGACGCATGATGCGGTTGCGCTCGATCGGCGCATTCGTGCGCTCGCTCCGTCGCCCGGCGCCGTCGCCGGGTGGCGAGGGAAGTCCGTGAAGATTCACGCGGCCTGCCCGATCGATTCGAGCATCATCGCGCCACCCGGCAGCGTGATCGCCGCCGGCGCACAAGGCATCGACGTCGCGTGCGGCAGCGGCGCGCTGCGCCTCACGCAATTGCAACCCGCGGCGGGCCGCACGATGCCGGCGCACGCCTTCGCGGCAGGGCATCGCGTCGTGATCGGCGACCGCTTCGGGCCGGGTCGATAGGCGGCGGTAGTGAAGCCTTTCTCGACGCTCGGGGCGGCCCTTCCCGACTGGGATGAACATCCCCCCACGCTCGCTTTGCTCGCTGCCCCCCGGGGGGCGGGTCAGCCGGTCGGGGCGGCCCTTCCCGGCTGGGATGGACGTCCCCCCACGCTCGCTTCGCTCGCTGCCCCCCGGGGGGCGGGTCAGCCGGTCGGGGCGGCCCTTCCCGGCTGGGATGGACATCCCCCCACGCTCGCTTTGCTCGCTGCCCCCCGGGGGGCGGGTCAGCCGGTCGGGGCGGCCCTTCCCGGCTGACATGCAGCACGAGCAGACGCAGGCGGCGCTCGCCGTGATGCGCGTTTTCGACGGCGCCCAGCTTCGCGACGCGCTCGCGCTCGTCGACGACGTGAGCCCGCTGCGCGGACGCACGCTCGTGCAGGAGATCGCCTACGGCACGCTGCGGCACTGGGGCACGCTCGACGCGCTCGTCGGCCGCCTCGCGCGAAAGCCGATCGCCGATCCGCTGTTGCGCACGCTCGTCGCCGTCGCGCTCTATCAACTCGACCATACGCGCGCCCCGGCGTTTGCCGTCGTCGATCGCGCCGTCGCCGCGGCGGGCGCCGCCGTGCGTCCCGCCGCGAAGGCGCTCGTCAACGCGCTGCTTCGTCGTTACCTGCGCGAGCGCGACGCATTGCACGCCGCGATCCTGGAAAGCGACGTCGCACGCTGGTCGTATCCGCAATGGTGGATCGACCGCGTGCGCCGCGATTACCCCGCGCAATGGCAGGCAATTCTCGGAGCGGGCAACGCGCGCGCGCCGCTGACGCTTCGCGTGAACCGGCGGGTCACGTCCCGCGAAGCCCTCGCCGAGCGCTTCGCGAATGCCGGGATTGCCGTCGAGCCGGCGGGCGACTGCGCGCTGGTCGTCGGCATGCCCCGGCCCGTGCGCGAGCTGCCGGGTTTCGACGAAGGTGCGTTCGCGGTGCAGGATCTCGCGGCGCAGCTCGCCGCGCCGCTGCTCGACGTGCACGATGGCATGCGTGTGCTCGACGCCTGCGCGGCCCCCGGCGGCAAGACGACGCACCTGCTCGAGATCGCCGACGCCGACGTGATCGCCCTCGACATCGACGCACGCCGCCTCGCACGCATTGGTGAAAACGTGGCGCGGCTGCGGCTCGGCGCGCGCGGCATCCGTCTCGTCGAAGGGGACGCAGGAAATCCGCAAACCTGGTGGGATTCGCGCCCGTTCGAGCGCATTCTGCTCGACGTGCCGTGCACCGCCTCCGGTGTCGTCCGGCGCCATCCCGACGGCAAGTGGCGCCACCGCGCCGGCGACGTCGAGCGCTTCGTGCGCGAGCAGGCGCGACTCCTCGCGGCGGCCTGGCCGCTTCTGATCCCCGGCGGGAAGCTCCTCTACGTGACCTGCTCGGTATTCGTCGCCGAGAATGACGCACAAGTCGTGAATTTCGTCGCGCAGCACCCGGATGCGTTGCGCGAAACCCTCAATTTCCCGAGGGGGATCGTGCATTGCGACGGACAACTCTTGCCATCGCCGGAAGCCGCGAGCCACAATCACGACGGGTTTTTCTACGCGCTGCTTCGCAAGCGCTGATGTGGCGCCTTCGGCCATGCAGCGGCTCCGCGCGGCGCATCGCCACGCCCCCGCCTCGGGGCGCGTCCCTCCGGCATGCCGCCATCCCTACGCATCGACCGCGGGCCTGCCACGGCACGGCGCCGCTTCCTGATCACGCTGATCGCGCTGTGCGCCGGCGCAGGGATCGCGCGGCCTGCCGATGCCGACGAGATCCCGGTGAAGTCGGCGTCGCTTCGCATCGACGAAGGCGAAGTGCTGCTGTCGGCGGAATTCGACCTTTCGCTGACCCCGGCGCTCGAGCAGGCACTCGACAAGGGCGTCGCGCTCTATTTCACCATCGAATTCGAGCTGTCGCGCACGCGCGCCTTCTGGTTTCCGCAAAAGCAGGCCGAGTGGTCGATCACCTACCGTGTCTCGTACAGTGCGCTGACGCGCCAGTATCGCGTGGCGAGCGGGCCCCTCGGGCAGGCGTTCGAATCGCTCGACGACGTCGAGCGATTCATCGGCCATGTCGCATCGCGCCCCGTCGCGCAGGCGGGCGAGCTCGTGAAAGGCGCATCGTACGAAGCGGCGGTGCGGATGAAGCTCGACGTCAACCAGCTCCCGAAGCCGTTCCAGGTGAACGCGCTCGCGTCGCGCGAATGGCAGCTCGCTTCCGACTGGTATCGCTTCGCCTTCACGCCGACATGACGGCGCGCGCATCTTGAGCATCCTTGCCTCGCCGACGCTGCGCTGGGTGACGCTCGGGTTCGCCTGCATCTCGGCGATCGCGCTGTTCCTGCTCGCGAGCGCGACGGCGAATACCGATTTCTTCGCCGGTCACTACGACGCCCTCGTCGTCATCAACGGCGCGCTCGTTGCGCTGCTGATGCTCGTGGTGGGCGGCCAGCTGCTGCAGCTGTGGCGCAGCCTTCGCTCCGGCGTGTTCGGATCGCGCCTCGCGCTGCGGCTCGTGCTGCTGTTCTCGCTCGTCGCGGTCCTTCCCGGCGCGCTGGTCTATGCGGTATCGGTGCAGTTCCTCGGCCGCAGCATCGAAAGCTGGTTCGACGTGCGCGTCGATCGCGCACTCGACGGCGGCATCAATCTCGGCCGCAGTGCGCTCGATTACCTGCTGAAGGAAACGACCAACCGGGCGACGCTCATTTCCGGCGCACTGGCCGATGCGCCTGGTGCGCCCGGCGCCGCGCTGTCGCGCGCGGCGGAGCAGGTCGGCGTCTATGAAGCGGCGCTGTTCGCGCCGTCGGGCAGCGTCGTCGCGGTTGCCGGCCTTGGCGGCGGCATGACGCCCGAGCCGCTCCCCGGTGACGCGCTGCGTCGTGCACGGCTGCAGCAGACGTATGCGAAGGTCGAGCAGCAGCAGGATGGCGGCCTGATGCTTCGCGTGGTCGTTCCGGTGAACAGCGGCGATCGCATCGAGCCGCTGCGCGTTCTGCAGGTGATCGAGCGCGTGCCGCGAACGCTCGCGCAGGATCTCGAGAAGGTCCAGGCCGGCGCACGCGACTACCAGGAGATTTCGTTTTCGCGCGCCGCGCTGAAACGGCTCTACCAGTTGACGCTGACGTTGACGCTGCTGCTCGCGCTCACATCCGCACTGGGTCTGGCGCTCGTGCTCTCCGAGCGTTTCGCGTCGCCGCTCGGATTGCTTGCCGAGGGGACGCGAGCGGTGGCGCAAGGCGACTTCACGCGGCGCCATCCCGTGACATCGCGCGACGAGCTCGGCGTGCTCACCGAATCGTTCAACACGATGACCGCGCAGCTCGCCGACGCGAAGGCGAAAACCGAGGAATCGCAGCGGGCGACGGAGACCACGCGTGCGTACCTCGAAAGCGTGCTGTCGAACCTGTCGTCGGGCGTGCTCGCGTTCGACGACCGCTATCGGCTGCGCACGGCGAATCCAAGCGCCGCGGTCATCCTGCAGCAGCCGTTCGCCGAGCTCGCCGGGGTTCCGCTCGCCGAGTGGGGCGGGCGGCTTCCCGCGCTCGCGCCATTCGGCGAGCTCGTCGCCGAAGCGTTCCGCTCGGCACGCGAAGGCCAGTGGCAGCGCGAAGCGTCGCTCGGCGTTGCCGCGCAGACGCGCACGCTGCTGTTGCGCGGCACGCGCCTTCCCGGCGCACCGGTGCCGGGCTACGTCGTGGTGTTCGACGACGTTTCAGAGCTTCTGCAGGCGCAGCGCGACGCGGCGTGGTCGGAAGTCGCGCGGCGGCTCGCGCACGAAATCAAGAATCCGCTGACGCCGATCCAGCTCTCGGCCGAGCGGCTCGCGCTGAAGCTCGGCCCGCGACTCGACGACGCGGACGCCGAGACGCTGCGCCGCGGCACGCAGACGATCGTGTCGCAGGTCGCAGCGATGAAACACATGGTCGACGATTTCGCGATCTATGCGCGCAAGGCCCGGCCGGGCCAGATGCAGGCGGTCGATCTCGCTGCCCTCTTGCTCGACGTGCTCGCTCTGTACGACAATCTGCGCCCCCATGTCGCCCTTGCGCTACCCGACGCGCCGGTCATGATTCAGGGCGAGCCGACCCGGTTGCGCCAGGTAATCCACAACCTGCTCCAGAATGCCGTCGATGCACAATCGGGGCAGGACGAGCCGCAGATCGATATCGCGCTGTCGGCCGGCGACGGGGAGGCGATACTAGCGTTCCGCGATCGCGGCCCCGGTTTTTCCGAGAACGTGCTCGCGCATCCGTTCGAGCCGTATGTCACCACGAAAGCGAAAGGCACCGGTTTGGGACTGGCCATCGTGAAGAAGATCGTCGACGAGCACGCAGGACGCGTGACGCTCGAAAACGTGGCGCCGCACGGCGCCCGCGTGACGCTGCATTTCCGGGCGCTGAAATCGGCTGCCGCAGCATGAGCGCCTGTCATGCCGCGCGAATTGCAGGCAGGAAGGCCGACACATGAATCCGGTGCGTGCGGCGCAGGGCCGCGAAATCCTCGTCGTCGACGACGAAGTCGGCATCCGCGAGCTGTTGTCGGAAATCCTGCAGGACGAGGGCTATCGCGTGGCGGTCGCCGAGAATGCCAGCGAGGCGCGCGCCTATCGGCAGCGCCAGCAGCCGGCGCTCGTGCTGCTCGACATCTGGATGCCCGACACCGACGGCGTCACGCTGCTGCGCGAATGGGGATCGACGTCGCAGCTCACGATGCCGGTCATCATGATGTCCGGCCACGGGACGATCGAAACCGCGGTCGAAGCGACGCGCATCGGCGCGTTCGACTTCCTCGAGAAGCCGATCGGATTGTCGAAGCTGCTGTCGACGATCGCCCGCGCGTTCAAGTCGGCGGCCACGAAGGAGCCGCGGCGCATTTCCCTCGCCGCCCTCGGCAGCGGCCCCGCCATTCACGATGCCGAGCGCGCGCTCGAGGCGCTGCTTGCCGCGCGGCGCGCGGTGCTGATTGCCGGCGAGCCCGGAACGGGCCACGACATCGCCGCACGCGCACTCCAGGTTCCGGGCGCGCCGTTCATCGCACTCGCCAACGGTGCGCGGCTCGCGAACAATCCGCTCGCGTTGATCGAAGAGGCGCGCGAGGGTGTGCTGTACTGCGCCGAAATCGGCCAGTATTCGCGCGCCGAGCAGAAGGGACTCGCGTTCCTGCTGCCGAAGCTCGACAAGCACAACATCGTGCTCGTTGCGACGAGCTCCGAGCCGCTTGCGAACCTCGCCACCGAAGGCAAGTTCGACGCGGGGTTGCTGTCGCAACTTTCCGCCGGCGCGATCGTGCTGCCGCCGTTGCGCGCCCGGCGCGACGACATCCCGGCGTTGATCGAGCGCTTCTGGCGCTCGGGCGGGGCCGAGGAGCGCGCAACGCCGCTGCTCGCGGCGCTGTCGCCCGCCGCGCTGACGATCCTGTCCAGCGCGTACTGGCCGGGAAACCTCGATCATCTGCAGAGTGTCGTGGCGAACATGCAGATCGTGCGCGGCGAGATCGGCGCCGACCACGTGAAGCGCCTGCTCGGCGAAGCGGCGTCGCCGAACCAGGTCATCGCACCCGAGATCACGACGCGCTTCTTCGAGTTGCCGCTGCGCGAGGCACGCGAGGCCTTCGAGCGCATCTACTTCGAGCAGCTGCTCGGCCGCGAGCAGAGCAACATGAGCAAGGTTGCCGAGCGTGCGGGACTCGAGCGCACGCACCTCTATCGCAAGCTCAAGCAACTCAATATCCGCTTCTCGCGGCGCACCGACGACAGCAGCGCCGTCTCGTGACGGCGCGCTGCCGAAAGCGATCTTGAGTTCGGCCGCGGCATCCGCTCGACCGCCCGCCCGCATGCTGCCGCTCGCGCTCGGCGCGGTCGGCGTCGTCTACGGCGACATCGGCACGAGCCCGCTCTACACGCTGCGCACCGCGTTCACCGGCTCGTACGGGCTTTCGCTGACGCCCGACAACGTGCTCGGCGTCGTCTCGGTGATCTTCTGGGCGCTGCTGATCGTCGTGACGCTCAAGTACATCACGCTGATCATGCGCGCCGACAATCGCGGCGAGGGCGGCATCCTCGCGCTGACGGCGCTCGTGTCGCGCGGCATCGAGAGCCACGACCGGCTTCGCTGGTGGCTGGTCGGCCTCGGCATCTTCGGCGCGGCGATGTTCTACGGCGACGGAATGATCACGCCGGCCGTGACGGTGCTCGGGGCCGTCGAAGGGTTGCGCGTCATCGCGCCCGCGCTGCATCCGTTCATCGTGCCCACGACGATCGTCATCCTCGTCGTGCTGTTCGCCGTGCAGCGCAAGGGCACGGCGGGCCTCGGCGCCGTGTTCGGCCCGGTGATGGTGGTCTGGTTCATCGTTCTGGCCCTGCTCGGCGCGCTGCACATCGGACGCAATCTCGCGGTGCTCGAAGCCCTCGAGCCGATCTACGCGTTTCGCTTCATCGCCGGCAACCCGGGCACCGCGTTCGTGGCGTTCGGCGCCGTGGTGCTCGCCGTGACGGGAACCGAGGCGCTGTACGCCGACATGGGACATTTCGGCCGCAGCCCGATCCGCCGGGCGTGGGTGTTCTTCGTGTTTCCGGCGCTCCTGCTGAATTACTTCGGCCAGGCGGCGCTCGTGCTCGGCAATCCGGCCGCGATCGAGAATCCGTTCTACCTGCTTGCACCCGAATGGGGACGCGTGCCGCTGCTGCTGCTCGCGACGGCGGCGGCGATCATCGCCTCGCAGGCGGTGATCTCGGGCGCCTTCTCGCTCACGCGCGCAGCCATCCAGATGGGCTACTGTCCGCGGCTCACGATCATGCACACGTCCGAGCGGGCGATCGGCCAGATCTACATTCCGTTCATCAACTGGATGCTGCTCGCGGCCATCATTGCGCTCGTCGTCGGATTTCGCAATTCGGACAACCTCGCCGGCGCCTACGGCATCGCGGTGACGATGGCGATGCTGATCGATTCGATCCTGATCTTCGTCGTCATGCGCCGGCTCTGGAACTGGCCGGTTCCCGTTGCGATCCTGATTGCCACGCCGCTGCTGCTGATCGATCTCACGTTCCTCGCGTCGAATGCGTTGAAGATTCCGGAGGGCGGATGGTTTCCGCTGCTGGTCGGTGCCATCGTGTTCACGCTGCTCACGACGTGGAAGCGCGGCCGGTCGCTGCTGATGCGCCGCCTCGCCGACGACGCGATGCCGCTCGAGCTTTTCATCCAGAGCATCGAGGCGTCGCCGCCGACGCGCGTGCCGGGAACGGCGGTATTCCTGACCTCGACGCAGAACCGCGTGCCGCATGCGCTGCTGCACAACCTCAAGCACAACAAGGTGCTGCACGAGCGGGTCGTGTTCCTGACGATCGTCACCGAGGACATTCCGTACGTGCCCGACGAGGAGCGCTACGAGATCAAGCCGCTCGGCTGCGACTTCTTTCGTATGGTGGCGAATTACGGCTTCAAGGACGACCCCGACGTTCCGGAGCTGCTCGAGGATTGCGGCCGGCGCGGCTTCGTGTTCGACATGATGGAGACGTCGTTCTTCGTGTCGCGCGAAACGCTGATCGCGACGGTCACGCCCGGGATGGCGCTGTGGCGCGAGAAGCTTTTCGTGTCGATGTCGAAGAACGCGACGAAGGCCTCCGAGTTCTTCCAGGTGCCGACGAACCGCGTCGTGGAGCTCGGGACGCAGGTCGAGCTGTAGCGAACGCTTGCGTCGAGG
>Ga0070684_100002795_pt1 | contig 12934 bp, 13 predicted proteins | sample KBSC723LmetaG_FD_65653 | JGI IMG/M metagenome (GOLD analysis project Ga0070684, IMG submission 65653) | Corn rhizosphere microbial communities from Kellogg Biological Station, Michigan, USA - KBS C7.2-3L metaG | ecosystem: Host-associated > Plants > Roots > Rhizosphere ...
ACAGCTACCTGGCCGGCCTCGACGCCACCAACGATCCGTTCACGATGGCGAACGACACCCCGCGCTGGGGCTATCACGGCCAGCAGATCGCGCACTTCCTCGCGAAGGGCGGCGACAAGATGGTGCAGGCGGCGCAGTCGGGCACGTTCGGGACCGCGCTCAAGGTGCACGCGTCGGTGCACACGAACAACGACGTCGCGGTCCTGATGACGAACACCAACCGCAACGTCGACGCGAACGTGACGCTGAACATCACCGGCGGCACCGTCGCCTGCGTTGGAAAGCGCTACGCGTACACGCCGGTGAACACCGACCAGGACGGCGGCCTGACGGGTGATTGGATCTTCGCGAACACCGCGGGCACGTCGGTGCCCGTGCTGGTGCCCCGGTACTCGTCGGTCGTCGTCGTCTTCCCGAAGAAGTAAGCGTTCCGCCGCGGTGACGGCGTCCGAATTCGTGAAGCATTTCGGACGCCGCTGACATAAGAAGGCGGTGATGATGCGCGCGCGCCGTTTGCTTCATCTCGGGATGATCGTCGCCGCCGGGTTGACAGCGGGCCGCGCCGCGTCGGCCGCGGAGTACTACGTCGCGCCGAACGGCAACGACTCGAACCCGGGCACGATGGAGCTGCCGTTCGCGACGATCCAGCGTGGGCACGACGTCGCGTCGGCGGGCGACACGGTGTGGATCCGCGGCGGCACGTACCGGCCCGTGACCGGCAAGTCGACGATGGCCGGCTACGTGTTCTCGAAGAGCGGCACGTCCGATTCGAACCGCATCAAGTTCTGGGCCGTCGCGGGCGAGCTTCCGGTGTTCGATTTCTCGCAGCTGCAGCTGGGGACGTCGACGTCGGCCGGTTTCTACGTGACGGGAAGCTGGCTGCACTTCCGCGGTCTCGAGATCATGAACGTGCCGATGCCGGGCGGCTCGTCGAACAACGGCATCTGGAACGTCGGTTCCAGCAGCAGCCCCGCCAGCAACAACTTCTACGAGCGCCTGAACATCCACCACATCACCGGCCCGGGCCTTTCGATCGCGCACAACGGCAACGGCGTCGGCGGCGGCCACCTGATCCTCAACGTCGACTCGCACGACAACTACGATCCGAACAGCAGCCAGGGTGACGGCCAGAACGCCGACGGCTTTGGCCACCACTACCAGAAGAGCGGGCCGTCCTCGATCTACCGGGGCTGCCGCGCGTGGTGGAACTCGGACGACGGCTTCGACCTGATCAGCCAGGAGGTGTCCGTCATCGTCGAGAACAGCTGGGCGATGGGCAACGGTTACATCAACTCGGGGACCGCGCGCCCGCCGTCGGGCAACGGCAACGGCTTCAAGATGGGCAGCAGCCAGACCGGCGTGCGCCACATCGTCCGCGGCAACCTGGCGTGGAAGAACGTCGCGGCGGGCTTCTACGCGAACCACTCGTCGGGCGGCAACGACTGGTTCAACAACACGGCGTACATGAACGGCACGCAGTACAACATGCTCGCCAGCCCGCCCGGCGATTCGTCGATGACCATCATCCTGATGGGCGACAAGGCCCACAAGATGCGGAACAACATCGGCTTCCCGAACAAGAACACCAACATGATGGGCGTCGACACGCTGTTCAACACGTGGGACCTGAACATCACGCCCGCGAACGGCGACTTCGCCAGCACCAGCGACGCCAACGTCATCATGGGCCCGCGCAAGGCCGACGGCAGCCTGCCCGACGTCAGCTTCATGCACCTGTCGGCGGCGAGTCAGATGATCAACAAGGGAACTGACGTCGGGCTGCCGTTCGCCGGCAGCGCGCCCGATCTCGGCGCGTTCGAGTACGGCGCGGCCACGACCGGCGCCGGCGGCACGTCGGGCGGCGGTGGAACCGGCGGCGGTCCGGGGACAGGCGGCACCGGCGGACGCGGCGGCGCGTCCGGCGCGGGGGGCACGGGCGGCAGTGGACCGGGGGGCCGCGGCGGCACGACCGGCGGCGCGGGACGCGGCGGCACCGGCGGCGTGGTGGGCACGGGCGGACGCGGCGGCGGCGCCGGCAGCGCGGGCGCGAGCGGCACCGGCGGCGTATCCGCGGGCAGCGGCGGCTCGGCGGCTGGCGCCGGCGGCACCGACGCGACGGGAACCGGCGGCACCAGCGCGACGGGAACTGGCGGGACGGTGATCGTCTCGGGCACCGCCGGCGGCGCCGGCACGTCCGCGACCGGCACCGGCGGCGACAACAGCGCCACCGGCACCGGCGGCAGCGGCATCAGCACCGCGGGCATCGGCGGCGGCACCACGGGCACGGGCGGCTCGACGCCAGGCGACGCCGGGCCGAGCGGTTGCGCCTGCGACGCCAGCGCGGCGTCCGGCCAGGCATCGCTGTCGGCGGCGCTGCTCGCGGCCGCGGGCGCGGCGTTCCTGATCCGCGCGCGGCGGCGTCAGGTCCGGGCGCGCTCTCGCTCGCGAACGCGCCGCTGATCGCGATCAACTACCGTCGCCGTCACCGTGACGGCGGCGGGCCGTCGGACCGCGCGTCCGTGCGCGATCCACGGGTGACGGGCGGCGCCCGGTCGAGCACGAACACCAGCACCATCGCCGTCACCGCGAGCAGCAAGCCCGCGACCAGACCGCGCACCATCTCGACCCGCACCTTCAACATGTCCCGATCCATCAGCTCGCCGCGGTGGGTGCCGGCTTCCGGCTCGAGAGCATCAACGCGAGCTCCAGCGTCTCGACCAGGTCCTCCGCGTCGCGCCTGTCCAGCCAGATCGCGGTCCGTCCGACAGAGACCACCATGCCGCCGTCCGCGGGGCACAGGTCCACCTGCGCGTCGCGGCCAACCACCGTCCGTGTCGCCATCCGGTGCTTCATTGTCACGGCCCTCCCAAAGTTGAAAACGAAAGTCAACTTCAGGTCTAGACCGCGCGCGCCTTCCTGTCAATACGGACCGGCGGCGCGCGCGGCGCGGGCTCAGAAGCTGCAGGTATTGCCGCAGGTCCCGCTCGGCGACGCGTTCGTCATCGCGCGGTAGTGGGCCGTCACCTGCGCCGCGGTCAGCAGCTTGTCGTAGATCGCGACCTTGCCGATCGCGCCCGGGAACCAGGCGTCCATCGCCATCGTGCCGATGTTCAGCGGGCTGTTGTTGGCGGCGGGGACGACGCTGTACTGGCTCATGCAGCCGGTCTGGCCGTGGCTGGAATGTGCCCACTTCACGCCGTTCACCCAGATGTCGATCATGCCCGGGTACGTCGTCGCGTTCTGGCAGTCGGACGGCTGCATCAGCGTCGTGTACTCGCCGACGATGTGGTACCAGCTGCCGGCCTGGATCAGGCCGCACGTCGGCTGCCAGTCCGCCGCCGATCCCAACCCCGCGCTGGGGTTGAAGATGTAGGCCGACATCCGGTTGCAGCGGTTCTCGCTGTTCGTCGTCGAGTACATGCGCGCTTCCCACTCGCACGTCGGCCCGTAGTCCTGGCACTTCCCCATCCAGTCGACGTAACCGCCGCTGTCGTTCGGGAACTGCAGCACGTCGGGCCGGATCCACGCCTCCCAGGTCAGGGTGTGCGTGGTCGGGACCGAGAACGCCGCGCTCGACGGGACCGACACGTACTGGCTGGAGCCGTTGAAGTCGGCGGCCTTGTCGCCGTTGGGCATCGTCGCAGACGTCGTCGTACCGCTGTGGTACGTGCCCGTGTGGTTGTTGCCCGTGAGGTCGGGCTCCGTGCCCGAGAACTTGCTCATCGCCCAGTAGGCGACCGGGCCGTCGGCGAGGATCGTCTGGTCGTACGTGCTGGCGCTGCCGCCGCCGGTGCCCGCGCTGCCGCCGCCACCCGCCGCGCCGCCGGTGCCCGCTGCCGCGCCGCCGCCGGTGCCGCCGCGTCCACCCGTGGTGCCTGCCGCGCCGCCGGTGCCGCCCGCAGCCGAGCCGCCGCGACCCGCGCTGCCCGCCGCGCCGCCCCCGCCGTTGCTGCCGCCGCGGCCCGAGGCTCCGCCGGCTGCGCCGCCGCTACCGCCGCGCGCGCCCGCCGCGCCGCCGCCACCCGTCGCGCCCGCGCTGCCGCCGCCCCCGCCCGCCGTTCCGGTCGTGCCGGCGCCACCCGCGCCTCCGCCGCCGGTCGTGCCCGAGCTGCCGCCGCCCGCGCTGCTGCCACCCGTCCCGGCACCCGCGCTGCTGCCGCCCCGCCCCGCCGACCCGATCGTCCCCGCGCCGCCGCTGGTTCCGCCGTGCCCGCCGGCGCCGCCTTTTCCGGCCGCCCCCGCGCTCCCGCCGCCGCCCCCGGTTCCCGATCCCGGCGATCCGCCGGAATCCCCGCAACCGATCAAAGGAAGGACGGCAAGACAAGCAAGGACGGCTACGGAACGCGTCATTAGGCCTCCGGCGGGTATGAGCCCCGACACCTGCGAACCGGGTCAGTGTAACCTCCGCGCGATGCGCTCGGGCGCCGCCAACATCGCCGCGCTCTCGTTTGCGATCGCCGCCGCCGTGAGCGTGGCCGGCTGCAGCCGATCGCCGTTCGCGTCGTCGGACGCCGGCGCCAGCGACGGCCCGGTCGGCGCGCCGTCAATCGGCGACGCGGGCCGCCAGCCGGTGGACGCGCCCGCGGAGGCGGCCGGGAACTCGCCCGCCGCGCCTCACGACGCGAACGATGCGAACGACGCGAACGGGAGCGACGCGAACGTTCCGGACGACGCGAACGTTCCGGAGGACGCGAGCGAGGTCGACGCGCTCGCCGACGTCGCGAACCCGGACGCACCCGCCGACATCGCGCCCGGCGACGCGCCGGAATCGGACACGCCGCCGGACGTCGCCAGCGACGGCGAACCATCCGTCGACGGCGCGGCAGCCGACCGCGCGATCCCCGACGGCGGAAGCGACGTGCGTCCCGAGGATCAGCCGTGCGGCCCGCTCGGATTCATCTGCGCGCCCTTCGCGTGCGACGTCGCGCGCGGCGTCTGCAAGAACGCCTGCCTGACCAACGCCGACTGCGTCACCGGGAAGGCCTGCAACCCTGTCGGTCTGTGTGGCTTCAAAGAAGATCGCACCTGCGCGTCCAGCGACGAATGCCTCAGCGGGCACTGCGCGCAAGGCGTCTGCTGCGACACCGCGTGCAACCAGCCGTGCGCCTCGTGCGCGCTGCCCGGCACCCTCGGGACGTGCACGCTCGTGCCGCCGGGCCTCCTCGATCCGATCGGCACCTGCCCCGCCGGCAGCACCTGCAACGGCCGTGGCGGCTGCGTCCCACCGACGTGCGCGATCGACAGCGATTGCGGCTCCCTCTATCTGTGCAAGGACGCGCGCTGCGTCCCGTGCAACGCGACCTGCGCCTCCAGCGCCGATTGCACCGTCGGGTCCGTCTGCGTTCACCGCAACGACTGCACCTATTGCGACCGCGCCGACGCGGGCGCGTTGCCCTAGAACCGACGATCAGCCGATCAGCGGTGCCGCGAGCTGCGCTTCGCCGCCACCGTCTTGCTGGTGCGGTGATGCGCGCTGGCGCTCACGGCGCGCGCCTGCTTCCCGTGGCCCTTCGTCTTCACCTTGCTCCACGCGCTGGGCGACGCAGCCGCCGGGGCGGGCGCCTCGTCGTCGTCGCCGGCCGAATCTTCCTCCGCGACGGGCGCCGCCGCTTCCTCGGCGGCGGGCGCAGGCACGACCGCGGCCGGCGCCTGCGCCGCGAGCACGGGCTCCACCACGGGCGGTGCCGCCACGGCGGGGACCGGTGCGGGCGCCGCCTGCGCGACGAGCGCGGCGGGTTGCGCGGCCGCATGCCGGCGCGAGAGGACCACGCCGCCGCCCATCCCCATCCCGATCACGATGCCCGCGAACAATGCGACGCCCTTCAGGCGCGACGGCTTCGGCGTCTCGTCGATGTACTCGACATCGCCCTCGATCGGGCGATCCAGTACCGACATCTCGTCGTTGAAATTCTCGAGCGTGCTTCGGCGTCCGCGCTTCTGTTCCTCGTCAGCGAGGCGCAAGGCTTCCTTGCTGACCACCGTCGGCACCGAATCCGAGACGATCTCCTCGATCGGAACGTCGTCCGTGTCGATGTTGATCAGCTTTGCCGGTGAACCGATCGCCCACGCCTTCGTTTCCTTGCGCGTACCGTTGGTGCTCATCCGATCTGATCTCCTCATCGGTCAGATCCTTCGGCCCCAGTAGACGGCTCACGCAGATCGCGACGCGCGGCTCCGCGCGTGTGCGCGCGTGAGAGGCGTTAGCTCACATTTCGGCGCGCGACGTCAGTCCATCGTCCAGGCGACCGACGCCTGGCGGCAGACCGGCTCGCACGCCGGCCCGTTCGGACGGCTGTCCTGGTACTGCGGCGCGACAGCCGCGTCGAGGATCGCCGCGTCGTCGACGTACTGCCAGACATGAACCTGCCCCGGCGTGCCCTGCAGCGTCAGTGTCTCCGTGAACTTCCCCGGCAGCGGATCGCACGTGGAGCTGCTGCTGGAGCCGCTTTGCGTCTGAATGCAGAACTGCGCCTGCAACACGGTCACCTGCAGGCCGGCATCGCAGGCGGGCTGCGCCGTGCCTGCCAGCGGAAACGTGAACGCGCATCGAAGCGTCGTCCCATCCGCGAGAACCTCGATCCGATGCGCCCCCTCCGGAATGCTCCCGTCCGCGCGCTGCGCGCTGGCGGTGAAGCTGTCGACGCAGCCGATGAGCGTGCACACCTTCGGGCCGGACGACGAATCGCAGCCGACCGTCGCCGTCGTCGCACAAGCCAGGATCACCCCGAATATCGATAAGCGATGGTGCATCGCCCGGAGCGTACGCCGCGAACCAAATCGTGGCTATTGTTCCCGCCATGTCCTCGACAGCCCCGTGGCCCGAACTGCGCGTCGCCGGCTGGCGCGACACTTACCAGACGTTGCTGCTCTACACGCAGGTCGTCGGCAAGATCCGACTCGCGCTCGCGCCCAAGACGAACCAGTGGTGGAACGTCACCCTCTACGTGACGGCGCGCGGGCTGACGACGTCACCGATGCCGTACGGCGACCGTCTGCTGCAGATCAGCTTCGACTTCATCGATCACCGGGTGATCATCGACGACAGCGACGGCAACGTGCGGTCGCTGGCGCTGGGGCCGCACGCCGTCTGCGTCTTCTACGGAGAGCTGATGAGCGCGCTGGCCGGCATCGGGGTCGACGCCCGCATCTGGCCGCAGCCGCAGGAGTGCCCGGTGACGACGCCGTTCACCGACGATCGCGAGCACGCGCACTACGACCGCGCTGCGGTGACGCAGTTCTGGCAGGCGCTGCGCCGGATCGAACCGGTGTTCCAGCTGTTCCGCTCGCGCTTCCGCGGCAAGTCCAGCCCGGTCCATTTCTTCTGGGGCGCGTTCGACCTGGCCGTGAGCCGCTTCGTGGGCCGACGCGCGCCGGCGCGCAAGGCGAAGATCGATCGCGACGCGTACGACGAGGAGGTGATCTCGCTCGGGTTCTGGCCGGGCGATCCCTGGACGGGCGCGACCGACGCGATGTTTTATTCGTACACCGTGCCGGAGCCGTCGGGCCTGGCGGCCTCGCCCATCCTGCCCGCCGCCGCGTCGTGGAACCCGACGCTGAAGGAGTTCATCCTCCCCTACGACGACGTCCGGCGCGCCGCCGATCCGGCCGCCGCGATCCTCGACTTCGCGCAGTCGACCTACGACGCGGGCGCGACGCTGGCCGGCTGGAACCGCGAAGCGCTCGCCTACCCGTGAACGGGCGGGAGAGCTACTCGGGGACCTTCACGCCGGCGGCGCGGAAGATCTTCGTCGCCAGCCAGCGCGGGCTGACGTGGTACTGGCCCGCAGCGACGAGCTTGCGGAGCGCCTCGACGCGCGAGGGAGCGTTGATCGTGCCGGCGGGGGCGCGGTCAGCCGAAAGCGGAGGACGGCGGGTGGTGTGGCGGCCGGTGTAGCTCATACCTACAACCTCGGCGGGGGTGGCGTTTTCCTTTAGCGACATCCGCTCACCCACGCCGCCATGTGTGTGACTCACGTGCAAACCTCCGATTTCCCGAGGTCTTACGCCGCGGCCTCGGCCGCCAGCTCGCCCAGGTTGTCGCGCAGGCGGCGCGTGGCCTCGCCGTGGATCTGGCAAACGCGCGATTCGGTCACGCCCAGGACCGCGCCGATCTCCTTCAGGTTCAGGTTGTCGCAGTAGTACAGCGACAGGACCTGCTGCATCTTCTCGGGCAGCTCGCCGATGCCCGACACGAGGCGCTGCATCATCTCGCGGCGGGACGCGATCTCGAACGGATCGTCGGCGGACTGGTCGCCCGTGCGCTCCAGCAGGTCGGGGCCCGCGTCGTCGATGCCGACCACCGACGAGCCGGACAGCTTCTGCTGGCGCGCGTACAGCTCGTCGACGCCCACGCCCAGGCGCTTCGCGATCTCCTCGTGATCGGGCGTGCGACCCAGCTGCGCCTCGAGGCGGCGGGTGGCGTCGCGCAGCTCATTCGACAGGCGGCGCATGTCGCGCGACAGCGTGTCGCGCGAGCGCAGGTCGTCCAGCATCGCGCCGCGGATCCGGAACTCGGCGAACGCCTCGAAGCGATCGACGCGCTCCGGATCGAACCGTTCGGCGGCCTCCATCAGGCCGATGACGCCCGACGAGATCAGGTCGTCGATCTCGACGTGGGCCGGGAGGCGGCGGGCGAGCCGACGCGCGACCTTCTCGATGTAGGGAAAGAACTTAGCGGCGTACTCGTTGCGGCGCACGAGCAGGTCTCGCTTCGCGTCGCGCTTGGAAACTTTTTTGAGGGAACGGGTGGTCGTCTTGCGCTTCGTGGTCAGCTTCGTCAACGCCTTCGTGCTCGCCATGGCGCGTGTGCCACAGCACGCCGCATGCCAGTTTCATGGCGTCTCCCGAGCCGCGAAGATCGGGACTTTCCTTACAAGCGCACATTGGCGACCGTCAGCGGATTGGCGGTGGGCGCTTCGTGACGCCGTCATCGCGATGACGGTCTCCAGCTTCGTTCACCGACGGAGAATGTGCGCTGATATCGCTAGGCGACGTTCCTCCGGCGCAGCTTCTCGACAAGTGTGGTGCGATTCAAACGCAGCAACTCGGCGGCGCGGTTGCGGTTGCCGCCCGCGCGGCCAAGCGCTTCGGAAATCAGATGGTCCTCGAGCTCGCTGAGCAGCAAGCGGAGGTCGACGCCGTCGACGGGCAGACCGCGGGTCGCCCGCTCGAGATCGAGAAGCTGACCGTGCGTGTGGCAGATGTGTGACGGCAGGTCCTTCGCGAGCACCATGCGCGTCCGGGCGATCACCACTGCGCGCTCGACGAAGTTCTCCAGCTCGCGCACGTTGCCCGGCCAGTCGTAGTGCGACAGCCGCTGCATGACGTCCAGCGCGAATCCTGGCACCGACCGCCCCTCGCGCGCGTTCACCTCGCGGCGGAAGTGTTCGGCCAACGCCGGGATGTCCTCGCGGCGCGCGCGCAGCGGCGGGATCTCGATCGACACCACGTCCAGCCGGTAGAACAGGTCCTCGCGGAACTCCCCGTCGGCGATCATCCCGTCGAGGTCGCGGTGGGTGGCCGCGACGACCCGGACGTCGACGGGAATCGGCGAGCCGCCGCCCACCGGCGTCACCTCGCCGTCCTGCAGCGCCCGCAGCAGCTTCGCCTGCAGGCTGCGGGGCATCTCGCCGATCTCGTCGAGGAACAGCGTCCCACCGTGCGCCGCGACCATGCGCCCCGTCCGCGCCCGGCCGGCGTCGGTGAAGGCGCCGCGCACGTGCCCGAACAGCTCGGCCTCGGCGAGCGACTCCGGAATCGCCGCCATGTTCACCGCGACGAACGGACCGGTGCGCCGGCCGCTGGCACCGTGGATCAGCCGCGCGATGACTTCCTTGCCGGTGCCGGTCTCGCCCCGGATCAGCACGGCCGCGTCGGTGTCGGCGATCTGGTCGACCCGTTCCAGGACCGTGCGCATGGCGGGGTGATCGCCGATGATGGCGACACCGGGCGTCGATTGGCGCGCGGTGCGGCCCGCGGTGACGCGCGCGATCGCGTCGTTCAGCGCGGCCGTGTGGAAGGGCTTGGCGACCACGTCAGCGGCTCCCGCGCGCAACGCCTCGACCGCGCCGGCGACGGAACCGTGCGCGGTCAGCGCCAGCACCGTGACCGCCGGCCGGCACGCGCGCGCCTTCATGATCACCGCGGCGCCCTCGCCAGCGGGAAGGCCGAGGTCGACGATGACCAGCGCGAAAGGATTCCGGGCCAGCCGCGCGATCGCGCCAGCCGCGGTCGTGTTCGCGGCGGCGGCGAACCCCATCGAGCGGACGACCCCGATCACCACCGCGGCGATCTGCGGATCGTTGCCGACGACGAGAACTGCTCGGGGCATTTTCTACCTAGGGTCATCGGCCCCAGGGCCCGCCCCTTGAGCGGCACCCGCTGTTGCCAACCCCGCAACAGCGTTCAGGAAATTGCGGCTGGCTGGCGGGAAACCGAGCCCTTTCGGCCGCTTGCCGGCGCTCGCTGCCGTTTGCGATTGGTCGCGCTAGCCGGAAGGTGTCGACGCCGGAGAGGCGGGGATCTCGGCGCGCGGGTACGAACCGAGCACCTTCAGCGTCTCGCACGAGGCCCGCAGATCGGCGAGCGCCGCGGCGACCGGTGCGTCGCCTTCGTGCCCGTCGATGTCGACGAAGAACACGTACTCCCAAGGGCGGCGGCGCGAGGGCCGGCTCTCGATCTTGCTCATGTTGAGGCCGCGCTGCGCGAACGCGCCCAGCACGCGGTACAGGATGCCGGGCTCGTCGCGCGTCACCAGCAGCAACGACGTCTTGTCCTTCCCGGTCGCCGTCGCCTGCTCACGCCCGACGACGAGGAAGCGAGTCATGTTGTGCGGCAGGTCCTCGATGTTGCGGCGAAGGATCATCAGGTCATAAAGGCGCGCGGCGATCTCGGAGGCGACGGCGGCGCCGCGCGCGTCGTCGTGCGCCAGCCGCGCGCCGTCCGCCGTCGACCGCGCCTCGACGATCGTCGCCCGCGGCAGGTGCGTCGCCAGCCAGCGCCGGCACTGCCCGGCAGCGACGGGGATCGAGTAGACGCGCTCGACCTCGTTCAGCGCCAGGCCGGCGCGCGCGAGCAGGCACATGTGGATCTCGAGCGCGATCTCCGCGCTGATCTTGAGGTCGCTGTCGAGGAAGGTGTCGAAGGTGTGAATGATGCCGCCCTCGGTCGTGTTCTCGACGGGGACGACGCCGAAGTCGGCGCCGCCGCGCGCGACCTCCTCGAACACACCCGGGATCGTCCCGATCGGCGTCGCGCGCGCCGACAGGCCGAACTGCTGCTTCACGGCCATGTGCGAGAACGTGCCTTCCGGACCGAGGTAGGCGATGCGGACGCCCTTCTCCAGAGCGAGGCAGGCGCTGAAGACCTCCTGGAACACCGAGCGGATCGCCTCGGTCGGAAACGGGCCGGGGTTCGTCGCGGCCAGGCGATCGGCGATCTGGCGCTCGCGCGACGGGACGTAGAACGGAACGGCCAGGTCGCGCTTCAGCTCGGCGACGCGCCCGACCAGGCCGGCGCGCTTGTTGAGAAGGCCCAGGATCTCGTCGTCGGTGCCGTCGATCCGTCCGCGCAGCTCCGTCAGCTCTTCGTTGGGATCCTTCGAAGCTTTCGGGTCCTTGGCCATTTCCGCGGCAGCTTACTACTTCATCGGGACCCTGGGAGGGTCCCGTGCCCCCGCGATGAGCTTCGCGCGGCGAAGCCGCGCTGCGCGCGACGCGATACACTCGCGGCATGCGGCTGGCGACGCTGCGGGACGGGACCCGGGATGGGGCGTTGATCGTCGTGGGGCGCGACGGCGATCGGTTCGCGCGCGCCGCGGCTGTCGCGCCGACCTTGCAGGCCGCGCTGGACGATTGGGACCGTGCGGCGCCGGCGCTGACCGCGCTGGCGGCGAAGCTCGACGGAGGCGGCGCGGGCGAGCCCCTGGACGTCGCACGCCTGGGCCCGCCGCTGGCGCGCGCCTACGAATGGATCGACGCGTCGGCGTTCCTCGTGCACGTGCGCCGCGTGCGCGCCGCGCGCGGCGTCGCACCGCCCGTGACACTGGAGACCGATCCGCTCGTCTATCAGGGCGGGTCGGGCGTGCTGCTGGGTCCACGCGACGACATCCCCCTCGTCGATCCCGCCTGGGGCCTCGACTTCGAGAGCGAGGTCGCGGTGATCCTCGGCGACACGCCGCAAGGGACGCGCGTCGCCGACGCGCACGCGCACGTGCGGCTGGTGATGCTGGCCAACGACATCACGCTGCGCGGCCTGGTCGCCGACGAGCTGGCCAAGGGGTTCGGCTTCTTTCAGTCGAAGCCGGCGACCGCGTTCTCGCCGTTCGCGGTGACGCCCGACGAGCTGGGACCCGCGTGGCGCGACGGGCGTGTTCACCTTCGGGTGCGGACGACCTACAACGGCGCGCTCGCTGGCGATCCCGACGCGGGCGAGATGCACTTCTCGTTCTTCGACCTGATCGCGCACATCGCGCGCACCCGCGCGTTCGCGGCGGGGACCATCCTGGGCAGCGGGACGGTGTCGAACGCGGATCGCGCGCGTGGCGTGTCGTGCCTGGTCGAACGGCGCGCGCTGGAACAGATCGACGGCGGCCCCACGAAAACGACGACGCCGTACATGGCGGCGGGCGACACGATCGCGATCGAGCTGCGCGACGCGACCGGGCGCGACGTGTGCGGCCGCATCGAGCAACAGGTGGTGAAGACATGATCCTCTACGACTACTGGCGATCCAGCTCGGCGTGGCGCGTGCGCATCGCGCTGCACTGGAAGGGCGTCCCGTTCGAGCGGCGGGTGGTGAACCTGATCAAGGACGGCGGCGAGCAGCACGGCGCCGAATTCCAGGCGCTGAACCCGCTGCGGCAAGTGCCCGTGCTGGTGACCGACGACGGCCACGCCATCGCGCAGTCGATGGCGATCATCGGCTACCTCGAGGA
>Ga0070684_100002796_pt1 | contig 12933 bp, 12 predicted proteins | sample KBSC723LmetaG_FD_65653 | JGI IMG/M metagenome (GOLD analysis project Ga0070684, IMG submission 65653) | Corn rhizosphere microbial communities from Kellogg Biological Station, Michigan, USA - KBS C7.2-3L metaG | ecosystem: Host-associated > Plants > Roots > Rhizosphere ...
AGCAGCTCGTCGAGCCGGCCCTCGTAGATGATCCGCCCCTTGCGGATGATCGCGACGCGGTTACAGAGCTCCTCGACCTCGGCGAGGATATGGCTCGAGAGCAGAATCGTGATCCCGTCCGCGGCGAGTCGCTTGATCAGCTCGCGCATGTCCCGCATCCCGCCCGGGTCGAGCCCGGTCGCCGGCTCGTCCAGCAGCAGAAGCTTCGGCTCGCGCAAGAGGGCGCCCGCGATCCCGAGACGCTGCCGCATGCCGTGCGAGTAGCCGCCGACCCGATCCTTGGCCCGGTCGCGCAACTCGACGACATCGAGCACCTCGTCGATCCGAGACCGCGGCGCGCCGCCGTCCAGGTCGGCGAGCAGCCGCAGGTTGCGGCGACCCGAGAGATAGGGATAGAACCGCGGCCCCTCGACGAAGCCGGCGACGCCGTCGAGAGCGCGTGCCCCGTCGACGATCGGGTCCCGGCCGAAGAGGCGCGCGCGGCCGGCGGTCGGGCGGATCAGCCCGAGCAGCATGCGCAGCGACGTCGTCTTGCCGGCGCCGTTCGGGCCGAGGTAGCCGAAGACGTCGCCGCGCTCGACCGTCAGGTCGACGTCGTCCACGGCGACGATGTCGCCGTAGCGCTTGACGAGCCCACGAGCCTCGACGGGTCGCACTTCGATCGGCAGTGCATCGCTCACCTGAGCGAGCGTGCCGCCGACTCGGCCGCCGCGGGCGGAACCGAGCCCGCCAGGATGTACGACACACCGGCGCGATCCCACGTGAGCACCGTGCCGAGCTGGGTCGAGAGCTCGTGCGCCGTCACGCCGTCGAGCGAGACGGACGGCAGCATGTCGAGCGTGCCCCCGCCCGGGCTCGTGCCCGCGTCGTGCTTGCGCTCGACGACGACCACGGCGCCGAGGCCCTGCCCGTACACCGCCAGCACCGACCTGCCGTCGACCGGCCCGACGAGGCGCACGTCACGGCGCGGCAGACCGACGAGCGTGTCCGGCGCAACGACCGCGAACGGGGCGGCAGCCCGCACCGCGGCGAGCCCGCTGACGGGCGCTCCGCCTTCCATACCGTGCGCGCCGCCGGCTCCGGTCGGCGAGGAGAGGTCGACGACCTTCGCGCCTGCCGGCGGCGCGACCGCGATGTCTGATTGCGGGACCGCGCCGAAGGAGATCTGCGTCGCCTCGAGTGCGAGCACGGGCGCGGAGTCGCCCTGCGCGTAGACGGCGATCCGGAGCGGCACGCCGCGCACCGCGTCCCAGGCGAGCTGCGCGGAGCCGAGCAGACCGCCGTCGTGGTTCGGCGAGACGCTGACGGAGTAGGCCGGCTGTCCGGCCAGGTTCGACGGCACCGCGCCGGAGATGGTCCAGTGCCTGCCGAGGTCGGTGAGGAACGCGGTGATCCGGGCGAGCGTCGGAGGGACGTCCTGGGCGCGGGCGGTGGCGCTCTTCGCAGGAAGGTCGGCGACATACGCCGTGTTCGACGTGGCGTCGTAGACCGTCACCCGCTTGTCGTTCCAGACGATCTGCGCGTCACCCGCATCGGACTGGAGCTCGAGCCGGCCACCGGTCGCATTCACCCAGAGACGGCCCGTCGCACCCGACATCAGCGCGGAACCGGCCTGACCGGCGAGCGCACCCGAGGGAAAGAGCTTGTTCGTGAAGGCGACCCGCGCGGTGATGCCTGCAGGCTCCGTGGCGCCGAGGGCGTCGTGGATCGCGTTCGCAAGCGGCTCCGGCGGCGGCGTTGCGCCGCCGCCGCCTCGTGCGGCGGCGACGGCGAACGTTGCCCCGGCGAGCGCGATCGCGACCGCGCCGACGAGCACGACGAGACGAGGGGTCGAGAGCGTGCGGAAGAGCTTCACGACGGTCCTTTCTTCGATTCCTCGCGTGCAGGATCGCTGCTGCTCTCTGAAGCTTTCCTGACGAGCTCGACCGTGACGCGCGCACCCTCTGCGCGGGCCCGGCCGCCGTGACGCTCCGCCGTCGCGCGCACGATCGCGAGACCGAGGCCCGAGCCGGTGCCGTAGAAGCGCTCGAACACCTGCTCGCGCTCCGACGCCGGTATGCCCGGTCCTTCGTCCTCGACGGTCAGCTCGGCCAGGCCGCCCCGGCCCCTGACGGCGATCGCGATCCGCCCCGCTCCGTGCCGGCGTGCGTTCTCGACGAGGTTCGTGAGCGCACGATCGAGCGCGGCCCGGTCGCCGCGCACGGTGACGGGCTCGCCGGTGACGTCGACGTCGTCCGCGGCGAACGCCTCCGCGAGCTCGTCGAGACGCACGTCCTCGTCGGGCGCGGCAGCCGCCTCCTCCCGCGAGAGCGCGAGCAGGTCGTCGGCGAGCCGGGCCAGGCGCGCGGCGTCCGCCTGCAGATCCGCGACGAGCGCGGGCGTCGAACCGTGCCGCGCGAGGTACTCCACGTTGCCGCGCAGCGCCGTCAGCGGCGTTCGCAGCTCGTGCGAAGCGTCGGCGACGAACCGCCGCTCCGCTTCGCGCGCGCGTTCGAGGCTTCCGAGCATCGCGTTCAGCGTCGTCGCGAGCCGACCCACCTCGTCGGCCCGCTTCGGATCCGGCAGGCGCCGGCGCGCGTCACCGGTGCGCTCGATCTCGGCGGCAGCGCGATCGAGGCGGACAAGCGGGCGGAGCGCTCCGCGCATCAGCAGCCAGATCGCCGCGGCGCCGATCACCGCCGCGCCCACCGCCGCGAGCAGCGTCAACGCGTGCACGGCACGGATCGTGTCGCCGAGGCTGCTCGTCGATGCGCCGACGATCACGCCGCCGCCCGACGCACGACCGGACAGCGACGCCAGCGGCGCGATGTACACACGCAGCTTCTGGTCGCCGAAGTCGACGCTCGTGAAGCGCGCCCGGCCGCCGCGGATCGCGTCGTGGGCGAGCGAGCCCGGCAGAACGCGCCCGCCGAGGGAGAGCGAGCGGGCGACGATCCGGTCGCGCGAGTCGACCACTTCCACGATCGACTGCGTCGCTCCGACGGGCGAGTCGAGCGAGCCCGGCGTGGTGAGCAGAGCGGGCGCCGACGCCGCGAGTTGCGCGACCTCGACGGCGCGGGCGCGTAGCGAGTGGTCGAGCTCGCTCCTGAGATGACGTGCGACGAGCACGTCGATCGCGGACCCGAGCACGGCGACGGCGATCATCGTCGCCGCGGCCGCCGCGACGATCGAGCGGAGACGAAGGCTCATCGTCCGATCACGAAACCGACGCCGCGGATCGTGTCGATCAGCGGCGGATCGCCAAGCTTCCGGCGCAGGTTCGTCACGTGGCGGTCAACGGTGTTCGCACGGGTCGCGCCGTGCCAGATCTGCGCGACCGCCTGCTCACGCGTCACGACGCGGCGTGCGTTGCGGAGCAGAAGCTCGAGCAGGTCCGCTTCGCGGCCGCTCAGCCGCAGCGCCCGCGAGCCACGTTGCGCGGTCCTGGTCGACACGTCGAATGTCAGGTCGCCGAGCGCGAGCAGCTCCTCGGGCGTGTGGCCGCGGCGCAGGAGCGCGCGCACGCGTGCGAGCAGCTCTTCCGTCTGAAACGGCTTCACCAGGTAGTCGTCCGCCCCTGCGTCGAGGCCTCCGACGCGGTCGCGCAGGTCGTCGCGGGCGGTCAGGAGAAGCACGGGCGTCGCGAGCCCTTTCGCACGGAGGCGACGGCAGACGGCGAGGCCGTCGACGCCCGGCATCGCGACGTCGAGCACGATCAGGTCGGGCGCCGACCGCTCGACCTCCGCCAGCGCGGCGCCGCCGTCTGCGGCGCTCGCGACGGCGTAGCCTTCCGCGGTCAGCGTGCGGTCGAGCATCCGCCTGATCGGCGGGTCGTCGTCGACCACGAGGATCGCGGCCCTGGGCATGCCTCCAGGCTACGCGCCCGCGTTGTCGCGCGCCCACGCCGCGAGCAGGCCGCGGTAGTGCTCGACGAAGCGGTCCTGCTCGTGCGCCGGGAACGTCGAGCGCACGGTGCGCACAAGCACGTCGTCGAACTCGCCGGACGTGAACCACTCGTGCGCGATCGCCGGCAGGTCTGCGAGGTGTGTGGCGCAGAACTCCTCGTAGGCCTCCACCTGGAAGTACTCGTCCGCGAGCCGTCGATAGGCCGCGAGCTTCTCGTCGTACCCGAGATCGTCGCGGTCGCCCCACTCGAAGTACGCGCGTGCATTCTGGTTCACGAGCATCTCGCGCCGCGTGATCGTGCAGAACGCGCTCCAGCGGACGAGCGCCGTCATCGCCCACGGGAAGTAGTAGTGCAGCGAGGTCAGCGCGACGTCGGGCGACGCGTTCGCGTAGTCGATCGGATAGGCGACTCCGTCCTTGACGATCGTCTCGCACGAGTTGAACTCCCAGCGGAAGAACGCGTTCACGAGCCTCGAGATCGTGATCACCTCGTCGCCGAGCTCGGGCGACAGGAAGTCGTGCCTGACCTGATAGCGGTCGTGCATCGGCTTCGACGGGTCGAACCACATCGACATCGTCTCGGCCCCGATCGAGAGCGACCGGACGAAGACGTCGAAGTCCTCGAGCGCGGTCTGCAGATGCATCATCCGCTCGCCGGACTCGTCGTAGCGCGCCCGCAGCTCCTCGGGCGAGCCGACCCGCGAGACACCGACCCATTGCCCGCCGTCGAACGGCTTCATGAAGAGCGGGTAGCCGATCTCCGCGCCGATTGCCTCGAGGTCGAACGCAGCGTTGTAGCGCTCGGCAGTCGCCTCGAATCGCGGGTTCGACGGCGGCACCTTGTGCGGGATCAGCCACGTCTCCGGCACGCGGATCCCGAGGCGCATCAGCGCGCAGTAGGCGGAGTGCTTCTCCATGGCCTGGAACGTGAAGGGGTTGTTCAGCAGGTAGACGTCGTCCACCAGCGAGACCTTCTTCAGCCAGGCGCGCGGCAGGTCGTACCACCACGCCAGCCGGTCGATCACGAGCGAGTACCGCGGGCGGTAGCGCAGGTCGAACGGCTCGTTGACGATCCGCTCGACCGCGAGCGTGTGCCCGCCGACCGGGCCGAGCCGCGAGACGAGCGCCTCGAACGCGGCTGGCCAATCCTCCTCGGTGCCGAGGAGCAGGCCGATCACATGCTCAGACAAGGCGCCCCAGATGATGCGCGATCTGCCGCCGCCACGACGGCCAGTCGTGCGGGACGTCGTGGCCCCAGAGATCCACCTCGTGCCGGATGCCCCGCTCGGCGAGGAGCGCGCCGAAGCGCCGCGTCGAGTCGAGCGCGCCGGTCGTGTCCTCCCACTGCCCCTGCCCGCAGACGAGGAGCAGCGACGCGTGCGCGCGCAGCCACTCGAGGTGATCGCCGTGGAGATGCGCGACGTAGTCCATCGGGTTGTTGAAGTAGACCGCATCGCCGCGCTCGCCTCCGCCCTGAACGGTGACGTCGTAGACGCCGCTCAGGCAGATCGCGAGCGGGAAGAGATCGGCCCGCTTGAGGCAGAAGTTTGCGGCGTGATAGGCGCCGAACGACGCACCCGTCGCGATCAGCTCGTGCGTGTGCGAGTCGGCCTGCACGAACGGGACGAGCCGTGTCAGCACCCACCACTCGTAGTGGCCGTGTCGTTGCGCACGCTCCTCGAGCGGCAGGTCGCCGCGCGTCCAGCTCTCGCGGTCGAACGACGGGACGCAGTAGAGCTTCACCCGGCCCGCCTCGAGGAGACGGCCGAGCGCCTCGACCATGCCGCGATCCTCCCAGTCGGAGACCTCGCCGTTCTCCGACGGGAATGCGACCACCGGCCTGCCGTAGTGGCCGTAGGCGAGCACGTGGCCGCCGTCGATCTCGATCTGCCGCCTCACCTCACGAGCACGCTTCGATCAGTGTCGGCAAATGCGGGTCGAGCGAGTCGCGCCAGCACGTCCAGGTGTGCCCGTCCCGGACCGCCGCCGGCCAGGCCGGGTATCCCTGCGCGATCAGCGCCTCGGCGAGCGCTTCGTTGTTCGCCCGGTTCTCCTCGGCCGTGCCGCACGTGATGGCGATCGGGATCGTCCGCACGACGTCGTCGCCGCGCCTGACCGTGCCGACGAAGCGGGTGATCCGGCGGTAGCGCTCGAACCCCGCTTCGACCTTGTCGGAGCGCTGCCGGAAGAAGCTCCCCGATTGGAGCAGGAGGCCGTCGAACGCCTTCGGGTGGCGACGGTGCGCGTGCAGGAGCGCGAGCGCGCCGAGGCTCGCGCCGATCCCGACGCGCCGGCCGTGCGGCGCGAGCTTCGCGAGCTGCGGCAGCAGCTCGCGCACGAGAGCCGCGGAGTAGAGGGCCGAGGCCGAATACGTCTCGTCGCGGTCGACGGGCTGGAGGAGCGCCGCGCGGAGCGGCGGGATGCTCTCCTGCCAGCTCATCGCGTCGAGGTAGCGCGTCAAGGCGGCGTACTGCGCGTACTCGGGCCCGTCGTGCACGACGAGCAGCGGCGCGTCGGCGCCGGGCGGCTCGGGCGTCGAGTAGAGAAGGGTGCGCACCCGGGCGACGAGCCGCCGGGAGCGGAGCTCGTGCTCGACGACCGGCCCGGCGTCGGCGATCGAATCGAGCCACCCGGGCGGCTCGTACTCCGGCCATTCGACGACCGACTTGTCGCCGAACGGGCCGGCCGCGCGCAACGGATTCGACGGGTCGGGTGCGAACGATCCGTCGATCCCGATCAGGTACTCCATCCGGTCGGCGTTCGGGCGCGCGAACCGGAGCCGCCACGCACCGTCGCGCCACTCGAAGGGCGGGCCGGGCCGCGGCCGCACGACCTCCTGCCCGAGCACGACGTCGCGGAAGCGATGGCCGGGGTCGGCCAGCGCGAACTCGACCGCGTCCTCGAGGACGCGGGGCGGATTCAGCGCTTCTTCTTCCTCGCTCGTTGCTCGCGTGTCCGGATCTTGTACTCCCGCACGCGTTCCTGTCGCAGCAGGTGGTTGCGCCGGAGCTCGACCGCCTCCAGCTCGCGCTGCAGCTTCGCGTAGCTCTGCCACCGCTCGGCCGGGAGCGTGCCGTCCGCGAGTGCGTCGCGAATCGCGCAGCCGGGCTCCTCCCGGTGGGCGCAATCGGAGAAGCGGCAGCGCCGGGCGATCTCCTCCACGTCGCCGAAGGTCTGCTCCAGGTCGGCGTCCCAGAGCTGCAGCTCGCGGATCCCCGGCGTATCGAGCACGACGCCGCCCGTCGGAAGCAGGATCAGCTCGCGCCGGGTCGTCGTGTGCCGGCCCATCTGGTCGTCGGCACGCACCTCGGCCGTCGCGATCAGCTCCTCGCCGACGAGCGCGTTCACGATCGTGGACTTGCCGACGCCCGACGAGCCGAGGAGGACGGCGGTGCGGTTCCCGTCGAACCAGGTGCGCAGCTCCTCGAGGCCCTCCCCCGTCCGCGCCGAGACGGCCTGCTGCGGGCAGGAGCCGAGCGTCACCGCCTCGACCTCCCCGAGGTACGGCGTCACGTCGTCGACGAGGTCGGTCTTCGTGAGGAGGACGACAGGCTGTGCGCCGCTCTCCCACGCCATCGCGAGGTACCGCTCGAGCCGGCGCATGTTGAAGTCGAGCGGGAGGGCCTGGACGAGGAACGCCACGTCGACGTTCGCCGCCAGGATCTGCTCGCGGGTCGCCTGCCAGACCTCCTTGCGGGAGATCGAGGTGCGCCGCGGGAGCAGCGCCTCGACGAGGCCCGAGTCGGGGTCGAGCCCGACCCAGTCCCCGACGCCGGGCAGGTCGTCGTCGCGGACGAACCGGTTGGCGGCGCTCGCGCGCACGTCGCCCGCCTCGGTCGCGAGGTCGTAGGCGCCCCGGTGCTGGATCGCGACGCGGGCGGGGACGAGCCCGGCGGCGCGGTGCTCGGCGAAGGCGGCCTCCCAGCCGTCGTCCCACCCGAGCCGGTGAAGCAGCGATTCCGTAACGGGAAGTGTCAACCAAAGCTCCTTTGCATGCGTGATCGATGGACGGGCGCGCGGCCCGCGATCACGCCGCTAGGAGCGGCAGGGACGGGCGGCGGCGCAGGAACCACGGGACTGATCGACTCGCTTCATCGGTGCACCACCTCCTCGTCGCTCGAACTCCCGCCCATTGTGGGGGTAGTCCGCATTTTGCGCAAGTCCGACCCCGGCGCTACCTTCCTCGTATCTCTCCCATCGAAAGGGCCCCGACCGACATGACGAAGCTGACCGCACCACTCCTCACGCTGGCCGCACTGGCCGCGATCCTCGCCGGCTGCGGCGGGTCGAGCGGCTCGAGCGCCGGCGGCAACGCGCCGACGAACGGCGGCGGGGGCGTCAACGGCATCTCGGTCGGCAACTGCCTGAACGAGACCTATGACTTCCTCGTGCAGCCGAGCCAGAAGGAGGTCGACGGCCAGTCGCCCGCCGGCGTCAGCTTCTCGCTCACCTTCTACAAGAGCCCGGCCGCGGCAACCGCCGTCGGTGCGAAGAAGAACAAGAAGACGACCGCGGTCGTCGAGAACGGCGTCGTCGACTTCCACGGCAACCCGTCGATCTATGCCGGCGCCCCGCCCGCGAAGATCTCGCAGAAGGAGCTCGGCAACATCAAGACCTGCATCGACCAGTCGAAAACGTCGAAGTAACGCCGGTACACTGAGACCGCCCGCGGCGCGGTGAGGTTCCGAACCGGGTCAGATCCGGGAGGAAGCAGCCCTAAGGATCCCTCACCGGTGCCGCGGACTTTCCCGGGCGCATAGCTCAGCGGGAGAGCGCTCGCTTCACACGCGAGAGGTCCCTGGTTCGATCCCAGGTGCGCCCATAGCTGACACTGCGCAAGCCGGTACGGCTTCAACGGTCCGCATGCTGTCCAAGCCTGAGGCGATGCTCGTCGGGCTTCGCAGAGCTATCTCACGGCGCCCCTAGGCTCATCGGTCGGCGGCGTGGCTCGGCTCGCTGCGACCGCACGAGCGTGAAACTCGTCCACGGAGCGACCGTCCGGGCAACGTACCTGTGGTCGCGGCGTGATTGGCCGGAGCAACGATGAGTCTGTGGTGGTTTGTCAGTCTCTACTGGGTACGGAGCCAGGTTGAGATGCGGCCGGAGCAGGCCGTCGAACAAGGAGTCATGAGATGACGCGGTACCTGATCTCGTTTCCCAGCAGCGCGATGGATCACATCCCCCATGAGGAGTTCCCCGCCGTAGGAAAGGCTGCTCACGCGGTCGCCCAGGAGGCCATGGACGCAGGCGTGTGGGTGTTCGGCGGCGGGCTGGCCGAAGACGTGGATCCCGTGATGGTGGCCGGTGACGGGACGATCACCGCCGGCACGTACCCGGAGACCAAGGAGCTCAACGGAGGGTTCACCGTCCTCGACTTGCCCTCTCGGGAGGCAGCGCAGGAGTGGGCAGCGAAGATCGCCACCGCCTGCCGATGTGCTCAAGAGGTCCGCGAGTTCATGCCCGACCCAGCGGTCGGAAACTGAGCGAAGCCTCAAGTCGCCGCTTCATGCCCAAGCCCACCGAGCAGACGATCGCTTGGGCGAGTGTTCCGCGGTGACGCCCGGGAGCTCGCTGGATCCGCAGGCGGCCGCGCTTCGTCCCAGGCGTGACGGATCCCTGCAGCGGTAGCCTCGCCGGGATGTTCGACCACGTCGGAATCGCCGTTACGGATCTCGCCACGTCCGAGCGCTTCTACCGCACCGTGCTCTCCGCGCTGGGCGCCGAGCCCAGTTACGCGGACGCCGGGCTGGTCGAGTGGGAGGACTGGGCCATCGGGCCGACGGACCGCAAGCACCCGGTGACCAACGGGCTCCACGTCGGCTTCCGCGCCCGCGACCGCTCGCAAGTCGACGCGTTCTGGCGGGCGGGCATCGACGCGGGCTACCGCGACGACGGCGCTCCGGGGCCGCGCACGCAGTACGCCCCGACGTACTACGGCGGGTTCCTGCTCGACCCCGACGGCAACAGCGTCGAGGCGGCCTGTGGCGATTTCGATGAGGGTGCGCCCGTCGGCAGCGTCGACCACCTGTGGATCCGCGTCCGGGACCCGCAGGTCTCCCGGCGCTTCTACACGACGATCGCCCCGTACGCCGGGCTCCGCCTGACCTACGACGAACCCAACCGCGTGCGGCTCTCCGGCCCGGACTACCGCTTCTCGCTCATCCACGACGAGCGGCCACTCACCGAGCACGTCCACCTCGCGTTCACCGCGCAGGACGACGCGACCGTGCGGGCGTTCCACGCTGCCGCGCTCGCCGCGGGCTACGAGGACCACGGCGGTCCCGGCGAGCGCGCCGCCTACCACCCGGGCTACTACGGCGCGTTCGTCCTGGACCCCGACGGGCACAACGTCGAGGTCGTCAACCACAACCGCTGAGCCACGGCCGACGCCGCCGCCCGCCACCTCGCGGAGGCCGAACGTTCCAGACGGTCGCTCGCGACAGGTCCAACAACTTCGTCGGACTCGCCGACGTCGTGGGGGAGTCTTCTCAGATGGGCGAGTGTCCACGAATGACGCGAGAGGGTCTAGTGCTTGAGACACACCCTTGGCATATGAAACTCCCGCAGCGTCCCGCTAAGGCGCCGTTCGGTATTCGGTCAAGCCACGCAGCCAGTTGAGGTCGGGTTCCCAGCCGTCGAACTCGTCCCCGTACCCGGCGAGACGCGCGGCGCTCTCGGTCATCCGAAAGAGCTCACGTTGGGCGTCGGTGTTTCCGTCGACAACTGAGGCGATAAGCGCAAGCAGCCGGTCGGCTTCGCAAGCCGGGTTCGTTAGAGGGTGGTATCGGAGCTCCCAGTCGAGGTATTTGTTGTACGGACGAACCCGACCTTCAAGACCGAACATCACGGTCAAGAAGCCTGGGAGAGATTCCGCTGCGTCAAGCCTCGCCGCCTGACCAAGCCCCACCGACTCGTTTCGCAACGACCGGTGAGTGAAGTTCAGATATGCACCAAGCGCGGGGCGAATGACACTGTCTCGAAGATGGTCGGGGATTCGTTCTTTAGCATCGATGATCCTCTGAATCTCACCGCCGGTCTTGTCGACCACGATGTCTACGTGCGCGTACTGGTAGCGCGCCCACTCGCGGTTGCCGCCGACTGCTGCGTGCTCTCGGAGATCGTCGAGAGTCGCGCTGACTATCTCGACCCCCGCGCCGTGCGCGTACGGCCACCGCTTGTCGAACATGGTCATCGCCGCCTCATCACGGAGGATCACCGCTACGTCGTAGTCGGAGGCGTCGTCGGTCGCGACTTTCCGACCGCGTGAGCCGAACACGAACAGGGCGAGGACCGCGTCGTTCTCGCGCGCGTGCGCGACGAGGAGCGAAAGGGTGTCGTCGCGACTTGGCATCCGGCGGATCCTACGTTCGCCTACCCAGCAACCAAGCCCAGCTGGCGGAGTCACTCGACTGAGCGAGCGTCCTCTCACCGAACCTAGAGCAGGTTCAGCGGCTCAGTCGCGACGAGCTGGTCTCGCGAATCACCGGACGCGAGTGCCTAGTAGACCTTGACGATCTTGACCTTGCTGCAGACGAAGCCCGAGCCCTGCGGCTGACAGGTAGCGACGACCTCGAGTTCGTGATTCGCCGAGCCCGACAGTCGATAGCCCGGCGAAGCACAGGTGCCTTTGCAGGTGGAGTTGATCTCGGCCTTGACACGATAGAGGCCGCTGCTCTGCTGGAGAACAGTAAGGGGCTTGCTCGACGTCGCCAGGGCTCCCGCAGGAGCGCGGCCATTCTGGCTGATCAGGAGTAAAACGACAAGCTTCTTCTCGGCTGCCGGAGCCATTGTCTTCTTAACGACCACGATCAGCTTGTGGGTGCCAACAGTCTCGTTCGTCGTGGTCGCCGCCGGCAAGACCGGCGTCGTGCTCGAGACGAGCGCGAGCGCGACGACTGCTGCAACGAGAACGCGACGGAACATCGGCCAAGGGTACTGCGCTCACCCGATCGATAGTCCCTCTGCGAGGATCGTGACCTGGGTTGCGCACCGCCGGTTCCGTCCACTCCCACACCGCTTTGGCTTGAGCCACCGTATGGCGGCCCCTCGCGGCAAAGCCTTGCTCGCTGCGCCGGCGTGAACGCGGAGGCGGCGCGGGTGCTCGCTAGCGAACGGTGAGGAGGTTCTCGCGCGCCGCTTGGACTCCCGTCGCGAGCGCGCCGGTCAGCACCGCCGCCTCTCCGAGCGCGGACACCTCGACACGCGGCGGGTACGGAATGGCGGCGGCGAGGTGTGCCCTGATCGGCTCGAGCAACAAGTCACCGTTCGCACCGATGCCTCCGCCGAGGACCACGAGCTCGACGTCGGCCACGGCAGCCACGGGGAGCACGTGCAGTGCGATGCGGCGAGCCTCCTCCGCGACGATCTCGCGCGCGAGCGAGTCACCCTCGCGCGCCGCGGCGAAGATCGGCCGCGGCTCGAACGGCGGTAGCAACGACGTCGTGCCGACGTGCCGCGCTGCGAGGTCCTGCGCGAACGTCGCAACCGCTTCCGCGGACGGGTCGACCTCCGGGCCGACGCCGACGAACGCGTAGTCGAGCTCACCGGCTGCGCCGTTTCGGCCACGGTGGAGCTCGCGCCGCAGCACGAGCCCCGCGCCCATGCCGGTGCCGATGGACAGAAACAGGAAGTCGTCGACGCCGCGCGCGACCCCGCGCCATTGCTCACCGAGGGCAGCGAGATTGATGTCGTTCTCGAGCTTCACGCCGACGGCGAGCGCGTCTTCGAGTCGTTCTGCGAACTTCACCCCTTCGATGCCGGCAGCGTTCGACGCGAGAGAGACCGAGCCGTCGATCGGATCGACGACCCCGGGGACCCCGACGACAGCTCCGTCGAGGCGAGCGCCGTCGCCCGACTCCAAGAGCTCCTCGCACAGCGACGCGACGGCCGCGATCGTCGAGTCGAGCTCGGTGCCGATGAACGGGACGTCGCGCCGAGCCCGAACGTTCCCCGCGAGGTCGCCGAGAGCCGCGCGGATGAACCGGGTTCCTACGTCCACGGCGAGGACGAGCGCCGCCTCCGGCACCGGCTCGAAGAAGACCGCCCCGT